>Ga0307516_10001485_pt1 | contig 32330 bp, 26 predicted proteins | sample 19_EM_MG_FD_203310 | JGI IMG/M metagenome (GOLD analysis project Ga0307516, IMG submission 203310) | Populus trichocarpa ectomycorrhiza microbial communities from riparian zone in the Pacific Northwest, United States - 19_EM | ecosystem: Host-associated > Plants > Roots > Unclassified | place...
TCCATCACGGTCCTTGTTCGGCGCCGGCCGGTCAAGACGGCGCGCGTTCACTTGTTTTTCGCACGGGACGAGACAGGCGAGCCCCATCCTCGCACCTCGCCTCGACCGCGCGACACCATAGCAAACGGCGCACCCGTTTTTGGCGGGCAAAGACAGCTTTAGGAAAACTTTACCCGTCGAGCTGGCGACCCTGATCGCAGCGTCGCTGGTGTCGGCTGGGCTTTGTTGCTGGCGGGCGTCCGCAGCGTGTCATCGCGACACGAGAAACACCTGCACCGACAGCGCCGCGGCCGGCACGACCATCGCCCCATTCGAGTCTGCCGCGCGCGGTTCGCCTGGCGACGCGGGGTACAGGCGCTGCAGACGCGCGTTCGCCGGCAGGCCGCAGACGCTGGCGGAGCCGGCGACCTCGGCGTAGTTGATGACCACCACGGTGTGGTCATCGGCATCGACCCGCTGGAAACTCATCGTCGCGCCGTCCACGCGGGGTGCCACGTACGCGCCGCGCGCGATCGATGAATGCGTATTGCGCAGGCGCAGCATCGCCGTGTAGAACGCGAGGAGGGAGTTCGGGTCGGCGCGTTCGACCTCGGCGTTGTTCGTGGCCAGGTTGGTCGACCCGGGCCGGTACGGCGTGCCGGTGGAAAAGCCACCCACCGGCGTCCAGCTCACCGGGCCGCGCAACTGGCCGTCCTTGTCGTCGGTCGCCGCCGCCGCCATGCCCAGCTCCTCGCCGTAGTACACGTAAGGCGTGCCGGGTTGCAGCAGGTAGGCCGCCGCCGCGACGCGCACGCGCGCCGGGTTGGCGCCCATCGCGTCCCACAGCCGCTTGCCGGCGAAGTTGTCGTGGTTGGACACCATGGTGGCCAGGGTGCCGGGTGCCTTGCTGAAGTAGTCCGCGACGGCGTGGATCGCCTTCAGGTCGCCGCGGCCGGCCTTGACCAGCGCGTCGCTGTGCCCGAAGGCGAACGCCGAACCGCAGGCGCCCGGCGCGGCGAAGCCGATCGGGTCGGCGGGCGACTCGCACACCATCACATGCGGATGATCGATGTCGAGCGTGCGGCGCACCTGCGCCAGGAACGCATAGTTCTCGGCCTGCATGCTCCAGCCGTCCTTGCCGTTCTCGAACAGGTGGCCCACCGCGTCGATGCGGAAGCCGTCGACACCGTGGTTGAGCCAGAAGCGCAGGCTGTCCAGGTGGTACGCGACGACCGCGGGGTTGCGCAGGTTGAAGTCGGGCATCGCCTCGCCGAACTGGGCGAAGTAGGCGCCGTTGGACGTCATCGTCCACGGATCCAGGTCGAAGATGCTCCAGCCGATGGGCTTCGCGTCTTTCCACACGTACCAGTCGCGCCACGGGTTGTTCTTCGCGGACGCCGACTGCACGAACAGCGGGCTGAGCTTCGAGCTGTGGTTGATCACGTAGTCGATCACGATGCCGATGCCGCGCGCGTGGGCCTGGCGTACCAGCTCGTCGAAGTCGGCCAGCGTGCCGTAGGCCGGCTCGATCGCGCGGTAGTCGGTCACGGCGTAGCCGTGGTCGTGGTCGCCGCTGGCGTTGACCGGCATCAGCCACAGGCCCTTGATGCCCAGCGCCTGCAGGTAGTCCAGCCGCTGCGTGAGCCCGCGCAGGTCGCCGACGCCGTCGCCGTCGCTGTCCTGGTAGCTGCGCACGAACACCTCCATGAACGCGCCGTGCTCCCATCCGGCGGGCAGCGGTGCCGCCTGGGGCACCTGGCGCACGGCGGAGACATCGACGCCCGGCCCGGCTTCGGGCGGAGTCGCGCAGGCGCCCACCAGGGCGGCGCAGGCGAGGGCGAGTGTGGCGGGCAAGGTGCGACCGGCGCGACGGAAACATGGAGTCATGGCGGCTTGTCTCGGCTTGTAGTTGGCGTGTCATCGACGTGTAGTCAAAGTACATCATAAATCCAACAAGGAATCTGATTGGATGAGGGAAACCCATGCGCACGCGGCGGCGTTCTTTGAAATAGCATGTAGCATTCCTTCCTGACAAATAAGAGACAACACTCTGGTGAAGCAAAACTACTTGAGGCCCGGGGCGCGCTTTTGCTCGGGTGTTGCGGCGGCGCTTCTGCTCGGCCCGGCCGCTGCTTGGGCCCACAAGGAAATGCCTTCCAACGACGCCGCGTTGATCGCCGCGTGCGATGCACCCGCGTTCGCGACGACGTTGACGGCCGTCGCCAGCGACGCGCCCATGCCGGCGCGGGCGATCTGGCTGTCGCAATCGGCGATCCAGTGGCCGGGCATCGCGGCGGCGGGCCGTTTCGTGCTGGCCTCGTCGGCAGGCGGCGCGCTGGTTGCCAAGGTGGGCGCGCCGCTGGCCGGTGCCGACGACGTCTTGCCGCTGGTGGTCTCGACTGATCCGCTGCCCCCGGCGCTGGCCACTCGGTTCAAACATGTCGCGGCCGGCGTGGTGCTGCACGCGCCCGACGCTGCGCGCGTCTCGCGCGCGCTGCGCGGGCAGGTGCTCGTCGTGCGCGAGGACGAGCAGGGCCGTGTGCTGGAAGCGAGCGCGCTGCAGATCGCCGGCGCGCTGGATGACGCGTTCGCCGCCGCTGCCAAGCTCGACGACCTCGGCGTGACGCTCGCGCCGGGAGCGACGCGGTTCGCCCTCTGGGCACCGACGGCGCGGGCCGTACATGCCTGCGTCCACGCGGGCGCCGAGGGTGCGTCGACCGGCGTCGTCGCGCTTCAACGGGACGAGGCCACCGGCGCATGGCGCGGCCAGGCCCCGGCGCGCCTGGCCGGCGGCTACTACACCTACCTCGTCGACGTGTTCGTGCCGGACACCGGTGTCGTGCGCAACCGCGTCACCGACCCGTACTCGATCAGCCTCAGCGCCGACTCGCGCCGCACCTGGATCGGCACGCTCGGCGATGCCGCGCTGGCGCCGAGCGCCTGGCGGCGCGACGCCGCCCCCGCCACGGTGCGCCGCTCGACCGACATGGCGATCTACGAGCTGCACCTGCGCGACTTCTCGATCGGCGACGCCAGCGTGCCCGCCGCCCACCGCGGCAAGTACCTCGCGTTCACCGACGCCGGCAGCGCCGGGATGCGCCACCTGCGCGCGCTGGCGCAAGCCGGCCTGACCGACGTCCACCTGCTGCCCGTGTTCGACCTCGCGAGCGTGCCCGAGCGCGGCTGCACGACGCCCCGCGTCACGGGCGGTCCGGCCGACGAGACGCAGCAGGCCGCCGTCGTCGCGGGCGCGGCCACCGACTGCTTCAACTGGGGCTACGACCCGTTGCACTACAACGCGCCCGAAGGCAGCTATTCCACCAACGCCGACGACGGCGCGGTGCGCGTGCGCGAGTTCCGCGCGATGGTGCAGGGCCTGCATCGCGCCGGTCTGCGCGTGGGCATGGACGTCGTCTACAACCACACCAGCACCAGCGGCCAGAAGCCGCAGTCGGTGCTCGATCGCGTCGTACCCGGCTACTACCAGCGCCTGGACGCGAACGGCCGCATCGAGCATTCGACCTGCTGCGACAACACCGCGACCGAGAACCTGATGATGGGCAAGCTGCTCGTCGACTCGGTGACGCAATGGGCCGTGCAGTACCACATCGACTCGTTCCGCTTCGACCTGATGGGCCACCAGCCGCGTGCCGTGATGGAGGCGCTGCAAGGCCGCCTGAAGTCCGCCACGGGCCGCGAGATCCCGCTGATAGGCGAGGGCTGGAACTTCGGCGAGGTGGCCGACGGCGCGCGCTTCGTGCAGGCCTCGCAGCTGTCGCTCAACGGCTCGGGCATCGGTACCTTCAGCGACCGCGCGCGCGACGCCGTGCGCGGGGGCTCGGCCACCGACGCCTCGCATCCGCGCGCCGACCAGGGCTGGATCAACGGCCAGTTCTACGACCCGAACGGATTCGGCGACCCCGCCAGGCCCGCCACGCGCGAAGACCTGCTGAACGCGGCCGACATGGTCCGCGTGGGCCTGGCCGGCTCGGTGCGCGACATGACGCTGGCCACCTGGCGCGGTGAAACCCTGCGGCTGGACCGGATCCCGTACGGCAACCAGCCCGCGGGCTACGCCAGCGCGCCCGGCGAGGCGGTCAACTACGTCGAGAACCACGACAACCAGACGCTGTTCGACAACGACGTGCTCAAGCTGCCGCTGGCGACCTCCGGCGCCGATCGGGCGCGCGTGCAGATCCTCGGCGCCGCCGTCGTCGCCTTCAGCCAGGGCGTGGCGTACTTCCACGCCGGGGTCGACCTGCTGCGCTCGAAGTCGTTCGACAAGAACAGCTTCGACTCCGGCGACTGGTTCAACCGCCTCGACTGGACCGCCCGGGACAACGGCTTCGGCGCCGGCCTGCCGCCCAAGGGCGACAACGGCGAACTGTGGGCGATCGAGCGCCCGCTCCTGGCCGACGCATCGCTCAAGCCCGCGCCCGCCGATATCGCCTGGACCCGCGACGCGTTCCGCGACCTGCTGCGCATTCGCGCCAGCACGCCGCTGTTCCACCTCGCGACGTCCGCCGACGTGCGCGGGCGGCTGAGTTTTCCCGCCAGTGGTCCCGACCAGGAGCCCACGGTGATCGCCGAGCTGATCGACGGCCGCGGCCTGGCCGGCGCGAAGTTCGGCGCGGTGCTGGTCGTGCTCAACGCCGACAAGCAGCCGCACGCGCTGGACCTGCCCGCCCTGGCCGGACGTCACTGGCAACCGCATCCCGTCCATCTCGCGCCGCACGCGGCCGACACCCGCATCGCCCACGAGGCCCGCGCCGATGACGCGTCAGGCCGTTTCACGCTCCCCGCACGCAGCGCCGTCGTCTTCGTGGCGCGCTGAAGTCTCCCCAGGAAAAAAGAATCCATGCACCATCCCCGAAAGATCTCCGCCGCCGTCCTGCTCGCCGCCAGTTCCCTGGGTGCGAGCGCCGACGCCGCCGACGCCCCCGCCACGGCGACCATGCCCGCCCAGATCGAGCGCATCGAGCCCGCGTTCTGGTGGGTCGGCATGCACAGCGACAAGCTGCAGTTGCTGGTTCACGGCCCGCGCATCGCGGATGCCGCGCCGCGGATCGGCGACGCGTTCGCGGGCAGCGTGCGCATCGAGTCGGTGTCGCGCGTCGCGAATCCCAACTACCTGTTCATCGACCTGCGCATCGCGCCCGACGCGGCACCCGGGCGCGTCGACATCGTGTTCAGCCACGGCGACGAGCGCTTCCATGCGCCGTTCGAGCTGCGCGCCCGGGCCCCGGGCTCGGCCCAGCGCCGCGGCTTCGATTCGTCGGACGTGATCCTGAACCTGGTGCCCGACCGCTTCGCCAACGGCAACCCGGCCAACGACAACGTGCCCGGCTACGGCGACGAGGCCAGTCGCGGCGACGACGAGGCCGGTCGCCACGGCGGCGACATCCAGGGCATCGTCGACCACCTCGACTACTTCCACGATCTCGGCGTGACGATGCTGTGGCCCACGCCGCTCACCGAGAACAAGCAGCCGAAGTACTCGTACCACGGCTACGCCGCCACCGACACCTACAGGATCGACCCGCGCTTCGGCAGCAACGAGGACTACCGCCGCATGGTGCAGGCCGCGCGCGACAAGGGCATCGGCGTGATCCTCGACGTGGTGTTGAACCACATCGGCTCGGAGCACTGGTGGATGCACGACATGCCCGCGCCCGACTGGATCGGCTTCGACGGCAAGTTCGCGCAGACGCAGCACGCGCGCACCACCGCGAGCGACCCGTACGCGTCGCGCGCGGATGCGAAGGTCTACACCGACGGCTGGTTCGGTCCGAACATGCCCGACATGAACCAGCGCAATCCGTTCCTGGCCACCTACCAGGTCCAGAACGCGATCTGGTGGATCGAATACGCCGGCCTGTCGGGACTGCGCGTGGACACCTGGGGCTATTCCGACCAGGACTTCCTGCAGGAATGGACGCGCCGCGTGATGGCGGAGTACCCGAACCTGAACATCGTCGGCGAGGAGTGGACGGGCCAGCCCACCGTGCTGATGCACTGGCTCGGTGGCGGCCGCAACGCCGCCGGCCGCGTGCCCTTGCCCGCCGCGATGGACTTCCCGCTGAACGGCACGCTGCGCAAGGCGCTCGCGAGCGACGAGGAGGGTCTGCACGCCGGCCTGATGGACCTGTACGAGGGCCTCGTCAACGACGTGCTGTACCCGAACCCGTCCAAGCTCGTGCTGTTCGAGGGCAACCACGACCTGCCGCGCCTCTACAGCGTGCTCAAGGAAGACGTCGGCCTCACGAAGATGGCGCTGGCCTACGTGATGACGATGCCGCGCGTGCCGCAGCTGTACTACGGCACCGAGGTGCTGATGACCAGCCCCACCGTGCGCGACGACGGCAAGGCGCGCCAGGACTTCCCGGGCGGCTGGGCCGGCGACAAGGTCGACGCGTTCACCGGCAAGGGCCTGACGGCCAGGCAAAAGGACATGCAGTCCTTCGTGCGCACGCTGCTGAACTGGCGCAAGACGCAAGCGACCGTGCACCACGGCAAGCTGATGCACTTCGTGCCGGAGCACGGCACCTACGCCTGGTTCCGCTACGACGCCGACTCGACGGTGATGGTGGTGATCAACAAGAACACGACCGCGACCGCGCTGGACCTGGGGCGCTTCCAGGAGGTGCTGAAGACGCCGGCCACGGCGCTCGACGTGATCGCCGGCAAGCCGGTGAAGCTGGGCGCGACGCTCAAGCTGCCGGCGCGTTCGGTCACGATTCTCGAGGTGCGCTGAAAGTGAGCGTTAATAGATCATAAAGGTGTATGCAGACTACGATTCGGCTTGATCGAGCGTGGTCTGCTTCTTGGTCTCCTGGCAGGGAGATCCCTCAACGATCTGGTGCAGTTGATCTAATACCGTAGGTAAACTACATTCACGGCTTCGCCGCGAATGCAGGCCTCGCGTCGCCCGCTTTTTCCCACTTCAGCGAGCTCCTCCGGTACATGACTGTTGCCAACTCCTCCAGCTTCCCGCGCCTCATGGGCGATGTCGGTGGCACGAACGCCCGTTTCGCCGTCCAGGAGGCTCCCGGCGCCCCGCCGACGCAGGTCGTGACCTATGCGGTGGTGGAGTACGCCAACTTCGACGACTGCCTCGAGGCCTACGTGGGCCAGCTCGGCTGTGCCCGCCCGCGCCAGGCCGCGGTGGGGATCGCCAACCCGATCGTCGGCGACCTCGTGAAGATGACCAACTTCCATTGGGCGTTCTCGATCGAGGCCGTGCGCCAGAAGCTCGGATTCGACCGCCTGCTGCTGATCAACGACTTCACCGCCTTGGCGCTGTCGCTGCCGGCGCTGCAGCCGGAGCACCTGAAGCGCATCGGCGCCGACGGCGTCGCCGATCCCAAGGGGGCGATCGGCCTGATCGGGCCGGGCACGGGGCTGGGCGTCTCCGGCCTGCTGCACGACACGTCCGGCCACACGGTGCCGCTGGGCGGGGAGGGCGGCCACGTCAGCCTGGCGCCCGCGAATGCGCGCGAGGACCGGGTCGTCGCCGCGCTGCGCGACAAGTTCGGCCACGCGTCGGCCGAGCGCGCGCTGTCCGGCATGGGGCTGGTCAATCTCTACGAGGCGCTGTGCACGATCGACGGCGTCGCCGCCAAGGCGCTCGACCCGGCCGGCGTCACCGGCGCCGCGACCGCGGGCAGCGATGCGCGCTGCGTCGAGGCCGTCGAGATCTTCTTCGGGCTGCTGGGCAGCGTCGCGGGCAACCTGGCCCTGACGCTGGGTTCGCGCGGCGGCATGTACATCGGCGGAGGCATCATCCCGCGCCTGGGCGACTGGATCGACCGCTCGACCTTTCGTGAACGCTTCATCTCCAAAGGGCGTTTCCGCGATTACCTCGACGCGATCCCGACGTTTTTGATCCGTGCGGAGACGTCGCCGGCGTTGATTGGGGCGGCGAATGCGCTGGACCAACTCTGAGTCGTCCGGTTCGGGAAGCAGGTCGGCACGCGTGGATCCTGCGACTTCGCGCAGGATGACCGGGGAGGGTCGCCGCTGGCGCGGGTGCGGTTCAAACCGGCGGTCGCCCTTCCGAAACCAGGAACCGTCGCCTCAAGATCAGGCGGCGTGATCCCCAAAGCCGGTGTCATCCTGCGCGAAGTCGCAGGATCCACGCGCGCAGACTGCCCACGAAAAAGCGCGCCACCCGGGCGCGCTTTTGTGTTGCAGACGGGTGGCGCTCAGTCGCCGAGCAACGCCGCCCCGCCACCCATCACCTGGCTGAACCCGGCGTCGACGTACGAGATCTCGCCCGTCATGCCCGACGACAGGTCGGACAGCATGAACGCCGCCACGTTGCCCACGTCCTCGATCGTGACCGTGCGCCGCAGCGGGGAGTTCTCCTCGAACACCCCCAGCAGCTTGCTGAATCCCTTGATGCCCGACGCGGCGAGCGTCTTGATCGGGCCGGCGGAGATGCCGTTGACGCGGATGCCCTTGGGGCCCAGCCCGGCGGCGAGGTAGCGCACGCTGGCCTCCAGCGACGCCTTGGCCAGGCCCATCGTGTTGTAGGCCGGCACGGCGCGGACGGCGCCCAGGTAGGTCATCGTCAGCAGGGCGCTCTTGTCGCGCAGTTGCGGCAGCACGGCCTTGGCCATGGCCGGGAAGCTGTAGGCGGAGATGTCGTGGGCGACGCGGAAGCCTTCGCGCGACAGGCCGTCCAGGAATTCCCCGGCGATCGCCTCGCGCGGGGCGAAGCCGATCGAGTGGACGAAACCGTCGAAACCTTCGGGCCAGGCCTGCTTCAGGCCGTCGGCGAGGGCGGCGATCTGCTCGTCGGAGCCGACGTCGCAATCGAAAATGAGTTTCGAGCCGAACTCGGCCGCGAATTCGGTGATGCGTTCCTTGAAGCGCTCACCCTGGTAACTGAAGGCGAGTTCGGCGCCTTCCCGGTGGCAGGCCCGTGCGACGCCGTAAGCGATCGAGCGGTTGTTCAATACGCCCGTGATGAGCAGGCGTTTGCCGGCGAGGAATCCCATGCGGTCTCCGTATGTTGCTAGTATGGTGATTGTCGCACCCGTCCTGTTGCGGGTACACGTCTTGCAGGCTATAATACGAGCTTCGCTGATGTACTGGATTACGCAAACTCGCACTGCTTGTCGCGCTCAAGGGCCGACCTGATAGTCCGAGTGGCAAGTTTGACGGGGCTGCATGACGCGTAGGAGAGCTGGGCGGATTTTTCTTCTGCCCATTTTTTTTGCCGCGTCATTTGCACCGTGAAATAAGTCCGCTCCGGACAGTACTCCGGCGAGAAGAACTCTGCGAGATCGCGACCCCGAAAAGTCGCGATGTCGATTGCAAGTTGCAAGGGTCCTCAGGGGCCTTTGCCACTTTTTGGCCCTCCGATTCATCTTTCGAACCTTAGACCACTTCTTGGCAGTACCCGCACACACCCCCGGCTGGACCTCGGCCATCGAACGCACCGTCACCGGGTTGGGATACGACCTGGTGGACGTCGAGCGCGTCGGTGGTGGACTCCTGCGCGTCACGATCGACCGCGTCCCGGGCCATGTGTACACGACGGGCGAATCCGAGTTCGTGCTGGTCGAGGATTGCGAAGCTGTCACGCGACAACTGCAATATGTGCTGGAAGTGGAGAACGCCGACTACAGCCGCCTCGAAGTGTCTTCGCCGGGCCTCGATCGACCGCTGAAGACGCCGAGCGACTTTGCCCGCTTCGTGGGCGAGCAGGTCGAGATCACTTTGAAGGAAGCCTTCCAGGCGCGCAAGAAGTTCGCAGGCGAACTCCAGGCGCGCGGCGAGGGTTGGGGGCTGGTATTGCCCGCGGCTGCAATCAGCAAGACGCAGGCGAAGGCTGGTGCCAAGGCGGGGGTCGAGCAGGTGCTCGATTTCACGCTGGATGAATTGCAGGAAGCCCGGCTCGTGCCGGTGATCGACTTCAAGGGGCGCCGCCGCAAGGCGGACCTCGCCGCCGTGCCTGAGGCCGGTGCTCAATCCGACGACGGAGGTCAAGAACAATGAACCGCGAAATGCTGATGTTGGTGGACGCGATCTCGCGCGAAAAGACCGTTGAACGCGATCTCGTGTTCGGCGCGGTCGAGTCTGCGCTCGCCTCGGCCACCAAGAAGCTTCACGGCGCCGACGTGGACATTCGCGTGTCGGTCGACCGCGAAACCGGCGACTACGACACCTACCGTCGCTGGCACGTCGTGCCCAACGAGGCCGGCCTGCAGATTCCCGATGCCGAAGTCCTGCTGTTCGAAGCGCAGGAACAGATCGCCGACATCGAGGTCGACGACTACATCGAGGAGCCGATCGACTCGGTGCCCATCGGCCGCATCGGCGCGCAGGCCGCCAAGCAGGTCATCCTGCAGAAGATCCGCGACGCGGAGCGCGAACAGCTGCTCAACGACTTCCTGTCGCGCGGCGAACGCATCTTCACCGGCACCGTCAAGCGCCTGGACAAGGGCGACATCATCGTCGAGCAGGGGCGCGTCGAAGGCCGCCTGAAGCGCAGCGAGATGATCCCGAAGGAAAACCTCCGTTCCGGCGACCGCGTGCGCGCGTTCATCGCCGGGGTTGATTCCGCCGCCCGCGGTCCCCAGATCATGTTGTCGCGCAGCGCCCCCGGCTTCATGGTGGAGCTGTTCGGCCAGGAAGTGCCCGAGATCGAGCAAGGCCTGCTCGAGATCAAGAGCTGCGCGCGTGACGCCGGTTCGCGCGCCAAGATCGCCGTGCTGTCGCACGACAAGCGCGTCGACCCGATCGGCACCTGCGTCGGCGTGCGCGGCTCGCGCGTGACCGCGGTCACCAACGAGCTCGCCGGCGAGCGCGTCGACATCGTGCTGTGGAGCGAGGATCCGGCCCAGTTCGTCATCGGCGCGCTGGCCCCGGCCAACGTGCAGTCGATCGTGGTCGACGAGGAAAAGCATGCGATGGACGTCGTCGTCGACGAGGAAAACCTCGCGATCGCGATCGGCCGTGGCGGCCAGAACGTGCGGCTGGCGTCCGACCTGACCGGCTGGCGCATCAACATCATGACCGCCGAAGAGTCCCAGGCCAAGCAGGCCCAGGAATCGGGTGGCGTGCGCGCGCTGTTCGTCGACAAGCTGGACGTCGACGAGGAAGTGGCCGACATCCTGATCGAGGAAGGCTTCACGAGCCTCGAGCAGGTCGCCTACGTGCCGCTGCAGGAAATGCTCGAGATCGAAGGCTTCGACGAAGACACGGTCAACGAGCTGCGCACCCGGGCCAAGGATGCGCTGCTGACGATGGAAATCGCGCGTGAAGAGCGTGTCGACGAGGTGTCGCAGGATCTGCGCGACCTCGAAGGTTTGACCCCCGATCTGATCGGGAAGCTGGCGGACGGCGGCGTGCACAAGCGCGACGACCTGGCCGACCTGGCGGTCGACGAACTGGTGGAGATGACCGGCGTTGACGAGGCCAGCGCGAAGGCGCTGATCATGAAGGCCCGCGAGCACTGGTTCACCACCTGAGCTCAAACGCACCACCCGTAATCGAAACGCCCGGAACAACGAGCAAGGAATTCCTGAAATGGCAGTGACTACCGTCGCCCAGTTTGCATCGGAGCTGAACCGCCCCGCTGCAGCGCTGCTCGAACAGCTGCAGTCCGCAGGCGTCGCCAAGGCGACGACCGACGACGCGCTGAACGACGCAGACAAGGAGCGGCTGCTCGACTACTTGCGCACCGCGCACGGCACCACCGGGGGCGAGCGCAAGAAGATCACGCTGACCCGCAAGTCGACCAGCGAGATCAAGCAGGCGGATGCGAGCGGCAAGGCCCGCACCATCCAGGTCGAAGTGCGCAAGAAGCGCACCTTCGTGCAGCGCGACGATTCCACGACGGACGAGCAGGCCCAGGCCGCTGCCGCCGCGGAGGAAGCCGAGCTGGTTCGCCGTGAAGAAGAGGCTCGCGCCCAGGCCGACCTCATGCGCCAGCAGGAAGAAGAGCTGGCCGAGAAGCGTCGTGCGCGCGAAGCGGAAGAGGCGCGCGTGCGTGCCGAAGCCGAGGCTGCCCGCGCGGCCGCCGCGGCTGCCGCCGAGAAGCTGGTCGCCGAGAAGCTGGTCGCCGATGCTGCTCGCGCCGCCGCCGAGGCTGCCAAGCCCAAGGTGCCGATGACCAAGTCGGCCAAGGATGCCGCGGCTCGCGAGGCCGCTGCGGCCGCCGCGGCTGCCGCCGCCGCGCCGCCCCCGGTCGTCGAGGCGCCCGCGCCGGAACCCGTCGCCGCACCGGTCGAGCCCGTGCGCCAGGTGCGCGTGATCAAGGCCGCCGACGCCGAAGCCGAAGAAACCAAGCGCATGACGGATCTGCAGGGTCGCCGCAAGGCCGCCGAAGCGGAAGCCGCCGCCATCCGCGCGATGATGTCCGCACCCAAGAAGGTGCTGGTCGCGCACAAGCCGGAGCCGCCGAAGGTGGCCGACGCCGCCGCGGGCATCAAGGGCACGATCCACAAGGCCAAGGCCGTTCCGGGCGCCCCCGCGGCTCCGGGCGCGAAGCCGGGCGACAAGAAGGCCGTCAAGTCCGAGAAGCTGTCCTCGAGCTGGGCCGACGACGCCGCCAAGAAGCGTGGTGAAGCGAGCAAGGGCCGGACCGGTCCGGGCACCGGTGCGGGCGCAGGCCGTCCGGGCTGGCGCGCTCCGCGCGGCGGTTCGTCGCGTGGCGGTCGCGATCGCGACTCCAGCAACAGCAACTTCCAGGCGCCGACCGAACAGATCATCCAGGAAGTCCACATTCCCGAGACCATCTCGGTGGCCGACCTGGCGCACAAGATGTCCGTAAAGGCGTCCGAGGTCATCAAGCAGTTGATGAAGCTGGGCCAGATGGTCACGATCAACCAGCAGCTGGACCAGGAGACCGCGATGATCGTGGTCGAGGAAATGGGCCACACGGCGATCACCGCCAAGCTGGACGATCCGGAAGCCTTCAGCGAGGAAGAGAAGGCCGCCGCGGTCATCGGCGAACTGCTGCCGCGCGCACCGGTGGTCACCGTCATGGGTCACGTCGACCACGGCAAGACCTCGCTGCTGGACTACATCCGACGCGCCCGCGTCGCCTCCGGCGAAGCCGGCGGCATCACGCAGCACATCGGTGCATACCACGTGGAAACCCCGCGCGGCATGATCACCTTCCTGGACACCCCGGGTCACGCGGCCTTCACGGCCATGCGTGCGCGTGGTGCCAAGGCCACCGACATCGTGATTCTGGTGGTCGCAGCCGACGACGGCGTCATGCCGCAGACGAAGGAAGCGATCCACCACGCGAAGGCGGCCAACGTGCCCATCGTCGTGGCGATCAACAAGATCGACAAGCCGGACATCAACCTCGAGCGCCTGCGCAGCGAGCTCGTGGCCGAAGGCGTCGTGCCTGAAGAGTTCGGCGGCGACACGCCATTCGTGCGCGTGTCCGCCAAGACAGGCGAGGGCATCGATTCGCTGCTCGAGCAGGTGCTGCTGCAGGCCGAAGTGCTCGAGCTGCGTGCTCCGGCCGAAGCCATGGCACGCGGTATCGTCATCGAAGCGCGCCTCGACAAGGGCCGCGGCCCGGTCGCGACGGTGCTGGTGCAGACCGGCACGCTCAAGCGCGGCGACATCGTGCTGGCTGGCGCAAGCTTCGGCCGCGTCCGCGCGATGATCGACGAAGACGGCAATGCGGCGGCCGAAGCCGGCCCGTCCATTCCGGTGGAGATCCAGGGCCTGACCGAAGTGCCGCAGGCCGGCGACGACTTCATGGTGCTGACCGACGAACGACGTGCGCGCGAGATCGCCACGTTCCGCCAGGGCAAGTACCGCGACGTCAAGCTGGCCCGCCTGCAGAAGAACAAGATGGAAAACTTGTTCGACGTGATGGGTGCCCCCGATGTCCAGGTGCTGCCCATCATCATCAAGGCCGACGTGCAAGGTTCGCAGGAAGCCCTGGGCTCCTCGCTGGTCAAGCTGTCGACCGAAGAGGTCAAGGTGCAGATCGTGCACTCGGCCGTCGGTGGCATCAGCGAGTCCGACGTCAACCTGGCCATCGCCTCCAAGGCCGTCATCATCGGGTTCAACGTCCGTGCGGACTCCGGCGCGCGCAAGCTCGCGGAGAACAACGGCATCGACCTGCGCTACTACAACATCATCTACGACGCCGTGGATGAGGTGAAGGCGGCGATGACGGGCATGCTGGCGCCGGAACAGCGCGAGGAAGTCGTGGGCTCGGCGGAGATCCGCCAGGTCTTCACGGTCTCCAAGATCGCCATCGGCGGTTGCATGGTCACCTCGGGTGTCGTGCGTCGCGGCTCGAAGCTGCGCCTGCTGCGCGAGAACGTGGTCATCTTCACGGGCGAGCTCGATTCGCTGCGCCGCATGAAGGACGACGTGCGCGAGGTCAAGGAAGGCTTCGAGTGCGGCCTGACGGTCAAGAACTACAACGACCTCAAGGAAGGCGACCAGCTCGAATTCTTCGAGATCAAGGAAGTCGCTCGAACGCTGTAAGGCGGGACGCACTTCACCTGTGCAGAAGCCCCGCCAGAAAGTTGGCGGGGCTTTTCACTTGAGAGGTTGAAAAATCATGCGACATAAGAGAAATATCCCCAACCGCGGCTTCCGCGTCGCCGACCAGATCCAGCGCGATCTGGGCGAGCTGATCCGCGAGCTGAAGGATCCGCGCGTCGGCATGATCACGGTCAACTCGGTCGAGGTCACGCCCGACTACGCGCACGCGAAGGTGTACTTCTCGCTGCTGATCGGCGATTCGGCCGAGAGCGAGATCGCGCTGAACGAAGCCGCGGGCTTCCTGCGCAACGGCCTGTTCAAGCGCCTGTCGATCCACACCGTGCCGACGCTGCACTTCCACTTCGACCGCACCACCGAGCGCGCGGCGGAATTGAACGCGATGATCCTGCAGGCCAACGCGAACCGGGCCAAGGAAGACGCGTCCCCGTCCGACGACGCACCGAAGTCGGACGACTGAAACCTGCATGACCGACCTGCAACCCACGCCTCTCCTGGACGCCGTCGACGCCGCCGCTGCCCCCGCAGCCGCGCGCGTGCCGCGTCCTGCGCGCGTGAAGGTGCAACGTCGGCCGGTGCATGGCGTGCTCTTGCTGGACAAGCCGCTGGGCCTGTCGTCCAACGACGCCCTGCAGAAGGCCAAGTGGCTGCTGCGCGCCGAGAAGGCCGGCCACACCGGCACGCTCGACCCGCTGGCCACGGGGCTGCTGCCGCTGTGCTTCGGCGCGGCCACCAAGTTCGCCCAAGTGAGCCTGGATTCGGACAAGAGCTACCGCGCCACGTTGCGTTTCGGCCAGACCACGCGCACCGGCGACGCCGAGGGAGACGTGCTGCAGGAGCGCCCGGTGGCGTTCGACCGCGTCGCCCTGGAGGCCGCCTGCGCCCGCTGGTCAGGCCCGATCCGCCAGCTGCCGCCCATGTATTCGGCGCTCAAGCACAACGGCAAGGCACTGTACGAATATGCCCGCGACGGCGTGGAGATCGAGCGTGCCGAGCGCGACGTGACGATTCACACAATCGCCATCGTTGACTGGCACCATGAAAACCCGGAGACGGCGACAATCGACGTTCGCTGTTCCAAGGGCACCTACATCCGCACGCTGGCCGAATCCATCGGCGAGACGCTGGGTTGCGGCGCGCACCTGATCGGCCTGCGGCGCACCGCCAGCGGGCCCTTGACGTTGCAAGACGCGATCACGCTCGAAGAGCTCGAGGCCCGGCCCGAGTCCGAGCGTGAAAGTTGCTTGCTGCGTCCCGATACCTTGCTGGCCGAATGGCCGGCAGTGCGCCTCGAAGCCAACGAGGCCGCACGTTTCCTGACCGGCCTGCGCCGGCGCACCTCCGAGCCCGACTGCGCGCACCTGCGCGTGTACGGGCCCGAACCGCACGCACTTCTTGGCAGCGCGCACATCACGGCTGGCGAGTTGATCGCCGATCGCCTGCTGAGCCCCACCGAAGTGCAGGGCCTGCTGAACTGAATTGAACCTTCCGAGAACGTTATGACCGATAGCACGCAGATCCGCAACATCGCCATCATCGCCCACGTCGACCATGGCAAGACCACGCTCGTCGACCAGCTGCTTCGCCAGAGCGGCACCTTCGCCGACCACGAGAAGATCGTCGACACGGTGATGGACAACAACGCGATCGAACGCGAACGCGGCATCACCATCCTGGCCAAGAACTGCGCGGTCAGCTGGAAGGGCACGCACATCAACATCGTCGACACCCCGGGCCACGCGGACTTCGGCGGTGAAGTCGAGCGCGCGCTGTCGATGGTCGACGGCGTGGTGCTGCTGATCGACGCCCAGGAAGGCCCGATGCCGCAGACCCGCTTCGTCACGAAGAAGGCGCTGGCCCTCGGCCTGAAGCCCATCGTCGTGGTCAACAAGGTCGACAAGCCGGGCGCCAAGCCCGAGATGGTCGTCAACGCGGCGTTCGACCTGTTCGACAAGCTCGGCGCCACCGACGAACAGCTCGACTTCCCGGTCGTCTACGCCTCGGGCATCAACGGCTGGTCGTCGCTGGTCGAGGGCGAGCGCGGCGAGAAGTGGGGCGAGGACATGTCCGCGCTGTTCGACACCGTGCTCAAGCACGTCGAGCCGAACAAGGGCGACCCCAACGCGCCGCTGCAACTGCAGATCTCGGCACTCGACTTCTCGACCTTCGTCGGCCGCATTGGTGTCGGCCGGATCCTGCAAGGCACGATTCGACCGTCGATGGACGTCGTCGTGATGGAAGGCCCGGACGGCAAGGCCGTCAAGGGCCGCATCAACCAGGTGCTGACGTTCCAGGGCCTGGACCGCGTGCAGGTGACGGAAGCCGGCCCGGGCGAGATCGTCCTGGTCAACGGCATCGACAACATCAACATCGGCGTGACGGTCACCGACCCGACCAACCCGGCGCCGCTGCCGATGATCAGCGTCGACGAGCCGACGCTGACGATGAACTTCTGCGTCAACACGTCGCCGCTGGCCGGCCGTGAAGGCAAGTACGTCACCAGCCGCCAGATCTGGGACCGCCTGCAGAAGGAACTCCAGCACAACGTCGCGCTGCGCGTCAGCGAGACCAGCGAAGACGGCATCTTCGAAGTGATGGGTCGCGGCGAACTGCACCTGACCATCCTGCTCGAGAACATGCGCCGCGAAGGTTTCGAAATGGCCGTGTCCAAGCCGCGCGTCGTGTTCCACGACGTCGACGGCGAGCGTCATGAACCGATCGAGCTCGTGACCGCCGACGTGGAGGAAACCCACCAGGGCGGCGTCATGCAGGCCCTCGGCGAGCGCAAGGGCGAGCTGGTCAACATGGAGCCGGACGGCAACGGCCGGGTCCGCCTCGAGTACCGCATCCCCGCGCGCGGCCTGATCGGCTTCTCCAACGAGTTCATGAACCTGACCCGCGGTTCGGGCCTGATCAGCAACATCTTCGACGGCTACGAGCCGCACAAGGGTGACATCGGCGGCCGCAAGAACGGCGTGCTGATCTCGATGGACGCCGGTGAAATCTTCACCTACGCCCTCGGCAAGCTCGACGATCGCGGCCGCATGTTCGTCAAGCCGAACGATCCGGTCTACGAAGGCATGATCGTGGGCATCCACAGCCGCGACAACGACCTGGTCGTCAACGCGACCCGCACCAAGCAGCTCACGAACTTCCGCGTGTCCGGCAAGGAAGACGCGATCAAGATCACGCCGCCGATCGACCTCACGCTGGAATACGGCGTCGAGTTCATCGACGACGACGAACTGGTCGAGATCACGCCGAAGAGCGTGCGCCTGCGCAAGCGTTTCCTGACCGAGAACGAGCGCAAGCGCAACAAGAAGGCTTGAGCCTTCCGCCGGTGCAAGAGCGCCGCGCGCGTTGGATCCTCGGGCCGAACGCCGCGGCGTTTTTCGTTGTCTGGAGGGGGCCGGAGGAGCGCCCGACAAGTTGTCATCCTGCGCGAAGCGAAGCGGAGTCGCAGGATCGATCCCTGGGCAAGCGTTTCCCGGCGCGTGGATCCTGCGACTGCGCGCAGGATGACACGGGCGGGATTGCTTGAGGGCGAGCGGCGCGCCGGTCGACATCTGCGACACTCCAACGCGATGAATCCGACGTCTTCCCTGAGCCACGCCCGCGCCGCCTTCGGCATGATCGTCGTCACGCTGATGTGGAGCACTGCCGGCGTCGTCAGCCGGTCGCTGCAGACGGCCGAGAGCTTCGAGGTGACGTTCTTCCGCAGCCTGTTCAACCTGGCCGGGCTGGGCGTCGCGCTCACGTGGATGCGCGGCTGGGGCCTGTGGGCCGACCTGTTGCGTTCGCCGCGCGTCGTGTGGATGTCGGGCCTGTGCTGGAGCGTGATGTTCACGGCCTTCATGGTGGCGCTGACGATGACGCGCGTGGCCAACGTGCTGGTGACGATGTCGATCAGCCCGCTGCTCACCGCCGTCTTCGCGCGGATCTTCCTGCATCACAGGCAGCCACTGCGCACCTGGGTCGCGATCGCCGTGGCCGGCGCGGGCATTGCCTGGATGTTCGGCAACAGCATGCAGGCCGCCGACGCGCGCAGCCTCGCCGGCATGGCCGTCGCGCTGGCGGTGCCGCTGGCGTCGGCGCTCAACTACACCGTGCTGCAGCACGCCGGCCGCACGCCGGCGGTCGCCGACGACAGCGCGCAGACGCCTGCCGCCCAGCCCGATCTCTTCAGCGCCGTGCTGATCGGCGCGGCCATCTCCGCGCTCGTCACGCTGCCGCTCGCGTGGCCGTTCAAGTCCAACGCGCACGATCTCGCGTTGCTGTGCGCGCTGGGCGTGTTCCAGCTCGCGATCCCCTGCCTGCTGCTCGTGCGCGTCACGCGCGCGCTGCCCGCGCCCGAGGTCGCGCTGCTGGGCCTGCTGGAGGTGATCTTCGGCGTGCTGTGGGCCTGGATCGGCGCCGGCGAGGCACCAGGCAGTTCGGCGCTGGTCGGCGGCGGCATTGTCGTGGGCGCGCTCGTCTTCAACGAATTGCTGAGCCTGCGCGACCGCCAGGGCGCGCCGGCGCTCCAGGAGCCCTGATGTCGCAACCCGAAACGTCCGTCCTCGCCGATCGCCGCAAGCACCTGGGCATCCTCACGCTGAACCGGCCGAAGGCGCTCAACGCGCTGACGCTGGAGATGATCCGCGGGGTCACGGCGCAGCTGCTCGCGTGGCGCGACGACCCGCAGGTGGGCGCGGTGCTGCTGCGTGGGGCGAACCGCGAAGGCAAGGCGCCCGCGTTCTGCGCCGGCGGCGACATCCGCTACTTCCACGAGGCGGCGTTCGCGGGCGACCCGACGCTGGAGGACTTCTTCAGCGAGGAATACGCGCTGAACCACCTGATCCACACCTTCGGCAAGCCGACATTCGTGCTGATGGACGGCATCACGATGGGCGGCGGCATGGGGCTGGCGCAAGGCGCCTCGATGCGCATCGTGACCGAGCATGCCAGGCTGGCCATGCCCGAGACCAACATCGGCCTGTTTCCCGACGTCGGCGGCGGCTGGTTCCTGGCTCGCACGCCGGGCCATCTGGGGGAGTTCCTCGGCCTGAGCGGGCAGGCGCTGGGCGCGGCCGACGCGCTGGCCGTCGACTGGGCCGACGTCTGCGTGAAGGCCGAGCGCCTCGATGACCTCGTGCAGGCCCTCGTCGACGCCACCGCCGTCGACGGCGTCGGCGCATTGTCGGCCGTCAACGCGTTCGCGGCCGACGCCGGTATCGCGTCGCTGCGCGCGCATCGCGAGCTCATCGACCGCGTATTCGCCGCGCCCGACCTGGCGGCGATCATGGCGGCGCTCGCGGCGGAGGAGGGCGAGTTCGCCGCGGCGCTCGCCAGCACCTTGGCCAGGCGTTCACCGCTGATGATGGCCGTCACGCTCGCGCAGATCCGGCGCGCGCGCACGATGACGCTGGCCGACGACCTGCGCATGGAACGCGGGCTGGTGCGCCACTGCTTCCACCTGCGCCCCGGCGCGGCGAGCGAGACGCTGGAAGGCATCCGCGCGCTGGTGGTCGACAAGGATCACGCGCCGCGCTGGAACCCGGGGGCGATCGCCGGCGTGGATGCGGCCATGGTCGAGGCATTCTTCGTGTCGCCGTGGCCGGCGCACGCGCATCCGCTGCGCGACCTGGCCTGAGCGGTTACCCAGACCGTCCTCAGTCGCCCAGCAGGCTCGCGTTCTCGCGCTTGCGTTTCTCGCCGTAGGGCTTCGGCGGACGCGACGCTTCGAGCTGGGCCAGCGCATCCTCGAGTTCCGCGTATGTCGAGATGAACTCGTCCTTGAGCGACGGCTCGGATGGGGGCTTTTGAAGGTCGCCGCCGGTGCGCACGTGGGCGCGTGCCGTCATCCTCGCGGCGACGATGGTGGCGGTCGCGCCGAGCAGGTATTTGCGTGAATCGGACATGGGGTCTCCCGCGCCGGACCGGGCGCCTCCGCCGAGGGGCAATCGACGTGCTTGACGTTGTCGTCGCAGCCCTGTTCGGGCGCTTTCAGAGCATCTTTGCAGAGAGAAACGTATCTCGAAGCGACTCCTGCAAGTCTCGCGTAACTCCGTCGCAAAGGAAGAGCAGAACGCTGGCGCCGTCGCATCGCGCTACCCAGAATCGGCCCTTCATCGCTTGTCGAACTCTGATCGCTGCTGCTCATGCCACGTTTTCTCGATCTCCTGACGGATGCCCTGCGGCGTTCCGCGTTCCTTCCTTCACCCGCGCTGCGCGCCGGCCTGCTTGTTGTCTCCTCGACGGCCGCCGCCGTGAGTGCCTTTGCCGGGCCTGCCGCCGTCTGTGTCGCGCCGATCGGAGCTTCGACCACCGCCGGGGCGCTCGTCGTCGGCAATGGCACGCCGCAGAGCTGCACGGCCGCAGCGCTGCAGGCCGCGATCACGGCTGCGCCGGTGGTGACCTTCAACTGCGGCGCGGCCGCGACGACGATTCCGCTCTACGCCACGCTGGTCGTGCCATCGACGCGGGCGACCGTCCTCGACGGTGGCGGCAAGATCACGCTGGATGGCGGCGGCCGGGTGCGGTTGATCGAGGTGGTGCGCGAGAACTTTCGCACCAGCCGCGTCGGCCTGACGCTGCAGCACATCACGCTGGCCAACGGCAAGGCCGCCGGCACCCGCCATGTGCCGCCCACCCCCGGCAACGCGAACTGTTCCTCGGGCTGGGCCGATGGCGGAGGCGGCGCGATCTACGTGCGGGACTCGATGCTGCACGTGGTCGACGTCACCTTCCACAACAACGGGGCGGCCACGCCGGGGCCCGATGTCGGCGGCGGCGCCATCTATGCGGTCGCGTCGCTGGACGTCGCCATCGTCGGATCGACCTTCGACGGCAACAGCGGCGCCAACGGCGGCGCCGTCGGCCTGTTGCAGAGCGACGGCCGCTTCGCCAACGACCTGTTCTCGAACAACAAGGCCACCGGCAGCGGCGGCAACTATGTGGGTGGCGCGGCGACGGGTTGCGCGGGCGTGGCCCAGGCCAACCAGGGCGGCTCCGGTGGCAACGGCGGTGCGATCGTCATCGACGGCGGGGCCGATGGTGCGCAGTCGGTCTGTGGCTCGACCTTCGCGACCAACACGGCCAACGCCTTCGGTGGCGCGCTGTTCCGGACCGCCGACGGGCCGGCGCAGCCGACGAGTTTCGACCGCTCCGTGTTCCAGGCCAACCACGCCGACAAGGGCGGCGCCCTGTACGTGCAGAACGCGAAGCCGCTCGCGATCACCGCGTCGACGTTCTCGGCCAACACCGCGACGGCCGCGGGTGCCGGCCAATTCATCTCGGACACGCTGCAGGTCACCAACACGACATTCTCGGGCAACGTCGCGACCAAGGGGGTCGGCGGCGCGCTGTCGATCAGCAATGCGGCCGCGGCGGGCTGGATCCACAACGCCACGTTCAGCGGCAACCAGTCCTCCGGCGGCCCGGGCTACTTCAGCGCTGCCATCTTCGGCGCGCTGAACTTTCCGGTGCTCAACACCGTCTTCGCCAACAACCTGAGCGCGGACGGCGGCTCGCCGATGCAATGCTTCTTCACGCCGGGGATCGGCACCGACGACGCGCAGTGGCCGCAGAAGCGACCGGTGGGTGGCCTCAACGACAACGTGTGCGTCTCCGGCATCCGCTTTGTCGATCCGCAGCTCGGGGCTATCGGCAACCACGGCGGCCCGACCCCGACGCTCGTGCCGTCGACGACCAGCCCGCTGCGCAAGTCGGCGCACAACTGCCCGGCGACCGACCAGCGCGGCGTCGCTCGCAACACGGCGCTGTGCACGATCGGCGCGGTCGAGTGAGGGTGCGCGGGCCTCAGGCGTCGCGCTTGCGCAGGTACATCTGCTGGTCGGCGTGGCGCACGAGCGTGTCGACGTCCTGCCCGTCCTCGGGGTAGACGGCCACGCCGATCGCGGCGCCGAGGGCGGGTGCCAGTGTCGTGCTGCCGGTCAGGACCTCGAGCGGCTGGCGCAGCAGTTCCTCGAGGTTGGCGGCGACGCGATCCGCGTCCTCGCGTCGGTCGACCGAGTCGAGCAGCACCAGGAATTCGTCGCCGGCGAAGCGGGCCACGAGGTCGTCGGCGCGAACGGCCGCGGCCAGGCGGCGCCCGAGTTCCTGCAGCACGGCGTCGCCGATGTCGTGGCCGAACTCGTCGTTGATCTTCTTGAAGTTGTTGATGTCGATGAACAGCACGCCGAACGGGCGGGGGTCGCTGCGGCGGCGTTGCTGGACGATGCGGTCTTCCACGCGGCGGATCAATGCCTCGCGGTTGGCCAGGCCCGTCAACGGATCCGTCAGCAGGCGCCGCTGCATCTCGGAGAAGCTGCGCGCCAGGTCGCCCAGTTCGTCCTTGCGCCGCGATTCCGGCAGTGCGGTGGTGCTGCCCTGGCCCACGCGACGGGCCGCGGCCGCCAGCTCGCGCAATTCGCGCGTGACCGTCGACAACACCAGGGTGCCGGTCAGCATCACCACGACGGCCGCGAGCACCGCCAGCAGCACGGTGCGGCGGAAATTGTCGAGGATGCCGTGCAGGAAGTCGTGGCGCGGCACGGCCACCATGATGAGCCAGTCGAGTCCGGCGTCGTCGGTGAGGCGGGCATAGCCCACCTGCACCGGTGAGCCGTCGGCGGCGTTGAAGACGGTCGTGTGCGGACGGGAATCCGCGGCCGCGTCGGCGAGCCCGCGCACGGCGGCGTAGGTGGCGGTGACGAGCGGGTCGGTGCTCTGCGCCGCGTTGAGGCGCACCGTGGTGCCGTCGGACTTCTTCTGCATGGGGGCGCCGCGCGAGACGCCGATCAGGTTGCCGTCCTTCTCCAGCACCATGGCCACGCCATTGCTGCTGAGGGCCAGGCGCTGCAGGAACGAGGTCACCTGGCGCAGCGACAGGTCGGTGGCGACGACCCCCTTGAAGGCGCCGTTGCGGTCGTTGACCCGCCGCGCCCGGGTCGCCACCAGCTCCTGCAGCTTGAAGTCGACGTAGATCGAGGTCCACGTCTGCAACGCGTTCGCCGCGCCCGCCTTGTACCAGGGGCGGTCGCGCGGTTCGAAGATCCGCTGTTCGACCGCCGGCGCCCCGAGCTCGCCCGCGATGCCGCTGTAGTGGTAGAGGTTGCGCGGCCCTGCGCCCGTCGGACGCAGGCGCAGTTCGGCATCGGATTCAGAGAAGCGCCACAGGCCGATGAAGCGGCCCTGGCTGTCGCCGTAGTAGGCGTAGTTGTTCGGATCCCGATGCACCGAGGTCGCGAGCCAGAACCGCGTCCGCAGTGCCGGCAGTTCGTCCGCGATCGATTCGGGCGCCGCGATGCCCTTGGGAAACGCGACCTCCAGCACGGCCTCCGAACCGGCGACGTGGCCTTCGACGGCCTGCTCGATGCGGTGCACGGTCTCGGTGAGCAACTGCCCCGACAGGTTGTCGACCGCGTCGCGGCCGGCCGCGTACGACAGGATGCCGATGACGATCGCCGTCCCCAGGACGAGCGCCACATACGGCAGTGTAAGCAAGGCCCGCAGGGGCAGGCGCGACAGCAGTTTCATCGGGTTGTCTCGTTCTGTGTCGCCGATGGCGTCATTGCCATGGGCGCGCGCCAGTCCTCGGCCCTCCGACGCCGGCGCTGCGCGATTTTGCTCGATGTGCTCCTGCCAGGCCGTCGTCACGCCGGAAACAGGCGGTCCTGGCAACAAGAATTCGCGACTGTCCGGGCAGTGGCTTGAAGCTGCGCGTGCCGACAGCGGCGCTGCAGGCATTCGAGATGCTGCTTCGTCCCTGGCTTCCCGCCCCCGACCTCGAGCACGCCGACGAGTTCGTGGCCTGAGCGCGGCGCCGGAGTTCGATGCGGCCGCAGGGTGCGCGATTGACCCGGATCAACAGCGGCGGGCGCGCCGTGCCGAGAATGATCGAAGAGGTGCGGCCGGGTCGGCCGGACGATTCCAGGAGCGAGCCATGAAAGTACTGTTTCCCGTCGATGGCAGCGAGTACACCAAGCGCATGCTGGCCTACGTGGCCGTGCATGAGGAACTGGTAGCGGCCGCCAACGAGCACATCTTCGTCCACGTCGTGCCGGAGCTTCCCTCCGTGGCGACGCGCCAGATGCTCAAGAGCGCCATCGACGACTTCTACGGAGTCGAGGCAGAAGCGGTGTTCGAGCCGATCCAGGCCTTCGCGAAGCAGCAGGGCTGGACTTCCAGGTTCGAGCGGCTGCACGGCCACGCGGCCACCCAGATCGCCGAGTTCGCCGAGCGCGAGGGCGTATCGCTCATCGTCATGGGGTCGCACGGCCACGGTGCGCTGGCGAGCGCCGCGCTCGGATCGGTCGCGACCGGCGTACTCGCGCGCTGCCGGCTGCCCCTGCTTCTGCTGCGTTGAGGCCTGCGGATGTCGTTCGACCTGTCGACCGGCGGCCTCCTGGCAGGCCTGGCGGTGGGACTGTGCATCGGACTGGTCTTGCTGGGTGTCGCCTGGGCGGTCATCTGGATGCTGACCCATCGAGATTGAACAGCGTGGCGTCGACGCTTGCGCGGCTGCTGGCGGCCCTTCGAACACGAGCGCAACCGCTCGGCCCGACGCAGTCCGCGGGCGTCCAGTTGATCGGCTCGGCCGTCCACCAGGTCAAGGCGGCGCGGACTGCCGACCTGTCGCGCGCGGTCGAGCGGAGGCCGGTGGCCAGGGGCGCTGGGTGCCGGTCAGGCGGCGATCGCGGGCGGCTTGACCAGGAGCACCGGTACAGGAGCATGCCGCACCACCAGTTCCGCGTCGCTCCCGAGCGCCAGCCGTTTCATGCCGCGGCGCCCGTGGGTGCCCATCACGACGAGGTCGCAGTGGTGTTGGGCGATCTGCTCCACGATCACCGGCGCGACCGAACCCGAGGTCGCGTCGAGGACCACGGTCTCGCATTCCAGCCCGGCATCGGTCACGGCCTTCGCCGCCCGGGCCGCGACCTCCTCGCCGGTGCGGCGAAGTACTTCCAGCAGGTTGTTGTAGTCGGCGAGCGCCACCGGGTCCATCAGGATCGGGAACTCGTTGACGACATTCAGCACCACCACCTTGGCGCGCGTGGCGAGTGCGATGCGGATCGCCTCGCGCAGCCCGCACTCCGCGGGCGCGCTGCCGTCAACCGGGACGAGGATGCGTGAATACATGAGTTTTCCTTGATGATCAAAGCCGATCCATGCGCCGGGCCTTGACGCATTCTTGGGCGCCCCTGCTTCAAGTCGCTTGCGATGGCTCAAGAAAATCGCGCCGGACGCCGCGGGGGCCGGATGATGAACAACGATGTCGAGCTGAGAAATGCGGTGCGGGCGGAACTCGCGCTGTAGCCGTCGCGCTCTGCAGGCGCCGGCTGGGGAGCATGCGGTCTCGTGATCTCCGGTTGACCTGGCGCAAAGGCGTTCCATGAACACGGCGGCATTCTTGTCGACATGAAATCTCAGCCCACTTCGTATCCTGACCGGACGCGCGAGATCTCGTCCACCCTGGCTCCCTTCCGGCGCGACCAATCCGGCGTGATGCATGGCTTCAACCAGCTCTCGCAATCGGCGCTGGAGGCCGGCGCGGTCTCCGCGAAGACCAAGGAGTTGATGGCGCTGGCGCTGGGCGTCGCCGCGCATTGCGATGGCTGCATCGGCTTCCACGCCAAGGCCCTGGTCGCGCTCGGCGCGTCGCGCGCCGAGGTCGAGGAGACGCTCGCGGTCGCGATCTACATGGGCGGCGGGCCGTCGTTGATGTACAGCGCCGATGCGCTGACGGCGTTCGACCAGTTCCAGCAATTGGCCGCCCAGGCCGCCTGAGCCGCCACGATGGAATGCTCGCGCATGCGGGTGCCGCCCAACGACAGACCCGGAGACAGACATGAACGTCGATACCCAGACCCACCTCACCGTCCTGCGCGGCATGCTCGTCTTCGAGTTGAACGAGGCGAAGGCCGAGTTGCGTGCCTTGCATCGAGACAGCGCTGCGTTGCTGATCGACGGCCGCGAACGCGAGACCACGGATCGCAAGGAGGACGCTGCCGCCGGACAGGAGTTCGAGGCCACGGACGCCGCGATCGAGCGCCTCGCCAGGGAGGTCGCCCAATGCGAAAGCGCGCTGCAGCGATTGGACCAGGAGCGCTACGGCGACTGCGTCGATTGCGGCGAGCCCATCGCGTGGCCGCGATTGATGGCGCAACCCGCGGCCGAGCGTTGCGCGGCCTGCCAGCATGCCATCGAGAGCCGGTCGCACGGCGCGACGCAGGCCTGACACGGCGCGCTCGGCCCGACCGCGTGCGGCCCGGGCGCTCAATGGGACATCAGCACCGGTACCGTCATCGTGCCCAGCGCGAGGCGCGTGGTGCCGCCCAGGAGACGTTCGCGCCAGCGCGAATGACCGAAGGCGCCCATCACGATCAGGTCCGCCCCCTGGTCCGCCGCACGTGACAGCAGCGCGTCGCCGACGGCGATTGCCGTCGCCTCGGCCTGGATGGACGCGGCGACGCCGTGGCGCTCCAGCCATTCGGCGACGCTCGACAGGTCGTTGCTCAGCCCGCCTTCGTCACGCGTGGCGTCGCCGTTGAACTGCATGATGTGCACGATCTGTGCACGCTTGAGCATCGGCAGCGCGTCGGCGACCGCGCGGGCCGCGGCATGGCTGTCGTCCCAGGCGACCAGGACGCGCGTTCCGAGCGTGCGGGCGGCGTTCGCATAGGGCAGGACGATGACGGGCCGCGCGCTCGCGAGGATGGCCGCCTCGATCTGCGGATTCTTGAAGGCCTGCCCGTCCTGTGTCCGCGGATCGGACTGGGTCAGCACCACCAGGTCGTTGACGCGACTGCGCCGGTTCAGGGCGCTGATCATGTCTCCCTCTTCGACCAGGGACTTGCGTGCCGTGACGCCTGCGAGTTCGCAGGCGATGTCGAAGGCCAGTGCGGCGCGGGTCGCGTCCTGGAGCAGCACATCACGGCCCAGCAGCGGAAGCGAGGCGGCCGACGAGGCGGCGCTCAGGTTGGCGCGCAGGTCCAGCACTTCGGTTGCGGCGACGCCGGTCACGTGGCTGCCCATCGCCTTGGCGAGGGCCAGTACCGCCTCGGTTCGGGCGACGCATTCCGGCTGGTTGTCCAGGGGAACGAGGATGCTCGGATAGGTCATGGCAAGTCCCTTCGGTGGCGACGCGGGAGTGCGCCGTGCAGATTCGATTCTTGAGCGCCCGTCGCGCGCGCCCATTGATGCATCGCAATCGCGCGTTCGCTGGCACCGACGCGGCTGGGGGCTCGATCGCGCGGCGCGTCTAGTTGAGCTCGACAGCCTCGGCAGGCTGCGTGCAGCGCTGGAGCTCGAGCGTGTAGCAGACGGTACCGGGCTCGCGCGCCCCGGCGTCGGAAGCGAAGCCGAGCGCCAGCATCAGGGCGTGCATCGGCGCGTTCTCGCGCAGGACGTAGCCGGACATCCGCTGCGTGCCGCGCGCGCGCAGGTAGCCGATCATCTTCGACAGCAGTACCGAGCCCAGGCGGCGCCCCTGTACGTCGGTGCGCACGAGGATCGCGAACTCGGCCTCGATGTCGTCCGGATCGCAGACCGCGCGGACGACGCCCAGCGTTTCCTGGCTGCCGTCGGCCGCCGTGTCCAGCGCGATGAAGGCCATCTCGCGCGCGTAGTCGATCTGCACGAGGCGGGCGAGCTCGGTGCGCGGCAACTCCCGCTTGCTGCTGAAGAAGCGCAGGCGCAGGTCCGCGGGGGCGACGTGGGCGATGAAGGCGCGATGCAGCGCCTCGTCCTCCGGCCGGATCGGACGGATCGTGACGGTACGGCCTTGCCAGTCGACGCGCTCGGTCAACTCCTCCGGGAACGGCAGGATCGCGAATCGCTGCGCGCCGGCGACCGGCGTGCGGCTGAGCCGCACCCGCGCATCGAGCGCGAGCACGCCCGCATCGTCGGCCCAGAGCGGATTGATGTCGAGCTCCGCGAGTTCGGGCAGGTCGGCCTGCATCTGCGACACCGAGATGAGGACGTCGCAGATGGCATCGACGTCCGCCGGTGCGCGCCCGCGGTAGCCCTGCAGCAGGCTGGCCACCCGCGTGCGTCCCACCAGGTCGCGGGCGAGCACCCGGTTGAGCGGCGGCAGGGCGATGGCACGATCCGCGATCACCTCCACGGCGGTGCCGCCCTGGCCGAACATCAACACCGGCCCGAAGGTGGGATCGATGCTCGCGCCCACGATCAGTTCCTGCGCGCGCGGCCGGCGTGCCATGGCCTGCACGCTGAAACCTTCGATCCGCGCGTCCGGACGCAGCGTGCCGACGCAGCCGAGCATCTGGCGCACCGCGGCGCGCAGCGCCGACTCGGCCGCGATGTCCAGCAGGACGCCGCCGGCGTCGGACTTGTGGCTGAGATCGGGCGAGAGGATCTTGAGCGCGACCGGGTAGCCGATTCCCCGGGCAGCCTCCACCGCGGCGTCGGCAGTGGCCAGCGAGCGGGCGGTGCGGACCGTGGGGATGCCGTACGCCGCCAGCAGCGACTTGCTCTCGACTTCGTCGAGTGTTTCACGGCCTGCCGACAGGGCGGCGGCCACGACGGCACGGGCAGCGGCGCGGTCCGGCGCACCGGTCGCGCCGTTGGCCGGTGCCTGGCCCAGCATCGCCTGGTTGCGACGCCAGGTGGCCAACATGGCACAGGCTCGCACGGCGTCCTCGGGCGTCTCGAAGTCCGCCACGCCCGCTTCCTCGAACAGCTTGCGCGCCTGCGTGACGGCGGCGTCGCCCAGCCAGCAGCTCATGAGACGGCGCGAAATGCCGCGCGCCAGCGGCAGGCAGGCGCGCGCGATGTCGGCACTCGGCACGATGGCGGTCGGCGCATGCAGGAACAGGATCGCACCGGTGTCGGCGTCGGCGATCAAGGCCTCGAGCGTCTGCACATAGCGCGTGGCCGGCGCATCGCCGATGATGTCGATCGGATTGCCGTGCGACCACTGGGTCGTCAGGGCACCGTCGAGCCGGGCCCGCAATGGGGCGCTGATCCTGGCCAGCTCGACGCCCGCGCGGGCCGCGGCGTCGGCCGCAAGGACGCCGGCGCCGCCGCCGTTGGTCATCACCGTCACGCCGCGGCCCAGGTCCGCGTCGAAGCGGGCGAACGTCTCCGCCGCGGCGAAGAGCTCCTGCAGGGTGTCCACGCGCAGCATGCCGGCGCGCCGGATGGCCGCATCGCACACGAGGTCGGATCCGGCGAGGGCGCCCGTATGGGACGCTGCAGCCTGGGCCCCCGCGCTCGAACGGCCGGCCTTGACGACGATCACCGGCTTGTTGCGCGCGGCGGCGCGCGCGGCCGACATGAACTTGCGCGGCGACTCGATCGATTCGATGTACAGCAGGATCGAGCGGGTGGCCGCGTCGCTCGCCAGATGGTCGAGCAGGTCGCCGAAGTCCACGTCCATGTGATCGCCCAGCGACACCAGGTGCGAGAAGCCGATGCGCCGCGCCTTCGCCCAATCCAGGACCGCGGTGACCAGTGCGCCCGATTGCGACACGAACGCGACATTGCCAGCGAGCGCGTCGGTGTGGGCGAAGCTGGCGTTCAGCCCGAGCGCGGGCGAAAGCAGGCCCAGGCAGTTGGGTCCGAGGATGCGCATCGTCGTCGGGCGCGCCAGTTCGAGCAGCGTTTGCTTGAGCGGGGCGTCGAGGCCGGCGGTCAGGATGATGACCGCGCGTGTGCCGACGGCTGCCAGCTCGCCGATGACCTCGACGAGCGTCTCGCGCGGCGTGCAGACGATCGCGAGATCGGGGCGGACCGCCAGCGTCGCGCAGCGCCGTGCGACACCGATCCCGTCCAGCTCCGGATACTTCGGGTTGACCGGCAGCAACGCCCCCTTGAAGCCGCCGGCGCGGAGGTTGCGCCAGACGGTTGCGCCGACGCTGCCGGCGCGATTGGACGCACCGACGACCGCCACGGAACGTGGCTCGAGCAGCGCGTCGAGGTTTCGAATGCTCATTGGTGTTCCTTTGGGTGCCTGGGGGCTGGCGCGCCGGTTTCGTCACGCGTCAATCGCCGTCGCCGTCCTGCATCGCATCGACAGGTTCTACGGCGGCGACCGGCCCCGCGTCACCGGGCCGGGCGGGCCTCGCGTAGAAGTGGCCTATGCCAGCCGATCCAGCGCGTCCAGGCGCTTGCGCGCGAGCGCGACGAGTTGGTTGTCCGTGGGATGGTCGACGACCTCGTAGGCGGCGATGCGATCCGCGATCGGCGCGCGATGCTTGGCGACGTAGTGCCGGAAGTCCGACAGCGTCGTATGGCCACCGGCCACGACGACCCGCGGGAACTCCTCGAACAGGTCGCAGACCGACCCGAAGTACTCGTGTTGCGAGCGCACGAGGCTGCCATGCTGGCGCGTCGCGTGCTCGTGCTGCACGACGTTCGTCGCCTCGGATGCCTCGCCGCCGAGCTCGATGGCATGGGCCGATTGATGGGTCAGGTGGACGACGCCGGGTGTATTTTTCATGGGGGCTCCTTCGGTGGATGTCAGGTTGGCCCCAGTCTGCGCGTCGCCGATGCGGGTGCGTTGATGTCGATCAACGGCGGCCCCGGAGCGTCCTCGGCGCCGGCGCGTTCCGTGGGTTGATCCGGATCAACCTGGGCCGGTGCCGGCGGGTCCATGCTGCGGGCATTCCCGCGATGCAACGCGGCGACAGGAGATGCGCATGAGTACCTCGACAACCCAGGTCGATCCGGTGATCGCCGTCCATGAGACCCATGGGGGTGCGGAGGCGGCCGTCAAGGCCCTCGTCAAGGCGGGCTTCGACATGACGACGCTGTCCATCATCGGCAAGAGCGACCGCACGGAGGAGCGCGCACACGGTTTCTACGCCCTGGGCGACCGTGTCCGCGCCTGGGGCGCCACCGGCGGATTCTGGGGCGTGGTGTGGGGCCTCCTGGTGGGCTCCGCGGTGTTCGTGATGCCGCCCGTCGGCCTGGTGGCGGCGGCCGGGCCGATCACGGCGGTCCTGGTCGCCGCTCTCGAAGGCGCGGTGGTGGTCGGCGGGGTCTCCGCGCTGTGCATGGCGTTGGCGGGCACCGGAATGTCGCACGACCAGGCGATGAAATACGAGGCCGACATCGTCGCCAACCGCTTCCTCGTGATCGTGCACGGCTCCCCGGAGGATGTCGCACGCGCCCGCGCCATCCTCGCGGCAGCGGCTGCCGAGCCCGCGCTCCCGTTCCACCAGGCTGCATAGGCGCACCGCCCGACACCGTTCGCGCCACGGCGCCGACTTCCCTGGAGATCGATGCATGACCCCGCCCAAGCACTGGCAGGATCCACTGAACGCCGCCATCGGTGTCGGCATCCTCGTGTCGCCCTGGCTGGCCGGCTATGCCCTTGTGCAGCCGGCGCTGGCCAACGCGGTGATCGTCGGCATGCTGCTGTTCACGGTCTCGGTCGGCGCCGCCGTTGTCGGGCGGCCGTGGGTCGAATGCGCCGTCGTCGCGCTCGGCGCCTGGATGTTGGCGGCGCCCTGGGCGCTCGCCTTCACGGACGAGCGCTCGACCAAGGTCGCGTTGGTCCTGGGGGGCCTGGTGCTCCTGCTGGGCACCGGAGCCCTGGCAACGGAGTTGCGCGGACGAGTGCGGGCTGGTGGCGGAGTGGAGGGGTGACCCCGGCTCCGTTGTCCGGGCAGGGCCCGGGCGGCGCTGGTCGAGCGGCCTTCCCGGTGCCGCAATGCTTCTGGAACGCCCCCCTGGGCGAACTGCTGTCGGGCCTGGATTGCAGCGCGTCGGGCCTGTCGACGCAGGAGGCCGCTCGCCGCCTCGCCACCGTTGGCGGGAACACCCTGGGCGCGCAACGGCATCGACGGGCCGTGCTCGAATTTCTCGCCCATCTGCGCAGCCCGCTGGTCCTGCTGCTCCTGGCCGCGTGC
>Ga0307516_10001486_pt1 | contig 32322 bp, 37 predicted proteins | sample 19_EM_MG_FD_203310 | JGI IMG/M metagenome (GOLD analysis project Ga0307516, IMG submission 203310) | Populus trichocarpa ectomycorrhiza microbial communities from riparian zone in the Pacific Northwest, United States - 19_EM | ecosystem: Host-associated > Plants > Roots > Unclassified | place...
GGTATAATCCCCGAGGCCGTAGCCAACAGGCTGACGTGGGGTCGTGACTTGAACCCAGCTATAAGCTGAGGGAATGGCGCGGTCCGTGATACCATTGGGCGGATCCTATTGTCAGACCGACCAGGACAAGTAGCTTCGGGCTCCGGCCCGCACCCAGGAGGGTCTGGTGTGTGAGCGTATTCCTTACCTTATCTTACCCGTGAGGCAGTTGTCGCGCGAGCCGTTTGGCATCCGCCGAAGCGCCACGAGCGAGCCGTCGGGCAAGACGCCTGGCCCGTCTCGATCCGACCATTGCGCCGAAGCGCCGCGAGCGAGCCGCCGGGCAAGACGCCGGGCTCGTCTCAATCGAACCACCCGCCGAAGCGATACACGAGCGAGCCATCGGGCAAGGCACCGGGCCCGCCTTGAACCATCCGCTGAAGCGATACACGAGCGAGCCGTCGGGCAAGATGCCAGGCCCGTCTCAATCCAAACGATCCGCCGAAGCGCCACGAGCGAGCCGTCGGGCAATACGCCGGGCCCGTCTCGATCCGAACCATCCGCCGAAGCGATACACGACCGATCCGTCGAGCAAGCTGTTGCCGCGGAGCCGCGTGCGATCCGGCGCTCAAGCCGCAGCCAGCGGGCGCCGCAGATATCGAACCGAACCCCTTAGATTATTCGCTGTGAATCCCTTAACGGTGGGCGAGCTTGGAAGGATTGTCATGGGGGGTGTTATTCCTGTATAATAACTGAACGCCGGCGAAGACCGCGCGCGCCCCATCTCCTTCGTGACTATCGAGAAACCTGACCAGTTCAATATTACCGTCACTCCGACGTTGACCGGACGTTCCAGTGTCACATCGGGAGTGCGGCGACTCTCCTCGGCTCGATTGCAGTAGAAGTACGCAAGCTGGTCTGACTGCGGACTAGACAGATGGGAATCGATGACTTTTGAAGCTATGTACGTTTTGCCAGCTCTGGCTAGACGGCTTAGTCAGTCAAGAATCTGCCCTCAAAGAATCTAGTGACATACGGATCCCCCGCAACAACAATAACGTGGATTTGCTCGAGGCTCTCCAATCATAGTATTCCTTCCGCCGCAGGATCCACCCGGCAGTGTTGTCCAGGCGCCCATCACTGATGCGCTGGTGGTGACTCATGTACGGGACAGTGGATATCCACTCCAAGATCTCAGTTCTACTCGGTCCTATTTGCAGTGAGTTGGTTCCCAGCGGCCCACACACAAGCTATCTTTCTGATGCAGCGAGATCACTTACCCTGGGATCTGAGAGTGAACATTCGTGGTTAGTCTACCGCAGTAGAATATCGCATCAAGCATGTCGGGAAAGTCGTACTCGCCAGAAACAAACTTTACTCCGGCATGAAACACCACGTTGCTGAACTCGTTGTGCTTCGTGTTCCTGTAGTATCTGGAGCTATCGGGCTGGATATCGTCCGTCATCTTGCGGCTGGCGGTGGTGTTGGACACGCAGTTGTGTCCATCTGGAAATGGTGTTGGACTGGCAGCGGCACTGTCAATTCGGAGGTAGTTGTCGGCAGCGGTCAGAGGTAGCGGTCAGAGGCGGGGTTCAGCTGCCAATCGGGTTCGGGGGCTCCTGCGTTTGCGAACAGGTCGTCAGATATGTATCGTAATAAGGATACAAGAATAGAGCTCGGGATAATACAACGGTCGGTGGCCTGGTTCGATCGACAATTGGGATTAATTGTATCAGGTATTCCGGGGTCGTGCCGGATACCAGATCACCGCTTACCCCGCTTTATCTGGACTTTGTCGCTCTATCTTCAGCTCGTTGTTCATTGGCCAGCTGCAGCCTCAACTGTCGACGGGATTCCAGCCACAGAGTGGCGCCTGCTGCGACAAGAGTGATAGCTGGTGAGTACACTCCAGTACTGGCTCCGAAACCCCACTGCGGCAGGCCTCTCGATTTGCGCCGTCCTGAAGGACGGGTCCCCTCGACAACGATCAGTACGGTCACTCGGAAATCCGATTTCTATTGGGGCTGGGCGGATATCTTCTGTGTTTGCTCCCGACGGCGCACTCGCGGTAGCGTGCCACTCCCGCCCGGATGTACACTTCGAGCACTCCAATCTGTGATCGCGGTCCGTTGTGGTGTATTCCTATCAACTATTAGCGTTCACTTCAGTAGATTAGTTCCGTGCATGGGGAAATAAAGGGTGTCGGTGCAGCAACCCCGCGCCCACTCGCAAATCTTCCTATCATCCCACGCCACATCGACAGCATTGACCGTGTTCGGACGGGCCGTGCGGGAAACACAGGGTGGAGTGCGTTGACGCGCTCGGTGAGCCATGGGGAGCAAAACAAGTACATATCTCACCAGGGCAACCCAGTCCTGGCTGGCCAACACGAACGGTGCACTCCGCAGCCCAGAGTCTCTACGACTCACGGCGTAGTCACTTTCGCCCCCGCAACTGCGGCAACCACTGCCGCCGCTTAGCTAGGGCGTTGTTTTGAGGTTAGGTATTCACAATGCATATAACAGCACCGCCTCAATGAGCGCACAGGTTTTCAGCGCTGCCGTTGACGAGCGGATCATGTCCTAGATGACCCCCGCCATCGTAAACTGGTGGATCGTGGTAGACGTGGACTACGGCCACGGACGCCATCGACACCACGATTCACCGTACACAACGTACGTTGGGACGCAGCCACATGCATCCGTCCCCACATCCACTACTGCGTACATCATCGTGCAAAGACAAATACAGCGTGACACTTTGCACCAACATCAACCACAACCCAAATTATTGACGAGGAAACACCCGCGTTTTACCTGGCGTTTTCTGGACACGCTGGACACAGGAAATAATTCCTTGATTCAACTGCTATAGAAGGTTCGGTGTCCAAGAATCGGGATGAAAGATGTATAGGCCACGCATCCAATGCGGTCCGGCCGGTTTTCCTGAGCTGCAACAAGGATATGTACATCTCCCGATAGGCGCCACGGACGAGTAGCTCACTCGCCTCGCATGGCAGACAAGCATCAAGCCACGGTTGAGCCCCACTATTAATGCCACTTAGCGACAACTTTTCCGCCGCCCACATGTTACGCCTTCCCCGTTGGTTCGTGTCGGTATCGCTATCGGTGTTGAACGACGGAAACTCGAAGTAACGAATGACGACATCGTGTGGGCTATCCTCCTTCGCCCACAATAATCCATAGAGGAACTCGAGCCTCGCAAAATCGGCCGGTGGTGTTGGCGGTTTCACTGTCCCAGTAGTTATTAGCCAGTTAGTCAGAGCCGGAGACCTGAGAAATAAACAAAAAGCAATACCTCGCGATCCCTCCATGCTCATATATCATACATGACCCTCTGCACTAATTCCGCAAAGCTCATCGCTAGGTCCGAGCGGCTGGCGACACGTGTGCGACCGGTAGTCTTCGATGTTACGTACCACGTTCGAGAAACATCGCGCCATTGAGCTCGGTATTCCGGAATGCCGTCCGATCCTGGCCGCTCCGCAAGATGTTTCTGTGATTGTAGGAAGTTGAACGACCCCTCGTCTGTCCATTCCTTGACATCGGTGACGGTTGCAAGTCGTTCTCCAGGTGCAGCATCTGGCACGCCTTCTACCATCGGAACATCTGCAGCCGTAATGTGGCTACACGGTGAGCGGAGCAGGAAACGCGGGATTGTGAATCGGTAGCCCGAGATGCAGAGCTGGCGGATGGCGCGACGGGGAAGGCTGTGGTCGTGGTGGTGGTGTTTGTAGAACGGCAGGGACAAGGGAAGGCAAGTCCCCTGGTTGGCAGCAATGCGACGCCTTCACTTAGACAACGGCTAGCGTCTTGGCATTCGTGACGACACAAACCAAGGCCAAGAAATCGAGTGCTATGTGATGATAACGCGAAAATCCCTGTCGCTTTTCCCCGCACCCCCGCCCCGCCATCCTTCGAAGGAACAGGGGTTGATCCCCACCCCGCAATGTTCGTGCAGCGTCGGTAAGGTGCGTCTTAGCGAGAACGGAGATCGTTGCGCACAACCATATGCATCCTCAATCTATCCTGCCAACTGTGAGAATTGTACACAGGGAGTCGACCCACCGCTCAGTGCTGGTGGTGCTTGCAGGACGCCGACGCGGGAGCCACTGTTCAAGGTGTGCCGCGAGTGGAAGGCCCAACGGAAAATCCTGTAGGCAGAGGTGTGGAAGGAAACCGGGAGGGGGAAGAGCTGGGAGCCGAGGGTGAGGAACTCCGCAGAAGAGGGTTAGGGGGCGGGTTACGGTTTCGTTTATTCCCTCTCTCTGTCGTTCCTTTGTGATTTCTTTGGTGCGCACCATATCTTCTTGGGACAGGCCTGGGCGGAGGGCAAAGGGGAGCTTGCGACGTGCTGCCTCCGTGCGGACTGCGGACGGGAAAACCCGATAGACAGTGTGTACCTCGCCATGATCTATCTAGGTCGCATGTGAGTAATGAATAAACCCCCCCCCAAAAAAGTATGTGGTACTATTTCCCTATTACCTCTTTCTCTATCTATTTCTCTATCTATCCTTCCCTCTTTCCCAATCCTTCTGTATATTTCTCTCTCTTTCTTTCGTTGCACCGTTATGGGGGAGATTCGGCGCGGGCTAATAAAATTTTGCATATTCACGTATCGGGGTTAACTTTATGTGGCGGAGGTGGCGACGTGGCTGAAGTGGCGGCGTGGCTAGGCTAGCCGTTCGATTCCTACCGCTGCCACCGCTTCAACTCGCCTCGACGACATCTTTCTCTGGAATTTCCTGCGGGATCGAGATTTTGCGGAGGAGCTTCTTTTGCTCGGGGCGACGTGGTGAATGAGCCGCTGCTGGACGCAGAGCTCTAACTGGTGAAGAGTACTACCGTCTACGTTCGTGTACAGACGCTACCGGATGTGCGTCAAAGTATTGTAGATAGTGTTGCCAACAGTCTTGTCGGTCCGAGCCCGGAATCGGGTCTGGCCCCGTCCATCGCGGTAACGGACCGGGCGGGCAGAAGTCGGCTGCAGTTGACTGCGGCGTCCCAACTAAAAGATCGCCCCGGCGGTAGGAGGGCGACCCAGTGACGTAGACGTGGGTAGAGACGCCAACTCTGCAGCTAGTGCAGAGCAGTCTACTGCGGTGAAACGTTCCGGCGCGGCGGGGGGAAAGGATTGGATGTCACGTCAGGACTATTGTTGTAGAAGTAATTCTATCAAACGCGTCTCGGGAATTATATCCAAAAGGACCCCCCCCCCCCACAGGGAGCATTAAGCATGTCCTCCAGCACCTTGATGTTATTCCTCGTAGCAGCAATCAACCCATCCTCTGTCGGCTCGTCAGACGTTCGAGCACCATGACGGCATCGTTCTCCATGCGACGCCTAAGGGATATTTAAGGGCGCGCGCAGGAGGAAGGCACAGGATGACGGTGCGGTGAGGCTCCACAATTGTATGGCGATGCGCGCGAGGGAGAAGAGTATGCTTCTGTCACAGCCGGCCGCTGAGGAATGCAGGAAACTTCCTAAGTATGTACTTTCCTAGGTGTGCATTCTACTGTTTGGGGTAAGGCCAGGGCGGAAGGCAGGGGAGGCCACAACGAGCCGCTTGCGGACGACAGATGGGACCTGGACTGTGCATATCGCCATGATCTAAACAGGTCGCACGCGATTAATGAAGAAACAAAAAAAACCTAAAGCAAATGCAGTAATGGCATAGCCGAACCCCGCGATACCAATGATCCCTGTTGCTTGAATAACCCGAATTCTTCACCTAGAAACCGACATCCCAACATCCCTACATACCGCAATTCCCTTCTTTTGACCTTCTCATTGACCATCTCTTCAGCACCTTACCACAAATCTTCAACAACCAAGAGCCCAGCACCCCGCTTAAGGAGCAGCTGTGCCCAGGCCTTATTCCCACGTCGCAAGGGGATGTTCAGCCGCCAGCGGGGTCATTCCATCCCCGCCGGTGCCGTAGGGGGCAGCATCCCGTTGGATGATAAGCAGTGCAGTGGCCTCTCGCCTATGTCGCAAGGCGATGTGCAACGGAATCATCCCCTGGCTGTCGACGACCGAGAGGTAGGCTCCACGCGCGATGAGCAGTCCCGCCACGGTAACGTGTGCTTCTCGAGAGGCGCAGCGCAGCGGAGTCATCCATAACCCGGCGGCGGCCGAGAGGTAGGCTCCCCGTTCGATCAGCAGCTGCGCTGAGGGCACCTGTCCTGATCGCAGGGCGAACTGTAGCGCAGTCATCCCGTCGGTGTCGACGGCCGAGAGGTCGGCTCCCCACACGAGGAGAAGATGCGCAATGGTCACGTGTCCTTCTTGCGAGGCGCGGTGCAGCGGGGCCATACCCTTCCTGTCAACGGCCAAGAGGTCAGCTCCCCGTGCAATGAGCAGTCGTGCGGCGGTCACGTGTCCTTCTTGCGAGGCGATATGCAGAGGGGTCATCCCATCCTCGTCGGCAACGGCGAGGTCGGCACCCTGTCTGATGAGAAGCAGTGCTGAGGCATCTTGCCTGCGTCGCAAGGCGAGGTGCAGTGGAGTCATCCCCTTCCTGTCGACGGCCGAGAGGTCCACTCCCCGTTTGATGAGCAGTCGAGCAATGGTCACGTGCCCTTCTTGGGAGGCAATGTGCAGGGGGGTCATCCACTTCCTATCGATGGCGCAGAAGTCGGCTCCCCGTTTGATGAGCAGTCGTGCCATGTTTACGTTCCCTTGTTCCGAGGCTATGTGAAGCAGTGTCATTCCATCCTGGTCGGCAACGTTGAGGTCGGCACCCCGCTTGATGAGAAGCAGTGCAAAAGCCTCCTGCCTGCGTCGCAAGGCAATGTGCAACGGACTTATCCCCTTGCTGTCGACGGCCGAAACGTCGGCACCCCGTTCGATAAGATGTAGTGCTAAGGCCTCATGCCCACGTCGCAAGGCAATGTGTAGTGGAGTCACCATCTCCCTGTCGACGGCCGAGAGATTGACTCCCAGTTCGATGAGCGGTCGTACCATGGTCTCGCGCCCGTGTTGTGTAATACGGTGCAGCGGGGTCATCCCCTCGTTGTCGACGGCCGAGGGGTCGGCTCCCAGTTCGATGAGAAGTCGTACCGTGGTCTCGCTCCCGTGTTGCGTACTACGGTGCAGCGGGGTCATCCCCTCGTTGTCGACGGCTGAGAGGTCAGCTCCGCGCTCGACCAGAAGCCGTACTATGGGCTCGTGCCAATTCTCCAAGGCTATGTTTAGCGCTGGGTTGATGTCGTTGTTGCCGGCGACAACATCGCCTCTAATATCCAAGAGCAGCCTGGCAACATCCAGATCTCCAAATATGCATGGGATGGAAATTAACTCGCCTACGCATGTAGGTTCCGGCTGCGATTTGATCACCTTTCCGAGCTCTCGAGTTAATCCAAACACGCAGACACAGGAGAGAAGGTCATGGGCGCCATCCTCCAGCGCCTGCCATCTGCGCCAAAAAGAGTCTAAATTGTAGACACGCCAACGCGAGCTATGCACCGATCTAGGATGATATTCAAGCCAATGCTGGTAACTTGGCCCGTAAGCGAATGTATCCCAGAGGCGGGTCAAGGTTGGACAGTTTTCACATCGGCCACGAGAAAGATGCCACGGCCAGAATGTTGCCGCGTATGATAATAGGTGCCGATGTCCGTACGTTGTCTCTTCTTGGTCATAGTCGCCCCATGAGCTGGATGTACACAACAGTGATAGGCAGACTTTGGCGAGTTCGGTGTGGGAGTCGACTGTGTTGAGCTTCGTCTGCAGAAATTCATCCACGGAAAGGTGTGCCAGCCGAAAAACGTTCAGCTTTCTATCCCAGATGACCAGGTTATGGCAAGCCTTCAATAAGGCATTTGCTTGCACCGTTACATCGTGCGAAAATATTCCGGAGTCACTGACTGTAACTGTGCTTGCATCAAGCAAGGTTTCGGCCCGTAGCGGCGCAGATGAATATTGGATCCAGAGGAACGCGTTGAGTGCCAAGTAACGAGAACGACCTCTTTGCCGAAGTATGCGATGATATGTCTCCTCGTAGGCGGCTGTCAGGGTATCCGGCAGGGTGTTTAGACTGTCCCGGACATCTTTTTGCATGGTCATTTCGCTGAGCAGCTCAATCTGAAGAGCCGCTAGCTGAAACCTGGCGTTTGAACGTCAGTTTCAGCAACTATCAGTATGTAGTAGAGGTGTTCGCGGCGAGTGCTTACATTCCCTTAGACCTTTCGCACAGGACTCTACAAATTTCTTCTTTGAGATCAATTGGGACATCATACAGGAGGAGTTTGCTGTCGATGGTCTTCTGCACAGTCGTGTCCACGAAATGCTTGATATCGTTGAAATTGTCTTCCGGTTGCAACTCAATCTTAGGAAAAATATTAAATTGCAGAGCAATGTCGGGGTCCATCCGCGTTGTTGCGAAAACCTTCACCAGCCTCTTGGAGTGCTTCATGACATATTTCAGCGCCTCCAGCAAGCGGATCCTAATCGCGTGGTCGATTTCATCCAAGGCATCGATGCACATCGTCGTCTGAGGGTATATGTCCGTGATTTGGACCAGTATATCCAGGATTTCCTTGAGTGTGAGGGGTGACGACTTTTGTCCTTTCTGGAATCGGTCTTTGTAAACCTCGATAACCGGTTTAAAGAGTTTGTCTCCGTCCGACTGGGCCTGGACCAGCTGCTGAAGAAGGGTGCGCAGAATGATCTCGGGAGTGCGGCGACTCTCCTCGGCTCGATTGCAGTAGAAGTACGCAAGCTTGTCAGACTGCGGACTGGACAGGTGAGAATCGATGACTCTCGACGCGATGTAGGTTTTGCCAGCCCCGGCTAGACGACTTGGTTAGTCGAGAATCTGCCCAGCGAAGATCGTGGTGACATACGAATTCCTCGCAACAACAACAGCATAGACTTGCTCGATGCTCTCCATTCGTGGTATTCATTCCTCCCTAGAATCCACCCGCCGGTGTTTTCCAGGCGCCCATCGCTGATGTGCTGGTGGTGACTCAGGTACGGGATAGATGATATCCACCCCAGGATCTCAGTTCTACTGGGTCCTAGTTGCAGTGTGAGTTGGTTCCCAGAAGCCCACCCAAGAGCAATCTTTCCGATCCAGGCAGATCACCTACCCTGGGGTCTGCAAGTGAACATTCACGGTTAGGCTACCCAATACAATATCGTATCAAGCATGCTAGGAAAGACGTACTCGCCAGAAACAAACGTTTGTCCCCCTTGAAACACCACGTTTACGAACTCGAAGTGCTTGGTGTTCTCGTAGTGCCTGGAGCTGTCGGGCTGTTCGCGGTCTAGCATCTTGTGGCTGGCGGCGGTGTTGTGCTCCCGGTACTGCCCGTCAGGAGGTAGCATTGGACCGGTGGTTTTGCCAAGTCGGCGGCTTAGCAAGTCGGCGTTAGTTGTTGGCGGTGGTCGTCAGCGATAGTCGGCTGGGGTTTCCACCTGGGTTGGCACTGCAAATCAGGGCGTCAGATAGCCATCATAATAATGGCACAAGTAATAGAGCTCGGGATAATACATCGGTCGGTGGCCTGGTTAGATCCGCAGTTGGGATTGACAGTACCGAGTATTCGGGGGCTGTGCTTTGTGCATTTGGGCGATGACAGATTACCAGATCCCCGCTGACCCCGCTTTATCTGCATAGGTTTTGTAAGTCGGGGCAGGCTTAGGTCGTCACGGCAACAACCACTAACTAGAATGCCACTCAACTCTAGGCTAGTCCAAAATCGTCCATACATAAGCACGCCCGGCATAAGCCAGGCGTTGAAGACCTAAAGACACACTCGTGCTCTGGATGTTGTAGTCTCGATGACGAAGGGGGATCACGATGTTGATTCGCACGAGTCGGACGATGGAAGGGCGAAGTACAAAACGGAAAGTCCACAATCAATTTTCCCCTGTAGCCGTATTGATGAACAACAAGAGGAAGAGAGAGTCTCCCAATGAAAGTAAGCAAACACTCCCGCGTGCCCCCCACCCCTGCTCGTCGAGCCACCTCCCCTGTCGCCCCAGGTGTTGATGACAGACCAGTGAAACTAGGCTCCACAGCGTGCGTATTGTGGGAGGATTTAGGTTCTGTTGCTTCATTGTGCGGATTATTCATCGAATTTTGTGTACTTAGCGAGTTGCGGAGCGGGGTTGGCTCTGTATCTAGTACATCATCCTCGCCGGACAGAATTCAGCCAATCTTTGGGTACCGCCGACACCCACACATTCTCTCTAGTTCCCACCTTCCTTTCTGTGTCGTTCTTTACATCGGGCCTGGCATAGGTCTTTCAGTATGTATCATGCCAAGATGTAAACAAACCAGCTGATTGGTTTAAATTAGTGGAAATTGAGGGATTTCATTTTTTCAAAGGTTGATGGGGTGAGCAATGTACACGAGCTGGAAGACCAGGTCCTTTTTACGGCTTCTAAGTTCTTTCTATGCTTCTTTGTGGTGACAACTCGGCAAGGACAATTTTTCGGCAAAAAAATGTCACCCAGCGAAGCCTCCGGCAGGCAATGAGTCGGCAATCGAGAACGAGGGAGACTAGGCCACGAGCTTCCAACGAGACGGTTCCGAAATGTGTTTGATTTCAAGAAGCATCGGAAATGCACAGAGAGTGGCTTATTTCAACGACGAGCGGCTGCAGTAGTCGCAGAGATTCCAACGTGAACCTTTGTACGTAGGGTTCAAAGCAGGAGGTCAGCGGAAGACTATCATAAATCACGTGAGTTATCTACTGAAGGCCGAAGAGTAGGAAATCTTGATATCGTACTGCAACATCCTTCAACGAACTGGAGTTCCAAAAGTGGAGAAGGACGAAGAGCTGGACCACTTGAAAAAGCTGCAGGAGGATATAGGGAAACTCGAGCGTGAGTTCTTTCAAGAAGAGGGAAGTGGTAGTGAAATGGAGAAGGGTGGGGCTAGGAAGAGGATGAGGACGGAGAGGTGTTTGTACTCGCATTTAGGCACCTAGTATTATTTTCTAGCTGCCATCCCTCAAACCATGTGAGCACACGCGATCGTGTACTCTCAAGGACGGATTAAAGTCCTTACTCAAGTCAATTGGATGAAAATTGGTGGAGAAGGATGAAAACAGCGAAACTTTACCCGCGATCACTCGCGCCAAGCAGCGCTAGAAACACAAGCGTGTAATTGGCGCCCCGGTGCCCAAGTCACCTCTAGATTCAAAGACAACCCCCTGTCGAGGATGAAAAGTGGGGTTGTCGATGGCAGCTGCGAACTCTACATATGCATCATCGCCACCACACATCATGACAGAAAATTTGTCTGAGAACGACGAAGCTCGTGCGTCTCCATTTCTGTTTTCTGATGCCTTGTTTTTTAGTATTGATTCCGTTGCGAACACAGAGGTGGCCGCGATAGAGCAATATTATCCTATATGGAAGGCCCGTCGGCGAAAGTTCTTAGAGGCTGAGGAGCTGGGTGTCGAGGGAGGAGCGGCCGCTCCTCCCCATGCCCTCCTTCATGGCCTCTACGGAAGAGCAGTAGGAGACGGATTTCTTGTTGTCCTTTCCTCTGTTATTTCATTTGTCATTTCTTTGGTGCGCTCTTTATCTTCTTGGGACAGGCCTGGGTGTAGGGCAAAGAGGAGCTTGAAACGAGCGTTCCGAGCCGGCCTCGTGCGGGCACCGGACGGGAACTGGTCAAAATGTACGCCGCCACAGTCTATATAGGCTGAATGCGAATATGATTAAACAAAAAAAAAATGACACCGCCGCCTACCCCACCTCCCCTCTGGGCGACCTTCTTGCAGCGCCTTAGCACAATTATTCAACAGCCGGGAGCTCGTCTCCCCGCTCAACGAGCAGCTGTGCCAAGGCCTTATTCCGAGGGCGGAAGGCGATGTGCACCGGAGTCTTCCCTAACCCGCCGACGGCCGAGAGGCCGGCTCCCTGTTCGATGAGCAGCTGTGCCAAGGCCACATGCCCCCGCTGCAAGGCGATGCGCAGAGGCGTCATACCGTCCCAGTCGACGGTCGAGAGGTGGACGCCCCGTTCGATGAGCAACTGTGCTGAGGCCTCAAATCCATGTCGCAAGGCGATGTGCAGCGGGGTCATCCCTAGCCCGTCCGCGACCGAGAAGTCGGCGCCCCGTTCGATGAGCAGCCGTGCCGCGGCCTCATGCCCATGTCGTAAGGCGGTGTGTAACGGTGTCTGCCCGTCTTCGTCGGCGGCGGAGAGGTCAGCACCCCGTTCGATGAGTAGCTGTGCCAAGGCCACATGCCCCCGCTGCAAGGCGATGTGCAGAGGCGTCATACCATCCCCGTCGACGGCCGAGAGGTTGGCACCCCGTTCGATGAGCAGCAGCGCTGAGGCCTCATACCCATGTCGCAAGGTGGTGTGCAGTGGGGTCACCCCTAACTCATCGGCGGCAGAGAAATCGACACCCCGTTCGATGAGCAGCTGTGCTGCGGCCTCATGCCCATGTCGTAAGGCGGCGTGTAGTGGTGTCTGCCCGCCTTCGTCGGCGGCGGAGAGATCAGCACCCCATTCGATGAGCAGCTGTGCTGAGGCCTGATGTCCTTCTCGCAACGCGATGTGCAGCGGGGTCATACCCAGCCAATCGGCGGTAGAGAGGTTGGCGCCCCGTTCGATGAGCAGCTGTGCTGACGCCTCATGCCCATGTCGCAAGGCGGTGTTCAGCGGGGTCATACCATACCCGTCAACGGGCGAGAGGTCGACACCCCGGTCGATGAGCAGCCTTGCAACTTCCAGGTCTCCAAACCTGCATGGGAAGAAAAGTAACCTGTCCAGGAGTGTTTCAGGCTGAGATTTTAACACCTTTCCAAGCTCCGGCGCTAATCCAAACACGCATACACAGGTAAGAAGATCTTGGGGACCCTCCTGCAGAGCGCGCCATCGGCGCCAAAAAGAGTCTGAACCGATGTCACGCCAGCGATTGACACCTGTGGGATGATACTCAAGCCAATGCTGGTAAGTTGGCCCTGACACGAATCTATCCCAGAGGACTGTCAAGGTTTGAGAGTTTTCGTATCTGTCATGAGACAGGTGCCATGGCCAGAATGTTGCGGCGTATGATAATAGGTGGCGATTTTTGTACTGTGTCGGTTCCGCTGTCTCTTCTTCGTTATAATCGCCCCACACGCTGGATGTACACACCAATGAAAGGCAGACTTTGGCGATTTCGGTATGAGAATCGACCTTGAGTTGCTGGGTCTCCATGTATTCTTCTACCGAAAGGTGGGCAAACCGGAACACGTTCAGGCGTTCGTCCAAAATGAGGAGGTTTTGGCAGGCTTTCAACAAATCAGTCGGCCCAACAGCCGTGCAATTGCGGGAAAATTCCCCCGAGCCGCCGATACCGACAGTGACTGCATCCAGCAACGTTTCCGATCGCAACGGTTCGTAAGAGCACTGGACCCATCGGAGGGCGTTGAGTGCTAGTTGAGATGCGCGTCCGCTCTGCTTACGAATGCGGTTGTGTATTTCGCCGTACGCGTCTGTTAAGGTTTCTGGAAGGACCTTCAGGCTGTCCCTTACATCGTCTGGATGGACCATATTGCAGAGCAAGGTAATCTGAAGTGCTGCAAGTTGAAACCTTCACGCAGCCGTCAGCAGTGGCACCTATCTATCCGGAGTTCAGGCAAGCTTACATTCCCTTGGATCGCTCACAAAGAACTTGGCATATTTCGTCTTTGAGCGCATTCGGGACATTGCCGTGGAGCAGCTGCCTCCCCTCGATCATGGCCTGTATCTTCTCTTCCACAAACCGGTTGATGTCATCGACATTGTCATCAGGTTCCAACTCGATCCTGGGAAACATCTCGAACTGCATGAGGATATCGGTGTCCATTCGAGTAGTCGCAAAAATCTTGACCACAGTAGTTGATTTTTCCACCACGTGCTTGAGTGCCTCCAGTAATTTCAACCGCAATTTGTGATCGACTTCGTCTAGGGCGTCAATACAAATAGTCGTCTGAGGATATACAGCCATGAGCCGAACAAGGAGATCCTGGCATTCTTTCAGGGTCAACCGCGAAGAGAGCTGCCCCTTCGCCTCCCGTTCCTTGTAAACATCGAGGACCGGCTTCAGCAGCTTGCCTTCGGATGGAGTCTGCGCAAGCTGCTGAATAAGCGTGTGCAGAATGCTCTCGGGATCTCGGCGGCTTTCCTCGGCTCGATTGCAGTAGAAGTACGCCAACTTGGATTCGGCTGTTGGATTGGAAAGGAACCAATCGATGACCTGTGATGCAATGTACGTTTTGCCGGCTCCAGCTAGTCGAACTGATCAGAAGAGTTCTCCTTCCGGTTGGGGGTTGTAGAGACTTACGGATTCCCCGCAGCAGCAGCAACACTGAGTCGCTCGATTCTCTCCAAGTGCGGTACTTCTCCTTCTTCAAGATCCACTTTCCTGTGTGTGCAAGACGGTCATCACTGATGCGCTGGTGGTGATTTATGTACGGGACCGTGGATATCCATTCCAGGATCTCGGTTCTCTCTAGTTAGATGTCAGTCAGGGTCGGAAAATCTTGGGAGGCTAAGCGTGTTTCCAATGCTCTCCGAGGTGTCGCCTACTCTTGGGTCTACCGTGAGGTCTCGTTAGCCAATCGTGAGATCCTGCCGAATCGCTCTTCACCGGATTTCAGGTACTTACACGCCAGAGACTAAGGTGATCGCACCAGGAAACACTCCTCGTAATTCAGCATGCGTGGAATGCTGGTAGATCCGTTGGTTCTCTGTGCTCCCACCAATGTCCATGTTGGACTGGTAGAGATGTCGGGCCGATCGCTGCGTGTTATCGGTCTTCGCTTTGGTTGCGACTGCCGCCAGGTTGATGAAGAGGAGTTGGAGAGTAGGGATGTTCGTCTGACTGAAAAAAGCTAGGAGTACCTAGTGTGATCACTGCGGTCTGGCGATATTGCTGCAAAAGGTGTGTTCGCTCAATTAGTCGTACAGTTCTCACATAGAGTGCATGATAATGGAGGGCATGGCAAATAGTTATACATTTGTCAGATCAACAGTTCTAAGTATCCCCAACGACCCCGCTTTCTCCTCACTGAAGTTTCATCGCCCCGCCAGCTGCAACCGCGCCCCGCCGCTGACACACGTGGACGTGTGATGCATGAGCACAGCAGCAATCCTGCGGCCGAGGCGGTGAGCAATAATGCGCCAGTCAAGAGTGGTTCTCATATCTATGCCTATCATACGAGGGAGCCGCACAACTCTTTGCAGGGGTCTCAACAGTGCGGCCAGGCCAACCCTGACCTGCAACGAACTGACACGGAAGAGTATTGGGAACATTATCTAAAAATTGTGTTTTCGGGAAAAGATATGGTGAAGCTGTAAGCAAAATCTGGTGGGGTTGTTAGTTGGTTTCCGGGTTTTGGGAAGGCGGAATCGGGTGGCGCTTTGAGGTCATAGCTGGTATCGCTGTCTGGGATCTTGGGTACCTCCGTTGTTGACTGCTTGTTGGGTGTGGGCTGGCACGGTGGTTGGGTTACTGTGACGGGGTTGACTTCCGGTTCTCGGGGGAGTTGGGCTGCTGTGGGTCAACGCACTCGGCCAGCTTGGGTCATCACAAAGCCCGGCCCCACGCCGGCGATTATCGCGAGTGGCTTCGGCAGCGACATCGGTTTGGTGTTTGGAGGCGGGGCTTCGTCCGGCTTGGTGCTGTCGCGATCACCACCGATGCATGGCGGAGGAAGGCTGGTTTATATCGCGACGAGCGGTTGAGAACCGAACCGAGCATAGAGTGTTGGAAATACCTCTCGCCGCTCCGCACGGCACGAGCAACGCAGGGCTGCAAGGGAGACAGATTGGGATTAGCGTTGTTTGACGGCTTGGCATTCTGTACTTAGTCCTTTCTGCTTCGTGCTTTCTTCCCGTCTTTTACACACTTAGACATTTAAGACAGAAATTGAGAGCCGTTTTCTTAAATTGATCTATCTCGGCCCGCCTCGCTACCATCTCGACTCAATAGACTGCTAAGCTCTAACATCTCCTCACCCCGCCGTGAACCCTCTCTCACTCTCTGAATCGGTGCTGATTTGGTGATTTCTCAACATAGAGTGGAGTGGCTGTGGATTGGCCATCCGCGGGATTTGTTGCGGAAGTGTTCGCGCGAGGCGTGGGATTGAGCATTGATATGGGACAAGCAAACAGGAAAAAGTCGGCATCATCGTTCAGTCATCAGATACAGTCGTCCAAGGGTAGGTACATATATACAGCCTTTAAACAACATCCGTCAACGTCGTTGGTACATACATACGACAAAGGAAACAAAACAGAACGATCCCCGCCAAACACCAAACATTCCTCCCAAGCAATGCGTTGTAACATAGCTCATTATCGTTCATCGTCGAAGTCTCTGCCCAGCATATCCTACAGTGCCGACCACAGCGCCACAACCGCGAGCATCACGACCCACCAGACCTTCTCGACACCCGCCTTCGAGCTGCTGCCGCCGTCGCTGGCGGTCTGGTCGCGGACTCCGAGTGGCAGGTTCTGCCAGCCAAAGGTAACTCCCCGGATGGCCGACGCGTTGGCGCAGTCGCCGCTGCCGAAGTCGAGACCGGCGAGGTTGTCGGGGGTCCTGAAGAACAAGTACTTTGCGCGGTCGAGGCCGTTGAAGCTGCTGGTGTCGTAGGGGAACCTGTGGTCAGTGACGGAGACGTTGCGCAGCAGGATGCACTGGATGTTAGCGCAGCCTTGGCGACCTCCGGGTATCCGCTAATGACGTCCGAGTTGGACGTGTCGCCGATGAGCTCGAACCGGCGCCGCAGGAACGTGCGCAGGATCCGCTCGAGCAGGAACTTGCGCGCCGCAAACGTCTGCTCGGCCGTCGTGAAGTTGAGCGGTCGCGTGTCGAACGAGCCCAGCGAGTAGTAGCTAGTTGTAGACGAAGTCGGCGTACACGCGCGTCGCCTGCTCCGGCGTCGCCGTCAAGTACTGGTACGGGTGGTCCGGGTACTGCGCCTTCTACTCGGCGAAGCGCTGCGGAATGTTGAGCCACAGCACGAGGTCGCGCGCGAACGAATTGAGCAGTCCCTCAGATGGCTGGCAGATCTTGGTCACGCGCAGGACGTCGCCGACGTCCGAGAGCACGACCACTCCTTCTGGCGGCACGAGGTACACGGTCGAGTTGCCTATGTCCGTCACCTGGGTGTAGACGTCCAGCTGGACGATGTCGCTCACCTGCGAGCCGTCGGGGGCCATGCGCCGGTGCCGCCGTCGGGCCGATGGGAGCCGGCACGAAGCAGCCGATCTCGCCGCGGGAATCCGTTGCCACCGGCCACACGACCTGCCGGTCCACTCCGGCAGCGCCGATGTGCCGTTCTGGCCGGGCCGGACTCGGAGATGGAACTCTGGCTACTGGCCGCTCACGGGAATCGACAGCAGGGCTGACGTCGTACCGCGCATTCGTCTGCTCGTTCGGCTGCATCTGCGGAACGTCGAAATCCGGCAAGAACACGTTGGCCGCGCGATCGAGCGTGTTTGTCATCACCGCGCAGGTACCGTTATCGAAACTGAACGGCTCTTGTACGCCCACGCGTGGAAGTGCACGTTCCAGCCCTCGCCCGTCCAGTTCAGTTTGCATAAGCCCTGCCACACACAATCAGCTCCCCGGGAAATCACGACGGCGGACGCGGAGACTTACGGTATGTTCAGAACTTTCACCGGCAAGCTGTTGACGGCAGCATCGTCGACTCTCGGCTCGCTCTGGATCCAGGTCGGTGCTTGGAATCCAGCTGAAGAAACCGGATATCAATCGCCCGTCGCGGCCCGTTGTGGTGTATTCCTATCAACTATTAGCGCTCACTTCAATAGATTAGTTCCGTGCATGGGGAAATAAAGGATGTCGGTGCAGAAACCTTTTGAGGCTAGGTACACGCAATGCATATAACAGCACAGCCAGCGCTGCCGTTGGCGAGCAGATCGTGTCCCGGATGACCCCCGCCGTCGTAAACTGGTGGATCGTGGTGGACATGGACTGCGGCCACAAACACCATCAACACCGCGATTCACCGTACACAACGTACGTCGGGACGCAGCCGCATGCATCCGTCGTCCCCACATCCACCACTGCATACATCACCGTGCAAACACCAGTACAGCGCGACACTCTGCACCAACATCGACCACAACCCAAATTACTGACGAGGAAACACCCGTATTGTGCCAGGCGTTTGCTGGACACGCTGGACACAGAAAATAATTCCTTTATTCAACAGCTATAGAAGGTTCGGTGCCCAAGAATCAGGACGAACGGTTCGGGGTTGGGTATAGGCCCCGCATCTAATGCGGTCCAGCCGGTTTTCCGGAGCTGCAACAAGGATAGGTATCGTACATCTCCCGATGGGCGCCACGGACGAGTAGCTCACTAGCCTCTCATGGCAGACAAGCATCAAGCCACGGTTGAACTCCACTACTAATGCCACGCCTTCCCCGTTAGTTCGTATCGGTATCGGTATCGGTGTTGAACGACGGAAACTCGAAGAAACGAAAGATGACATCATGCAGGCTATCCTCCTTCGCCCGCAATAGCCCACAGAGGAACTCGAGCCTCGCAAAATCGACCGGCGGTGTTGGCGGTTTCACTGTCCCCAGTAGTAATTAGCCGGTTAGTCAGAGCCGGAGGCCTAAGAAATAAACAAAAAGGAATACCTCGCGATCCCTCCATGCTCGTATATCATACATGACCCCTCTGCGCTGATCCCGCAAGCTCATCGCTAGGTCTGAGCGGCTGCCGACACGCGTGCGACCGGTAGTCTTTGATGTTACCACGTTCGAGAAACAGCGTGCCGTTGACCTCGGTATTCCGGAATGCCGTCCGATCCTGGCCGCTCGGCAAGATGTTCTGTGATTGTATGAAGTTGAACGACCCCTCGTCCGCCCATTCCTTGACATCGGTGACGGTTGCAAGTTGTTCTCCAAGTGCGGCACCTGGCACGCCCTCCATCGGATCATCTGCAGCCATAATGTGGCTACACGGTGAGCAGGGCGGGAAACGCGGGATTGTGAATCGGTAGTCCGAGACGCAGAGGTGGCGGATGGCACGACGGGGAAGTATGTGGTGGTGGTGGTGGTGATTGCAGGAAGGCGGGGGAAGCGAAGGCTTACTTCGACTGTGGCTAGCGTCTTGGCATTCTTGGCGACACACAAGCCAGCCAAGAAATCGAGTGCGATGTGATGACAACGCGAAAATCCCTGTCGCTTCTACCCGCACCACCCTCGCGCTAGATGTGAACACAGCCCCGCCATCCTTCGACGGAACAGGGGTTGATCCACCCCGCAAGGTTCGTGCAGCCTCGGCTCGGCGTGTCTTAGCGAACGGAGATCGCCGCGCACGGCTACAACGTCCTCCATCTATGATCCTGCCAACTGTGAGAGGTGCACTAGCCTAACCACCGTAGCAATGAGAAGGCCATCGCTTGCACACCACAACCGATAGCGTCCGGCGTCGCATCCACCGCGAGCACACCACGGCGAACTGGCGGGCCAGCACCTGCGCTGTGCACCCGCCCCCAGCCACAACCATCCTACGGTGGAGACTCACCTCAGCGTGTACCCTACGACGTGGTCAGCGACGGGGGGCGGGGGCTCTGCGTGGTGCTGGGGCGGCGACGTCTTAGGGATCGCGCTTCGCGCATTGCGGGGGAGTGTGGGCGAGAGAAAGGAAACGGGAATTGACCAGGCACGCAAGTGCGGGTTTTGTTTGTTGTCGTAGGAAACCACGATCGAACACGAGATTAGTACAACGGCGAAGGAAGCGTGTCATCGCACGCCAGCCGTCGGCCAACCTAACAGAAAAAACAACAATCAAAACCCCCCCCCCAGAACGAGCCGATTCGGCCACTCAGCGATCACGACGACGCTCGCCATGCCCTCCTGGCACTGCGTCGCCCTAGCTGCCCTTCTTTCCCTTTTCGGCATCTCGGCCGTCTCGCCCTGCACGGCCTTCTCGCTCTGCGGCGACTTCGGTCCCTCCAGCCCCTGAGATGCGGAACTCGCACGCGACACGACACCTGGGCGCTCAGGCGCATCTCCGCCAGTCTTTACCGGCTCGGGAAATCGGCTCTCGACGGTGTTGTATTTCCACCCATCTTCGCTCGCCGCGGACTCTGAGCGGGTGTCGCGCTCCAGGGCGGCGTCCAAGATTCCCACGATCATGCAGCTCGTGACGAATGTCAACGCGCCGAAAATTTTGTCGTCGCCGCTGCCGCTCACTTTGGACGCGAAGAGGTCGCTTCAGAACGACGGCACCGCCGCGACCAGGACCAGCACTATCGTCATGAGCGGCAGATCTGCAGGGAACACGACGTAAGCCTGTCGCTGACGCTGAATATCTACGCGTCCGTTTGGAGGAGCGTCTGGGCCGAGACCCAGTGAGTGAAGGACATCCGCGCATCTGCGAAGTCCGGCCTGATCGTGTTCCGCTTCGGCGACGTGTCCGCTGGCTGGTCAAGGGGCGATTCCGGGGAACGCAGCAGCGTGCTCGGAAATTCCCCCACGCCGAACGACCGCGCGAACGTGAGGTGATGAACAACTCTATGAGCGTGAGGTGATGCTGAAGATTGCTAGTCATCAAGCTACCAGCGCTCGAGCAACCTATATATCCTCCCCACGGCACCTAAAGCAGATATGTCCTCCCCGCCGTAGCTATAGCAAATACCCGGAGGCACGCACCCGATTCCCCCCATAATCCCAGAAATAAACCGAAACCGAACTATCCCTTCACTTCTGCTATCCCCTCGTTCCTACTATCCCTCCGTTCCTAGCCATTGCGGCCCGCCGTAATTGGCGGTGTGCGAGATCGCGCCGATACCGTTCATGGATTTGCGGAATTCTGCGTCCGTGCCAGCGGCCAGCAAGTGCGCGGCCATCATGTCCAACTCGAAAGCGGAGAAAAGATGCACCCATTTCCGATGGGGCCGACTGATCCTGTTGGCGGTATTGGCACGAACTTCCGACGGCAAGCCAAATACCACGCTCCCAGTCGACAGTGCAAAGGACCACGCAGGCTCGTGCCTTCGCAACCCGGAGACCCTCTTCAACGCGGCACGCATCTGCCTCGAAATGCTGGACTCCTCGTCGAAGCGGAAGAACAGCGACGGGATCTTCTCTCCTTTCTCTCCGGAAAGATTTCCACCATTCCATGCCTCAATCAAGGCTCGAAGTGATTACGTGAGGATGCTCTGGACGCGGGGGTGGTCGGCTATCTGATCGCATGGAACATCCAATCCGGAGACATCAGTTTCCGCCCTTTCGACTGTGGGATGCACCGTTGCCCGTAGCATGAACAGGGCAATTCAGCTCTGGACCCCCAGTCCTCTGAGCCGCTGTTGCATTGTCGAAAGCGTGTTGACTTCCAGCAGGTCAGCGAAGGTGTCCGACAAGGAGGGGAATTGCCTACCATGCGTGATGGCAGCAGCCAGCAGAGATAACATGATCGCATGTACCGGTCTAAAACCGAATCGGACTTCGCTCAATAACCTGGCGATCGCGCTGTCCGTAGGCGGGCCCCCCCCTGGTCTCCTTGACGGCACGTAAAGACGGTGCTAACCGCTCCTTGGCGAACTCATCCACCAGTCGGGATTTCCCTGTTCCCGAGGACTGCGCAATCGGCATGTACATGGCATGGTGGATGGCCTCGTTGAAACTGTCCTCCACCCCGCGAACGTAACAGTCGAAAACGTCGATCGTGTCGCCGATGAACTCGCTCTTCCAGGCGTACCAAAACTCTTTAGATCGTCAACCAACTGCTCGCTCTCGAAACTCCTCCTCTTCCGGGACCTTCACAATGGGGGTCTCAGGAGACTCACGTTGGCTGTTGGTTGGATCGTGAGCGGGGTATTTCCGCGTCGTGTGGGTGATTGGCGTTTGGGCTGCGCGTGGGGCTGAACTCGGTTGGTAGTAAGGAAAGCGGAGGTGGCGGGTGGAGCTGATGCTGGCTGCTGTTGGGGGTGGAGCAGTGTCACGCCCCAATGATTACGTCATAGATCTTGGCAGCGAGTGCCAAGTGCTATGTCGCAGCATTGTCAATAACGGTCCGATAAGAGAGAAATCTAGATCTTGATGTAAAGGGTATGTAGATATCGTATTAGGTCTGACATTGGCGCGGAGGATCGGCAGGCAGCACCTGCATCTACGATAAAGATTTCCGGTGGTGGCGGACAATATCTAATGCGCGGGATCGTCACCGCGCCGTGCATCACCAATACCGCGCTGCACATGAATCCCACATAGCATCGGCCTTACGCAACATGTTCGGCGATTCTCGCTCAGAACTACTTGTCAACCAGAGACGGCGCCACACAGCTGCCAGCTGTCGCAGCGGACGTGGACAGGACGGAGAAGGCACTCGGAACGGCACGGGCGGCGAGACGACTTTCGGCGATGGTCGGAGCTCGGTCTCCAGGGGTCGTTGTTCTGGGTTCGCGGCCCGTGGCTCTGAGTCCGGGGCTTCGGGCTTGGGGTCGCGGGTGTCCGCAGGGGACGGAGTGCTCTTCGGTTCGGGGAGCCGTGCAGGGGGGTTTGCGTGAGGGGAATGAGAAGCGAGAATGCACGACCTGCAACGCCGAGTGAAGAAACCCGATACGCCTTGCCGCCGGGCTGGCTTATCCCACCATCGAATCCGATGATCACCGGCAGCGACAACAGGAGAGCTCGAAAGACCGTATCCGACTTGGTCCGCACGCGCTCCTGTTGTTTTGCGGCCGCGCTGCGTTTCTCATTTATTCTCCGAGAGGTCACTGCCAAATCAGAATCAAGCATGTGGGCGGCCGCTCGCCGACACCTGATCGGCTGTCTCGCGAACGGACGAGGAATTCCCACGGAAGATTGAGCGGCTTACGCTTGCGGAGGATCGCCTCGACTTTCCAGCGGGCGGAGGCGTCTGGGGCCCCCGCCACCGGGCTCAGGCTTGTCCAAAAGCGTCCGCTTCGTTGCCAATGGGGGCCGGCCCGAGCCAACCAGATGCTCTCTCAGAGCGCCGCTGGTATGGGCATGGCAGGTCGGACGCCTTGAGAGACGGAGTGTCTGGATCCATCGAACACTGCAGTCGGCTTCTGGTCAGCGTAAGCGCACGAGGCGGTGGTCAGGCTGCTCCTTGTTGAGAAAAGGCTTCTCGCCGCTGAAAACCCTAACTCTGGCCTCGTGCCCCAGTAGACGTCGTATTCTCGATTCGGTACGGTGGGTCTGGACGGAAATCACGTAGAGGGCGACGCACGGTAGAGGTCGATGATGAAGAGAGAGCAGCGTAGGATCGATTCACAGTCTGCTAGTATGCATGATCAAATCAGAGGGAGCAAAGGTCCCCGAACGAAAGCCCACCACCAGTCCCGCTCGCCCCCCCACCCCTGTTCGCCAAGCCTCCTTCCTCTGTCACTCCCGTTTCGTTGACAAAGCCATCGAAACCAACGTTAAACGGGAAGGAGGCTTGGCGAACAGGGGTGGGTTCACACCGCTCGGTATATATGGGCGGGAGAATGTACTACGCGGGGTCCGTCACACAAGCTTCGTGTAACGGGACTTCACACTTAGGCTCTTTCTTTCTGGGTTGCTCTCGACGTTCTTACACTTCACGACAGATACAGAATTACGTGTTACCTCTACAACCTCACCGTGATTTCTCTCTCCACGAACTCTCGCTCTCTCCTCCCTCTCACCTCATTGGCTACTACTCGTTCGACTGCGACTTCGTACCTTGTAATACTAACAACTAACTACATACCGCGAGCGAAACCCTTCAGTTCTCCGTTGCGAATTACCAAAGACCTGACGCGATTGACCAAGTACTTTATCGATTCATTCGACTCTGCCTTGACTCCGACAATGTTGGAAGATCTTCTTGCTGCTATTTCATGTACTGTAATAGATAGCATTGTTGTTGTTCTTGTGGGGGGCAAGGCCAGAGTTGAGCGAGCGCCCGATCAGGTATGGCGCCGTACAGCCCGGAAATGGATTGTCGTCTGCGAGCCGATTTTTTCGTGGCCACTCATATCGCTCTAATCTCGACTTGACAACCCCTCTGAGCATCGAACCAACCTCCAAACCCATCAGTCTGGATTCTGTATGCCGACAGGGCTCCAAAACTCCTTTACCGGTCGTCTGTCAACAATAATCGCACGTTGCTGTTTCACACTCTCCTTCTAAAGCATTCTTTGTTTATCAATATGCGTGACGGTTATCGACCCCCGCGCGAGAGGGCATTAATCACGGACGGACGCAAGGTGGATAGTGTTCGACTGTTGTGTTTTTCTTTTCATCTCCTGTCGTGGCTGGTGGCATACATGCACCTCACTGTTCGGACGTACTTCCGGACGGACGTGCCTATGTGCATGGTGCCTTGCTATTGGTACTGTATTTTGGTTGGTGTGAAGAATGGTACATCGCCTTCGACGGTGCTGACCGCTACTTGTCACCGATTAAACCGACGCGGTTGCTCCAGCCGTGCCGTCTAAAACGCGGATGTTGGGCAAACGCTCCAATCTCCAAATATCGTCCGTATAGCGGTGGGAGTGGCCGGAGAACTCGAAATCCATCGTGGCTGGAGCAACTCCCCACGGCGAAACCACAGGCCTTCCCCGTGCTGTGCAGTATTAGACACCAGCAAGGTGCCCGGGCACAGTGAATGCTCGGAAACCATAGCGAGAGTCCGCCGAGTCACGCGAGGCATGCCATTCGGGTTCGCCCGACCGGGTGATTGGATCCCAGTCTCAGGCAGCGAGCGTATCACTGACGACCAAGGCGGCGATGGGCAGCGATGAGATATTACTGTTGTCGTCGCCATTGTGGGGTGCTGCAATCCCACCGAAGGGCCCACTAAACGGTAGTTTGAATTGTCTTCTTGAAATTATCCGTTCCTGTTTCGTCATTCACAGCACGCGATCTATATAGATCATGGCTGCATGATATCTTCACTCTTTTTCTTTTTTTGTTTTGTCAATATTAATGTACTCCCGCTAGATCATGGCGATACACACAGTCCGTTTCCGTCCCGTCCTTTCGGTTCGGCGTGGTTCGCTATTTGCCCTCCGCCCAGGCCTGTCCGCAAGTTAGAGAGAGCACGAAGGAAACCACGGAGGAAAGGGAAAAGAAACCCACCCGGAGAAACTTATCCCTCTCCGTCGACGCTGCAAAGGAGGAACGGCCGCTGTTCCCCACCCTGGGCGCCCAGCTGCTTGGGCTCCTGCCACCTCTCCTGGTTCGAAGTGAGACTGGAAGGGGGAAAGACCGCTTCAAGATCCGGGATTTGTTTGCGGACGAGCGGCGCACGCGGCCGATCCTGTACTTCCTTCGCCTCACCGATGTGGGGCGTATGTAGGACGGGGCAGGGCGGGGCGAGGGAAGAGACCCAGAGCGAGAACTCGGAGCGGGAAGACGGAGTGGGAAGAGGGCGCGAGTCGGAGATGAACCGGGAGAGGGGGAGGAGTAGGGAGTGACGGCAAGAGCTTCTGACCGAGGTCGCACGGTGGACGGAGATGGACTATGTAACATCCTCACGATCTGATAAGGTCGCATGCGATTAACGAATCCTCCTTGCCAGAACCGGCAATCAAAGCGCCCCTGGGGACGACTGTATCGGCTCTGGAATTCTCGACGTCTTCCGGGAATGGGATCCGGCCAAATTCAACAACCTAGTTTGAGCATATATTCAGCTAAGCATCCACCCCGCTTGGCTTGGACTTCTTGCTACGATAGGAGCTCGGCGCGGGCGGTCTCCACCGACTCATTATCGCTGCGGTGAGTGTCGCAGTTCCGCGTGGGTCCCGCAACCTATCAGCAATGATCCCCTGCGCGTTCGTAAGACGCACAAATGTTCCCAACGCTCCCGGTAGCCCGAACAACGACTCAGTGCCCTGATTCACTCACGCGTATTGTTATCTAGTAGTTAGCTATGTACTAGAAAATCTGTTGAGCGACTACCAAAAAAATAATGCTCTGCTGGTGTTCATCACTAGTTCCTCCTGAACTGGCTTCCGCCATGCGAAAGAACTTCTATCCTCTAATGCTGGTAGTCTCCTCGTCGCGCTAATGTGTAGTTACTGCGCGGCTGAAAAACGGTTGGGTTTTATTTCTTTCTTTCATTTTGTTGGACAGGAATATCTAGCGCTAAGACTGGCTGGGGCAAGATCGGTGTCGGTTCAACCGCGGCTCATTACCTGTCAAAGGCTTACGACATATGGGTAGATAGAGACAGCTCGTCTCCGACTCTCTCCGTGCCCCGTCGCACTGCCACCTCCGCGTCAGGTGCCTCGCAGAATCGAGATAGCATCCGCATGAACTCCGCCCTCTCCGCATGGACGCCCCCCTCTATGCATTGACGTTCCGCATGGGCACCGTTCTCTTTGCATTGATGGCGTCGTCTCATCATGGCAGATGCGACGATGTGTTTTTCTCTCCCATGACTCGTTCTTGTTGGTTTCGGTTGTGGTGGTTGGCATTGTGCAGTTGTGGTGTGCAAGAAATACGATTTGATCGTTTGGCGGATTTGTCGCTACAGGCCGCCGCACACGCCACAGCCGGCCTAGATGTCCGGCCGAAGATGCCGTAGCCAAGTCGAGCGCAGCATGCCACTTCGGTCGCCTGCGTAGGCACATAGTGCAGTGCAAGTCGTTTGCAAGAAGCGGTGATGACCAACATCTCGCCCCGCACACGAGATAACACGGCGATGGAACAAGATGCACAGCAAAGTCCGATATGACTGCGGCCTGAGGTGGCAACAACGCTCGTGACCCTTTCTGAAGTTGTCTGTCTTCGTGAAGCCAATTCCAGTGCCCTTGAGAGAGCGGCGCACTCCGCATCGTAGGTCTCCTGGATGTAGCCCATGTGGGTTGCAATACCCACTCAGGATTGGCCGTTCTTCCACACCACCGCATATCCGGCGGCTTCGTCGTCCAGTCGTGACCCGTCCGTCAACATGCATGGTCAGTCCAGGCCGGGTCTTCTCTGTCTCGGCCTTGGCTTCGGCCTCCTCCTCCTGCAGCAGTTCCGCGTCGAGGGTCTCGGGTTCCTCTGGCAAAATTGTGCTCTCCATCCTGTCCGAGTATATGAGGTCATTTGTGAGTCTCCGTCCGATCGCTGTTAGGGCGCCGACGTTTCTCTGGCCTGGTCACCCTGCGGCAGGCTGAGAACCCGTATCCCAAACCGTCGCTATCTGTTCTTCAGCTGCTGGTCCGAGTCTTCACTCCATCGACAAAGCCCCTAGGTTGGTCGTTCGGAAGCAGCCTGTGATGGCTCGCGCCTCTTGGTTGACCAGGAGCTGTAGCTTGATTGCCTGACCGATGGTGCCCAGGTTTGGTCGCCCTTCGCTCGCCCGTCGGGCTCGCTAATTAAGTACTTGACCGATCCCTGACTAACTATTGCTTACTAATCCACTTCTGCCGATCACCTAACAGACCAGTCCCAATCCCACACCTGGAATGAAGATGAGTCCCTCGGTTGCTGCAAGGGTCTAGATATCCAAACTCTGACGACGCGAGGGAAACGGAGTGCAGCTGCACTAATTGAGGGATAAACGGTTTTTGTATTTCGCCGAGGTGGAAGAGTTGTACGCCACGGAGAGAACCTCCTTGTGATCGAGTGGCTGCAGCCACGTGACTACACTGAGACAACACTCATACGGGGCGCCGGGCACTCCTCCGCATCGAACGCCGACCGAAAACAGAACCAACTACCTTGAGCGAATCCTTCAGACCTGACGCGATTGACTTCTTTTATTTGTCTACTCTATTCTGTCTTGACTCCGACATGACTATTGGAAGTTCTTCTCGCTGTTATTTCAGGTGCCGTAGTATCGCGTTATTGTTATGGGCGGCGCGGCGTCGTCGGCAGCACGAGAAGAGTGGGTGGGCTCCCGATCGGGTATGGCCCCTTGCAGCGGCGGAGATGGAACATCGTCCCGTGTTCTGTCTTTCTCTTTTCTTCTATATACTCAAGCATACAACCAAATCGAGAGCCAATTCCTCGAGACCCGCCCTCTCGTCCTGGGTCAATTCGTCTCGCTCAAATCTCGCCTTGATAAAATCCTTGAAGTTAAGCGACGAGCTCGTTCCAGCCGTACCACCCAAAACGTGGAAGTGGGTAAACGCTTCAAATTCCAAATCTTGTTCGTATAGCGGCCAGAGTGGCCAGAGAACTCGAAACCCGTCCTACGTGCCTGAAATTTCTCCCCACGGCAAAAACACGGGCCTTCCATCGTGCTCTGCTGTATCAAACACCAGAAAGGCGCCCAAGCCCGGCGAGTACGTTAGAAACCACAGTGAGAATCCTCTGAGCCACACAGCATGCGATTCGCGCCCACCCGACTCCGTAATGGCCCCAATCTCCGACAGCAAGTGTATCGCTAACGGCTAATGCGGCGATGGGCAGCGGTGAGTAGTTACTGTTGTCGTTGTCGTCGTGGGGTGAATGTAATCCCACCGAAGGCCCACGTAAGTGTCTTTGGATTTGAACTCGGTTGTTCCAATATTTTTCTCAATTTTTTCTTTTCTGTTTCTTCATTCAAATCATGCGGCCTGTATAGATCATGGCTGAATTGTATCTTCACCCCTTTTCTTGAGGAAGTGTAATTCGTTTTTGAGGCCAGCCAGAATACCGAGTGATAACTAGCGCATGCTGGAAAAGCCATACGGCGACAGGAAACGCCCAGAGACCCCCGGTATATGATCCTCGTCGGGATATGTACGACGGAGATGTGTTCTCCGACACAATCGAAGACTCGGAACGAGAGATTGCTCGTCAATGGTCGTGTTGCGTGAGCGCTCACTCGCAATCGAAAGAAAAAACCAATGAAAAGGCACTAAACCTTAAGCTGGCTTTTCGATCAAATGGATGAGGCCGAAGGGAGTAATTGAGGATATCTGGCAGAAGGGGCAACTTCCGGCAGGCAGGGCGTCAGTGATATTCAAGGTGCCGAACAAGGAGGCAGGCAAGCGACTCCTGCAGGAGATCTGGGTCAGCGGGAACAAGTTTAAGGCAGAGATCTTCGTACCAGAACGAGCCGACTCTCTGTGTGGCAAGTGCAGCAAGTGGGGCCACACAGATTTCCGATGCCGAGAGCTGACACCAAAATGTGCAATTTGCGCAGGAGAGCACCGAACCTGGCTGCACACATGTGCGGTGGCGACTTGTGGGAGAACGGGTGGGAAAGGCTGTGCTCACACCCGACTACAGTGCCCGAACTGCGGAGGGCCACACTATGCCCAGGACGGAAGATGCAGAGCAAAGAGAGAGGCTATTGCAATCGCGCGTGGCTTCGTCAGGTCAACCTCCCTGGTTCACGAGATGGTTTCAAGTGGCAACGCCCCACACATGAAGTAATGGCGGGACACCAGCGATCACAACAGGGTGCGAAGGGCCAAGGACAAAGCAGGCAGTGGAAACATTATTGGAAATGGCAGTGGAAAAAGAAGCAGACATTCTGCTGATACAGGAGCCGAAAATGGGGAGAGGAAGCACGGCGAAGCACGACGGATTCAGGTGGATAAAAAGGGAGGGAGGAAGGGGAGGAAGGGGCAAAATGCTGGGTGGCCATAAACAAACAGTCAGGATGCAGGGTGACAGAGTTGAGGGAGGAAACAAAGGAGTGTGGAAACTACGTTCAGCTTTTGGAAGTGGTGAGAGCAGGGCAAGAGGCAGTCACAATAGCGAACGTATACGACCAGAAGTATAGAGGGGAGAGACCAGCGCAGAAGGCAGACTGGGAAAGGATCCTAAGAAAGGGAAGGGTGGTAATAGCGGGAGACATGAACGCACACGGGAGCCTGTGGAACCCAGGAGTAAGAAAGAGAAGCAACGCAACATTCTGGGAGGATATGATACGGAAACACGAACTGGTAATTTGGAACTCAGAAGAGGCCACACGGGCAGGGCCAGGAGCAAAAAACCATTCGATTATTGACCTCACCCTCTCGACAGCCGCAATTTCGCTCAACTGGAGCCTGGTGGATGGAGAAGCCACAGGGTCCGACCACGAAGTGCTACTATGGGAGCTGCTGGGAGGGGGGGAAGGGGAGCCAAGCAAGGTCATCACAGCGTGGGACGTTTCCGGATGGGTGACAAAGGGAAAGACTGGGGAGGAGCAGAAGAAGGCGGAAGAGAAGGCAGAGGAGGCAAGGGAAATGTTCACGCACCTACTGGGTCAGGAGGAGGGATTGAACGACGAAAGCACTGCAACTCAGGTTGACCAGGCAGCGCTAACCCTCAGGAGGGCGATGACGGAAACACTCGATCGACATGGGAAGCTGAGGAGGTGGTGCACCAGGTCGAAACGGTGGTGGACGGATGAGCTACGAGAGCTGCGAAAGATTCTAGGAAAAGCCAGGCGTGGGAGGGAGTGGGATGAGGTGAGAGAGGCCAAGAGAAACCAAAGGAGGGAGATCAGAAAGGCGAAACGTAAGTGTTGGAACACTTTCCTTTCACAGGCCAAAGGAAATGAAGTGTGGGCAGCAACAAGGCACACAAGTGAGAGATTGGACAAGACAGGAGTGGCGCTTCGGGAGGGGGAAGGCCCGCTGTTAGAAGGCCATGAAGAGCGTGAGAAGGGGATATTGGCAACACACTTCCCGCAGTCACCGGGAGACGAAGGGGAGGCGGGTGAGCCTGCGGGAGGAGAGGCCTTTCAGCGGGTGGATGAAGACTTAGTAGGGATACTACTCGGAAGAGCGGCGAACTCATCAGCCCCAGGCGAGGACAAAATCAATGCAGGCATACTGAAGATCTTCTGGCGATGGGGTCAGGAACACATTGTGAGTCTGGTGAGAGCGTGCATTCGGCTGGGTCATCACCCAGATATATGGAAGACAGCCAGGGGTGTGGTGATCCCGAAGGCCAACAAACTGGACTATTCGCAAATCAGAGCCTACAGGGTGATCTCCCTACTCGACGTCATAAGCAAGCTAGTGGAAAGAACAGCAGCGCACTTGATGGTGGACCACCTTGAGAGGAGTGGGGGACTGCACGAGGGACAGTATGGGTGCAGGAAACGGAGGGCAACAGTTGACGCGGTGGCAGTCCTCATGAATCAAACCGAGCAGGCATGGGCAAAGAAAAGGGTGGCAGGCACATTGCTGATGGATGTTCAGGCGGCCTTCAACAACACAAACAAGCGGCTATTGGCGGCAAGACTTAGGGAGCTAGGAATGGAGGCAGACCTGGTCAGATGGACGATCAGCTTCATGACAGGCCGGAAGGTAAAGCTGGTGCTGGACGGAGTGGAAGGAGAAGCATACAAGGTGGACACGGGAATCCCCCAAGGATCTCCGGCAGCGCCGATCCTCTTCATCGCCTACCTGTCAGGTATCTTCGAAGAAGTCGAAAGAAGGTGTGAGGGCGTGAAAGATCTGTCGTTCGCAGATGACATCTCGTGGTGGGCGGAAGGAAAGGAAGACCAGGAAGTGGCGGCGAAGCTGCCGAAAGCAGCAGAAGTGGCATGCGGGTGGGCAAGCAGAAATGGGGTGACGTTCGACCACAAGAAGAGTGAAGCAATGCTTTTTAGCAGGAAAAGGAAGGAGCCGACAGGAGTGGTCAAGGCGGGGGGTAGGGAGATCCAGTTCAACAAGGAAGCAACAAGGTGGTTGGGGATATGGCTGGATTCGCACTTGACCCTAAGAGACCACCAGAGAGTGATGATGAAGAAGGGACGAAAGGCCATGACGAGACTTTGAAGGCTGACAGGCCAGATGGGCCTCACATCAGCCAACTGCAGGAAAGTCATGACGGCATGCATGCAGTCGGTAGCGATGTATGGGAGCGAACTGTGGTGGCAGGGTGAGGGCAAACAGGGGATGAGAGGAGGGGAGGACGAGCTCCAGAAGCTTGTCGGTCAAGAAGCGCGGGCAGTGACAGGGTGCTTCCGAGCAACAAACCGGGGAGCCCTCATGGCATAGTCAGGTCTACGACCAGCGGTACCGCAACTGGAGAACAGACAGAGGAGGTTTGCGGCACGATTGGTCAGCCTTGTTTCGCCAATCTCCCAATTTTCTGGTGTTTTCCTGTAGTATTGCTCAGTGGCCTTTTCTTCCGGGACCGTGTTCGCTCTTGGTGAGCTAGGTAAGTATTTTTCGGCGTAGTGGTCTGAGTGGCATTTCACAGTATGATTTTTCCACCCTATCACCGGGTCATGGAGCTTGAGCCATGGAAGCCCTAGGATGATTGGCGCATTTCCGATTGTGATGCAGTGTAGCCGGATGTCATCTTCGTGATGGTTGATCGTGAGGTGGAATTGAGCGTCGTGGGTTACCGGCCTGTTACACCCAGCGCGCTGGTGACACCCCAAGACATGCAACTAGTATGACTAGCCGGACTCAATCTGAGGATTGAGGCCGAGTGAGATTTCATGAGTGAAAGTCACAGGCTGGGGCGAGCTCTGAAA
>Ga0307516_10001487_pt1 | contig 32321 bp, 20 predicted proteins | sample 19_EM_MG_FD_203310 | JGI IMG/M metagenome (GOLD analysis project Ga0307516, IMG submission 203310) | Populus trichocarpa ectomycorrhiza microbial communities from riparian zone in the Pacific Northwest, United States - 19_EM | ecosystem: Host-associated > Plants > Roots > Unclassified | place...
AGAAAAAAGACCGCATCTATGAAGCCTGGAACCGGGCCGTTTTTAGCGGAGAGCTGCATTGCTGGAATACTACGCCCAAAGTGCTGGCCGCCGCTATGCAGCATGACTTTCCCGAAGTGGAACATGCCGTGCGGGTCAACTGGCCCAGGAATTATTTATTCAGTATCGGAGAAAAAAGGCTGATGGTAACGGGTAACATCGTGGATTCCGTCTTCCTGCAGGTATTCAGTTTTCCCCTGTTGAAAGGAGATCCGCTGACGGCGCTGAACGACATGCATTCCATCGTGCTGACGCAGAAACTGGCGAAAAGAATATTTGGCAACGAAGATGCGATGGGGAAGATCATCAAGATCGATGATAAGGAAAATTTCACGGTGACGGGCATCGCCAAAGACCTGCCGGTCGCGTCCCGCTTCGACTTCGAATATTTACTATCCTGGTCCTACCTGCGGCATACCGGGGACGACGATAACAATTGGGGAAATAACTCCACCCGGACTTACGTATCCCTAAAACCAAATGCCACACTGGCCTCGATCGCACCCAAGATGAAAGTGCTTAAGGGTCGTTATCAAAAAGAGGAGACCAAATGGGAGATGTTCCTCTATCCGATGAGCAGGTGGAGGCTCTACTCCAATTTCAAGGGTGCGGAAGAAAGCGGGGGGCGTATTGAATTCGTACGGCTTTTCGGAATTATCGCCGTCTTCATCCTGCTGATCGCCTGTATCAATTTTATGAACCTCAGTACGGCCCGCAGTGAAAAACGGGCGAAGGAAGTGGGCATACGCAAAGTGGTGGGAGCGCCGAAGGCGGCCCTGGTCAGCCAATTTATCGGGGAGTCTGTGCTGCTGGCCCTGATCGCGGGGATCATTGCCCTGGTGATCGTACAGTTGAGCCTGCCGGCCTTCAACCGGCTTACGGATAAAAAACTATTCGTCGATTACGGGAATGGCTGGTTCTGGCTGAAAGGGCTGGGCTTTGTGCTGTTCACCGGTATTCTTGCGGGCAGCTACCCGGCCTTTTTCCTTTCTTCTTTCCAGCCGGTGAAAGTACTGAAAGGCACGTATAAGGCGGTAAATGCATTGATCACGCCCCGTAAGGTATTGGTGATCCTGCAGTTCACGTTCGCCATCGTCCTGATCATCGCTACCATTATCGTAAAGCAACAGATCGGCTATGCGCAGGAAAGAGAGAAAGGCTATGATAAGAACAACCTGGTCTATCATTTTCTCACCGGCAGTATCAACAAGAATTATCCTATTATTAAGAACGAATTGCTGGCCTCCGGTGCAGCCAGTTCCGTGACAAAGACCAGTTCCCCCCTGACACAGGGATGGAGCGATAGCTGGGGTTTCGAGTGGGAGGGAAAGGCCGTCGATGATAAAACGGATTTTGACAGGTTTGCTGCCGATGAAGGATTGGCCGGTACGGCGGGTCTTCAATTCGTAAAGGGAAGGGATTTCAGTCTGAAAGAATACCCCACGGATTCCACGGCGGTCATCCTGAATGAATCGGCCGTAAAAGCCATGCATTTTAAAGAGCCCCTGGGGCAGATCGTAAAGGACAATGATATCAGTTGGCATGTGGTGGGTGTGATAAAGGATTTCATCCTGCGTTCCCCATATTATCCGACCACCCCCATGGTGATCGAAGGCGGCAAGGCGGGATGGTTCAATGTGATGCATATCAAGCTCAACAGCAGTAACCCAACGGCGCAAAATCTACAAAAGGCTGAAGCGATCTTTAAAAAATACAACCCGGAATTTCCTTTCGAATATAAATTCGTCGATGAGGAGTATGCCAGGAAATTTACCGATGAGAAGCGTTTTGGCACCCTGGCTGCCCTGTTCGCGGGACTTACGATCTTTATCTCCTGCCTGGGGCTGTTTGGCCTGGCTACCTATATGGCGGAGAACCGGATCAAGGAGATCGGGGTACGGAAAGTGTTGGGCGCTTCCGTCACAGGGATCGCAACTTTGTTATCCAAAGATTTCCTGAGACTGGTGATCGTGTCGTTCCTGATTGCAGCCCCCCTCGCCTGGTGGGGTATGTATAAATGGCTACAGGGCTATCCCTACCGGGTAAAGATCGAATGGTGGGTATTTGCGACGGCAGGGATCCTGTCGGTGCTGATCGCCGTGCTAACGGTCAGTTACCAGGCCATCCGCGCTGCTATCGCCAACCCGGTGAAAAGTCTGCGGTCTGAGTAAATGGAAGGACCTCAGACACTGGTGAGACCCCGGATTCGTTTAAAAACTACAACATATAGGGATGCCCTTATATATATAGAAGGGCATCCTCTTTTTGAGTGATTTAAAAAATACCACTTTCCGGGGGGTATATTATTGATTTTTTGTATTAGTTTTAAGCACCTCTCCGATACCACGCAAAGAATCAATCTTATCCACTTTTTTATCGTTGCTAAACCTATAAAAATGCACGAGAAATCTCTTGCCAGGCCTGCCATTATCATGGTAGTACTGGTGTTGCTTATTATCTGCGGCTGGGAGATCTATCTTCGTAACCAGGGGGTCAGGATCACCTATGATGACGGTCCGCCTCTCTGGGCCGATAAACGGGCAAGGGTCTATACCCCTGCGGACCAGGCTACCGTATTTGTCGGGTCTTCCCGTATCAAATTTGACCTGGATATCGATACCTGGGAAAAGGGTACAGGCCGGAAGGCCATTCAACTGGCCTGCGTAGGCAGCTCACCGTTGCCGGTCCTGAAAGACCTGGCAGAAGATAAAAATTTTAAAGGCAGAGTCGTCGTGGATGTGATAGAATCCATCTTTTTTTCGCCTACCCCCCTGAATTACGAAAGAACGGAACCCAATATCCGGTATTTTAAGAGCCGGACCCCCGCCCAGCAGGCCAGCTTCGTGCTGAACCATGCCCTGGAATCGCAATTTGTCTTTCTCGATAAGGAATCTTTTTCATTGGATGCAGAGCTAGACAAGCTACCGGTACAGAACCGTCCGGGTGTAAAATCTCTTCCGTCTTTCCCACGGGAATTTCACGACGATGTAACATTTGGACGGCAGAGTAAAATGATGCCCGAATTCTTAGTCGATACCGGCATGCAGGGACAGGTAAAGAATATCTGGCTTTTGGGCATGAATGCGGCCAAGGCTGCACCCAAGCCGAAGGTAGATCCTGTACCTGGCATCCTGGGGATCCTACAAGACGTAATCGGTAAGATCCGTGCCCGGGGAGGCGATGTGCTCTTCGTTCGCCCTCCTTCCAGCGGGATGTACCTGACGGTGGAACTGGCTCGTTTTCCCCGTGCCGGGTTCTGGGATAAAATGCTGGAGGCGACCCAATGCCGGGGGATCCATTATGCGGATGACTCCGCGACGGCTCATTTAACCTGTCTGGAGTGGTCACACCTGACTCCGGCGGACGCTGTACTTTATACGAAAGCGCTTATTAAAACCCTTCCGCCTTCATTTGGCGGAACGGGTCAATAATGTAAAACAATAAAAATGCCTGAAAAGACACTTGCTTCAGCCGCCATTTCAATGGCGATCCTGGTAGCAATCGCTATTGGCGGATGGGAGATCCATCTCCGCAACAAGGGAGTCGGGATCTCTTATGATGATGGTCCCCCCTTGTGGTCGGACAAGCGCGCCCGGGTCTATGCGCCTACGGATAAAGCCACCGTATTCATCGGTTCCTCCCGCATTAAATATGATCTGGATATCGATACCTGGCAGGCGATCACCGGGAAGGAAGCGGTTCAACTGGCCATCGAAGGCAGCACGCCGGTGCCGGTGCTGGAAGACCTGGCCAACGATAAGGATTTTAAAGGACACCTGATCATAGATGTAACGGAGGGATTATTTTACTCCGATTTTCCACCCTCCCGGGAAGACCCGGATGCGGATATGAAATACTATAGGACCCGTACCCCCGCCCAGCGGGCCAGTTTTGTACTGAATCATGCGTTGGAATCCCAGTTCGTCTTCCTGGATAAAGAGAATTTTTCCCTGAATTCGGAATTGAACAAACTATCTTTTTACAACCGGCCCGGGGTAATGGTCTTTCCTACTTTCCCCATGGAATTCGGAAGGGTAAGCTTCGGACGGCAGGACATCATGACCCCTAAATTCTTATCGGATACAAGCTTATCGGGCAAAGTGAAAGGCATCTGGCTATATTACAAGCATATGGCCGAACAGATGCCGCCACCGAAGGAAGACCCCGCGCCCGGCATCCTGCGAACGGTAAAAGAATCGGTAGATAAGATCCGGGCCAGGGGAGGCGAAGTGATCTTCGTTCGCACCCCTTCGAGCGGCCCCTACCTGCTGGGAGAAAAAACGGGCTTTCCGCGGGCGAGGTACTGGGATAAATTGCTGGAAACGACCCATAGTGCGGGAATCCATTTTGAGGACGATCCAGCCACCGCTCACTTTATCTGTCCGGAATGGTCGCATTTGAGCCCGATAGATGCGGTGCCTTATACGAAGGAACTGATCAAATCCCTTCCGCCCTCCTTTGGGGGAACAGGCAAATAAAAATGACTGTTTAAAAAATACTGAACTCCCTAAAACTGACACTATGCTGTTCAACTCCTACACCTTTATTGCCTTTTTCGCGATTATGCTCATTTTGCATAATCTTCCTTTCCCCTGGAAGGTGAAAAAGATCAACCTGCTGCTGGCCAGCTATATTTTTTATGCTGCCTGGAACCCACCCTTTATCCTGCTGCTGTGGCTTTCCACCGTGGTGGACTTTTTCGTGGGAAGAGCCTTGTATACACAGACGAACGTACACAAGAAGAGGGTGTTGCTGGTAGTGAGCCTGATCGGCAACCTGGGGATGCTGTGCTTTTTCAAATACGGAGGGTTCCTGCTGGAAAACTTTGTACACCTGGTCAATATGCTGGGGCTGAACTTTCACCCGGCCAAGCCGAATATCATCCTGCCGGCGGGTATTTCCTTTTATACTTTCACCACGCTCTGTTATACCATCGATATGTATAAGAAGAAGAGCCAGCCGGTGAAATCCCTGCTGGACTTCTCCCTGTTCGTAACCTTCTTCCCGCACCTGGTGGCGGGACCCATCGTGCGGCCTCCACAACTGGTGCCGCAATTCGAATCGCCCAGGAAGGCCACCCAAAAACAATTGATGGAAGGTCTGTTGCTGCTCTCACTGGGTTTGTTTATGAAGGTAGTGCTGGCCGATAGTATGTTGTCGGCCACGGCAGACGCGGTATTCAATGCAAGGGGGCCGCTGCCTGCCCTGGATGCATGGATGGGGGTGTTGGCATTCTCCGGACAGATCTTTTTTGATTTTGCCGGCTATTCCACCTGTGCCGTCGGCGTGGCGGCCTGCCTGGGATTCGTATTGCCGCAGAACTTTCTCTATCCCTATGCTGCGATAGGCTTCTCGGATTTCTGGAGGAGATGGCATATCACCTTATCGGCCTGGTTGCGCGATTACCTGTATATACCGTTAGGGGGCAACCGCATGGGGAAATTCAGGACCTATATCAACCTGATGATCACGATGCTGCTGGGAGGCCTCTGGCACGGGGCGAACTGGACCTTTGTCGCCTGGGGCGGTCTTCACGGGCTTTATTTATGGGTAGAGAAATTCTTCAGGGATCGCCAGGAAAGCAGGGTAGAGGCCTTCCCCCTGGTGGACGCCGAAGTGAAACCCGCTTTTTTCAAAGCTGCCATGGCGCCTAACCTGGCGGTGTCCGATAAGAATTTGCGTGGGTTCCTGTATGCGCTGCTTACTTTCTTCCTCGTGAACGTAACCTGGGTCTTCTTCCGTAGCCCCACGTTCTCCGGGGCGGGTCAAATACTGAAATCGATGTTTGGCGGCACCAGCGGGGCCACACCCCTGCTCAGCACCCTGGCCATGATCAAAATAACGGTGATCATAACGGCCATGCTCATCTTCCATTGGCTGATGAGGAATTCGCGGGTGCTGTATGTCGCCTACCGCCTTCCGCAATGGGTGGTAGGTCTGCTCTGGGCAGCGATCGTCCTATTATTGATCCTAAGCCAGGAGAGCAGCAGCTCGTTCATATACTTCCAGTTCTGATCTATCCCCAGAACCACTACCCCAAAAAGAGGATTGTGGCAGTGTGTCTGTAAGGATATATTCGTGCATATTTTTCATGCTAATTATTTTTATGAGAACATGCGCAAGTATCAGCTCCAACAGAAAATCTACTTTACGGGGAATTTCGATCTTCCTGCTCATTCTTTCGATGTCATCCTGCAAGAAAGGGGATACAGGGCCTGCCGGGCCTGCGGGGACGGCCAATGTCAGTTATTCCGACTGGTTCACTCCGGCCGCTTATAAAAAAGATACGGTATTTGGCACCTATGGCTTTAGCTATAATAAGCCTATCGATGCGCTCACCCAGAAAATGATCGACAGCGGCACTGTGCTCGTGTTTGGGAAATTAGCGGGATATAATCCCGTCATCTGGCCTACAGGGCAGGTGTCGCAAATGCCTATCACGATCGCCTATATGTCGGGATCGGTGCCCAATATCGATACATGGTCGGCCTTGCTCAGTACCGGCAATCTGAAGATCCGGCTTACCAGCAGTACGAATCAATATGGGAGTATAGCCGTCTCCCACCAGTTCCGCTATGTCATCATTCCCGGGGGGACCAAGCTCCCTGCGTCCATGCATGTCGCCCCAATCACCGGAGGGCAACTGAATGTGCTGACGACTACCGATGCTTCTTCGCAAAACGGGAGATCCGATCAGGCGGGCTATGCGGAAATATGTCAGCAGCTTGGCATCCCGCATTGATCCTTTTATCTTCAAGGTGATCAGCGGGTATTCCATTTAAACCATTTGATCCCCAGCAGGGTGAACAGGATGGCATAGCCGACGGTGGCAGCCAGGGCAATGGATGCGTTCTGATCCCAGGCGCCAGACTCCAGGCTGGAGGAAACGATGCGTTTCACCGTACCGTAAGGGGACCATTTTACCGCGTGCCCGATCTCCGGCCCCAGCATGCCCAGTTCCCCGAACATACCCGTCATGATGAAGACGAAATATACGAGGCGCGTAACGACGTTGACGGTCTCGGGGTTCCTGATCAGGCCAACGACGGCCTGCCCCAGGCTCAGGTAAACGGACCCTCCGACGATGGCTGTCAGGAAGCCGAAGGCATAACTGCCGGCACTGATCGTCGTGATGTGATCAAATCTATAGCCTACGATGAAGAGAGTGGTGGTCATAATGATGATCATGACCAGTTGAACGGTCAGCCGGCTCGTCATGATGGACCAGGCGGAAGTAGGCGCCACGCGAAGGCGCTGGAAGATGCCTTTGTCCCGGTCGCGGGCGACGGAATTGGAATAGCCCATGAGGCCGATCGCCATGAGCCCGACGGTGATGCAGTTCGAAAGGACGAAAGCACCACCATTCCTTTCTACCAACCCTTTCCAGGTCATCAGGATGATGACGGGTACCAGGATGACGAGGATCGAAGCCCGGCGGTTGCGCCATTGAGCGGTGAGATCGGCTTTCAGGAGAGAGGAATAAACGGCGAAAGAGGATGGAATCTGCCTTTGCATATGAGGATCTTTTGAAATGATAGGAAGAATATGGTTGGTTGAACGTTGAGAAAGCATTGTCCTGGTTACGAGCGGATAGTACTGCCCGTTAGCCCGATGAAGACATCCTCCAGGGTGATCTTTCCTTTTCGGGAGGCCTGGATGACCTCGGGCTTGTCCCGGTTGCTGTCGATCAGTGCCTGCGGCGTATCGATGGTAATGATCTGGCCATGATCGATGATGGCGATCCGGTCGCATACCGCCTCCGCCTCTTCCATGGAATGTGTCGTGAGCAGGATCCCATGCCCTTTCTCCCGCATGGACTCCATTCTTACCCAGAGCTGGCGCCGGGATTGGGGATCGAGCCCGGTAGTGGGTTCATCCAGGAGTACGAGCTCCGGATCGTGGATGGTAGCGATCACAAGAGATACCCGTTGTTGCTGACCCCCGGAGAGCTGGCCAAAACGTTTGGCGGCAGCATCCCGCAGGTTGATGTTGGAAAGTACCCCGTCCACCTGTTGTTTGGTCAGGCTGACCCCATAAATACCAGCGTACAACTGAATGATCTCCGTGACCGTGAGCTCCGGCTGAAAGCTCGTGGCCTGTAATTGTACACCTAAACTTGCGCGCGCTTGCTTGGACTCTTCCCGGATGGAATAGCCCGCAACCCTGATCGTACCCGATTGGGGCCGCAGAAGTCCTTCCACAGCGCTCAGGGTACTGGTCTTGCCGGCGCCGTTAGGGCCGAGCAGGCCAAAGATCTCCCCCGCCTGTACAGTAAAGGAAACATTCCGGACTGCCTGAACGGCGCCGTAATAGACGTTCAGGTCTTCTACCTGCAGAACGGCTGTATTGTTGTGATGATGGTCCATGCTGAAGCTGTTGGTTTGATGAAGTAGTTGGTTTGGCAAAGATTGCTAAGATATCGGGTTCGCTCTTACCGGACAATGACTTAGCGGTGAATTTCTTTGCAATTCCGGTAAAATACCTTCCTGCGGCGGCGAAAAGTAGGCAGGGCTTAACAATTTGGTCATATTAAACGCTTTACTTTGAGGTTTGCCCATTTTGGATATGAAGATTTTTTTGAATATGCTATTATTCTTCCTGCCGTCTGTTTCCCTGATGGCGCAGGAGAACGATCGTGCAGAGCTCGTCTATACGGAACGACTCAGTAAGCAATTTCCTGACTCTGCATTTTCCTTGCTGAAGGAGATGTATGGTCAGGCCATTGCAAGAAAGGACCTGGTAGGCACCGGTATCTGTCTGCAACAGATGGGGCAGATCTGTTATTACCTGGGCAACTATCCGCAGGCGCTGGACCTCCACCTGCAGGCGGATACGATCTTCCGGAAAGAAGGAAGAAGGGAGCAGGTGGCAGCCAACCTGGATGATATGGGCATCCTGTATTACTACAACCGGCAATTACCGCTGGCCCGTAAACAATATGATGAAGCCCTGTCGATCTACCGGGAAGTGGGCGACGGGAATGGATTGGCAGGTACTTATGGAAAAATAGGACATCTCTACGAGAAGCAGCAGCGATACGACAGCGCTTTTTATTTCCAGCGACTGGCTCTGCTACAATATAGCAGGATCGCGCAGAAGCAGGGCATGGCGAAGATCTATGAGAATATCGGGAGCATCTATGAAGACCTGGAGCATTATGACAGCGCTTATCGGTATTTTTCGAATTCACTGGCCCTGTACCAACAGGCAGGTGAAGAAGTGGGGAGCATCGAAGTAGTGAACAACCTGGGAGATATTTACCGCAAGACGGGGCGATACCGGGAAGCCATCGTTCAAACGGGAAAGGCCCTGGCCCTCGCCGAACAAACGAACGACCTCTATGAAAAAGGAGCCGCATACAGGGACCTCGGCAAGGCCTATCATCTGCTCGGTCAGGAAGACAGCGCCTACCATTACCTGGAACTCTCCCGCCGCGCTACGCTCGATATCTATTCCAAGGAGAACAACCGGCAAACGGCCTTTTTAAGCGTGCTCTTCGATATCGATAAAAAGAACGATGAGATCGTAAAGTTGGAAAATGCAAAAAAGATCACCCTCATTCTCACCGTGGCGGGTATTGTCGTGATCGTCCTGCTCGTGATCCTGGGAGGGGTGGTCATCAGCCGCCAGCGGCTCCGGATCAAAAATGAAAGGATCCTAAGCGAACATGACCGGCATGTGTATGAAACCCAGCACGATCTCATGCAGGCCGAACTAAAGAACAAGCAATTGCAGGAAGACAAGCTGGTGAGGGAACTGGAGGTAAAAAGAAAGGGGCTGACCACCTATACCTTGCATGTCATCCAAAAGAACCAGTTGCTCGAGGAGTTGCGCGACCGGCTCGGCACCCTTGTGCGGGATGATAAACGCGATCAGAAAAAACAATTACAACACCTGGTCCAGCAGATCAACCAGAATTTTAATCATGATCAGAACTGGAATGAGTTCCGGGAGACCTTTGAGCAGGTGCATCAGCAATTTTTTGACAAGCTGAAAGACTATTGCGAGGAACTGACCGGTAATGACCTTCGCCTCCTGGCCCTTATGAAGCTCAACCTCGCCTCCCAGGATATAGCCGTTCTCTTAGGGATCTCCCAGGATAGTCTGCGGGTGTCCCGCTACCGGCTTCGTAAAAAACTGGGTCTGGAACAAGGGGGAAGCCTTACCCATTTCGTCCAATCCATTTAAGAGACCCCCGTTACGTAATACCCTGTTAATATTCCCGTAACAATTTCGTAATGGAGTTTATTGTACAGTTATCGGCATTGACCATCAGCTAATTAAACCTCGTTTGTTTACGCTGCTGCCGCTCCGTTAACGCCCTCGTCCTACGTGTTATCATTTTGTTCACCCCCTATTCCGGGAGCCTTTGAGCAAGGAACGCACATTTGCAACTCAAAAACAAAACTAACATGAAGAGATTATTGTCCTTATTCATCCTCCTGGCGGGCTTTTGGATCGGCGCCCGATGCCAAACGACCACATTAAAGGGTCTGGTGGTGGATAAAGAATCAGGGGAGCCGTTACAGGGAGCCACGGTAGAGATATCCGGAAATAAGAAATTGCACGTGATCAGCGGCCTGAACGGCGGATTCTTGTTAAGGGGTATGCCCGTTGGTGATTATAAGATCACGGCCTTCTTTGTAGGATATGGAAAGTATGAGGGGGACTTATCCCTCAACCGGCAAAATGAGGCAGCATTGCGCATCGGCCTGGAGCGGAAAAAACAGGAGCTCACTGCCGTGAATGTTTCGGGCAGCCGGGGCAGGGGATCGGAATTGTCCACCGTCCTGGCCGATCGCCGGGCAGATATCGTACAGAACTCTTTGGGCGCAAGATCGATCGAGATCTCGCCGGATCTTTCGGTGGCCAATACGGCCCAGCGCATTTCGGGAGTATCCCTGGAAAGAAGCGCCAACGGGGAAGGGCAGTATGTCATCATCCGCGGGATGGACAAGCGATATATCTACACGCTGGTGAACGGGGTCAAGATCCCCAGCCCGGATAATAAGAACCGGTATGTGCCTTTGGACCTCTTTCCGGCGGATATGCTGGAAAGGCTGGAGGTCTTTAAATCCCTGACCCCGAATATGGAAGGGGATGCCATCGGCGGGGCCGTCAATATGGTCATGAAGGACGCTCCTTCGAAATTCAGCGTCAATGCCAATGCCGCCCTTGGATATGCGGATAAATTCTTTCACGAGGACTACGGAAAATTCGATAACGGCCCCAGCCTCAACCGCTCGCCGCGGGTCCTGAACGGACCGGGTACTAGCGCTACGATGAAGGATTTCCCCAACAGCGCCTTCAGTCATAGCAGCAGTCATAATCCGGTGGGTCTGGTAGCAGGATTGTCCCTCGGAGGACGCTTGTTCAAAGACAAGTTGGGTATCATGGTGGCGGGCAGCTACCAGAACAACTACCGCAATATCCATTCTATCTTTTTCGGTTCCCAGACTTCGGCAGTGGACGGCAGCGCCCAGCTTAGCAGTGTTGAAAACCGGCAATATTCCTCTCAGCAGGAACGGAGCGGGGTGCATGCCCGGCTGGACTACCGGCTGGATGACAAAAATAAGATCAGCCTCTATGGGGCTTTCCTGAACCTGGTGAGGCAGGACTATCGCAATAGCTCGGACACCAACCTGATCCTGAACAGGGTAGGACCGGGTTTTGGGCGTATTAGCAATAGCTACCGGGACTTTCATGAAGTACAGCAGATCGCCGACTTCACGCTGAAGGGAGAGCACGACCTTAGCAAAGACTTCACCCTGGACTGGATGGGGTCTTATTCGAAAGCTACGCTGAACAGGCCGGATGATGCCACCTTGAATATAAATGCAGGTGTTCAGAAGGACCCGGTCACGGGGAATAAGGTAGCGGATCCTACCAATATACAGGAATCGAGCCGGGAATTCATCCATAGTACGGACGAAGACAAGAGCGGTTACCTCAACCTGAAATACCATAGCAAGATCGGCGGCGCTGCGGTGGATTGGATGGCCGGGGGCATGTATCGGGACAAGCATCGCACCAGCAGCTATGACAAGTATCGGATCAATCCCGACCCCGGCGGCCAGATCTATACTGGCGATATCAACCAGGCCACGTTTACGGTAAGCAACGGCGAGGGGACTTCGAACGATCCGTTGAACTATAACGCGGAAGAAAAAGTAGGCGCCGCCTACGGCATGGTTAAGATCGATTGGGGCCGCTGGATCATTACGGGCGGAGCGCGGTACGAACACACCGATCTGAGCTGGTATAGCTTTATCCCCGCAGACGCCTATGGCAAGACAGGCAGCATCACGTATTATGACGTATTGCCCAGCGGGAACATCAAATATTCCCTCGGGAAGAAGCAGTCGCTGCGGCTGTCTTATTATTCTGCCATCACCCGGCCTAATTTTTATGAGATCCTGCCGCAGATCGGGGCCTTTGTGGACAATGATTTCCGGGATAAGGGCAACCCGAGCCTGAAGAGGACCACGGCCGACAACCTGGACCTGCGGTACGAATATTTCCCCAAAGGGCTGGACCAATTCCAGGCAGGGATCTTTTACAAACGGCTGAAAAATCCCATTGAATATTCCCTGACCAATGCAGGTGATCCGAACGATCCCCAGACGAGCACCGAACTTTATTATATTCCGAAAAATTATGGGACTGCCACCAACTACGGCGCCGAGTTCGATATGACTAAATATTGGAGATGGTTTGGAATAAAGGCCAACTATACTTATACCAATTCCTCCATCACTTCTCCCAAAACGCAGAACTTCAGCATTCCGGGTGGGACGAGCAGCCGGCAGGTCGATCAGAAACGTTCGCTGCAGGGACAGTCCAAGCATATCGCCAACCTGTCATTGTTGTTCAAGGATGACAACCATCTCGGGCTGAATGCCCAGTTGGCCTTCGGTTACACCAGCCGCAGGATCAATACCGTCTCTCAATACCTGAATAATGATATCTGGCAAAAGGATTTCGAGCAAATGGATTTTTCCGTCGAGAAGAGACTTGCCCGTCACTGGTATATATATGCCAAGGTGAACAATATCCTGAATACCCCTTATGAGCTGGAGCTTTTGCAGCCTTATGTAGGAGGCAGCGGCGTAAACTCCGCACCCTACCAGCAACAAGGGAAGAAGACCTTTGTCCGGAAGGACACGTATGGCGCAAACTATTTACTGGGCGTAAAGTTCAAAATGTAAACCTTAAAAAACAAGGATCATGTATACAACCTATAATACGGTAAGATCGGGTTTGCTGGCGATGGTCGTGCTGCTTTTAGCCGCCTGCCACAAGGAGGAAGTAAGTAAGGTCAGTCCTAAAATAATTACTGCCAGCCATCCCATTACCAGCGACACCCTGACGGGCTCTGTTACCGGCACCCTGCTTACGGGGAAGACCTATTATTTTTCAACGGATCTTACCATCAATCATGCGGATACGCTGTTGATGGAGCCCGGCAGCCGGCTGATCGCTATCGGGGACGGCAAGACCACGGCCACCAGCCCGCAGATCACCTGTAACGGCACCTTCATCAGCCTGGGTACGTCCGACAATCAGAACTATATCACGGTGCCTGATAACCTCCGTAATGCGTCCAGCATTGGCAAAGGCTACTGGGGTGGCATCCAGTGCGGAAGCAACAGCGGCGACATTGTCATCAAGTGGACGCACCTGGAATTCGCCGGCGGCCCTGCCGGTCCCGCTGCCGACCCGAATGTCTTCGTATCGGGAGATCCGCGCAACAGCCTCAGCTATACGAATATCAACGGGAATATCATCATCGAGGATAGTTGGATCTTCGGCACCACGGATGATGGTATACGCCTGCTGCACGGCCATGTGAGCGTTATGCGCAATTCCTTCGAGGCCTGCGGCACGACGGGCGGGGAAGCGCTCAACCTGAAGAACGGATGCGTCGGCGATGTTGCCTACAACCTGGTCATCGGGGCGGCTACCAATGGATTCAAGGTCTCCAACAGCGGCGGCGGACCCATTCAGAACAAGACCTACCTTTACAACAATACGATGCTGAACAGCGGCTTTCGCCAACTGAAAGCAGGCCGCGGCGGCTCCATCGATTATGAAAAAGGCGCCCAGGGTAAGATCTATAATAATGTCATCATCAATTGCCGGTTTGGTTTCCGGCTTACGCCGGACGCAGATACGGTCAACACCACGTATAACAACCAGTTCTTTTATGCTAATGCCCAGTCGCTGATCAACCAGTTCTATACGGTGGATGGAGTAGCCAAGCCAAAGGACGCGGATATCCGCAGTGCCAGTCCCAAGGACAACAATCCCCGGTTCAAGGCCTACGATGTCGACCAGTTCGATTTTTCCACCGTTACCCCTCCGCTGGCGCTGGCGAATATGCCGGCATCGATCATCACCGACAGCAACTATGATTTCAGTCTGTTCTCCAGTAGTCCGGCCTATCATAAGGGCAACGCCACACTATTCAAGGCGCTGCGGACGGTGCCGCAGGGCGGCGACCTGGGAGCGACGACCCTGGACCCCAATGTAGATATGGGCGCCTTTCCCTCCGATGGGTCCGGCAATAAACATTTTACATCGAGTCTTTCTAAATAAACAGGATCAGCATTTGGTATGAGAAAATTCAACTTTTGGGTTATGCGGGCCTTTTTGGGCCCGCTGATCCTTTTTTTATCAGGGGACCTGCAGGCGCAGGAAGTCTCCCCTTTCCTGGGGACCAAGACCCCTTATCATCCGCAACAACGGCAGTATACGCCGCCGCCGGCAGGCTTCAAACCTATGTTCGTCAACTATGTCGGCAGACATGGCGCCAGATTTATGACCAAGGCCGGTACGGAAGAAAGGGTCTTGCAGGCGCTGAGGCCGGCGGAAAGTCATTCCCTCACTCCCCTGGGGCTTCAGATCAAAAGGATCGTCGAACGCCTTTCGGACATCGAAAAAGGCAATTACGAGCTGATCAGCCTGCTGGGAAAGGAAGAGCAGGCTGCCATCGGGGAAAGGACCTGGAATGGCTACCGCGATGCGTTCAGGGGCCGGGGCCTGGATGTGGTAACGACCTATAAAGTAAGGACCCAACAAAGCGCTGAGGCATTCCTAAAAGGCTTTGCAAAATACAATGGGAAAAAAAGAGTTACGATGAGACCAGATTCGGTGGATACGGTATTGCGGTTCTACGATCTCTCGGCGGCGTATCAGCGATATAAGAAAAGCGCCGCCGTTAAAATGCCGGTCGATACCCTGGAAAGAGATGGCAGGAACAGGGAAGTCGCGGCAAATATTTGCTCGAAGATCTTTACTCCTGCTTTTCCTCCGTTAAGCTGGATAGCGTGGCCTTTGCAGGCGATCTCTACGATCTTTACTGTCTGCAGTTCTCCCTTCTCCGCGAGATCGGGAAGAATGAATATGCAAAAAGCAGTGTTGAATTCGGGAGTGTTTTCGGGAAAAAAGACCTGGAATGGCTGGATTTTGTCAGTGGGGCGCAGGATTTCCTGGAAAAAGGCCCCGCTGCCGATGCGTTGGGCATCCAGGTGAAGATAGCCGTTCCCCTGCTGGCCGATTTCCTCGGCACGATGCAGGCTGCGATCGATCAGAAAGGGAATGTGGATGCCGTCCTGCGATTTACGCATGCGGAGGCTATTTCTCCTTTTGCCAGTTTGCTCGGCATACCGGAGGCGAGCGTCCCGGCCGCCGGTATCTATCAGTATCGTAAACACTGGCTGGCCGGAGGGGTCATACCCCTGAGCGCCAATATTCAATGGGTGCTCTACTCGGATGGGAAGGAATACCTCGTCAAGGCCCTGCTTAATGAGAAAGAAGTATCCCTGCCCCTTGCGACGACCCGCTATCCGTACTACCGGTGGCAGGACGTAAGGGATCATTACCGGGAGCTTATACAGCGCCTGGAGGCGGAGAAGTAATAAAGATTGTTTAGATTTGAAAAAAACCTTCTATTAACTACTCTTAATTACATTCGTATGCAAAAAACAGCTTTTCTTATCATGGCCCTTTTGATTGCCGGAACCTGTACGGTGAGCGCACAATCTCTTAAAAATACTGCCTGGAAAGTCTTTATCGGGGGAGAGGTGAATGATACGCTTACGATGCATATCCAATCGGATTCCAGTTTTGTTTCGGGCAGCAACGGCGAAGTATTGGTCCGCTCTACCTGGAAGATGTCCAAGGATACGATCACGATCCGTGACTATGATGGAAAATACGCCTGCCAGGGGCAGGAAGGGGTGTATAAGGTCACGGTCTCGAGTAACGAGATGACCTATGTTTTGATCAATGATGCCTGCGATGGGAGGGCCGGCGCGATCAACGGGATAAAATGGACAAAAGTAAAATAAATAAAAAAACCCGGCATATCAAACTGCCGGGTTTTTTTATGGGGAAACATTTAATTATAATTTGGTGACGACTACATTTTCTGTGAGGACCCTGTTGATCACGAAGCTATGTGCAACTTCATCATTGCCCTTACGGATGACGAACGTAGGGTGGATCTCAGCTTCATCTTTCTGTAAATAGATGGATTTATTGAAATGAGCTTCATTGAACTGCTGGCGATAGATGGTCTCACCGGCGTCATTCTTTACGATCAGCCAGAATTTCTGAGCAGTAGGATTTTCGTACTTCACGCTGAAAACTACATTGCTTTCTGTAGAGCCGACATATTGGATCGATACTTCGTCCTTATTCAGGCCGGAAGGATTCTTTTTATCGTTGATGCCATTGGCATGACCACTCAGGGGATTGCTGACAAATAACACAACGGCCATTACTACTGCAGAAACTGCTTTACTTACACGGGTACTTACAAAATTGATGTTCATATTATTAAATTTACGTTTTACGAAGTTTGACGGCAGACAATCAGGCGAAGCGATCGATAAAGCAAGAAAAAGTGGCGGAGCAATCAGGCAGGAGCAATCATTCATTTAAATCTTACACAAATATAAAGTCTATTGGGTCGGTGGGCAAACCGACTTTTCCCATTTTTTATCATGCCTAACCCTGTGTTTGAAATGTTAAACCCCACGCTGGTAGGGAGTTTTATCGAATTTAGCACATGATGACCAACCCTTTTTTTATGGGTAATTTTCAGGAGATTTTGCAGTTTAGGAGGTCGGGGGACCGATCATATGCGAGATATAGCTATTTTTTAGTATACGGAGAAGCCCTTCCAGGTTGACGGGCTTGCTAAGATAATCGTCCATGCCCCGGGCGATGCATTCTTCCCGGTCGCCTTCCATTGCATTGGCCGTTACAGCGATGATGACAGGCTGGGGACCGTCCTGTTCACGAATGATGCGGGTAGCTTCCAAGCCATCCATTTCAGGCATTTGTACATCCATGAGGACCATGTCGAAATTTTTTTCCTTCAGTTTGTTAAGTACCTGGAGTCCGTTCTCTGCCATCTCCGGCTGATAACCTATTTTAGTAAGGATGATCAGGATCAGTTGCTGATTGATGGGGTTGTCTTCCGCTACGAGGATCCGCATCGGGTATTGTTCGGCGAAATGAACGTTCAATGCGGGGTCGGCATCGGACCCTGCGGCGGAGACCTGTACTTTTTTCGAAGGCCGGAGCGGTATGCGGGCAAGGATCGTAAAAGAGAATTGCGAGCCCTTCCCCGGCTGACTTTTTACGCGGATCTGTCCGCCCATGAGCCGGATGAGATTATCGCAAATGACGAGACCCAGCCCGGTGCCTCCATATTTTCTTGTTCCGGAAGAATCTACCTGGGAAAAGGCTTTGAAGAGCCGGTCGGATTTATCATCCGGGATACCAATGCCGGTGTCTTTCACATCGAAACCGATCTCTATCGATCGGCCCTGCGCCTGCTTTTCTACAAAGACCTTTACGAGGACCTCTCCCTTATGCGTGAACTTGATGGCATTCCCTACGAGATTGATCAATATTTGCCGCAGCCGGTCGCCATCGCAGTAAATAAGAACGGGGAGGGTAGGATCTATCTGGCTATGGAGGTGCAGACCGGCTTCTTTCGCTTTAGCGATAAAAAGGTCCAGGACTTCCTTTACACAGACGCGGATATTCACTTCTTCTTCTTTCAGTTCCATTTTACCGGATTCGATCTTTGAAAAATCCAGTATGTCGTTGATAACGGTCAGGAGTGCTTCTCCGCAATGCTGGATCGTCGTTGCATAAGCTTGCTGCTCGACGTCGAGAGGCGTTTGTGCCAGCAATGCGGCCATTCCGATGACCCCGTTCATAGGGGTACGGATCTCGTGGCTCATATTGGCGAGGAACACCGTCTTGGCCTGGTTGGCCTGCTCTGCTTCTTTCCGGGCCTTTGCTTCGTTCAGGCGGGCATTTCTTTCTTCTTCCATGGCATGCGCTAATTGCTCCGTTCTTTCCTGCACAAGATGCTCTAATTGTTTTTTCTGCGATTTGATCAGGCGGAGCCGGACCCGGAAGAAGGCGATAAAGCCACCGGCGATGGCGAGGATCACTCCCAATTTGAACCACCAGGTAAGCCAGAAGGGAGGAGTGATCTTCAGTTTGATCGTAGCGCGACGGGGAGACCATTCGCCTTCATAATTCAGACTTTTTACGATGAAGGTATATTCTCCGGGATCGAGATTAGTGTAGGTGGCCGTTCGCTTGGCTCCTACATTGTTCCAGTTCTTGTCGAACCCCTCCAGGATATAAGCATATTGTTTCTTCTCCGGGGCCGTATAATTAAGAACGGCAAATTCAAAGGTGATTACGGAATTGGTATAGGGGAGGGTGATCTCTCTTGTTTCCGTGATGGCTTTCTTCAGCGGTGAGGGGTCGCTGCTGTCCTTAGCGATCGGGACATCTTTATTGAATATTTTAAAGCCCGTTATCAACAGGGGCGGCTCGAAAGGGTTCTCTTTTATACTATCCGGGAAAAATTCGTTAAACCCGTTAACTCCTCCGAAGTACAAAGCGCCGGAACTGCTCCTGCAATAAGCGTGTTCTTTAAACTCATAGGATTGCAGCCCGTCCGAGATATCAAAATTCCTGCAGCTCCTGGCCGTAGGGTTGAAAATGGAGATCCCTTTATTCGTGCTGATCCAGAGATTGCCTTTCCCATCGGGAAGGATGCCGAAGATCACGCTATTGGCGAGCCCGTCTTCCGTTGTATATGTTCGGAAACTATTAGCCGCGCGATCGAAATAATTGAGACCTACCATCGTACCGATCCATAAATTTCCCTTTTGGTCCTCATAGACCTCACCCACCCTGTTATCGCTCAGGCTATTCTTTTTATCATCATGCAGGAAACTACGAACGAAGCTGCGCGTTCGTTTAGAGAATTGATAAAGACCTCCACCGTCCGTTCCCAGCCAGATATAACCCTGACTGTCCTCAAAAATGGAATGGATCTTTTTATTATTGACGCTTGCCGGGTTGGACTCATCATAGGCATAATGACTGAATGTGTTGTTCTCAGGATGGTAGAGGTCCAATCCTCCTCCATAAGTGCCGATCCAGATATTCTTGTCGCGATCGAGCAGGATGGCATAGGCATTATCGTTGCTGAGGCTGGCCGGATTGGAGGGGTCATTCCTGAAATGCCGGTAGGAATTGTTCCTGGGGTTGTAGACGGTGATACCGTCCGCCCAGGTGCCGATCCAGTAATTACCCTTACTGTCTTCGCAGGTGCATAACACATAGTCCCCGCAGATGCTTTTCGGATTGCCTTCCTCGTGAAGGAAATGCGTAAACTTCTTCGCCGCCGGATCGAAGAGATCGAGACCGCCGCCATCCGTTCCGATCCACAAATTCTTCCTGGAGTCCTGGACGATCGATAGGACGTTATTGTTACTCAGGCTATTCTTATCCCCGGTGTGCTTATAATGGGTGAAGCGGTTGGCATCCCTGTTGAGGATATTCATACCCCCTGCGAAAGTTCCGACCCACATATTCCCGTTATTATCTTTGTAGGCCGAATGGACGGAGTTATTACTCAGGCTGGTATTATCCACGTCATCGTGCTTATAATTAGTGAAGGTATTCTTCGTAGGATCGTAAATGCTGAACCCTCCGTTCTCTACGCCGATCCAAAGGTCTTTTTTGGTATCCTCGCCGAGCGTATAGATCACATTGCCGGGTACACTGTTGCTGTTATGGGGCTGATGCCGGAAATGCCGGAAATGACCTGCGGGATCGTCCATCCGGTCGAGCCCCCCGCCATCGGTGCCGACCCAGAGTTCATGACGGCTGTCTTCATAAATGACGCATATCTTGTCTTCGCTGAGAGAGGAAGAGTCTTTGCTATTATGACGGTACCGGGTGAAGGTCCCCCTGGTCCTGTCGAGCAGGTTTAACCCATTGCCATAAGTACCCACCCATACATTTTGCCGGCTGTCGACAAAAACATGCCGGATATAATCGCCGCTAAGGCTGCCGGGATCTTTCTCCTTGTATTGAAAACAAGTGAAGTCTTTTCTGTTCGGGTCCAGGCAATTCAATCCTTCATCTTCCGTACCGATCCACATAAACCCTTCCCCGTCCTCACAGACGCTGCTTAGCAGGTCGCTGGAGATCGCATGGGGATTATTCTTATCTGCCCTGAAAGCGATGAACTGGTCTTTTTCCCGGTCATACCGGTTGAGGCCGCCGCCCCGGGTCGCTGCCCACACGAATCCTTTGGCGTCTTCGATAATAGCGGCAATAAAATTGTTGCTGATACTGGTCTTATTTTTCGGATCATTCCGGTAGATGGTGATCTTATAACCGTCGTATTTATTGAGTCCGTCCCTCGTGCCAAACCACATAAGTCCCTTACTGTCCTGCAGGACGCACAATACATTGTTCTGCGACAGCCCGGCATTGATATCCAGGTGATCGAATTTCAGGTTTTGCCGCTGTGCCGTTGCCGGGGAGCTACAGAACTGAACTAATAGGAATAGAACGACTATTATTTTTGTGGTCAAGGACAACTGGGTTGTTTAAAAACTGCCAGGGTTCGGATCGACAGGTATGCGGTTCAGGGTCATGGGTTTAACGGCCAACTCCGCACTGTATTTCAACTTTAGGTCTTTTTCTAAAGGGTATAAGTGTTTATCCTTAGATACGATGGAAAACTTAGGCGGGGCCTAATGAAAATCGAATCGGAGAGTGCCTTTAACAGGTTGTTGCGGGGGAGCATTTTTCTGGCTTTGCGGGCCCATTACTTTTGCATCCTGGAATTTTGTACCGATGGCGCTGATACCGGAGAAAAAGCCAATATTCCCTTCGGGGAAGGCGGGAGTGACATGATTATTCGGGAGTGCAGCCTTTTCCCGCCGGGGCTTCAGCATTTGGAAATACCTGTTTTGAGGGTCGATATAGACGGTGAAGGGGGATTCTTTATTTTCTATGACCACCCAGCCTACTTCGGCATGATAACCTTTGAATTCGGGATATTGCCAGACCTCTCCCGTGACGGCATCGTTATAAGTTTTCTGCCACACGCCGAACTGCTGACCTTTTAGCCGGTTCTTCCAGACCCGGTAGGGGCCGCGTCCCAGCCATTTCATACCCAGGATCTTTTCTTCCGGGTAATTGAACGTGATGCCGTTAAGATCTGCACTATCCTTTTGCAGATATTCATATTCCAGTTTCACCAACTGCCCGGGTGTGAAGGTCCAGGTAACATGCAAACTCCCTTCCCCCTGATAATCAGCGGTCACTACCGCTTGTCCGTCGATCATTTTGTGTGAGAATTCTTTTAGGGTGGTATGTACGCCAGCCAGCACGGGACCGCCCGAGAGAGAAAGGGTCGACCTGGGATTCACCACCTTTTGGATCGTTCCTGTTCTCTTGTCAAAAAAATATTGGTTATGATCGCATTGAATAAGCAGGGTATCTCCTTTTTCTACCGCCGATAAGATCTTTTTGTCCTGCGAAGCGGGCAATCCGCCGGAAATGGCAGGCAGATCCTTTAGTGGCCATGTCCAGGTGAAAATTTCTTTGTGATCCGACCCATAGGCGGTGAGATAAAGGGCTCCGGCTTTTGACCAGTTGAGGGGCAAATTCAATTGCAGGTTCCCTTTTTCACCCGGGAGCAGGTGAATGGGCGCCGCTTGCCCGTTGGCTATCGTGGTATAGCCGACATTTTTATGATCAGCGGAAGGAAAATTTACCAGCTTCCATTTAAAACTACAGGCGCTTAGATCCGTGAAAGCATAGCGATTCTCAATAGGAAGCCCTCCTTTAAGATCAGCGGTCAGAGATGGCTGATCGATATACACGGGCGACCATATTTCTTTGATGGTATAAAAGCTGGCTTCTTTTTCACGGTGGGGGCCGACGATCCCATCCGGGGCATGATTGCCGTCCCCGTCATAAGCGCCGTCCTTATCCGTCCTGATAACGGCCTCGTCCAGGAAAGCCCAGATAAAACCACCGGCGGAATGAGGGTTCTTCATCATGAGATCCCAGAAATCATCCAGCCCCGCTCCCGCACCGCCATCATAAAGCCCATGCATGAATTCAGTAGGAAAAAAGACATCTTTTTCAGTACTGGCGCGGAGCAGATAGTTATAATCCGGGTAGTGTTTGGTATTGGTGCCGTTAAATTTCTCCCAGGGATGAATAACGATACGCTGCTGGGGATCGTATAGGGAATAATCCTTATCCAGGGCACGGTTCCAGCCACCTTCATTCCCGTTATCCCAGATCAGGACCGAAGGATGATTCACATCGCGTACCACCAGTTCCTTCACCAGTTTTTGGCCGATGGCCGTATCATAAGCAGCCTGCCATCCGGTCAATTCATCCAGTACATAGAGTCCGAGAGAATCGCAAACATCCAGGAAATCCTGGTCAGGAGGGTAATGGGACATACGCACCGCATTCATATTCATCTCCTTCATCAGTCGGACATCCAGCAGATCGACTCCATGGCTCAGGGTGCGCCCGGTCTCGGGCCAAAAGCTATGCCTGTCCGATCCTTTGAACATAATTTTTGCGCCATTCACATAGAGTCCATCCTCTTTGCGTAATTCGACCGTACGGAACCCAAATCGTTGTTTCACCTGGTGAACAATCCCTTGTTGATCTTTGATGCGGAGGATCACCTGGTACAGGTTTGGAAATTCGGCGCTCCATAATAAGGGTTTATTAAAAGTATGTTGAAGCGAGATCATCTCCTGACCACCGGTGGCCCGGACAGAGAAAGCCGCACCCAATTTGTCACCGTTCAATTTTTGCACCTGCGCCTCGATCGTCTCCGTCCCTTTTAGATTGTGAAAGAACCCATCTATTTGGAAAGCGCCATCAGCCCCGGCATTGATCGCGATCCGGTCGATATGCGTCCGGGGAACTATTTCGAGATATACAGGACGGAAGATCCCGCCGAACAGCCAGAAATCCCCATTACGTTCCGCCGTGTTGACGGAGGGCTCTGCCGATGTTTTACTGACGGTGACTTCCAGTAAATTCTCGCCACCCGCCCTGAGCAAAGAAGTGATATTATATTTGAAGCGATAAAACCCTCCCTGGTGAGGAGGCCCTGCCAGTTGTCCGTTGATCTTTACTTCCGTGTCGGTCATAGAGCCTTCAAAGACGATATAGACCTCTTTGTTACCCGCACCTTGCGGCAGTCGAAAGGGCCGTTTATAAAGTCCCTGTTCATTCGCTTTTATTTTATCATGTCCGTAATTATAGCTTCCAAAACCCTGCAATTCCCAATTGGAAGGGACGGGGATCTTTTGCCAGTAACCACTCTTGCGACCTGCCGTGCAGTAGAAATCCCAGTTTACCCAGTGGTCTTTATCGGTGCCGGATAAATATTGAACGGTGGTCGACTGGGAAAATAAATGAAGAGGAAGAACAAGCAGGCAGATCGAAAGATATTTACGGGTCATAATTTAACATGCGTGATTATAAAATCCAGGGCAGGTTTCGGGTCAGTTTGTGAAAGATAGTGATTTTCGTCCTTTTTGATCGACAGAATGATCTTTCCACCCAGTTGTTTGTATCTTTTTTCGGCTACCCGGCTTTGGTCATTCAGGGAAGGGTCCAGGCTGCCTGAAACGATCATGATGGGGATCCCTGCCCTGGCCAGGGGTGCAAGACTATCGAGTGGCGGTGTTCTGATCATCCCGTTACTTTTCAGGATCGGGTTCTCCACATAGATACAGGATACTTTATCCGGATTTTCGATGGCCCAGGCGATGGATTCACCGGCGGCCCCTCCGCTGCCTTCCATGACAGGCCGGGGGGAAAAGCCATTATCCGTAAAATGTTTATAGATCAAATTCCACTGGGGCAGGACGGGACCGTCATAATTGTAGGGAACGGCTCCGGTAACGATATAAAACCCTTTGGCGAGTAAGGCCTGATCGACGGCCCCATCCTTTCGGGAATAGTCAGCGCGGAACACCCAGGGATTTCCGGGAGCCGGAGTTTTTGGTTCGATCACCGTAGTAAAGGATTCCACACCGGGAAGCTGGACCAGGTAACGGTTGTAACTGCCGGTAAAGAATGGCCCGCGGGAGGTGATATAGGCCCCTTCACCCGGAAAGTATTGATAATTATCTGCGGACCGGTAAAAAAATGTCCTCGTAGCTGCGCCGACGGCAAAAGCCGGGGGAACGATCTTTTTTTCCTGCACGCTTTGTTCAATAAAATCCGCGATCGGCTTTGGATCATGAAGGCTATGCGGATGGTGGCCAAACCCTTCCTTGATCATAACGGAGATCCTCCCCCCAAACTGCTGGTAAATGTTTTCGACGGGGAGGGTGGCGATCTGGAGCAGGGGGTCGAAGCTCCCGCAAACATGCAGGAGGGGTACGTCATTTTTTGCCAGCTCTCCGAGTTTCATGAGGATATTGACAGGCACTGCGGGGTTGTCCGCATAAATGCAGGAGACTTTATCCGGGTGCCCGGTAGCCCATGTATATTCGAATTCCCCGCCCCGGCTCATGCCTATAAAGGCGGGCTTTGCCGACAATCCATGTTCCGTCAGAAAATTATACCAGGCGTCCCATTCCTTTCCCGGCCTTAAGGTAGCGCTCGCGGATATATAGGCGATATAAAAGCCGCGTTTCAGCAATTCCACCTCCGTTTGAGGCTGATGATCCCAGTAACATCCCTGCCAGGACCAGGGATTACCGGGGGCAGGGGTCTTTGGGACGACCAGGATGCAGCGTCTTTTACCTTTTGGTGGCTCCTTTACTCCGAATTTTTCATCCTCGGGGGCTTTGAAAGGAGTAATGGCGAGGGTCTCTTCATCCATGATGAGATCGTAGCGATCGAACCCTTCATGCCAGCTTGACCGCTCCCCGGGCCATGAACCCTGTTGGGATCTTGCCGTATGTGGAGATAGCAGGATGAGGAAAAAGCAAAGGGAGATTCCGGAAAATGCTGTAATGGGATTGTTTGACATAGACAGGCAACGTTAGTTGAACAGATTTGAAAAAGGACTAAGTTACCTTCCGGCTATTAATTTTTTAATAACAAACGCTTAATTGCGTACTTAATCAGGAATATAAAATTAAATTTTCTTCCGATGCTTATACCTCATCGAGATTAAAGGGTAATTTCCGGATACGCTTTCCTGTAAGATCGAAGATGGCATTACAAAGGGCGGGCGATAGGGGAGGCAGGCCCGGTTCACCCACGCCGCCGGCTTTTTCATCATTGTCCATGATATGAACCTCGATCTCCGGAATATCATTTATACGCGGCATGTTGTAGGTATCGAAGTTTTTTTCAACGGCCTTACCGTCCTTGAAATGTGTTTCATGTTTGATGGCGGCGCCCAGCGCCATTACGATGCTGCCTTCCACCTGGGCGCGGATAATATCGGGATTGACATACCAGCCGCAATCCATCAGGGCGATCACTTTATCGATCTTTATTTTTCCATCGGGCTTATGGGAGACCTTTACGATCTCGCCCACCAGGCTATTAAAGCATTCGGTAATGGCTACGCCCCAACCCTCGTTCTTGCTCCTGGATTTCCATCCGGAGATGGCCTCAAGGCGATCGATCAGGGCCTGATAGCGATCTTCGCCCAAATGTGCCCTCCTGAAATCGAGCGGATCTTTTCCGGCTGCATGCGCCAATTCATCCATAAAACTCTCGTAGGCAAACCCATTCGTGGATGCATATACCGAACGCCACCACATGACAGGGATGGGAGATACGGTAGGGATGTCGGCAAAGCTATAATTGGGAATGGATTCAAAATAAGGCTTCAACAACCCATCGAGTGTATCGGCGTTATAGGAGTTATGATTGACGCCGGCCGACTGATGATTCATATTCTGTGTAGCCGTCCTGGTCTGGAAGGCGACGATATTACCGTTCTTGCCGAGTCCTCCTTTGCATCCATACACGGCGCCGGGGCGAAAGGGACCCTGAGTCGTATCATCTTCTCTTGTCCATACGACCTGGACAGGGGCTTTGATCTGTTTGGAGATCAGGGCTGCCTCATGCGGATAGTCTGTAAAAGCCTTTCTGCCAAATCCGCCTCCGAGAAAGGTCATATTGACCGAGACGTTTTCCATAGGCACACCCATTCTTTCGCTAAGGTCCGCCTGGATCCAATCGGGTCCCTGGATAGGGCCCCATATTTCGATAGAGTTGTCCCGGACATGGGCGATACAATTCAGCGGCTCCATGGATGCATGGGATTCATAAGGCAATTCATATACGGCTTCCACTTTTTTGTCCGCAGTCTGAAAAGCTCCTTCAAAATTTCCGGCTGTGCGGTCGGATAAGCCGGGCTTATTCAGGTCTTCCCGCATGCGTGCGAACAACTGATCCGTGTCGAGATGTTCAAAGCCTTCATCATCCCATTCCACTTTCAATACTTTCCTGCCTTGCAGGGCGGCCCAAAGGCTATCGGCCACAACGGCGACCCCTTCCTGCAAATTGGCGAAAACGGCCCGTTGGATTTTGAACACCTGTCTGACGCCGGGAACGGCTTTAGTGGCGGCATCGTCAAAGCTTTTTACTTTCCCGATGAAGCGGGGATTTCGTTCCACCACGGCATAGAGCATACCCGGCAATTTTTTATCCAGTCCGAAGATGGCAGTTCCATTGGTCTTGAGCGGCGTATCCTGTCTTTGCAGGGACTTGCCTACGAGCTTATAATCTTTCCGGGCCTTTAAGGGAATGTCTTTTGGCGGTGTGGCCTTTGCCGCTTCCTGTACGAGGTCTCCGTAACTTAATTTTTTTCCGGATGGACGATGGATCACCTGCCCGTTCTCAGCATAGCATTCTTCCCTGGGTACGTTCCACTGTTGGATGGCTGCGCCGATGAGCATTTCGCGGGCCGTGGCGCCTATCCGCAACAGGTGTTTGTATGATCCGCGGACGGTGGAACTTCCGCCGGTGATCTGGCTTCCGTATTTCTTTTGATCGCCCGGGGCGAATTGAATATTTACCTGGTCGAGGTTCACTTCCAGTTCTTCGGCGATCATCTGGGGTACTACCTGGTAGGAGCCCTGGCCCATTTCCGAGCGGTGATTGAGGATGGTGACCTTCCCTGACTGGTCGATAGAGATCCAGGCGAGTAAGTTGATTCCCAGGCTATCGGCAGTGGCCGTATGGATGATCTCCACAGTTCCTTTACCCAGGACCGGGAAATAGGCCCCGATGGTTAAGGCAATGCCGGTGAGCCCCGACTGGCGGATAAAACCTCTGCGGGATTGTTGGCGAATGCTCATCTCGGTAGTTTTAGTGTATGGTGGAAAGGGTGTTGGTAGTTTGCTGTGCGGCGGACTTGATGGCCTTGCGGATGCGCAGGTAGGTGCCGCAGCGACAGACATTACCTTGCATGGCCAGGTCGATGTCCTTATCGGTGGGATGTGGATTCCGTTTGAGCAGGGCGACGGCTGACATGATCTGTCCGCTCTGGCAGTACCCGCATTGCGGCACTTGTTCGGCGATCCAGGCTTTCTGCACGGGATGCGAATTGTCCGGTGAAATGCCTTCGATGGTGGTAATGGGTTGACCCGCCACGGCCGATGCCGGTATGGAGCATGACCGGATAGGATTGCCATTGAGATGGACCGTGCAGGCGCCGCATTGAGCGATGCCGCAGCCATATTTGGTCCCGGTGAGACCTGCCAGTTCCCGGATGGCCCAGAGAAGAGGCATTTTGGGATCGGCTTCTACAGGATAGGTCTTTCCATTGATCAGCAGCTTATAGGTAGGCATGGGCATCGTTTTGAATGGACCATAAGTTACAGAAATTTCCAGGAATATCCTGAAGGGTGGTAGCCCATTATTTTAATGGATATGACAGAAATACATGTCAGGAAAGGAGGATTATGCCATTTTCGAGTGAAGCCCATACCGTTCAGGAGCTTGATTGTAAAAGGATCGTGAAAGGAATGTTATAGAATCGTTATAACGGGCATCTCATTTTACCTTTGTCCGTTTTTTGCGTCTATGTATATAGAACAAAACATAAATACCATGAAAAAGCTATTAATCATATTGTTTTCGGTGGGACTGGCCTTCGGCGCTTCTGCTCAGAGAGGCGTACATGGGTATCATGGAGGTGGCGGATATGTTTCCAGGCCCCGCGTTGTGGTCGGAGTAGGCCTGGGCTATTCACCCTTCTATTATCCTTATGGTTTCGGATATGGATATGGTCCCTGGGGATTTCCTTATGCTCCCTATTATGGATCAGGATATAACGCCATGCCTTCCAGGCTGGCCCTGCAGGTAGAGGATATCAAGAACGATTACCAGGCGCAGATCAGCGACACCCGGCATGATAAGAGTATCACCGGGAAAGAAAGAAGGCAGAAGATCCGGTCATTAAAGCACGACCGGGATCAGGCCATTATCCAGGCTAAAAGGGATTACTATTATAATTCGAGAAAGAATTATAATAACAAGAACAATGACAATAATAAGAACAAGGGCCAGGGGAGCAACGATAGTCCCCAGGAGTATAACGATAATAGTGCAGGGCAATAGCCTTTAAGTTCCTACAGGACGGTTTGAAGTGTTAGTCAATGTAAGGTCGTTTCAAATAAAATTTGAGGCGGCCTTTTTTTATGCATCCCGGCTTATTGCCCGCTCACCTCGAAGTCGGCTAATATATTTACATTAGGGTCCATAACAATGGCCGAGGGCCTGGCATCCAGGGGAAGATTCACTGTAGTGGTCTTTTCTTTGACGAGGATCGTGTGCAGGGTGCCATCGATCGAATATTCGAGCGGGAATTCGAAGAGCGTATTTTGTTTCTGATCGATATGCAGGATCAGCATTCCGGTACTGCCATCCCCGGCCTGGTATTTCCAATTGACAGCCAGGCTCGGATGACCGGGGGTATAGAGCCATTCCCGGAAGAAGTTTTCGAGTGGCTGACCGCCCGCGGTTTCCATCACGTGTTCAAAATCGATGGTGCTGGCATTCCTGTTCTTGTAAGCGGCGAAATAATCATCGATGCCTTTCCAGAAAAGATCGTCTCCTAATTTGCGGCGAAGCATGTGGAGCACCCATCCGCCTTTTTCATAACTATTGGGATTCAGGAGTTGCATATAATCGCCGTTCACGGCCGTATCTACGACGGGGGTATATCTTTTTTTCTCAAAAGCTATTAATTTCCTCCTGTCTGTCGCCATTCCTTTTTTCAGGGTGTCGATCCCGTATTTATTCTCGAGATACAGATGGGTCATATAGGTGGCAAAACCTTCACTCAGCCAGAGATGGTACCATTCCGTTTCGGTGGCGGCATCACCAAACCACTGGTGGGCGATCTCATGAGCCATCAGGGATTCCACGCCCTTGCTGTCTACGGAGTTCTCGAAGTAAAAGATAGCGCTTGCATTTTCCAACCCGCCAAACCGGGTCTTGGATTGGACGTTACCCAATTTCTCGTAAGGGTAGGAGCCTATTTTTTTTATGTAGAAAGGAAGGATCTCTTTGGCTACGGCATAGCTGCGGAAACCAATGTCTTTATTTTCTTTAAAGACATAACTGTAAATGGGAATGCCGTCTACATCACCCGGATGGTCGATGGCGAAATCAGCCACTCCTATTACCATTACCTTGGGAGATAAGGGAACGGATTCTTTCCAATGTGTTTGTTTAAGATGGCCGGGCAAGAGGGCCTCTTTTTCTTTTTTCCCGTTTGCGACGACTTCATAATGATCGGGGGCCGTGATCAGGAATTCAACGGTGGCCTTGTCCGACGGATGGTCTACGCAAGGCAGCCAGTTATGAGCACGGTCGGGCCAGTTATCCCCGAAAAAGCCACGTCGTCCGAATTTATTGTTGGCGATGATGAGGCCGTCCGCGGGAGTGCCCGCATATTTTATCGTATACGTGTGAACAGAGCCGCTGCCGGCAACAGTCAACAGGACGAGCTTTACGCTATCCTGTGAGAAACGGACAGGCTTGCTGCCCTCTTTTACGGAAGAGACGATCATGCCTTTGCTGCCGGCGTTCTTCCTGGTAAGATCAAGGGAGAAATTTTTTATATCCTCCCTGAATTGTACCGTGACGGAGGCTTCTCCCCGGATATTGTTGTTCGAGTCATTCAACTGGAGGGAAAATCTATAGTGCTGCACGTCGACAGCGTGGTTATAGGTCTGCGCCCCTGCCCGGGAAGAGGGGATCGCGGCGGCAAGGATCCATAGAGCGGATAAAGGACGGACAAATGTTCGGTTCATATTCAAAGCAGTTAGTGCATTTTTGGCAAAAATAAGGAGAGCGCAACTCTTCCGTTATGCAGGTTTTGCAAGGTCGAAGGGCAACTTGCGTATCCTCTTGCCAGTGGCGGCGTAAACGGCATTCGCAAGGGCAGGCGCGACGGCGGGAAGACCCGGCTCCCCGACACCTTTGATCACGGTTCCGCCTTCTGCCAGTATATGCACTTCGACTGCGGGCATCTCATTGATACGCAGCATACGATTGTTGTGAAAATTGGATTGTACGGACCTGCCTTTTTCAAAGGTGATGCCATCCTTGGTAGCTGCGATGATGGCCATGACGATGGCGCCTTCTGTCTGGGCCCTTACCATATCGGGATTGACTACTGTGCCCAGGTCGATGACGGAATAGACCTTTTCTATTTTGATGCTGCCGTCCTTCCGGGTGGATACTTCCACAACATTAGCGGCAAGCCCGGCGAAAAATTCATATTGCGCGACACCGCGACCCCATCCTTTCGGCAATGGGCGATCCCAGTTGGATACCTGTTTCAGTTTGGTCAGCACTCTTTTCGTGTCGGACTCTTTGGTCAGCATGCTCAACCGGAAGGCGAGCGGGTCTTTTCCGGCAGCGGCGGCCATTTCATCGATGAAACATTCGTGGGCGAAGGCCAGCGTCGAGCTGGTGACGGAGCGCCAGGGCTGCATAGGGATATGGATATCTGCAAAGACATAGGCGTTCTTCATGTTGGGGATCTCATATTTCTGGTCGCTGATCCCTTCTGTCATGGAACGATCGGGCTTGGTCTTGTCGTATTTGTCGCTCTTCGTAGCGGATATAGAGGGAGAGATGACCTTATGCTGAAAGGCGACCGCCTTTCCATCAGCCGAGACGGCGCCCTTCATGGCGGAGAAGGTCATGGGCCGGAAAGGGCCTAACTGGATATCATCCTCCCTTGTCCAGATGATCTTGACGGGTTTGCCAATTGCTTTGGACACCATCGCCGCTTCTCCCGCAAAATCCGCCGCCAGGCGCCGGCCGAAGCCGCCGCCCAGGAAAGAGATATGGGGCGTGATATTATCCTGGGGGATCCCAAGGGTCTCGGATAGTTCCCGCTTAACGATCGCCGCACCCTGTACGGAAGTCCAGACATCGAGCTTATCCCCTTCCTGCCAGTGGGCGAGACAGTTCATGGGTTCCATAGTGGCGTGCGCCACTATCGGCGTCTCGTATAAAGCTTCCAGTTTATGAGGCGCATCTTGCATGGCCTTGTCGAAATCACCGCTGTTATGAGCAATGAGTCCATCCGTCTTTGCGAGTTCACGGAGATGCTGTTCGTACTCTTTTGTATTGAACTGGTCGAATCCCTGGTGGTCCCATTGTACTTTCAAGGCCTTTCTACCTTTCAGGGCGGCCCAGTAATTCTCGGCAATGACAGCAACGCCTTCATAGCGATTTTTACCAAGGACCCTTTCGGCTTTCACTGTCCTTAACACTCCTTTCACCTGGAGGGTCGCGCTGTCATCAAAGCTTATCAGCTTGCTGCCAAAGACAGGGCTTCTTTCGACGGAGGCATAGACCATGCCGGGTAGTTCCATATCGATCCCGTAGACGGCCTGGCCCGTGATCTTCAACGGGATGTCCAGCCGGGGCATGGACTTACCTAATATCTTAAA
>Ga0307516_10001488_pt1 | contig 32296 bp, 36 predicted proteins | sample 19_EM_MG_FD_203310 | JGI IMG/M metagenome (GOLD analysis project Ga0307516, IMG submission 203310) | Populus trichocarpa ectomycorrhiza microbial communities from riparian zone in the Pacific Northwest, United States - 19_EM | ecosystem: Host-associated > Plants > Roots > Unclassified | place...
ACTGTATATACAAGGGAAAAAAAAGACGAAGAAGACTATGGGGGAACCACAGTTGACATCAACGACAATAACGACTGCGACAAGCAACAATTTGACAGCACGAGCAAGCACGGCGAGACACGCTCTTTTGAGGTGACGGGGACCGGTTTTGTTTGCTACTACGTAGCAGAGTAGTTACTGCACGACTTTGCCGCCCTCCAAGACTCCCGCTCGTCAGCGGCAAGCGCCACACTAAACCCACTGCCTGGGGCTATACATATAAATGTATGTTTCTCTTCCGACCTCTCAACGTTCGGGGGTGCAGGGGGGGGGACGTTTCAGGTTTCCTCCGAAGCAGGCCACTCCCCGCGCCTAGAGGTCCGTGGCTTGTGAAGCGGATTCGAAGTACCCAGGGAGGAGGTCGGTATATACGGTGTATGGTGTGATGTGCAGCGTCGCGCGTGGGAGGAGGCAGCGTCCTCGTCGTCGTGATGCCTTATGTATACATGGTACCGTTTGCAGCTCGTATGTATCTAAGTATGTATGATACAAGTTACAACGGCAATCCTCAGAATTAAATCCCCCTCCCCCTCCCCCAATCATACGCGTCAACAAGGCTGGCAATATGTCTAGATTACATAAAGTCTCCACCCCCTCTCTTAGATATTCCAGAAATCCAGGCCCCCGTTCCATGCAGGTTTATACAACCGCAGGTTCCAAAATAGCAGTGTTATGGCGATCGGAGTTGTTTCAAAACTTTCAACCCGGGATCTGGATTCGCGTTGCAGATTCAGTCGCCCCCGGTGTGGTGGAGCACGCTGGTAATAGGTTGCCGCACTGTGGCGCCTTGTTCCGAGTGAAGAGATCGCATCTATCTCGATTTTTCGCATTTATCATCCCCCCCCCCCTTTAAGCAAACACACACAACATGGAAACAGAAACGTATGAACAAACTCGCCATCTATACCCATTCCGCACCTAGCCGGCCGACTTTTGAAGAGAACCCCGAGAAATGAAGCAGCTTCCATTGCTCCCCGTAGATGTCAGATCACTCCATCCAATAGACAGGAAATATATAACCAAACTACTTGGCTCAGCCCGGTCCCCCGCCCCCGCAAATCTACTTGTATGTAGCTAAGTAAGTATCGTGGTCATCATTACACTGCAGTCTACACTCTCGGCGTTTTCTAAAGGATCATCCCGAAAAAAGAAAATGAAGGTAGGAGAGGCAGGTCTGGGGATTGAAAAGGCCACAAGGAAAGAGAAAAAGAGCAAGAAAGAGAGAAGGAAAAAAGAGCAAGAAAGCCACCGCTTCAGAAGTGCCGGCTCCACCATCCCTTGTTCAGCCTCTCGCTCACTTTCCGGTAGCTGGCCATTTCCCCCCAGCAGTCACGTCCCCACTCGCAGCCGGCCATGTTGACGACGAAATCCCGGTCCTTCTCGTTGTAGAAGATCCGTGGGTCGTTGGGAGTGTCGGAACATGCGCCGGGAGGGAACGAGTTGATCATGCGCTGAGGGATGAAAGCAGTGCCGGTACGGATCCAGGGTTGGTGGGTATAGAGGTATTCCTGGTGCAATGTCAGCGCCGCCGATCGCCTCGGACGGAAAGGCGGGATAGAGGTAAGCTCACCAAAGTGTCCTGTTCTTTATGTTCCCAGGCCATATGCTTCTGCTCGTATCCAACGGGATCCCACCAGATGTCGAGCAGCCGCTCGCTGAACTCGGATCGCTTGATGAAGAAGCTACCAAGGTTGAAGCCACCACAATCCTGGGGAACGATGATGTTGATGCTCTCGGCCTTGTCGTCTCCGACCGGCGACTTCGCAACCTCATCGATGTAGAAGAACTCGTCCTTCGACGGGGGGTGGGTGATGTTCAGTGGATTATAGACGTTGATGTCGCGGTAGGTGACGTTCTGGAGATGGTTGAAGATGTGCGACTGGAGGGAGATCGAAGGCTCCATGATGAACGTGTGCAGATCCATCCACCAAAACCTGCAGTCCCGTTTCCGCCATTCAGTCACCGGACGCCTCCTTCCGCTCGGTCGGGTGCTTACCATTCAGCCTTGGGGTACTGTCGCATCGTCTGTTTGATGACATCGACCTTCTCCCAGCTCTCGCGCCATTCGTGGGCATAGCGCTTCTTGGTGCTCATGTCCTTGATCTCCAGGTGGTACCCCCATCTCTCAGCATAAGCCTTTTTGTTCGCGATGGAATCGCGCTCCACCGCCCACTCCTTAGCGCCCTTCCACGTCATGACCCCACCTCCCTGGTTAGCGGCCAAGATGATCACGAACTTCGACCCGCCGCTTGCCGCTCGCAGTCGGTTCGATAAAGGATTGTGGTGCAAGCGCAGAAACGTCCACAAAAGCAGTGTGACGAGCAACAGGAAGAAGGACGCCAGTCGGGGTCTGTGGGCCATGGTAGCTCTAGCCCGGTAGAAGAAGCCGCCTCCGCCCCGACCGTAGGGGGTGGTCGGCATGAAACCGGCTTGTGGTGAGAACGGCATTCGGTTGTAGGTTGGTAACGAGGTCGAGAGTTTTCGCAGGTGCTTTCCCAGAAACTTGCGTGCACCGGGTGCGTAGCCGTTGCCGCTGCCGTACTTCGCCGACCACCCGTCAGCCGCCGCGCCCGCTGCAGCTCTGGTTGCCGGCGAATGGGAACGAGAGATAGGAAGCACCGGTGCGGGCGAGGCCGACCGGGAACCTTCTGCACCGTCCGTGCCCCAGAATGTTGACCCGTTCCCCATTGGGGTAGGAGTGTGAGGAATCGGGGGAAGCGTGTGCTGCGATTGCGACGCGCCACTCGCGACGGACGACGACGGATGCAAGTTGAGGTCTGGGGGTCCCGAGTTGCTACCGATGGTAGAGCGGCGACGGGCGCGTCCTAGGGAAGCCACGGCTGCTGCGAGGAGTTGAACGGAGAGTGGGTTTCTGGGGGTTGGCGAGTACACCTGCTTCCGCACCTACTGCCGCCACGTAACACAAGTTCAGCCTTTGGGCCTCTCGCTCTCTCGCGCGTAAGCTTCCAGCGATCGTCTCCTCCCACGCAGTCCAATGCGAACCCTCGAAAAGCGGCAGTGAAACGCAAGCAACCCCACGCGGCAGACGGGAGTGGGCTAAGAAAGCGGGAACGGAGGATGAAATCTGTCGTTTTGCAGCGATGCGAGGTAGGGTAACTAGTGGGCCGGAGTGGGAGGGGCGGGAGGGAGGGAGGGGGATATTCTGCTCAGAGAATGCGAGCGGGTTGGGCTGGGTCGGGGGAGCTGGCCTTCCGGTGGCACAGGAGCAGGAATCCAGGAGCGTGTTCCAAGCTCGGCAGGGGAAAGACCGACGGGGCCGACTCCAGAGATGGAAATCGGCATCGCAGGAAGCAGACGCGGACGAGACGGACGAGAGGAAGAGAGCAGATCGGACACATACCCACCACGGAAGAAAGCAGACCGCGACAAGCCGCGAAGCACGGAGCAGCAGCCGAAAAGGACCGGCCAAAGAGAACGAGCCAAACAGCGTCCGCCTCTGCGTTCTAGGAAACACCGAGTGCTTTCCCCGGACGTGGCGGAAACGAAAGTGTGCGGACAAAGGTGGCGTGCGCGTTGGATTCCTTGCCCTTGGGTTTCCGTTCTCTTCCCCCTTCTGCCGGGCGGCCGTGGTGGGCAATCGTCGTCGCGACGGGAGGTCGCCGGGGGCACGCAGGATCGAGTCGAGTTGAGCCGCTGTGTTCGGGAACGAGATCCGGACCGCACGAAAGCGGAAGCTAGAGGCGCAGACGGCGTCGCGGCGTCTATTCGATTCGGGCGTCCGTGGAGTATCGGGCGCGTAGGTGCAGAGTCGAGGAAGCCGAGCCAAGGGGTGACAAACTGCAACGTGAAAAGAGGACAACGTGCATCAGGTACCGTCAGACAACAGATCTTCCACTTCCAAGTTCCAAGCCTGCGACGCAGCGGGAAGAGCCAATTACAATTAGAGTGCCCGGCGCACGGGCTCCCTGGCTCGACACTCCAATAATTGCCCGCATCTTCTGCTGTTCGCAAGCACGCGCCAACCCAAGTAAGCATAAACCGATGGACCCTGGCCGTAGTCTTGGCGTTTGTCATCGCGATGTTTTCTCGGCGATGCTTCCTCTTCGTCCACAGCTCTCGGCGTCTCTGTGAGCCCTCGAATGCGCCGCACCCGTCGGAGACAACGCCGACACGGGCACCCGTTGCGTTCGACATCGGGTGACTAACACCGACGCCTCGTGGAGATCGTCGACGCAGCTACCCATTTCCCCTGCCAAGCCACCCGGCCGGAATGAGCTTGGATCTCGTTGGTCCCCTCAGGGAAGCGGCACAGCTTGCGGCCGTCAGCGCTTTCAGTTCGACGACGTACCCGACCGAGAGAAAGAGAGCGGTGATGATCCGGAGGTGCTTCGATGTCCTCGCCCTAGTTCCTCTTATCTGCAAGCACAGGATTGGGCGCAGAATCGTATACACGTACCTCAGTAAGTAGATAGCTGTTCCCTCGGAACGAGCCGCGCAAATGGTCGCGGCGTAGGGCTGAGTCCAAAGCTAGCCTTGTGTAAGAGCTAACTAGCCGCCGGGGGAGGAGATGACGACCCGTGCTCTGCTCCCAGAAACTCTGCGGGACTCTCCTGCCCCACTATCGAGACCACCTAGGGCACGACCACATATCTACCCGAACGAAAAAGCCCATGCAGAGGATCCAGTCGCCACGAGATGAATCCATCTCGAGACCCCACGACCCCACGCTCCAACTCGAACCTCCTCCATCCGTCAAAACCCTAAGTACCCTCCATCTTTCCCTCCAACCCCCATCTCTGTCCCGTCCCCGTCAAAAAAAAAACACATCCCCGCACCGAAACACAAAAGGTATACGTACTTAAATATATACATATATATATAAAGGTATATCATGTATCCCACCTTCTCCCTCCTCGTCCTCCTCCTCCCCGTCCTCCTCTCCAGCATCTCCGCATCCCCGCTCCCCCCGCCGCCACCACCGCCGCTGCAAAAACGCAATCTGTGCGATGCCGCCCCGCAGAAGCAGCAGCCTCGCAGCAGCAGCAGCAGCAGCAGCATCGGCAGGGGAAACCTGACGCTCGTCTCCGGCCCCGCGGGCGAGTACGCCGTCGAGGTCCCCGCGGCTCGTGGCGCGCGCTGGAAGGTGTGTCTGTCAGACGGGAAGGCTTCTTGGAGCTGAGTAGACAGCGGGAAAGAGAGAGCCAGATGAATGGGTGGATGTGAATGGGAGGGGAAAAATAGAACCAGTGATGGAGCGGTGTTCGAAGATAAGGCGTGGATCGATGATGGTGCAGTTTCTTCCGGCCTGCAGCTTCCATGGGGTGCGCTTGACTATTTTGTCGGTGTTGTGCGGTTCCGGTGGTGGTGGAGCGAGATACTGGGGCAGTCGGGGTGCACCGCCGAGTGATGAAACATGATAACCCAATGCGATAGCAGTCTCAGTAGAACGGCGTGATGCGCGGCATATCACACGAGCGAACAAATATCCGGAACGGAAATAGGTATACCTTCGGACAATAAACAAACAGAGACGACAATTCGTACGTCCTCCCTCCCTGCACACACACACATACAAGCAAGCACGCAAGAACTAAAGCTGGCTAGGGTATGAAATACAAGTCAAGAACCAAATAAACAACCCCTCGGACTACGGTGCGGATGACGGGGAATAGGGACAGTCAATGGAACAACACGAAAGACAGGACAGCACAAGATATAGACTTTTATAACAAAATCTACCTCGCAAACAGACAGAGAATTGAAGAGATGTGATTCGCCCGACATGCTCGCTTCCACCCGTTCTAGTACACAAAAAACTTGACGAAACTTGAAACTTGTCGGCACATCATCGTATCATCCCTACCCTGCAGATCAGTCGTCCTAGTGCCCTAGTTGTTCCGGCGGGGGCCAGACTTGGGCTGCTGGTGGGGGTTGCTAGAGCCTGACTCCTTGTCGAAGACGCTGTAGGGATTGGCAACCGCCTTGTTCATTCCCTGACCGTTGCCGGCGATGCGAATCCCAGTGTTGGTTCTCTCGCTACCGAACTGCGAGAAGAAGTCGTCCTGGTCGTCCTGCTGGTTGTGTTGCTGCTGCTGGTTGGGGCGGGAGGACTTCTTGGCGGCGGGGGAGTTGTCGCCGATCTCGAAGTGGTGGGCATTGGCACGACGACCGTTAGTGACGTTAGACAAAACGTGGCCGCGCTGAGCATTGGATTCGTCCTCCTCTTCCTCCTGGAAACCGAAGGAACGGTTGTCTCGGTTGGGCTGCTTCTTCTCAGGGGTGGCGTAGTCTTCGTTGCCCCAGACGCCGCTCGTGGTCATGGTGTTCTTTCCTTGCTTCTTGGGCTGCACCTGTTCCGGCTCCTGGTCACCCGCGGTGCCGAACTCGAAATGGGAGTAATTGGAGTTCTTGCCGTGGTTTCCTCCCTGTGCATTGGGCTTTCTGGGTTCAGCGTCATCCTGGTCCATGTGTTTGCTCAGATCGAACGTCTGTCCCTGGGAGAAAGAACCACGTGACTTGGGAGGCTTAACGGTCTGGAGAGGCTCAGTGCCATCATCCTCGCCGATGATGCTCTCAAGGTCACGGGAAGGAGGTTTGAAAGCTGAGCTGCGGCGAGGGGCACGGACCTTTTCTGGCTCCGGCTGCTCCTCAGCTGGGCTGAAGAGGTGAAGAGACGCATGAGGGTCGCGCGTGGCACTCTCGGGGCCCTTGGAGCGCGAACGGGGTTCGGGCGCTTCCGGAACGCCTCCGCCGAGCGAGGAAGAGGATGCCTGGCGGGAGACCGACTCGTAGATCATCTTGACCTGCTCGCCACCGTCCTTGATGGGCCAGTTGCGACCGGTACGGCCGATGACACCGAGCTGCTTGAGAAGATTTGCTTGGTCCCAGTAGAGGCGAACTTCTTTAATACGGCCATGGCTGAAGTTCACGATGTGGACCTGCGGTACACAAAGGCTTAGTAAAAGTCACGTGAAGATATGTCGCGCTACGCGTAACCGCGTGTTTTGTGCACAAGCACTCAACTCATTGCTGGTAGCGAAGGACGGCAATACCAAAGAGAGCAAGGAAACTCACGACAGGGAAGCGCAGGATGTGGTCAGCGAGGAAGTTGTCATCCAGGCCGGGCAGCCAGTTCGCGCCACTGGTAAGGAACTCAATTTCGGTCTCGATCTCCAAAACAAGAGAGTCGCTGGTCTCGACGGAAGCCAGAACCTTCTCGACGCGCTTCTTCAGCTGACTCAAGCTCTCCCGTTTCAGCTGCTTAACGATCGCATCGGGTCCATTGACGGAGACAGCGGTGGTGATGTAATGGAAGGTGATGGCAGGATCGAGCTGGTCAACGCTCGGAGCCGCAAGAAACCGGGTGTATATCTTCTGAAGAGACATCTTCGAATTGTGATTATGTGAGTTGTCTGGGGGGAAGGAGGTTTGTTGGTTGACAAGAGCTCGTATAAACGCGGGGCTCGAAGCGCGTGTGGGGAGGGGAAGGAGTCAGGAGGTAGTTTAGTGAAGGTAAGTTCGAGAGGAGGTCGAAGTAAAGCTACAAGCAAGCAGCAACCACTCGACGGAAGAGGTGATGGTGGATGGTTGCAGATGGGAGAAGGGATGGGGGGAGAAGGGGAGACGTGGGACTGGAAATTCTGGGGGAAAGGATCAGTGGTGGTGGTGGTGGAAAAAAGGAGATGCACGTCCATCACCCCTTGGCCCATGCACCCATTGCGGCTGTTGGTTGGCACAAGGTACATAACCACAAGCCAACGAATCAAAAAGATTTTAGTCATCTCATCACCCGTCACTCACCTAAATATTTTTGACTGGAAGAGCATAAATCCACATACACCAGTGGCGGGGCCAGGCGGGGGCAGGGGTGTTGCCGCGGGCCGCCAGCGGACTGTGAGAGAGGTCGTGGTAGACGGCGAATGGGACAGGACTGTATATAATATCGCCATTGAACGTGGATTGGCCCACAGTGGAGATTGTTAGTCACTCAAAATCACTGGACGAATGATCTCTGGTTCTGTGTGACATAATGCTACCTAACTTAAGTAATTGTGATTACCGCCTCATGTACATACCTAAATCCATAGGTAATTAGGATGTTTTGGTTTCATTTTAGTGTCGTTGTGTATACAGAAACCTCTTTTGCGGATACGTAGTACATACTTTCACGCTTGCCATTTTACGAAGTACCGCGCTGAGAGGAATCACTGGCCTCTCAGACTCCCACTCCAACGATTTTTCAGATCGTTGGCACCATACCATTTACATTAACCCCCCCCCCCCCCCCCAACTTCTAGCCCCAGCCTTCCAGCCCCAGCCGTATACACTTCTAGAAAACACCATCTCCAATTCCGTCCGCCTCTACTTCTACGAGGGCAGAACACCAACCTACTATACTGTTATAAGAGCGCGGGTCAAGATGTCCGGATTTGTCGATACCGATGGACGAGTGGCCTTCCAAGCTGGTTACTCGCGGCTGGAGAACGTGATGCTTCTCCCTCCCATCGCCAACAGCATCTTCAGTTTTCTGAATACACCCGACCACCTCTGCATGCGGTGCACATCCAGAACTTTGCGCGTGTTCACAGACGCCAACCGGCGCTTTTTCCGCAATATGGTGTTCTTGCGCAGAGGCGTGGAGCGATGGTTGGATCTGCTGGAGAGTCCAGCACTCGACAACATTCTGACCGAAGAGCATCTGCGATTTCTCCTACACAAGACGACCGTCGACGTCGTGGACAGAGGGCTGAAGCGGCAGCACGGCGCCGTGGAACTTAACCATCGGATAATGGAGATGCTCGTCGAAGCAATGAGCCTCCGGGGACAAAACGACTCGACGATCAGCTTTTGGCACAGGAAAACCAAGGATACCGAGAAGGAATTGTCCGAGATTATACTTCGGACGCCAAGGGTCCGAACCATCCACGTTTCCGAGTTTTACCTTCCGACATTTATGGGACGGCACCTGGCTCAAGTGCTTAACAACTTGCCGATTGGAAAGAATGTCACCTCCATTGTCCTTGACGGTACAGGTGTCGATACCGAATGGATTCAGCTGATCATGGGACGCTTCGCTTCCACCCTGCGAGGGTTGAGTACCCGTGACTGCAAGAATATCGATGGCTATGTCTTTTCGGACTGGATTCTTGAATGCAAGTACCGGCATCAGCCTCTTGCACTTCGCTGGCTCAGAGTAGTTCCCCTGAACCTACAGCTTTGCTTGTTGATCGTGGCTGATGGATTTTCAGGTATGGGGATCCGGTGGCTTTCCACATGTCTTCTCGACTGAATGTCCGATGGATCCGGTAACACCGCTCGACATACACCCGGACGATGAACACGCGGGAGGACCAAAACCACTTCCTCACACCAGCAAACTTTTCGCCAATCTCATCACTAATGAATTTCATAGGGATTACACTCGATTGGTGATGGCGCCCATGTACAAATATGGTGCGGAGAGGACGGCATGGCTGCGAGAAATGGCGGAGAAGATGGACATGTGCTTTGAGAAGTTTGATGAGCTACACACGAACACACCGGAACCTTTTGCCTATTGGGATGCCCCGTTGGAGCCGCTGGGGGATGTGAATCCCGTGATTGCTCTGTTAGTGATCTCCCGGTACTTTGATATAAAGATCGATATCGCCCTTTGTGCTTCTCAACACTTCTGCTGGTCCTTCGTCCTCGCCGCGGATGCCGCGGACAGTACTCGACACCAACACAATCTATTCACAGTTGGCGGTCGAGCATATCGGCTTGCGGAAGCCGCTGGCCAGTTCGCTCGCCACACGCACTGCATTGCCGAAGTCGGGGCAAGAAGGAACGAGGGCGGCCAATGTTGTCACATCTGTGGACTCTGGGAAGGTTCGCCTGCTCCATACGAGTTCTGCACGCACGAAGAGAACGATTGCATCGAGGTGGGAGGCGTCACGAGCGGCTCTGGGATTGGGACAGGAAGGCTTTCTATAGGATCTCTATGCGCCGCTTGCTGCGTATTCATGACTTGCGCTGAGTGCGGCAAGTTTGTCTGCCAAAGCTGCTTCTTCAGGAACCCTAGCGCACCGCAAAATCCTTTCATGGTCTCAGATACACCTGGAGAAAAGCTAGTCAAAGTTGTCTGCGAGAAGCCCGGCCACGGCGCCGAATGCGCCGATTGCATCGCCACCCGAACGGACCTCTACTTCGAGTGTGACGACTGTGGAAGAGGCTATTGCCTCCGCTGTCGGAATCCCTCTGGACGGCAAGTCTCCACCGACCTTTACGGTGGCTATGTAGATACGTACTACAACAGCGAGAATTTCGATGTACCGGGAGCGAGGGTTAAAGGTGGAAGGTCGAGTCTATTCGTGGATAACCCCCTCTACCGCCTGGAAGCTTTCAAACCGTTGACACCACAGACACCAGGCTCGCCAACTGTCGTCCACTTTGAAGAGACCAATCTGTTTGAATTCTGCGTCGGATGCGATAGCGGCCGCTGTCGGAGATGCATCAAAGTGCACGCATGGAAAACAGACGTCGGATTGGAGAAACGGCCTACGGCATCCAAGTATCGTCACTGCAACGAGAGCGGTTGCGGCAAATCCTACTGCGAGGAGTGCGTGAACATCTGTGCGAAAGTGTGTGTGAACTGCAACACGTGGGTGCTCTGCCGGATGTGCGACCTCATGGGCAACATAATCACAGGAGTTCCCGACGCACTACAGGAGAATTGGTGCGGGGAGCCAGGATGCATGGACAGCAACGAGAAGGCGAAACTCGACGACCTGAAGGGACCATGGGAAGATGGTTGGGTTCCAGAGGCAGGCGTTCCGTTGCCTTCCGAAGATACGCAGATTGCATCATGAAGAAGCGGAACGGCTACGGATTGAACAGTTGATCAAGTTTTTTAGTTCTTTCTACCGATTAATAGCGATCAGCAGATGAGTAGGAAGATTGGTTGTTGAATCCAGTACTTTCACTTATGGTTTACGGTGCGGTATGTGTGATGGTGATGGTGAGATGATAGCAATCCCACTTGATTCCAAAAAACCAACCAAAAAAAAAAGTGTACAGTACACTTCCATCTCCATGGCTGCTATATACACCCTCCACTTTTCCCTCGCACCTGCCAAGTACAACCTGCCGTCATTGCCGCTGCCGCTGCCCGTCATACTCAAACCAAAGAGAGCGCCATGCTAAGAAGAAAACAATTCGGATGGAAGAACAAAGACACCTCCACAGAGCGGTAGGTTAGGTGGGTGGAGGGAGACATGCGCGTAGGAGACAAGAAAACACAATCGTCATGCAGGAGATAAGAAACAAAGGAAGAAAATAAAGGGAAATCCAAAAAGAAAACAAAGTAAACTCATAGCGCCTAATGCCCCCCCAGGGAAGTATCAGTATCCCATTGCTAACAATTCCCGCCTCGAACACTGTAGGAAAGAGAAACATTCACAATCCTATCCATTCACTCCGTATCAAACATCCAAACAGAACTTGTACAAACAGAAATGATAAAAAAAGGCCAAAGATTTACCCCCCTGTGCGAGAAGGGTCAGGGGTGTTTGGGCAAGGAATCATATAGGCTGCTGTAGCGGACCGGGGGAGGAATCCGAGACGGACATGGGGGCGACTTCTTCAGCCTTGTACATGTTGGTTGCGAGAACTTTGTTCATCGTGCTGGATGTTGTTAGTGGGGGAGCTGGGAAAGATAAGCGCCGGGAGACGTACAACATGTGGACCTTTTCCCCAAACACCGGCTTCAGGCTGTCATCGCAGATGATGTAGCGGCGGTCGGTGGGGTCTTGCAGGTTGTTCAACTTAACGTAGGCCCAGATCTTCTTCACGACCTCGGGACGGGACATCTATGAAGGGATTAGTCGGGCGCTCCCGTGTCATGTAAACAACCATAAGAGCATACCTGAGGCTCGCCGATGAATGCGGCCAGCGGCGCTGAGAGCACAAGCGGTCTCATAAACGCATTATTAGGATTCGCCTTGCGTTTCTTCTTGACGGGTTCCTCGGCGCCGGAAAGGTCGCTATCCACGATGTCCTTGGACTTCTTCTTTGTAGTGGCGCGCTTCCCCTTGACGGCGCCCGCCTTCTTCGGCTTCGCGGTGCCCCCACGGACCGGACGTCCGCCATTAAGCTCCGCGTGAAGCTCCGCCGCCAACCTAGCATCCTCGTCCACCGACGACTTGCGCTTCATGTCCGGCGACATGCCCTCCTCAGCCTCTCCATCATTCTCCGGTTTGATGTGGAAGTTTCCACCGTTACTATCGTTTCCCGGCAACTGGTCGCTGTGTTGGGGGTGGACTTCTTCTACTACCGGAGGTGCGGGCGGGTTGTCGCGCTCCGCGAGGAGGATGTCGAAGCGGTCCGTGATCAGGGGATCGATGGCTTTCTGTTTGCATTGCGGGGAGCGGTTAGCTTTGCGCACCCACACAAAGCTAGATAGGTAGATCAGGGAGGGGAACGAAGCTCATACCTTGATCGACGTGAAGTCCACGCCCGTGGCGCTCGACAAGCGGGTGCGTACCTGCTTTATCGAGATGGTAGACAGATCTGAGGCCTTAAGGATCCCATCGATCACCGGGATATACTGCGCACGCGGGGGGGAGGGGGCAGTTGTGTCAGCAACCCGTGCTTGTCTTACGGAGGAGTAGAAGAGTGATGGTTCGTGAGCGACGAGCTTACCTTCGCCTTATCTTCTTCGGTAACTGTACAGGCAAAGGGAAGCTTCTTCAGCAGGTGGACGGACGGGGGGAGGGCGAAAGGCGAACTTACGGGCTGACATATTTGTTGTTGCTGTGGCTGCTACGGGGAGCACTGACGCATCTAACTCCCGAAGCTTGCAGAATCGGGCTTTGAGACGTGTTCGAACGCGGGGATCGACAGTGGACGCGAAAACAGGTAGATAGCGGTGAGAGTGAGTGTGTCCGAGAAGAGTGAAGAGTGAAGAGAGTGAGAAGGATGACGAGGAAGTGGTTAAGAGGAGAAGGTATCGGAAGGGCGGTAGTGGTGATAGTGGTAGTAGTGGTAGTGGTGGTAGTGGTGGTAATACCGTTGGTGGTGGTGGGTGGTGGTGAAGGTTTGTTTGTGAACTTAATCCACGGCGGTTTTTGTCTGCCACGGGAACAGAAACAGTTTATTGGCGGTGGAGATGTGGGGATGGCTGTGGTGGTGTCGCTGCGGTCGTTTGGCCAGGGACAATCGATCAATGAACGATGAAGCGATCAATCACTAGGACAATAGGCAGAGCATCAATCAATTAATGCAATCAGCATGAAAGAAACCAAGCGAGGAACCCTTTCTAGGCCTCTTCTCTTCTCTAGAACAAGATGAACCGCACTGCGCGACCACCCGCTCGGGAAGCGCGGGTAACATGGGCAAGGCAGGAATTAGGATGGGGTCTTGGCAGCAGCGGGTGGGCTGGAACAAATCTAGATGCCGCCACAATCGCGAGATCGCTCTTGTGGTGATATGTGAAGACAACCGACCCGGTGAAGAACAAGAAAGATTCCCACAATGCTACGTTCATTTGCCGCCGGAGCTTCACGGCCGCTCTGCCGATATGTCGCCGCTACTGAACAACCACTGCGGAGAAGATTAGCCACCAGCATCACACGAGTATGCCTGAAAAACTGACACTCCCGAAAGTCCGCCACATAGCTGACCCCACCATCGCTAGGACATCGCGGAATTGGATGCGGTCACTACACTTCCCAATGGCATCCGAGTCGCTACGGAGGCGCTTCCAGGGTACTTTTCCGCTCTAGGAGTCTACGTCGATGCAGGTTCCAGATATGAGAACGAACGGATGCGTGGCGTGTCACATCTCCTCGACCGCCTAGCCTTCAAGGTGCGCCGGCCATATCACCTCATCTACTAGCAGTGCTGACTTCACTCACTGTCCTATAGAGTACCTCCACTCGCTCCGCCAGCGACATGATAGAGGCTCTTGAAAAATTGGGCGGGAATATGATGTGTGTCTCGTCGCGGGAAACCATAATGTACCAAACCAGCGTGTTCAACAAGGACGTGCCGGCGATGATGGGAATCCTAGCGGAGACGGTGCGGGACGCGCTGATCACCGAAGAGGAGGTATCGCAGCAATTGGACACCGCCGCCTACGAGGTCAACGAGATCTGGGCGAAGCCCGAATTGATCCTCCCGGAGCTCATCCACACCACCGCCTACCAAGGGAACACTCTCGGAAACCCTTTGTTGTGTCCGGTGGACATGCTTGACAAGATCAATAAGAAAGTGGTCGACGAATACCGCAGTGTCTTCTACCGACCAGAGCGGCTGGTTGTTGCCCTCGCCGGTGTGGAACATGAGACAGCCGTTAAGCTGGTCGAAAAGTCCTTCGGCGACATGTCCGCCACCCCCCCCACCGCGAGCACCGACTCTACGCAGCCCGGTATCCTCAGCAAAATCCCTTTCCTAAACGTCGGTCCCCCCAGATCCTTCCTTGGCACCAGCCCGCCATCCCATTACACCGGCGGAATCCTAACTATTCCCCCTTCCGATGGACCCACTCACCTCCCACAATACTGTCACTTCCACATAGCTTTCGAAAGCCTCCCCATCAGCGATCCGGATATCTACGCCCTCGCGACCCTCCAAACCATCCTCGGTGGAGGCGGCTCCTTCTCCGCCGGCGGCCCAGGGAAGGGAATGTATTCACGCCTGTACACCAATATCCTGAACCAGTACAGCTGGGTCGAGTCCGCCGTCACTTTCAACCATTCCTACTCTGACAGCGGCCTTTTCGGTATCGCGGCGTCCTGTCATCCCGAAGCCGGACACGCTCTGGTCGCTGTCATCTTGCAAGAATTCCAGAATACCTTTGCGACCAACTACCACGGCCTGCAAGCCGATGAGGTCGCGCGCGCCAAGAACCAGCTGAGATCCAGCCTGTTGATGAACCTGGAGAGCAGAATGGTTGAGCTTGAGGACCTAGGCCGGCAGGTACAAGTTCATGGCAAGAAGATTTCTGCGCTCGAGATGAGCCACAAGATCGAGAGCCTCACAGTGGCCGATATCAGGCGCGTCGCGGAGAGGGTCTTGAAGGGAAATGCTAGGAATCCCGGGAAGGGTGCCGGTGGTGCTACGATTGTAGTGCAGGCGGCCGAGAACCAGGTCAGAGCTATGGGGGATTTGATGGGACAAGTTAGAAAGTTCAAGCTTGGGAGGTAGGGCGTGTATGTGATTGGGGTTGATGTCGTGAACGTGTAATATAAACGCACCGATTGGTTTTCGCGGTAGATAGATAGACAAATTGGGTGTACCAGATTAGTAGAGTGGCGGACACTTAGACGGGCTACCGTCTTGCAATACAATCCGAGGGGTCCTGCCAAGAACCCGAGTGTAATATCGTGACCCCCACCGAAAAGCGCCTCGCTCACACCGTGGCGATTCTTGCAAAATCGGCAATTCCACCAGTTTTCGTCCGATCGCCTTTCTTGATTTCTCGTATTTGTCTCCTCGCCACCGTGCTCGTCGCCTTCTTGCGTGCAGTGTTCGTCTTGGTGGTTACGACGTCGACCAGGGCTTTCCAGCATAGCATCTACTCTCCGATCCGTAAGACCTGCAAAACCAGCAACTTGACCAGATCTTGTCCGATTCACTTGATCCCCGATTCATCGCTTCCATCTACTCGCCGCCATACTCCGAGTAGGCCAGGCTACTGTGCATAAGTCCTTGAGACGAAGTCGGATTTCCGCTCTGAAAAATCCATGTCCGAGCATGTTATTGTTCAAGCGGGTCACTGCGAGCTCAATTATATTGAGTATTACTGGCAGTACAGAGCTACCACACCCGGGGGAACCGCAGCTCTCCTTCGTCGAGCTAGAGAGGATTGCGTTGGAAGGTTTCAATGTGGTTGATATCAACACAAGTGTAATATCCAGAACGTACAGTGTCATAGTATATCACTCGTCATCTCTCGTAGGTTAGTGGCAGCATTAATCGGGTTGGCGGCAATGCAATCCATTTGCGCTGCCCATAAGGGCGCGTTCTTTTCGTACGTATTCTATATATATCCCGTAACGTATGTCCCAGCGTATTTTACAAGGAGATACGCTTCAGCGTGCACAGAGTTAGAATCCATACGTCATCTGGGCTCCAATACATACGGGCTACATATCCGCTGCCACCATGTAGATATGTAGCGGAATTATCTAGTGGTTGGTATGCCGCGCAGTCGTGCCTAAACACGCACTTCAACTGATAACTGTTACTGTCTTCACCCGATGCTTGTTGCATGCGGTATACGAATATGCTGTGGATACTGGGTTAATTCGTTAGTTACATAAATACCCTAAAAATACCCTAAAAATACAGCGTCGAAATCCCAATGAGATAGATACCCGAAGAATCAACGTTTCTCTGTTGATAGTCTACTATCACAAACACTAGCATTAGGACTCGTATGTGTGCGTAAATAGTGTAGATGCTAGTAAAATACGATATTGAATACTGAATTGGATGCCGTATGCGAGCTAGATGGGGATGGCAGCACGACTGTACCTTTTTTGCAAAAAAGTTCGCTCCCTCTTTTTTTTTCTCTTCCTCTTTGCTCTTTTTCTTTTTCTGGGAGAGACACGCTTCGACCGGGATTTGAACACAGTGTTGATATTACTACACCCAAAGTTTATCTATCATACTCAAGTAAGTACCTGAGTTCAGCTTCGACAACCATAATCCAGATCGAAATGGGGCCATAGTTTACGACCTAGAGCACTGGGATAAACTATAACATGAAGCGGCAGCACACAGCGGTTTTCAAACTTGTAGTCATCGATAGTTGCTGGAAAAGCTCAAACCAAGCGAGAAATCTCATGATGGTGGACCAGAGCCATCCATAGCTCGTCACCCATCCCTGTTTAACCTATTCATTCCTAATGTGCAGAGTTGTTCGGATATTTGCTTATAATTAAGGGCCTGTTCTTTTCGGCGTATATTTTTTCTCCACCACACAAATATGGCGACTTGGTGAGCGTTTGGCTCAACGCGTATCTTAAACGGCGAGTCTTTAGAATGCCACCGTCTTCGGCGTCCTACCCTAAAATGCCATAGCTGGCACTTTCCCTTTAGAATACCACCAGTTTCGGGCATCGGCAGCAGCCACCAAAAAACTCACCCAAAAACCCTCAAGCATGCAAAACGACAGCAACCCAGCAGTAAATCTGGAGGCTGGAATTCGATGATCCGAAATCATTCAAGCAAGCGGTCATAGATTGGGCGATTGCAATGCACTTCAGCACCCGCACAATCAAGAGTGATAAGTAGGTAATCGCATTCAATACTCAGCCAGCCAGCTTACTAACCGTTTACTCTACTCATTGAGCGGGCCACCTTGAAGTGTGCTGTCGAGCAGTGTCCATTCCACATCCGGGGTAGCTGGAACAAGAAGAAGGATTGCTTACGCCCAAAACCGGTGGCATTCTAGAGGAAACGCGTCAGTTGTGGCATTTTAAAGGTTTGCCGATTTTAAAAACACGAGAAGCTTGACTGAGCCACATTCTTACATGTTTGGTCTTTCCACCGAGCCACAAAAATTGGGGGGTCTTTATCAGTTGGGACCCCTAAATTTTCTCTACGTTGTCTGGCAGTCAATCATCATGATGTCCGACAATTCTGTTCTGTTGCTCACCCCGCAAACACTACTGAACATTGTTGTGCTTGTTGCCCAACACGAAGCTTCTCTTTGGCATGATAGGATTCCATCCCATTCATCAGTTTTAGCCAGTAGCCAGTATGTTGAGGAACATCTATCTTCTAGAGAGGATAGAAAAATAGATACCCTCCTACTCCGAATCACTACTCTCCTCATCTAATTGAAAGTCCGCGCAGGGGGCTGCCCACTGAGAATTGTGGATATGTGGATAGAGAAGCCGCCCGCTCCATGATGGATCTGTCTTCATCAGTAATGGGTCACACCTGCGCTCGCCCCTTCAACTTCTCTTACCGGCTGGAACTTCTAGTAACTAGTTAGTAGCAGAGGCGTTGCGATGGCTAGTTCAGAGGTCTGGGCGCCGAAATATATGTGTTAGGGAGCGTATGTTGTGAAATACGCTTGGCATATACGCTACGAGATATATCTACGCTCGAAAAGAATAGGCCCTAAGCATTTGTATCCGTATATCAACATATTTGAACAGAGCGATTGTGTGCATGTAGAGCGTGGAATATCGCACAAGTGGTGATTCGAAAAAGTTGTACTGATCGGCTGTGAAATTGAATTATACGAACCATTACGATAACCAACACACGCTGAGGTATACCTTCTGTATAGTCAAGAGGAGGGTAAAAAAAACATTTTCTCGCTGTACATACGCGTATCAAAATGGTCAAAATACATATTTTTCACGTCGTGATACAATAGAAATATGCGTTGGAGGACTACGTTTTTTTTATCCCCTTGACTATGATATACAGTTTCCTGGGAGCCGCCGTGTAACAACGTTGATGCATGGCCCCAATTTTCGGAATGCATTCATGCGTTGGGAACGCTAGTCCGTTTTGGGAATTTGCCGCCACATGTGGCACTGAATTAAATATCGGCTTTTATCCCCCATGGACCCCTCCAGCGCCGAAATATCCAGCATGGACCCCTCTATCCACGATGGACTCCACACAAATTTTCATAGTTAGTTTGGAGTAGGGCAATTCTTAACAAAATAGATTTATTTCTACATGCGGCTGCCTACATTTAACGTAGTGGCTACACCCTTGCAGATGCTACAGCGTGGCGGGGGTTTATTGGGAACATCCAGCAGACTAAGTCCACCACTGCTTGGATTGTATGTACCCTTTCCTCCGCATGTCGCCCTTCTGTACTCGCTTTTTAGCAGGCCGGGGGGTGCACTGCATGCTTGGAGAGCTGGAAATGCCGCAGGCACCGGGCACATTGGGGGTGCTGGGGACGCCTGGGGTACTGTGGAAGATGCGGGCGACACCGTGTCCATGTTGCTTGTCCAGAGGTGGAAGTCTACAGTGTGGTGGGTGGTGGGAGAATAGATGTGTGTCTCAAAAATAAAAGTACTTACATAAGTAGGTGCCTAATTAAGTACTTCTCAAGTAAGTACCTAAAGCGTACATTGCGATTTAACTCAAGTAATTTACCCTACTTCAACTAACTGTAAAATTTTGTGTGGGGTCCATCGTGGATAGAGGGGTCCATGCTGGATATTTCGGCGCTGGAGGGGTCCATGCTGGATATTTCGGCGCTGGAGGGGTCCATGGAGGATAAAAGCCGATTAAATATTTAATTAAATAAAATAAAAAAGTGACGGGGCAGTACTGTTCAGGGGCTCCGGTACAACGCGAGCAATCCCATCGTCATCCAACAATCAATCATCACAACTCGAACAATCAATCATCACAACTCGAACAATCAATCACACGCGCAAATATCCTCCTCCTCCTCCTCCTTTACAATGATTCCAGTACCCCATCAGGCAATTACCTATAGGGAGATGCTTTTCCGACTGGAGAAACCTGTCCAGTTAACCCAACAAGAATTCGATGAGTTTTGGCCATTGCGGACACTGTTTGGACGACGATAGGTAGGAACAACTCAACGAAAGGGCACGGTGCAAGTTCAACACTGCGAATGTCGTCTGGGAAAGAGCAAAAAGACCGGTACAAATGTTGCAAGAAAGGAAGGGCGTGTCGTCAAACCCCGAATGACTACAGTCCGCATCAAAGATCTGTCAGGTTCGGATCAAAATAACGCGTACCATTCCGAGCGGCAGCGAACCAGCAACCGTCCTCTTAGAAAGGAAAGATGATGTTGTCCCTACATAGCATCGACGAAGTTTCCAATCTCTTGTATTTATTTATTCATTATTCGCATGCGACCTAGCTATGGCGAAATGGGGGAACTGTAGTGGTAGTCCTTCTCTTTGCTTCGCCGCGACGACTCATCTGTCATGCCGAGTTCTTCTCTTTGCCTTTGTCTCGTCGCGTTACATCGAGTCTTTTGCCACACCAAGTCCTTTATCGTGCCAAGTTCGTCTCTTAGCCGAGGATGTTTGGTTGAAGTCATTAGTCATTACAGTCGGGAAAATAGTGTGGCTGTGCCGGAATACTGAAACGGACTAGCGTGCCCAACGCATGAATGCATTCCCAATTTTCATGTACTATATGTATATCTAGTATGCCGGAAAAAGGAATACAATCATTCTAGATTTAGAAAGCAGAATAAAAATCCATAGATTATCGCTCACCCCCTGCTCTACTTCCACCAGCATAACAAATCCGCAAATTCAAAATCCCCGAGCCCACACAAGAAATTCATACAGTGATTCCTACGCTCTCAGCGGCAACAAATGCTGCACCAGCGCCGCCTGCCTACAAAGCGGACATTCTGGTTTGTTCCTACACCATTCACCGATACAGCTCCAGCAGAACACATGCCCGCACGCCGTCGCCGTGGGATCCTTCATGTTTTCCAAACAGAGGGTGCACTTTCTTGCCATCTCGCCCTTCAAAAATGCCATCCTCCCCTCGTCCTCGAGATCTACGGCAGGTTCGACCCTGCCTGTATCCTCATCGTGCCACGGGTTCTTGTTCTCCGAACCAAAGGCGCTGATCGCAGATTCCTCCGGCGTTATGGCGGAACTATTGCTCCACGTTGACGTCGCGTGGAAGTAGGCCTGCGTCCCCAGCTGCGCGAGGAGGAGGACACCGAGCACCTCGTATCCCTGTCGCTGCTCGTGCGGTGCCAGTCGCTTAGTGAAGATGTAGCGCAGCCCCCACAGGCGTTTCGAGAGGTGGTAGTAGGCGCCTGTGAAGTAGAAGAGGCCCAAGTGAACGGCGAGGATGTTGTCCGCATTCGTGAGCGTATCGAGGTGTTGTAGAAGATAGGCTTTCGTTGCCGAAATGATGGTGGGCTTTGCGTTGGGCCGAGGCGCGAGGACGGCGCGAAGCTTGCTGCGCAATTTGGGTAGGGACTTGGTGAGGATATAAGGGACAAGAATGGTTGTGAGGATGAAGCCCGTTCTCCGCTGGTATCGCCATTAGCAACTCAACATCCCCTCTGACACCCCCCTCAAAACTTCTCCCAAGATAACCTACTTCCAAGCCAGGTGCCGCCTGTCTCTCCCCCACATGCAAGATGTCACAATACTCCTCGCCGAGGGTTCTCGAATTCCTCAGCGTGGTAAGTCCTAGATACAACAGCTCAGCGAACGTCTTCGCCTCGAGGCTGTACTTGTGCAGTATCCGTGCGCCATAGAGGTTCCGCAGTATCGTCGAAAGCTTCTCAAAGAGGATGCCTTGGTAGTAGGAGTCCTTCTGATTCGAGCGGACTGTTTGGTGCACGCGTGGTAGTGGTTAGCTTTGGAGAAGGATTAGGGCGCGGGGGGGAACGGACTGATGTCGGGTGCAGCTGCGAATGGGTAAGTGAAAGATACTGGTGAGGCGTTTGAGTCGGAATGGGTGATGATTGGGGCGTCATCAGCCATTGTGGGCAGTGATGGACTTGTTTGTGTGTTGAAGAAAGACGTGGTTGTCACTTCTGCACGCTGGCTAGGTCAGTTGTGCTCAACTAATTTCACGTGCATGAAATAAACTCGGCGTCAGCGGCGAGAAGTACCAGATAAGTGCCTACCTACATAATTCTGAGCTTGTTTCCTCAGAAGCTCGAGGACGTCTTCCGGATGAAAATGATTCGATCGATGGGTCTTTCATTCCCAATCCTGTTCAGTGTACCCATTGCGACCACGCGTCGACTAGGTATCACTCGAAGTCCATGGTCAAACCAACAGCTGATCAACACGTTTCCTCCACGCCTCAGAAGGCTGCAGCCCTGACCGTTTCCCTTCCATGCAGGAGTCAACTTTTTTTCATCCTCACTCAATGCAGTTCACATTCTGACGTCTCCCAATCTCAGCGGAAGTAACGCCGTCTTCGAAACAAGATTCGGTATTCATTCATTCATGACACGCCCCCGTCAGTCCCGCATCTCCCTCCCCACCACAGTCCCCCATTTTCTTGCTCGCAATAGACACAGAAGACAAAAGGATCCCAACCAAAACGCCCCAAGAAAAATAAAAAATGAATGACAAAAAGGAACGCATTTTACCAAAACGAAGGGGCGGGGAGGAGGATATATGTACAAAAAAAGTAGAACTCCTGAACAACGTTGACAGTAAAGCAGAGCTAAATGATGATATATGGCATAGCATCGACAGTAAAGAAGTTGCCCCCTACCAAGAAAGAACATAATGAAATCGCCATCCCTGGAAAACAAAGAAAATCCAATCCAATTCCAGTCCGTCCGAAAGGTCCAAGGCCAGCCGAGACGAGACGGGAAGAAACATGCAATAGATAATAGTTCCCAAAAGAAAATGGAGATGAAAGGAGTAAAAAAGCACCTTAAAAAGTCGCCGTGAAAAACTTCTTGAAACGTGGCTCCTCGTCAAGGTCCGCGCGCATTACTACCTCGTATGTGTACATAAGCAGGTGTTCGAACCTGCTCGTGAAGTATCTGAGGAATAATTCTGACGGTTCTCCGACGGCTTGTTGTGCTGCCAGACTCATGTCGAGGAAGTGGTGCTTCTATGTGTGATCGTCAGCACATTGCGTCTTATCTGCATCCGGAACAGACCATACCTTATTCCGAATGACTCGTAGCAAGTCCAAAATCTTTGCACCATCGTACCCTCTCCGCTTCGGATTGCCCACAAGTTCGAAACGCAGCGCAGGATCCAGCCTCTGTAACCAATCCGGACCAACCACGCGAGATGCCCCGTGCTCCAGCATGGGAATGTAGTGCGATACATATGACCCCGGCGGCTTGCTGTTCTTCTCTTTATCCTTCTCGAGCTCGAACCGATCCGACATCGCCAAGAGAAAGTCCAATCGCTTCTCGTCATCCCAAAAGTACGGATGCATGCTAACCTTAGCCGTATCCGGACTAAAAATTCAGTCAGCCACGACTTTCAAGCGGCCTGCTGAAAATTACCGTTTCTTTGGATCCGCTTCGAGCATGTTCCCAATGAGATCCAGAGCTTCAAGGTTGCCATCTCGAGAGAGACGCTCGATGGCAGCTAGCTTGTTCCCCTTGACGATGTTGAGTTCACGTTCCCACCGATGCCCAAACGGATGCGATCCGCGCGTGAGGATGAAGTAGAAGACACATCCCATGGCAAAGATATCAATTGCCCTGGTAGCCCTCCGCTTAGTCATGTGATCCACCACAATATCCGTCCCTGTGCCCGATCCCGACCCTGAGTTCTCGTTCGGGGACAATCCTTCCAGTGATTGGGCACAGTCCGTGAGAAGCTCGGGTGCACGCCATCCGATCGTCCCTGCATTCTGCGTCGTGGTAGCACCGAACGAGTATTCGTCCTGGTGCAACTTCTTGCACAGACCAAAATCCGAGATTAAGTATCGTGGGCGCTTGGACCGAGGATTAGGTGGTGCAACGAGGATGTTCTGCGGCTTGATGTCTCGGTGGACGATTTTGAGGGTGTGCAGGTGATGCAGACCGTTCAGCATTTGCCCCAGCGCATCGACGGGATCTAGCAGATCGTGGTATTCTCGATACTGCTCAGCCTTGGTGACAACATCGAAGGCCGACGCAATACACAATTCCAAAGCGATGTACAAAAATTGGTTCTGCTGTTGCTGGCAGAAGTACCGGACGATGTTTGGATGAAAGTCGGCATCTTGCAGGGTTTTCACTTCTCTTGATGCAAGATCAACATGGTGTGTGAGCATCCGTTTCACAGCAACAGCCTTGCCCTCCCAGCATCCTCTGTGTACTGTAGTTCCTTGACTACCAGTACCTACCAAACGTTAGCGGCAAAACGTATAGATACCATACCAGAGAATAGTTTACCTAACAACTCATCCTCCCAAATCTCCAAACTATTCAATATGTGATAACCACCGCTCGCATCCGGTTCTACTCTGCCGGTTGAAAGCACTGTCACCTGCCCTCCCCTACTTACCGCTGCAGGATTCTCAGCCACGGTCTCGAGCGGCCCTCCGTTGGCACCGTCGTCCAACTGATTTGTTTGATCTTTGGACTTCTTCTTCCCACCCCGTCGCCCACGCTTGTAGATCTTCTTCTTTGGTGTGGCCGGTATAGCTTCCACTCCAACATTATCATCTGTGGCGGCACCGGCCCCCGGCCTCACTTCTTCGTTATTCTCGGGCTCCTGGAACCTGACTGCCTTTGTCCCGTCCGCGTTCAATTCCACATCCGCCTGCTCAATACCTACAATTGGGCCTTCATCGGGCTTCGGTCCCTCCAGTTTCTGTTCGACCGCTGGAACCATTTCCTCTTTGGGGAGTTTCTGTTCCTCCACCACAGGCTTCTGCTCCTCTGGCTGTACCTCGGCGGCATTGATTGCGACCGGCTCGGGAGCTCCAACAGTCGCTGTCAGCCCCTGTACCTGTGACGGTTGAGGGATTGGCTCGAGCAATGGCTGATTCTCCGGGAACATCCAACGGTAGTCAGACTTGAAACCCCTTGGGAGAACAGAAGTAGTCTTAGATTTGACCATGTTGCGAACAGTTGTCGGCGCGGCGTAGATCAGTGTCAGGATCAGCGCCAGTGTCATGACGAAATAGGCGAGCAATGTTCCCGAATTGTACGTGATTGCGGGTGGAAGTGTGTGGATGGAAGGTTGCGGGGGCGTTGGCGAATGATTACCGTCGAGAGCCTTGGGCGGAGGTGCCGGAAGCGTCGGTTGGTAGTGCTCCTGATGGCTAATAGAGTGTACCTTGTGTATGCCAACCAAAGACTGCTCCCGCTCTGGTGCCGGTAGACTCTTCCACGCACGTCCCTGTTTGTAGCAATCCGCATCCGAGGCTTGTCGTGTGACGTAAGGGAAGTTCGTTTCCGACAACGCATACCATCCACCATTCTGGGTGCACCCTACGAAGGTATTGCCTTCACTGGCTTCTTCATCCTTCTTTGTCCGGATAGAAGGCTGCGGGAGTATCAAAAGATCGTAGGACGCCGGGTTAGAGAGCGGTCGGACAACATCGAATATCCGGACTACGGGGGACTCTAGCATTGCATGGTACTTCGGTGGTCTCACGCCAGTCGAATCTGGCTCCCGTCAGCCTCTTGCTAGCTGGTTAGTCCGACATGACCGAACCTCACCTGCGTCATCGAAGCCATAGATTTTGCCGTCGTGCTGGCTATAGATATACCGATTATCAAGTGGACGTTGATACTGTGCTCTCAGGTCAAGATCGCTATTGTTCGGGCTCCATTCGTTGAACTTGATTGTCCACAAGAGCTCGGCGGTAGACCATCGTTGGATTCTGATGGTATATTCTAGTGGTAATTGTTAGAAATTAGTAGGTATATATGACTCTGCATGGTGCCATACCGGTTCTTCCGAGCATGATGATCTTATCTGCGCTCTCTGTCGAATCGCATTCGCCATCCATATCCGACAGCTTCGTTGTAGTCTTGCACTTCCTGTCGTTAACGACACCCGAAACGCCGCCGGTGCTGAACACCCGTTGGATAACACCGGTCCTAGCATTGATCGCATACGTCGTAGTATTCTTCGCACCATTGTAGACCGTATCGGCACCAGGAGGCATGTAAGGCGTCGAATGAATAATGTCCTTGACAGTTATCTCTAGCTTCTGCAATGGCGGCATGCACGTCAGCATTTTTTCTCCTCGGAGAGAAACCCTCGCGAACTCCCGAGAAAAACGAGAGAGCATCCGGGAAATACCTCCAATCCGCCCTCGGGCGTATAGAAAAACAATCTGCCGTCCTCCGACGGCTCCACAATCCAAGTCATGGCATCCTCCTGCTCCGTCGAGTTCGAACGGTGATTGATTGTCTGCACGGCCGCGTCCTCGGTATGAATCTGCCATCGCTCCTTGCCTGTCTTTCTGTCACGAGCACTGAGGGTGCCGTTCACGGTCGACATCAAAACAAAGTCCTCAACCTCGTAATCATCCAAGCTCCGCTGTTTTCCGATATAACCCTCGACCATGCTACCTCTCGCGCGAATTCCGCCATAGCCGGGGACGTCGTCGGTGCCGCCGCGTCGAGCGGTGACGACAGCTAGATCCTTCGGCGGCTGCGTACCGAGGGCACGAGGCTCGGCGGCGCCCGAATTCTCGACACGCGATGAGGATCTGGAACCCGCGCTTTCTACGTACGAGATTGTCGAGAAAACGCACAAGAGTGTGAGAAGGTACGTGAGGAAGTGACCGGACTCACCGGCGCCAGGCCGGAGCTGGCGCATGTTACGAGGCGATCGTATAGACAGGGGGGAAGCGGCGGTATTGAGGGGCGGTATCTCCTGTCCAGGACAGTCGGAGGCCTCCAAAAGTCGTCAACAAAACACAGTTCCAGGTAGGGGGCGCAGTTTTCCGTGAGAGAGTGTCGTTGGGTGGTAGACACCGAGGGAGTGGTCGAAAGAATGATGACGGTCGCCGGTACTTGTGGTGGTGGTGGAGATTGTGGTGGTGGTTAGTTAACAGTAGTGTGAGTCGGTGGTGGTTGTGGTTTTCGTGGTGGAGGGCGGTGGAGGTCGATGGTTCGATGGGCGATCGAGGTGGGTGGAGGCCAGGATGGTGGCAGGCTGGCTGGATAGATACATATGTAGATGCTTGCAGGTGCAAGAGCAACTTCCGCCTCTTTCACGCCTGCCTCCGCATGGGTTGGCCGGCCTCTGATTGGTTTTTGCCGCCCGGAACGAACATAGACCGTTTCGCTTCGCTCCAAACGAACGGAGCTGTCGAAGTCCTCCGTTCCTGAAAAATTAGATATCTATGTACATACACCTACTTGCATAGCCCGTCTGCTGTTCGCTCAGAAAAAACTCTAACTCCAGACTCTCTTCTTCTAGACTCCCGTCGAATCCTGAGCCCGACATCGCGTCTTTTCGTGGCTGGAGGTTTATGCTAGTGAGAGAGCAAGGAGAAAAAAATTCATCGCCCTGCATTACGTACCCCGCAGATCCAATGGGCGAGCACCATACTTTACACACCGCCAGCTAACGCTTGCTTCCGTGAGTTGTACCCGCTCTGCTCCCTCTTACTGATACGAAGTTCGACCAGAGATAAACGCCCGTTCGTGACGCCGGCCGCATTTCGTCGGCCAGTAAGGTTGTGGTGCACGACAAGGGCCCGGCATATATACTCTGATGTGTTGGGCGCCCTCGCAGATCTAGATGCCCCCAACGCAACGAAACTGCAGGTGATATACTCCACATACCTTCGCTGCCGTCTCCGTTCCCCCTAGCTAGGAGTGAGGGTCCATGACGCGGTGCACAAACCTATTGATCGGACCGGATGCACATGCCAACATCAACTCAGCCGGCAAATTGTTGCCGTAATCTTGCTCAAGTTCAAGGGGTTGGGGCGAGAGTTCCCAATTCTGCCGTGAGCTTTTGGATCAGGGTCGTCGCGCTGTGTAGACGTGGGCATTTGGTACTGCAGCCTGCGGGGTAGGTGGGGGATTGGCCCCAGATTACTCTCTGTCTCTGGGGATTTTTCGGGGCTGGCGGATATCCATACCAGCTTGGAGAGCTCGGCGCTTCTAGATATTGGTGCGTCTTCTCTCTCTGTGTAATTCGAGACCAAAAGCCTGTGGTGAAGTCATCTAGCGCTTTTTTTGCACTTATGGTGTGTGCCAGACAGGGTATTTCTCCCTTATTGGCGAGGCACTTAAGGCTGTACAGGGCTCAGGTTTAAGCAAGCTCTCGGAAATGAGAAAAGGTATAAAGTGGCTACAGGTTCGTCACAGCCGGAGGTCGGATCACATGATGTCACTCATCGGCATTGAGCACCTCATTTTTTATGGCGTCCATCTTTCGAGGACATATCGCTCTACCAGAGTGCCTTTCGACGTGCTTCCTGATCTCACAGATGCACGACCATAAGAGAGGGCATTCAGCATCTCACGACCATCGGCCGGTCGCATCGAGGGTGCTTGTCTCATCCTTGACTGTATCTGGTCCTTGGTGATTACAGAGGAATTTATTTGCCCATGATGACTACTTTCATGCATCTGTGTAGTAATAAACCGCACAATCATGGTCGCCTGGAAGAAAACAAAACCAACCCCCGATCCAGAAAAGCAGATAACAATGAACAACCCCCTTTTCCCCTCCAACACTCGCGAAAATGATGCAATTACACCATCCAAGTAAATGCAAGGAAATGAAGAAAGAAATCACCACACCTAAAGGAAATAAAGAGTTATCGAACGTAAAAACTCCTCTCCCGGGAAAACAGAATGAAAACGAAAGGAAAAACGAAGAGGGAAGAAACCCCAACCCCAAATCCTAGTTATCGCTGTCGGCATCATCGTCATCAGTCTGGTAGGGGCTCTGGTAAGAGGTGCTGTCGCGCGAATCCCATTGAGGCTCCTCGCCGTAGTCATTGTTCGGGTCCCGTAGGTTGCCTGCCTCATTCTCGTCCTCCTGCGTAGCGTCGGCTTGACCATATCCGTATCCATATTCCGTTACTGTATCGCCGTCATCATCGTCGCCAACTTCTTCAGCAGGAATGAACTCGACGTTAAGGTCTGTTACGCCGGTTGGTGAAGGAGAGGAAGGACTCCAATCACCACCATCGCCGTTGTCATAACTATTGGGGCCATAGGGACCACTAACGGCGTTGGTCGTCCAGGGATATGGCATTTCGCTGTCGCTGTCGCTTAGATCGCTGTCGCCGCTGTGGTAATCGCTGTCATTGCTGTCGTCGCTGCCAAGGTCGCTGTCAAGGTCGCTGTCAAGGTCGCTGCCAAGGTCGCTGTCGTCGCTATCGCTGAGATCGTCCTCACTATCGTCGCTACCGATGCCGAAGTGCGTGCCCCAGTAGGCTTGGTATAACTCGTCATCGGGATCAGGATTGCAGATGGAACACCAGACTTCTTCGCTCTCAAGGGTTTCTGGCTCGGTAGTGCGCTTACCCGTCAGGAAAGCACCCCATTCCTCCAACTCGGTGTTGGAGATGTGGATGTGCTCCGCGTCACCTGAGGCGAGAGTTATAAGATGCACGCGTTCCAGCGGCTCTTTGCGAAGCGCCGAGATGGTACGGAGAACATGCTGCCAAGTTTGCTTCTCCGGCGGGATGGATGATTCTCCCTCTTCGCCCGGACCAGGGGACAGGGCGGCGTGGGTGTGATGAGGGCACGGGATGATATCGATCGATTTGAGGAAACAGCTGTCGACACTCAACTTTTGCAAGGTCGGATGGAGCCGCACAAACTCTATTAGGAGCATAGGCGTGAAGATGAACTCGCGAATTGAAAACGACTTCAGCTCCGGCCAGCGAACTATCGGGGGTGGATTTGGTCCTCGTGCTTTACACGACATGTCCACCTTTGCTGGCGAGATGAAGGACCGCAAGAGTAGGTTAGGTAATCCGTCAATGTTAGAGCCCACCCGCTTTATCTCGATGCTCCGCAGCTGTTTTGCGTTTTGGATGAACCGCCCGAGCAGCGTCGTGGCAGACTCGTTCATGGTCCCGATCGTGATCTCGATGCCGTGTAACGTCTCGAAGCCGCGCAGCGCGGATTTCACTGTCGACGGTGGCAGTACAAAACACTCCGCAGTCAAGCCCTCGAGTTTCAAGTATCGAATCGGCCGCACGTCGCTCTGCTCCCGACGGTCGCCGAGAGCACGCAAGAACACCTGCACCATCATCGGACCCCAGCGACAGGTACGCGACGGAACTTCCGAGAGATTTGAAGCGCCGAGAGGGCCGACCGTGAGATTCAACCGCTCCAAATTGGGGAATTTCGGGAAAGCTTCCAGGTGACCGTGCACTATTTCGCCACTGCGTTCAAACTCGAGCTGAGCCTCGTAATGCGTGAGCCTGTTTCGTATATCGTTCCCAACATCTAGGCGGTCAAAGCCTTCCTCCTGTAGTTCGCTGGGGAGAGACTGAATGTAGAGGTATTCCTGTTGCAGGGACTGAGGGAAGCCCTCGCGCCAGAAAGAGTACTCGTATGTTTTGACGTAATAGCGTAGGTTCCGCTCATTGGCAATTGGCGTAAGACGTCCCAGTGACGCCTCCATACTCCCGACAAGAACGCGGCTGAAGGAAAAAGGCGTGATAATGGTATTCCACGTGCGGCAGACAAGACGTAGGGCAAGGTAGGAGCGGTGGGTGGCATAGTAGGGGTTCGTCGGTCGTGAATAGAGAGGGACCGATGGATTCACTGGCGGAGTGACCACACGACGATCTGGATTCGGATCCGCGGAGAGGATCATCCGTAGAAGCTCTGGTGGGAGTGAGTCCATGGATGTAGGAGCCATAATGGCGATGGTTTGATCTTTGAGGAGGGGGGTATTTGAGGTGTTTGTTGGGTAAGTAGTTTGTTGGGTAGTTGTTGGTAATATGAGCTGAGGGTGGTGATGGTTGTTAGGAGGGGTTTTCTGATCAAGGCCGGGGAACGCGTAATAAGGATTTACCAGGCAAGAACTCTGACGTTTCCGGGGTTTGAGTTGCGGTCGGGTTGAAGTGAACGGAAATCGAGTGGGTGCCGGGGAATGGATGATGAGAGTTTAAAAGATGAAGAAATTTCTTCTCCTCGATCTAGTGACGGTGTTGGTGGTCTGTGGTGGTTTGCAGAAAGGAGGGGGATTAGAACGCGTCCTGACTCGAAGTAAGGGAGCAAGGGGTCGCGGGTTGGTAAGTCGTCGATGACAGGCTACCTTAGGTAAGTAGTTAGCTATTGGTCGAGGAGGTCGCGTTTGGCGCAGTGAGAAGAAAGGGGACTTTCCGCTCCACCTTGCTTTGAAGTTAGAAGGCTACGTATGCTATTAGCAAGGCTCCACTTTGAGTACCCGAGACCGATTAAAAGAACGGCTTTTATCCCCCGTGGACCTCCAGGCACCAAAATATCCAGCGTGGACCCTCTACATAGTTATCCACAAAATTGCATTATGTAAGTACATGGTACATAGTTTGGAGGGTAAATCACCGAGTTAAATCACTGGACTAGTACTTTTGTTCTTGAGGGCCAGATTTATTCTCCCACCGTGCCGTATATGTATCGTATACTGAAGCCACTGAAGGTCGGCGATGGTGAGACAGAGAGAGAGCATTTTAGACACCTTCCAATGTATGGACCAAATATCTTGGAACCTGTGAAAGCCACACACAAAGGAGGAACGCGGCCTTCTCATCATTGATATGGTGGTCGGATTTTGCCATAAGGAGATGCGCAAACATTTTCTATGGCATCAGAAAGCCACCCAACAGACGGTAGCCCCAACGTTGCACTCCGTGTGTTCAAGCTTTACTGCTCCGTGGATCGCTGACAGGACCGGACGATACAAGTACATACAGGCAGTAGCACCATGAGTCACGTCACCTAGATACACGATGGTCAGTCTTTTCCTCGGATTTGACGGCATCTGCTTGCTCCTGCATTCGTTGCCGGACATACGATCGCAGCCATCCATCACCTAAGGCAAGAGCTCCAATCGCTAAGACGCTCTCTCGCGGCAATTGGGTTGAAACCTACAAACCAACATGGCGCCGCTCGATTCCGAGTGCCCAAAAGGTTTACCAAGCCGGACCCGGACTCGGTACACCAGCGGAAGATAATACTGGAGAAAACGAACTTGACCTTGACCAAGATACCTCGGGGTAGTCCTGCTAAAAAGCGAGTACATAAGGGCGACATGTGGAGGAAAGGTTACAATCCAAGCAATGGTGGACTTTGCCTGCCGGATGTTCCCGCCATGCTGTAGCATCTGAAAAGATGTAGGCCACTACGCGTCTAACTAAATGTAATTATGAAATTTTGTGTGAATCCGTCATGGATAGAGGGGTCCACGCTGGATATTTTGGTGCCGGGAGGGTTCCATAGGGGATAAAAGCTGTTAAAAAAAATAGATGAGGCCGAGCAATCAACTATTCCAGGGGAGATACAATTTGGTACCATGAGCGCATACACTATGTTGAGTATTAGGGAGGTTCTGCAGTTTTTTTGAACTAACTATAAAGCAGGTTTCCATGGTAACGGCAGGGGTCTGAGCGGACTAGGCCAAAAGTAAACGCCAAGAGTCACTAATTATCGCTCAAGTTATAGTTCAAGAGGAATTCTGTCACAGTGCACTATAGTAGTGCAGTGTTAGCGTGAACTACGACTGAACTACCGTAAAATCCCGGATAAGAGTCCTCCCTTTGAAATGGGTTTAGCGCGATGTGGCGCGCGCTAGTGCGCTTAGGGTTAGCGTGGTGGCGGCAATATAACGTCACCTAATCAGGAGGTTGGGAGGCTGAAGCTCGCGAGAGTGAGCTGGCGCCCGCTGAGCTGGGCAGCTTCGTGAGACTCCCACAAAACACCTAC
>Ga0307516_10001489_pt1 | contig 32295 bp, 37 predicted proteins | sample 19_EM_MG_FD_203310 | JGI IMG/M metagenome (GOLD analysis project Ga0307516, IMG submission 203310) | Populus trichocarpa ectomycorrhiza microbial communities from riparian zone in the Pacific Northwest, United States - 19_EM | ecosystem: Host-associated > Plants > Roots > Unclassified | place...
CGGGTCCTGCCCGTACCATCACCCGTACCGTATAGAAAGCCTGCCAGAACACTGACGGTACGGTGACTGGTACCGTACGTAACGTACCGTAAAACCGTATTGACGGGTTACGGTGCCCAGCCCTAGCTACGACCATTAATTTGGCGCTCGTATTTCCCAGGGCCAAGCTGTCATGTGTCTCCCCCGTTCTCCTCTGGTCCTTAGTCAGTGCGACAGAGGCCAAGGAACGGTCCCTCCGATTGACCGGCCCCGGGCGCTTCACTATTCTGACGGCTTCTCCTGATGATTCTCGCTACAAGCAATGGATGAAGGAAGCATTGCCCACTATCACAGGTTTTCCATTCTGGTCGCGCGAAGAGCTCAGGAAAGGGTAGGTCCACACTTTCAGGCATAGGGTTCTGGGCTCAGAGTGTATACGGCACAGGTTGGAATTTCAGCGTGGTTTACCCGACCTCATGAAGGCGCTGGGGTTGTTCTATCAGGGCAAGAGAGGAGATATTCCCCCTAAGAATGGTACTCGCGCACTCCTCGAACATTGGTTTCCGGACGACGTTCCACCTCCGGCAGAGGCACTCGAATACCTTCTTGATGCCACAATCGAGCGTTTCGGTCACACTTCTCGTGATGTATACAGTGGGATCTTTCTGTTCAAAGACGTGGAGGAACGGCATGACTCAGGGGCCGTCACTCTCGAGGACCTTCGAAACACCGCATCCTCTCTTGTCACGAGAAAATTAAGCGCTTTTCAACTACAGTCGGTCTCCCATCGCTTTATCGCTCTCTCCCCGGTGTTTCATGAGTTGGGTGATGTGGATTGTGGGTTAGAGCCCAAGTCAGACTGGGTTGCCAAGCAGTTTATGGACCTGTTGGAATCGGCCGACGACAACGAAGTTCGCCGGCAAATTGCCTACTTTAGGCAGATTCCACAGATGAACAGCGTCGCAGGATCCCTGCTCGAGCCCCTCATTCATTGGATGCTAGCGGACACCTCTACGGGCGATTCTTGGTCCCTCCATGCGATGTCCTCTGCGAACGACGGTTTGACGGTCCGCGCTGTTGAAGAGGCCGTACCCTCCGATGTGCAGTTCGCCAAGGTTAAGCGTGACAGGAAGAGATTTCACGATCTGCCCGAATTCGTCGAAGATGGTTGCTACTATTGGCATTACGCAGGGAATTCCTCTTTCTTCGATGCATTCACCGCCGAGATCAATGGCACATCAGCTGTTTTGTGGATTGTCTAGATGGCGACGTCCCCCGCATATCGGGGTTCGGGAATAGGCTATCAGAAAGTCCGTCAGATCATAGAGAAGCTGAAGACGAAAATGCGCGCTGACCAAGACCAACCGCCTCCGGCAAATATCATGAGGGGAGTCGGCCATGCCAGCGCGTCTGAGCCGCTTGTGGAAGTGCGCTATATTCTTGTCGTTCCGAAAGGTGGAAACCAGCCATTCACATGGGATTTCCCTGCGGGATGGATGGAGGACTGCGAGAGGCACGATCATCGTGGCGATATCTACCGTTTGGAGTTTCCTCTTACGGTGCGTCTGGCTGTGATTTGCGCTGACGTGACATCTTTAATGGTTCCTTTAGGTGGATGACTTCCCGGAGCCTCTACCCATCATGAAAAATGGTATCTGACCTTGTTGCTTTCAGGGGGCGGACACTTAGACTCGACAGTGCTGTTGAAACAATCCATCGTCGGACTGCCTGCCTGTCCAAAGATGGTTATTGTGTAGTGACTGGGTATACTTGCTTCGCGTTTCGCAATGAACAGTCCTCTTTTCTGTCTATATCTATTTCTCTCGTTTTTGCCCTTGTACGTTGTAGTTCAATATAAACCTCCCTCTTGCCAAGTTACGTCCCGTTGCGCAGCGCTCCACCAGCTTTTTCAGCCTTTTCCTCTTCCCTCTGTCTTGCGGCTCAAATTCAAGATTTGCAATTCAAAAGACTACTGAGACAATAATTGACGTCGTCACATCGGATCACTAGAGAAGATATAAGAGAGCAAATTGTTGGTCTGCAACTGCGCTTATGTAGGGGGTCCAAGGCAATATCAAATGTCTGAAACCGGCCAGCTTCAAAAACCATGGTCTGGACGATGGCTTTTGTGAGAAACGTTGCATCTAGCGAACCCGCGTTCCCGCGTAAGTGGCTTCATCGTCCCATCACCAGTTTCGGGAGTTGAAGGCTTCAATGCGTTGACGTTGGGCCTCATCTTCTTTGGCGAATCTCTCGGCTTCGGCGACCATGCGGTCGATCTCTTCTTGACTGAGCCGCCCCCTTTCGTTGGTGATAGTGATACTCTCCGAGCTGCCACTGTGAATCCCGAGAATTAGCAGATATACATACAGCAAAGAGCCGTCACACATACGTTCCCTTATCAACGGCACCAACCTTCATGATACCGTTAGCGTCGATCTCGAAAGTAACGCCGATCTTGGGGACGTAGCGAGGCGCCAGCAGGATTCCCGATAACTCAAACGTGCCCAGGAGGTTGTTGTCCTTGGTGAGAGACCGTTCGCCCTCGTACACATGGATAGAAACAGTGTGTTGGTAGTCGAAGGCAGTCGTGAAACTGTAGGTACAGGATAAGTTATGAAGGTCTGAAATAGATAGAGAAATTCACATTTGGCTTTCCTTGGTGGGAATGACCGTGTTACGGGAGATCAGCTTCGCGAAAACGCCACCAACAGTTTCGATACCAAGGCTGAGAGAGCAGACATCGAGAACAACGACGCCTATAGTCTCTTCAGCTCCAGTTAGGATACCACCCTGTACAGCAGCACCGTAGACAAGAGCTTCATCAGGGTTGATACCCTTTGAAGGCTCCTTTCCGCCAAAGTAATCTTTAAGTAGTTGTCGAATTTTTGGAATGCGAGTCGAACCACCGACGAGGACAATCTTACGAGCAGCCTAGCATCAGCCAATTCGGAACATCCGAAGCGACCGGCCTTGCGACATACGTCATCAACATCCTCTTTCGTCACACTGGCATCCTTCAACACTTGCTCAACAAACTTCATTGTCTTCATAAAGTGGTCCATGTTGAGTTCTTCGAATTTAGCGCGCGTAAGGGTTTCGGAGAAAACGTTGCTGTCTTCGAAGTTCTCAATCTCAAGCTTCGTACTTTGCTGGCCGGACAGGATCCGTTTCGCCTTCTCGACTTCACACTTGAGCTTCCCGAGAGCCCGTAGATTCTTCGTGACATCGGTACCAGTCTTCTTGTACAACTCGATCACGTAGTCCATGACACGCTGATTGAAGTCTTCCCCACCAAGATGGGTATCTCCAGCCGTCGCCAAAACTTTAAAACGGCCATTGTCTATCGACAGAAGGGAGACATCGAAGGTGCCGCCCCCGAGGTCGTAGACGATGAATTGCGATTTACCTTTCTTGTTGAGTCCATAGACCATCGCAGCCGCAGTCGGTTCGTTGATAGTACGCAGCACGTCGAGACCCGCGATAGCGCCTGCATCCTTCGTCGCCTGACGCTGGGCGTCGTTGAAGGCTAGAATTTCACGTGTAAAGTCAAATAGGAACAGAAGAAAGACATACTTACATGCAGGGACGGTGATGACTGCACGAGTAACCTTTTCACCGAGATAGGCTTCAGCGGTCTCCTTCAACTTGCGAAGCACCATAGCGGTGATTTCCTCCGCAGACTGAAAGCAAAATAAGAGAAAACGATTACAAGGAAAGGGAAGGAGGCACACAAAGTCGTGTTTTTCGCCGTTGTACTTGACAGTGATCATCGGTTTGCCCTGTTTCTCGGTCACCTTGAAAGGCCAGTGTTTCATATCACGTTTGACGTCGGGATCATCAACCTTGCGACCGAGCAGACGTTTGGTGTCAAAGACAGTGTTCTCCGGGTTCGAATGAGCGGCGTTCTTCGCAGCGTCCCCAACCCTAAGGAGGTTAGTCCGTGTGCAGTATCGATTCATGCAGATGCATACAATCGCCCGTTATCAGTGAAGGAAACCCAGGACGGCGTGATACGATGACCTTGGTCGTTGGCGATGATTTCTACCCTTCCGCCACGCTGGACACTATAATAAAACCCCTTTATCCATGAGAAGGTGGGTTTGGGTCGAGAACGCACCTCACACAAGAGTATCTGGATGTGGGAATTCAAACACCCGGTCAGACACAAGGCAAAGAGGAAGAGAGCAGGAACATACGTAGTTCCCAAATCTGTCACGCAAGTTCAGGTGGGTTGCTACTGAAGAGTGTTAATGTTCACATACCGATACCGATAACCGTCGAATCTTCCTGCCCTGCGGCAAGGACCGCAAATGGGGTGGCGGGGACTTCAAATGGGGCTGCGGGGACTTCAAATAGAGCGGTGGGGGCTGCAAATGGGGCGACGGGGACTTCAAATAGGGCGGTGGGGTCTGCAGATGAAGTATACTGCTCCTCGATTTCACTTCCTACTCCATTCCTACTCCTAGCTTCCAACCCCGCGACGCCAAAATTGGGCACAGGAACATACGTAGTTCCCAATTCTGTCGTGCAGGTTCAGGTGGGTTCTACTGAAGAGTGTCAATGTTCACATACCACTGTCGATAACTGTCCCATATCCCCACCCATCATCCTCCGCCTCTACGACAGGGACTACACATGAAGCATACTTCTCCTTGATTTCACTCCCCACTCCATTCGTACTACTAGTACCTTCCAACCCCACGAGATGTATAGGAAGGCACTCAGCCCCCAACTCTGTCATGCAATTTTATGTGAGCTGCTACTGAAGAGTGTCCATGTTCACATACCAATACCAATAACCTCGCCATATCCCGACCCATCCTCCTCCGGCCCTACGGCGGGGACTACAGATGAAGTAGATTTCTTCTCGTCTTCACTTCCCACTTCATTCTTACTACTACTTTCCGAGCCAACATTCGGCACAGGACCCGTAAACCAATACACACCGCCTTTCTTGGGGAAGTAGAACCACACCACGGGTAATAACAAAATTCCGCCAAGGACGACCACCGTATAATTCATGTCCTGTGCCGTAGTCGACGGAGAACTCGGAAACATGAACACGATAGACATGAAGATCATGAACAGCACCGATATCGTCGCTACCGGCAAACTCTAGTAATAAGCCGACATTGCCAATTCAATAAAAGTTCCGGACAAGCGATTTTTCCAACGTACAAAGACGCCAAGAGAAAATGGACCAGGTTTGAAATCGTTTCTGCCAAGATGGCGTGCGGCGATTGGAATGGCGTATGCGACATACAGACCGACGATAGAGAGAGAAAAAATGGCGTTGATGGCCTGCGGACCTGCAAAAGCAAGCAGTCCTAGCACTATTGCGAGCAGTGCGTCCGGGATGACAGCGTTTACGGGCGTTCCCGTGTAGCTGTTCATCCTGTACAACCATCGGGAAAAAGGAAGTGCTATACAAGATTGGGCGTAGGCCAGTAAAAATAAATAAGCATGACATACCGGAGTCACGGCTGAACGCGAAAGTTTGGCGGCTAGCAGCAAGTAGCTATATGATCAAGTGAATAAATATCAAAACCGCTACACATCTCGCGAGAAAGTCTGACTTGCCATGCTGGAGCCCATCATGTATCTGAAGATCCAAAATCAATGCACGAAATGCATGCAGATTTTGGAAAGCCTACTGCGCAACTACAACAAAGGTCCAAACTGCCAGTGTCCCTTTGGACCCGAAGCTATTGAAGAAAATTTGAGCCATGGGCTGCGTGCTCCGGGACAGCGATTCAAGGTCGGTTCCCATACAGAAAGCGAGTGCCATATTGATGGCTGCAAGGAGTCAGCGTCGATCACTCTGCTTCGGTCACGGCCACGCACCCGTTCCAAGCACCCCCGAAATGAAAATGGCTAATACGATTGCCCACGGAACTGCCACTAACGCGTTCGAAGCTTCCTCGCTGATGTGAACACTTGAGTCAAAAGCACCTGAGAATACCTCAACTCATCCGTTTGGGGCTAGAACAGGACAACGGCCACGTACCTATCGTCCAGAGAGGGGCCATGAAGCTTAAGATGAAGGCGTAACCATTTGACCATGTGCTGACTTGTGAAACACTCGGCAAAAGGAAACACAGAGATGAACATACAAAGACGCACGATTGATGAAGTCGCCTAGCGCAAACTTTGCCGTGTTCCTAAACTCTGAGGGCGTCGCAATGGGAAGAGCAATAAGAACAGCTAGGCAGAGTCTGAACATATATAAATGATAATCAACTGGTAATACACTCAGCACTCACAGCACATTCAAGATGATGTAAACGGTCTGAAGACGTGCTAGAAGAGCGGTTCCAAGGCAGCAGATGATGATGTGCGATAACACAATGGCAAAATATACACCACTGGATGGACGAACGTGTGAGCTTGCCAATCGTTTTCAGTTCCCAGAGCAACGTACAAAGTCTGCCCCGTTGTGGGTTCAAAAGTGCCCCCAGAGCCAATTTTTGCGGCGGCCATTACCTGCACAGCACAACCCCAGTCAATAGAAGCAACACTTGCGATACATCCAATAGTGTTGGCGTCTAAAGATTGAGACGCCGATGACTAGACGAAAGGGAATCTTGCGTCCGGGACTCACATCCTGCGACCCAACAGAGGAGACCGCGCCATTTCGGCGAAGATAGACTGTAGGTCCAGAAATACAACTGATGATGAAGCGATTGTGAGATGGACCTTTAAATTGGAAACGTACGCACCCCTCCAGAAGTGGGTGCGGCTGAAGCCAACTCTGCCATAGACATACCAACACAAAGGATGAAGAGGCTGGCTACCGCCCACTTGTGTAATACTTTAGCTACGGGTGAAAGTGCGTTCAAGATAGACTCACCCCCCAGACCATCGACGGGCCCCCTCCACTTGGTATCGCATACAGGAGAACCGAAGCAATCGAAGGAAGTATCCCGATGATCGAAAATGCGATCCCGAACACCTAAAGGTTTGACAGTTACTTATGAAGGTCGGGCCCTATTCGAATCTACAATGACATACCTCAAGTGGAGTGAATGCTCGTTTAAACTCTTGCTTGTACCCCAGAGATGCCAGTAAATCTTCGTCCGCTTTTTGAATGCTGTCTTTGGCGTGCAGCATAATTTGATTGTAGGATGGGGGTTCCGATGGCAGGAGAGTGTCGCACACAAACGGACTTGGGGAACGTGATTTTGAGAGCTGGACTGCCGGCCACGAGGGCAGGGAGGAAGGACGGCAATGACTCTTTGCGCCAGGAAAGATCCACCGCTGCGGTCGGGTGATAAGCCTGATATAGAGAGGATAAGACCATGGGATTCTCAAACTTCACTTCTCGATATAATCGAGAGATAACGTCCTGTAAACCGCCTGCGCGGCCCGCATGATCTTGCAATACTTACGTGAATCGGCGCCTAACCAGCCACCATTATGCTCCCTGTGGTCGTGCAGTGGCCACGCCTGTCAGCGATCCTACGGCGCTCGACGCCTGCTTCCTTCCACGAGTACAGCTATAAACACCGAGGAAGAAACTCGAGGAAGGCATGTGACGGGGACTGGCAAAAACGGGATCCCAGGACGAGGCCCTGCGCAAACACCTTCAAATTGTTATGACGCGGTGGAAGGGGAGTACGGCCTATATCAGAAGAGACTGGTGGTACAGAAAGCTGAACGAGTAGCCAGGCGTAACGATTTCCCCCCTGAAATTCTTCGTTGACTCGTGTTGCAAAGGTCAAGGAAGAAGTCAAAAACCACCGCTCGCGCAGTTATAACGTTCCGCAGGAAAATACATTGTGGCAAACGTTCCAAGGGTCTGTTGGATCCTGTAACTCCTCTCGGGCAGATCAGATGTGTATCTGGGGGCGTGTTGGACTCGTGTTGGAAAGCGGAGGTTTTAAGTTTTTGAGATGGTGATGGTGAGCGTCAAACGAAACAAGAAAAAGACATCAAAGACAAAAGCGGGGTAGCCTGACACAAAGGGTGTTTGAAAAGGGATGCGAGCGATCGTGAAGCGGAGAATGGGTCCCAAGAGGAGCGGTAAGGTAATTGGAGTAGATGGGTCGGAAGCGCCATAGGGAGGAGGCAGAGGAAATCAGGCGGTCTAGAATGTAGCAAAGCTCAATTTGCGGAGAAGTTCCAGGGGGCGGGGGGTGACAACTCAACAACATAGTATATGACGAAAAGAGGGACCGCACACCGCCCTTGCACTGCGACGACATGAACGAAAGACGGCTCTAGTTCTAGAAAGAAAGACCGCCTGGCGAGAAACCCGCTTCGTCCGAGCGTTGGCATGAGTTAGTGGTCACTGTGGGACGCCGCTGGCCGTACAACTACTGATTCTCTGAACTGCAGTGAGAGAGAGTTAGTTAGAATGGTGAGCCCGGAGAAACGGCGAGAACTCCAATGTCCTCACTTTCCGATGGATAAGCCCCCCAGGCCCCAGGGTCGGGAATCCGACAGTTCAACGTTCAAGTTGCAGATCAGTTCCTTCATATCGTGAATGTTGGCGCCGACAACGTGCTTAGGTCGCATCACAGATACTAGAGAACAACTTTTCGGTCTGCTACGTCACTGAGAGTGAAAATCTGCCATCGATCGAAACGTTTGGGTCAGCGATAACATGCTGAGTGCAGACGTACCCCAACATAGAGCCACGGCTCAGCGTTCAACGTCTATTGTTTAAAATTGGCTGGGAACACAGTGTGACGTATTTCCTTGGGAATTTATGGACGGGTGTGCATGACTTCTACCGACTCGGAGATGAGGGTAGACTTCTTCTCGTCTTCACTGCCTACTTCATTCGCACTACCACCTTCCAACCCCACGATCCCAACGTTCCGCACAGGACCTGTGAACCAATACACACCACCATACTTGGGAAAGTAATACCACACCACGGATAACAACAAAATTCCGCCAAGCACAACCACGGTATAATTCATGTCCTGCGCCGTCGTCGCCGGCTCACTCGGGAACATGAACACGATCGACATGAAGATCATGAACACCACCGATATCGTCGCTATCGGTAAACTCTGGTAATAAGCCGACATCGTCAATTCAATCAAGGCTCCGGACAAAGCGATTTTTTTCAAACGTACGAAGACGCCAAGAGAAAATGGACCAGGTTTGAAATCATTGGTGCCAAGATATCGTGCGGCAATTGGAATGGCGTATGCGACATACAGACCGACGACGGAGAGAGAAAAGATGGCGTTGATGGCCTGCGGACCTGCAAAAGCAAGCAGTCCAAGCACAATCGCGAGGACGGCGTCCGAGATGACGGTGTTTACAGGCGTTCCCGTGTAACTGTTCATCCTGTACAACCATCCAGAAAAAGGAAGTGCTATACGTCGAAAGTAAGATTAGATGTAGGCCAGTAAGAATAGGAAGAGTGACATACCGGAGTCGCGGCTGAACGCGAAAGTTTGGCGGCTAGCGGCCAGTAGCTATATGGTCAAATGGATGTCAAAACACTGCGACATCCTGAGAGAAAGTCTGACTTGCCATGCTAGAACCCATCATGTATCTGAAGATCCAAGGTCAATGCAAGAAATACGGGAAAGCTTTCGAAAGCCTACTGGACAACTACAACAAAGGCCCAAACTGCCAGTGCCCCTTTGGACCCGAAGCTATTGAAGAAAATTTGAGCCATGGGCTGCGCGCTGCCGGACAGCGACTCAAGGTCTGTCCCCATACAGAAAGCGAGTGCCATGTTGATGGCTGCAACGAGTCAGCGTAGATCACTCTGCTTTTGGTCAAGGCCACGCACCCGTCCCAAGTACACCCGCAATGAAGATGGCTAATACGATTGCCCACGGAACTGCCACCGACGCGTTCGAAGCTTCCTCGCTAATGTGAACACTCGAATCAAAAGAACCTGAGAATACCTCAAATCATTCGTTTGGGGCTAGAACAGGACAACAGCCACCTACATATCGTCCAGAGAGGGGCCAAGAAGCTTAAGATGAAGGCGTAACCATTTGACCATGCACTGACTTGTGAAAGAGTAGGCAAAAGGAAACCCAGAGGTAAACATGCAAAGACGCACGATTGACGAAGTCGCCTAGTGCAAACTTTGCCGTGTTCCTAAACTCCGAGGGGGTCGCAATGGGAAGAGCAATGATAACAGCTAGGCAGAGTCTGAAGACATTTGAACGGCGAATCAACCGTAAATACACTAAGCACTCACAGCACATTCAAAACGACATAAACGGTCTGAAGACGTGCTAGAAGAGCAGTTCCAAAGCAGCAGATGATGATGTGCGATAACACAATGGCGACATATACACCACTGGATGGACGAACGTGTGAGTTTGTCAATCATGTTCAGTTCCCAAAGCAACGTACAATGTCTGCCCCGTCGTGGCTTCAAAATTGCCTCCAGAACCAATGTTTGCGGCGGCCATTACCTGCACAGCACAACCCCAGTCGATAGAAGCAACACTTGCGATAGATCCAATGGTGTTAGCGTCTGAAGGCGGTGACATCAATGAGTAGACACAGGACAATCTCTCCAAAACTCACATCCTACAATCCAACAGAGGAGATTACGCCATTTCGGCGAAGATAGACTGTAGGTCCAGAAATACAGCTGGTGATATAGATATTGTGAGATGGACCTTTAAATTGGAAACGTACTCACCCCTCCAGAAGTGGGTGCGGCTGAAGCCAGCTCTGCCATAGACATACCAACACAAAGGATAAAGATGCTGGCTACCGCCCACTTGTGTAATACATTAGCTGCAGGTGAAAGTGCGTTAAAGACAGCCTCACCCCCCAGACCATTGACGGGCCCCCTCCACTTGGTATCGCATAAAACAGAACCGAAGCAATGGAAGGAAGTAGCCCGATGATCGAAAATGCAATTCCGAAGACCTAAAGGTTTGACGGGATTTATGCCTTATCTAGGTCTACTAGGACATATTGAGGACATACCTCGAGTGGAGCGAAAGCTCGTTTAAACTCTTGCTTGTATCCAAGAGATGCCAACAAATCTTCGTCCGCTTTTTGAATTTCCTGGCTGTCTTTGGTGAGCGGCATAATTGCTTATGCCAGGATGGAGTTTCCGGTAAGGTGGAGTGTCGCACCCAAACGGTTTAACTTGGACTTGGGGAACGTGATTTTGACAGTTGGACCGGCGACCACGCGGGCAGGGAGGAAGGACGGCACATGATGAAAGCGTCAGGAAAGATCTATCGCCGCCATCAAGATATACTTAGAGGATAAGACCATTCGAGAGATAACATTGTGCGGACGGCAATACATCGTCGCCTAACCACTCTTATGCTCCTCGTGGTTGTGCAGTGGCGCCTGTCAGCGGTCATACAGCGGTCAGCAACGACCCAGCTCGACGGCTGCTTCCTGCGACTCCTTCCTCGAGTTCGTTGCGCAGAGTACGGCCACGGGATTCCAGAGTGATTCAAACAAGGCTGTCACACAAGGTCTCCATGTCACGGATCGAAGTGAACCCTTGTCGTTTTCTCTCATGTCCGACTCCATCCACTACCGCAGGTATCTCGGCGAGCCCGACCTCCCACACGTCATGGACCTCATCCAAAGCGAGCTCAGCGAGCCCTATGTCATCTACACCTTCCGCTACTTCCTACATCACTGGTAAGTCTCGGTCACACGACCACCCCCACACTCCCTGATTCCATCATTATCAGGCCCCATCTCTCGTTCCTCGTACGTTCAGTCCCCCCACGATGCAATATCCGTTATTAACGACATCAGGCCTACACCAACGACCCCAATGACCCGACCCCGATCGGCGTCATCGTCTGCAAACAAAGCATCCACAGGAACGCATCCAACAGAGGCTACATCGCCATGCTCAGCGTGAAGAAGAACTGGCGCAAACGCGGAATAGGTCGGTAACCCCTTCCCCCCTTCCTCCCCTCCTCACAGATTGTCTTAGATTGAGGGAATCACACCTTTGGTGCGGACTCTTTTTTTTTCCCTTTGAATTTTCTAGCTAGCTCGCTTGTACGGAACTCCATCGAAGCAATGAAGGAGGACGGCGTCGACGAGGTAACCCATCTCAATTTCCAGGGCGTCCCCATCATAGCCTCATGTTATTCCAATTATAGGTTGTACTGGAAACAGAATACGATAACCACGCCGCCCTGTCTCTCTACGAGTCCCTCGGTTTTATCCGCGAGAAACGTCTTCATCGCTTCTATCTCAACGGCAAAGACGCCTTTCGCCTCGTCTTACCCATTCCTCACATCTTCTCTGACGACGGTTCTGATACGAGCGGCTCCACTCCCCCAACTTCCTCCTATGCCAGGCCCTCACGCCACTCGCCATATCGCGCTATCCGTGTCCCTGGATATTCCGACGACGAGGACGACCACGAATCATCCCGCTAATTTTACTCTGCCTAGCCCTTCCATTTAGTATCTCCCGTATATCCTCTACCTACAACCCCGTACTAGGCTTGTATTTAATGCAGCATTTTGCTTGTGCCATTTGTACTTGTAATGAATGATCATTGCAGCTTCGCATATATAGCCTCACGTAACGAGTGACCAGACTGTGCTCGGCGTCCATGGTCAACATTAGACTGGTGACCGTTCCGAGGCTAGGTCAACATTATGTAACGCTTGTTGTGTCGTGCTACTGTACTGACGCGGCTCCACTGCATGATGATTCTACTAAGTTTTGGAATACAATAAGTAATACCACTTCGCGTTTTATAGGCCCTGATGATGTAGTGCCCGAATTATCTCCCACACGCTTTCGCCTCCCCGCTTTGCAAGATTAAATAATGATATTCTCGCACTACTCTACAGCTCGTCATGATCCATCAAGGGCTCTTGGTCCGACTCGCTAGATGCTCCGCCCGAGTACAGCTTGCTGGTGATGGGGTTAACGACGGTTTGCACCTCTGTAGCAAGGAAAAACTGAGCGTGATCCAACGGTCACAATCAAGAAAACGCACCAGCCAGTTTCTCCTCAAGGTCTTCAACGCTCGCGTTGGAACCGTTTTCGTCGATCCACTCAGTGGTCTCCTTGACAGTCGCGAGGATAGACTTCTTATCCTCATCCGAAATCTTGCCACCGAGGCCCTCTTGATCACCAAGCTGAGACTTCAATCCGAAGACGAACGACGAAAGGGAGTTGAGGGCTTCAATGCGTTTACGTTGGGCCTCATCTTCTTCAGCGAATTTCTCGGCCTCAGCGACCATGCGGTCGATCTCTTCTTGACTGAGTCTTCCTTTTTCGTTGGTGATAGTGATACTCTCCGATTTACCACTGTGAATTTAGAACGTTAGCAGATATACATACAGCAAAGAGTTGCTACATACGTTCCCTTATCCGCGGCTCCGACCTTCATAATGCCGTTAGCGTCGATCTCGAAAGTAACTTCGATCTGAGGAACGCCGCGAGGCGCCGGTGGGATTCCCGATAGCTCAAACTTGCCCAAGAGGTTGTTGTCCTTGGTGAGAGACCGTTCACCCTCAAACACCTGAATAAGAACTGTGGGCTGGTTGTCGGCGGCAGTCGAGAAGCTATTGATACAGTATAAGTTAGGAAGGTCCGAAAATAGAGAGACAACTTACATTTGACTCTTCTTGGTGGGGATGACCGTGTTGCGAGGGATCAACTTCGTGAAAACGCCGCCAGTGGTTTCGATACCAAGAGTGAGAGGACAGACATCAACGAGAACTACACCACTAGTCCCTTCGGCTCCAGTTAGGATACCGCCCTGTACAGCAGCACCGTAGGCAACAGCTTCATCAGGGTTGATACCCTTTGAAGGCTCCTTTCCACCAAAGTAATCCTTAAGGAGTTGCTGAACTTTTGGAATGCGAGTTGAACCACCGACAAGGACGATCTTCCATACAGCCTCAGCCAATTCATAACTTCCGAAACATCCTGACGACACACCTCATCAACGTCCTCTTTCTTCACATTGGCATCCTTCAACACTTGCTCCACGGGCTTCATGGTCTTCCTGAACAGGTCCATATTGAGTTCTTCGAATTTAGCACGCGTAAGAGTTTCCGAGAAATCATTGCCGTCTTCGAAGCTTTCAATCTCAAGCTTCGTACTTTGCTGGCTGGATAGTGTACGTTTCGCCTTCTCGACTTCACGCTTGAGTTTCCCGAGAGCCCGTAGATTCTTCGTGACATCGGTACCAGTCTTCTTCTTGTACAACTTGATCATGTAGTCCATGACACGCTGATCGAAGTCTTCTCCACCAAGATGGGTATCTCCAGCCGTCGCCAAAACTTCGAAAACACCATCATCGATCGACAGGAGGGAGACATCGAAGGTACCGCCTCCGAGGTCGTAGACGATGATTTGCGATTCACCTCCTTTCTTGTTAAGCCCATAGGCGATGGCAGCGGCGGTCGGTTCGTTGATGATACGCAGAACTTGGAGACCCGCGATAGTGCCCGCATCCTTCGTCGCCTGACGCTGGGCGTCGTTGAAGTCTAGGAATGATGTTTAAGGTCAAATAGGAACAGAATCAAGACACACGTACATGCAGGGACAGTAACGACTGCATGAGTAACCTTTTCACCGAGATAGGCTTCAGCGGTCTCCTTCATCTTGCCAAGAATCATAGCGCTGATTTCCTCCGCAGACTAAAAAGAAAAATGAGACAGAAGATTACAAGAAAAGAAAAGTGGACGCACGAAGTCGCGATTTTCGCCCTTGTACTTGACAGTGATCGCAGGTTTGCCCTGTTTCTCAGTCACCTTGAAAGGCCAGTGTTTCATATCACGTTTGACGTCGGGGTCATCAACCTTGCGACCGATCAGACGTTTGGCATCAAAGACAGTGTTTTCTGGGTTCGAATGAGCGGCATTCTTCGCAGCATCCCCAACCCTAGGAAGGAGGTTAGTCCGTGTGCAATATCGATTCATGCAGATGCATACAATCGCTCGTCATCACCAAAGGAAACCCAGGACGGTGTGATACGATGACCTTGGTCGTTGGCAATGATTTCTACCATCCCACCACGCTGGACACTATAATAAGACCCTTTAGCCATGAAGATGCGAGTTTATGTCAAGACGCACCCAACGCAAGAGTATCTAGATGTAGGAATTCAAAACCCGGTCAGACACAAGGCAAAGAAGAGAGCAAGAACATACGTAGTTCCCAAATCTGTGGTGCAACTTCAGGTGGTTTGCTAATGAATAGTGTCAATGTTGACATACCAATACCGATAACCGTGCCATATTCTGACTTATTCTCTTCCGCATTTACGGTGGGGACTGTGCAACAGGCGAGTGCGACGAGGGCAAGAACCCCTAGTGAAAGGGTGGAGAAGAAGCGCCGTGTTTGCGAGCGCATGGCGGTGGTGAGGGAGAAGGCAAATTTGATCAAATGTTGTCGGAGTCGCTGCTATTTATTGCCCAGTTTGTGACGTGTCAACCGACGTGGCGACGTCACATGATCTTTCCCACACCGCTGTTCTGCCTAACTTGTTAAGAGCCTTCTCATTTAAGTAGTTCACCAGTGAATGGTATTATCATAAAATGTAAATGGGACATTCAATCATACAATGCAAGGTAATACGTGGCTGGATCAAGTCGAAAGTAACTTCATGGAATGTCCAATGGCAAACGGAATGACCAGGTCTTCTGGTCTCAGGCGCAATATTCGCGTTGCCACATAACTCTGCGCTCTCGCTTCTCCCCCCAATCAATTCTCTTGGTGTCATTGATAAAGTCTGCAGGAAAACCAATCAATCCTTCAAGTGTGTGTGCCGCAATCCGGTGAACTAACTGACCTTCTCCGACCCAATGGATTCTGACGGTATGCTTCCCAGGAGGCACGACTACAACCCCCGCACTGAACCCCTGCTGCAAGCACAACCCTAAATTGTCTCCGCAATCCAACGTCTTATCCAGTTGGAACTCTGTCGTTAAGCCTTTGTTAATTCCATCAACATAAATTTCCATCCGGGTGTCCTTCGCGTCGATGTCGACTATGCTCAACTTGTGCGCTTTACGGTCTTTAAGAGAATACTCGAGAGGAACTGGGTTGTCATCCAGTCCAGGAACAAAGGCATGGATGTTCCAAGCATCGAAAACCGACGTCGGGTCAGGACATACACCCCCTTCGTAATTGGGTCTCGGTCTTCCACGCGACAGAGACGGGAGCGAGGGGAGAGACGGGATTTGGAGCGAGAAGATGTTCGATATAAGCCAAACGATCATCGCTGGTCCCAAGGTTGAATGGCGCTCAAAGTAAGAAAATGAGTGCAACTTACAAAAGAAATAGAATATCAGCAAGGCTAAAGCCACGAGACTGACGCGCTTCCTGAGATGTTGGACTTTGTCACTTGCGCCAGGTTTGATCGTCCATCCTATCTTCTGCTTTGTGTCGCCTCTGTCCAGCGAAATATGGGTCATGACTCAGCGACGGCTTCAGAATACAAGTCAAATCTTACGAGGTATTGGTTTCATCGTACTATGAGGAGATCGTATCAGCGAAGAAGCACTCTTGTGGAAGTGTTTCACTTACAAGAACCGAGAGACATTTAGGATAACGTGAAACTTGTCCAGTCTCGTCCAAAAAGAATGGAGGCTCCGTCTATTTGTCGTTTATTAGCCTTTAGTATAAAAACATCACAATTGAACGAACTCTGGAGGGAAACGGAGACCAGGATGCGCGTTGCAGCCGATCTGTCTTTCCTCCTCCGCGTCGAAGGTTCTTCAGGCTAAATATGACCTTGAATAGCTGGTAACAAAAAGACAGAATCAGAATCCAGAGGGTGCTCCGAAAACACATAGGACTACCTCAGGCATCGTCTGACACGTTATAATCAGTATAGCAGAAAACCAGATGGTTAACCACGGACCTCCTCCACAAAATTGATACCAGGACATCGATGCATGCCAATTCCTTGGATGGAAGGAGTTTTGCGATATGGATCGACCTTCTCCGGCTCACGCACATCGTGACGCTAAGGAATCGTCAGAGATTGTAGGACGACAGGGCGAGAAAGGTCCGGACATTATTGTGAGCTCGGTTGAAGTTTGCAAAAATGTGGGCGTCCTTTGGAACGAAAATGGGGCCACCATGTTCTCGGGGAATAGTATGATCCTCTTTGGCACGTCGCCACAAGCCAAGCGGCTGTCCGATTCCTAAACACAACATGATGAGGACCCGGTCTGGACATGTATCAAACTACGTACTCTGAGCTTCCCGGATATAGCCCATGATCTTCCGATCAGCTTCCTTTCGGGCGTGGGCTGAAGACAGCTTTGAAAGGCGAATAACCTCATTATGAATACCAACAAGTTGCTTCGGAGAGGTTGTGTTGGGCGCCGTAAGACGGATGGCTTCAGAGACTGCGTCTCCTGGAGTCATGGGCGAAAGGCGCTTCGCCTGATCGGGTTCCAGTTTTGAAAGGACAAGAGCTTGAACTGGGTCCAGTGTTGATAGACGAATGACGTCTTCTCTTTCCTTCTCGTACTCCTCGTCAAGGTAAAAGTCCACAGCTTGAGCGCATGCTGTATCAAGCAATGAATTTCGACTGGATTCTAGACAAGAGATGATCACACCTTGAGCGTAATTGACGGAAGTCACGACCGCCAGTCCGAGAATATTGGCGAGAGTCCTGCTTCGTTCGAGAAAGTCTTCCTTCTCGAACAGGTCTTTCATATCATTTTGACTTTCGATGAGCTCCTTGAGGCGTTCTTCCTGAGCGAGTTTTCCGAGACTGAGACCGTGCGTTCGATTCGATTTAACCATCCGATCGAGGAAAGTGGTGGCGGAGTGTTGTGGCAATGTGTATCCTCCAGGGCCAAACTCTTTCAAGAGACGATTTACATACGACTGGACGTTTTCGACCTTGAGCTTGATAGATTGCCCTACCCATTGAGTAGTCGTCATCGACTAGATACGTGTAAGAATTCGCGCGTCATTCCGAAACACCGAAAAAGATTCGGACCTCTCTTCTGGACGGAGCGATCGGCAACTGCTTCTCAATGTCTATCGCCAACTTCTCGGCGGTTTCAAGAGCGACATTGCGAATGTTCCAGCCCATTTCAGATTCCATATTACGGAAAATGTATCTAAGGTAGCAGTCAATCAATAAGGACCCGGTCTGTTTATGAAAACGACTTACGCATATAAGGCACCAAAGTTCTCGTGCATCTCGGTCACATTCTTTTCGTTCGACTCGAGGGTGTCTTGAGGAAGTCTGAGCTGTGATATATCATCAAATAGCGGAAAGATGTTATTCTGATATGAAATCTCACCATTGTTTCACATGCCCGGCGTATGAATTTCGCCAGTAAGGATATGACATCGAGCTTTCCAAACCATTCGCGCGCAGTTGTGCTGGTAGCCGCGCCCTCAGAAGCCTGGCCTATATCCGCAAGCGGCAAACCACACTAATGCGACCGGTGACCACTGGCAGAATACATCAAAAGCTTAGAGCTTACCAGAGTCTGGCATACCCAGCGAGTGCACGCCGCATTGATAACGTCTCTTACAATATCGATGGGAATCCCAGTGCCATTCCTAGAATATCTTGAGATCGCAGGGCTTGGTATGAAAAAACAAATATAAAATCACGTTTGCCTTGGTTCCTTGGCAGCGTCGATGAGGCTAACCGCCAAACTTCGGAACTCGGCCGCATATCGGGCCAAAGCACCCTTGTCTGGCATAAGCGCGAAGATCGTCTAAGCAAGTAAATCGAGCGCTGTGTCGACCCCAAAAAGGCATTCTGAAAAAAAAAACGTACCATCATCATGTCTTTATCGTGACTGATAATACAGATCTACATCAATTTTGACATGCGTAGGCGCGAAGCGACTTACAGTCTCTCTTCGTCGAACCCGAGGAAGTATCTAAAAAAAGTAAAAGTCGTTGAGATGGACAACCTCGGGCCCTAAACCAAAGTGACCCACCCATAGCCTTTTGACACGGCTTTAAAGTCCGCATCGTAAAGAGTTGGGAAGATGTCGTGCTTGTTGAAGACATAACTGATAGCATTCTTTCTTTCGAGATTTATTAGGGAAAAGATCTTTGGTCGTTCCGTCGAGGTTCCCGGAGGATATTGGTGAACTGTCTGTGGGACCGTCAAGGGGAAAAGGCTGTATACGTTGTCGTATGGATAGTAACGAGGTAGACTTCTTTGGAGGACTGTTTACTGCCAGTGAAATTTTATGTAACGGATTAACGTAAGAAAACTTACGCTTTGGCAACCAAGCACCGTCCGCACCATTCTGGGGGGATGTAGTGCAATCTTTGAAACCCCACTCCGTCAAAGAGGCCTCTGGATAAACCATGGATGAAATGGAGACTTCCAATTAGGCAAGTGAAATTTACGTGTGAGATTTGTCGTGAAGCCTGGATCGCTTCGTATTGTCGTAATCTAGGCAAAGATAAAGAACTTAGTCTCGAAAAATAGATATATCGCCGTCGGAACTATTACCACATCGACAAGTAAGGCATATGTCTACAATGTGGTCAGAAATGGTAGCTAGGGAACAAGGAGAATCTTACAAAGGTGTAACCGAGGGAGGCCCCAGGTCCGGGAACGGTTTGCTCAGCACGAAGACCGACCTTCGTACAACGAGTCCATCACACAGGATGGGATATGTTGAAAATGGGGAACTCACATAGAGCTCCAAGTTATCAATGATTGTATAGAGATCTTTGGCCGCTGTCGCGATTACAGGGTCAGGATTCCACTCCTCAAAATTCGAAAAAGCTAAAACTTGTGAACCACCGAAGGATCATCGCAAGAATGCAAGCAAGGCTCACCTTTGAGACCCAGATGCTTTCTGAATTCATTCAAAGTGCAGACCCTCCAATGCCTCGCCAGCTCAATCATACGCTCCTCTGCAGAGTGAAACGATGGATGCACGCTACGAGCGCCGGGTTCACCCGCACAGCGCTCCGTAGCTTCCTGGAGGACCCGAGCCAAGTCTTCATCCTTGAAGTAAGAGTCTTCTTTCCTTTCGAGACTGGAATAACGTAAGATTCGGTCCCGACCTTCATGGAACGAAGATTACCCAGCTAAACCTCGCTCCCGCCGGTTAGGATTCATCGCCGGCTCCACGTGGTACATCGGTATTGGACCCGGTAAAACCTATATTGAAAGGCATCAGCGTCGGTAAGGTGATGATTGAGTTTAAATGGTACGAACTTCTTCGCCTTCCGGCTTGAAGTCTTTCTCCGACCACAGAGACGACCACGACTGGTAACGGTCAGGCGAAGGACATGCCCACAAAAAAAGAAAGACGGACTGAATATAACAGGCTGTATTCAACCATCGAGTTCTGATCTTTTCCAGGCTCAGGTTGCCTTGAGACCTGTATTAGGCGTGAATGGAACTTTCCAAAAGAAACGACTGAATGTCACTGACGTCCGGTTTTATGATGTTCAACGCAGAGCCAACACTCGGCAGCCCAGACACCACTTTCAAGAAATCTTCTACGACGACGTTCTTGAAATGAACGCAGTTGATCAAACGAGCAATGGCGAAGATTTCATCATCTTGTCGGGAAATCGATATGCTGTTATTACCGGCTTTAGACGGATCAATCCATTTCTTGCCCTCGTTATTCAACAATAGGTGGTGTGCAATGAACTGTGCGAGGGTTAACAAAGACAATCGAGTCGCAAACGTGTGACCTACATTATGATTCCTACTCCAAAGTATCAGAAGACCCGATACTGCATGAGGATGCAGAACGACGCGGTCATCGAAGAAGCAATCAGGCGAGAGCATTCCGTGCCCGTCCTTTACACGAATCTGGTCGGTCTCCGCATCATCAACACCGTATAGGGGAGAAAGGAAAAAGAAAGGCGAGGTCTGGTTAAAACTAGGTTTATTCTGATCAACCCTCAAAAGGTCCAGCTAATATCTGCGAATCAGGAATATTGTGTCAAAAATGCATCAAACAGACGAACTGAGATAATTGTTGCAAGGGCTGTGAATAAACTTGAAATTCCTTTAGAATGCTTCTGGAATTCGGAGCGTTTCAATAATTTGTTGAAGACGAGTCGCGATGTAGGAGGGTCTCTCGGTATAATGCTGTCAGATTTGCGAGTAAAGGGGTGTTGCTGGAATGGTATATGCAGGGAGTGCGGGGCAAGGGGCTCGTATGATTCATTGCGTTGAGGTTTATACACTGATTGAGAGAATATAAGGATGAACTCGCAAAGCAAAAAGGAATTGGAGGGGTGGGGCTCGACATACAGAGTTTGATCGCTGCCGAATGCATCTTCTCAATGTCACTGCGACCTTGTGACCTATGTTCCGACATGAACTTGAACCCGTCTTGAAGCTAAGGTTTTGGGCAAGAAGTCCAGGCTGAGCACTGATACATCGTTGAGATACTCACGATATTGAGGCGGTCGTCGATATCGGCAGGCTTGCCACGGAACATTCCGTGGGCACCAAGAGAAGTAAATGAACGCTAGAAGTCCTTGGCTTTGGTATTACTGAGCGACACGGATGAGCGTTCCTGACGTACCACAATCGTTGGAGATGGCTGGGGAAAGGAGGTTGCGACGGAATTCCTTGGGGTGGAAAATCTCTTTGTAACAGCCTCAAAGACGGATGTCGAAGTGCTGCGCGAAGGGAGCGTGGAGGTTGGTCCACCATCGCTATGGACATTGCCTACGAATTCAGAGGACATGACTTGTTGAGTCGAGAGGGAGATGTGGGTATCAGTCACTTCGTACTCACCGATTTATACCCTAGATTGTGCATTTTTCGTGCCACCCATGCGGCCAACATGTGCGAGGGCTGGGCGAAAACCCTGCGGCCTGCGCCACTTCGAAACATCACTGAGGCATTGACGGTTGAACACCACTTCCACTTGACCAATGTCATTATCCGCCGCTGAATGGACCGGAGAAATCAGCTGCTAAGGGTCATGGATGTAGCAGCTTTCTTTGATGCATTTAAGCGCCTACGTGGCGACGTGAGCCGCACCCAGTCGCCGTTTTGCAGCAGTGCAGTGACCAGTCTCGGTGACGTTGGATTAAACCGGCCTTGGATCATGGCTGTGGCACCGTCCCAGCTGCGAGGTAAATGTGTGGCTGTAGGAACCTTGCAACTGGCATTACACCTTCTGGAGGTAATTCAATTAGTCACCTGCTCAGGTGAAGTTGGAGCCCTGACCAACCTCTAGCGCAACATGAAAGGCTGCATGGAAGGCCTGTATGCCCCACTGCTTCCATGTTTGACACCATTTTCCCCAAACGGCCAGGGCTGTCCAGGGTCTGCATCGAATGGGACCCAACGATTTCCAAGTGAATCCGCTTGATCATCGTCGCCGATCGGAACATGCTGGAGACACGCCTTGCGGTGCCGTTCGTATCGCTCTGGTGGTGTCTACCAGGCATCTGACACACCTCATGGAAGCGTCAACGGAGCCTTATGGGAGAGAAATTTGGCGCTTTAAAAGTTTAAGCCACCCTCCCTTTTCTACAGGATCTTTCTCTCACTCCGGTCACCGTCACTTGCAATGGCATCCCCCAATAACCCTTCATCCACGAATACTACATCCACTGCCGCAGCAAGCCCAAAGGGGCGAAATCTAATCCTCTGCTTCGACGGAACAGGAAATAAATTTGGTGAAGTAGGCTGGACTTTGACTCCCCTGTATACATTGGAACTGACAACTCAATAGGAGGGAGGTCGAGCCCCATCTTGGACTCTTTCATAGTCTGATGATGGTTTTTTTAATAGAACTCGAACGTCGTCCGCTTGTTTCACGCTCTAGTCAAAGACAATCCAGATGCACAGCTGGTATATTACCAGGTAGTTCGAGTGCCGAAGCTCAGAGAAATGTTCTTTACGTTCTCCACAGCCTGGCATTGGGACTTATACCAAGCGTCAATTTATAACGCACACCGCATCGACGATCGCCACCGCGGTCGATCAAGCGGTCGCTCTCCATATCAATGATCATGTCAAGGAGGGGTGCATAACTCTCTTTCTAGATTCAATTGTGCATTCTGACACCTACCAAGATACCAATATATCATGCGAAATTACAGGTATATTTCAACTGTCCCCTAATCCTAGAATTTCCCTTCTCAAGAATTTTTTTTCAGAAAGGGAGACCGAATCCATCTCTTCGGGTTTTCTCGCGGCGGTAACAAAAGGCTTCTACCTCTCACAAACAATATTGATAGACATTTCTTTAGCGCACACTGCAAGAGTGGTCGCAGGGATGCTTTACAAGGTGTGACTGCTCGTGATTGTCCTCTGTACCACCCTGTGACCTTGATATACTTAGATTGGTATCCTTCCGGCCGACAACGACCAGCAACTCGACTTTGCATTCAGCATATATCAAACAACGGGTTACGAAGGCTACGAACTCAGTAAAGAGTTCAAAGAAACTTTTGCGTATGAAAGACGTCCGTCTGTCCTCTGTGATAACATCTGACAAGACTTGCAGAATGCCCGCTCACATCGAGTTTGTCGGGGTATGGTATGTGTGACCCTTCCATTCGCATCCCAGCGTAAACAATTTTTAGGGATACTGTTTCTTCTGTCGGGATAATCCCTCGCTCTCATCCGTACACTTCGGTCAATTACGCTGTCAAACACTTCCGCCATGCATTGGCTCTCGATGAGCGGCGCGCTCGGTTCCGTCCTAATGTGTGGGGTGAGGCGACATTGGAACGAGAGCAAGATCTCGACGTCGATGAGCCAGCTTTCAAGATCGATACCAGCAAGCCTAGGGACGAATGGGTTTACGAGCCTCCGAACCGCGACTTCTGCGATGTCCAGGAAGTATGGTTTTCGGGTACGGTTATCCATACTCCCTATCACATACAACTCACCATGCCGGAACTGGGCAGGTTGCCACGCCGATGTTGGAGGCGGTTCACATAATAACAAATACCGCGACAGTCTGTCATACATCCCACTGCGATGGATGGTCAAAGAGTGCGCCTTGATTACAGACATTTTGTTCGACGTGGACCATCTCAAGAAGTTTGGTATTGACCTCCGGAAACTCACCGATGAGGTCGTCAAAACTCGCGGTGAAGCTAAAGCCAAGGAGCTTGGGTTCGACCCCAGCATACAGCGCAACGCTACGATACCTGAAAACGTCCCTGAGGTCCCCGCTGCGGTCCAAACATCCTCCTCCTACCACCAGTCCCACCTTCGCCAAGCCCTGGGTCGTGTAATTCATATTCCAGAGAAGTACCATAGGGATCTATTGGCGGCGGTTTTCGACCAGCTCGAAAAGGCGAAACCCTGGTGGGTGCTGGAATTCATCCCACTGCTCGGGACATACCAGCTGCCGAATGGCGCTTGGATTCGGAAAAGAATGTCAGTAGACATTGTCTCTCTTGATGAATTGGTTCAGTGACAACGAATGATCTAGGCGCAACTTTGGTCAAGGAAGATATCTACCCTTTTTCGAGGGCGAAATCAAAGTCCATGAGTCGGTTAAAGAGAGGGTTTATAAGACAAAGGATACGAAGGAATCATATGTTCCTGCCGCCTACAATTGGAAGGAAGCAGAGGAGTCGGGCATGCTCAGATATGTTTCATGAAGCGTCCAGTCGTTTTCTATCACTGTGGCCTCGTTTCGTTCTGCATGCGCGTGATTTGTAGACTCGTTTATGGTTCTTTTACTACACGCCGTTCAAGCCGCGTTTGCTCTCTTTCCAATTCCGTGACCCTAATACTTGAAATTTCGGCCCCGAGGAGGAAGTCACTCCGGAGTTCGGACCGGCAGTTTCTTTTTGATAAGGAGAAACTTAGTCCGACGCAGATTTAGATGTAAGTTCTCTGGCCACTGACAGCTTGGGGTTGGCACACCAGATTTCATAAAGGTTTGTGTCTGCCACATCCTTGAATTTCCTCTCAATGAATCTCTCGGATTGTACCTCAGAAGCGTCTCGCTGCCACCGACACATTGCTCAAACCTTCACCCACAGTCACAGTAACTAGTACTGGCGCTCGAGACAAGGCTGACGTCGTCCGCAACATGGTCCAGACGGAGCTCGAAGACAGCTGCCACGTCACAGAAACCAAATCTTTGATAGACCAATTCTTCCCGATTGAAGAATCCGTCGTCGACCGCGTCTACACACAGGTGATCGCCACTGGGGCATATATCCCTGACACACAAAGTTGGTCTTCCAAAGAACGAGAAAAAAGAATCGTTATATTACGACCCATTTGTCGAGGCTGCGGAATCCATCAGGAATGCTTTTCTCGTCACCGGCAACCAGCAGCCAAGCTACCACTCCATGTGGATTAATCGAGGTCCAAAGCCCCTAAATCCAAGGATCGAGCAGCATCGTTAATCCGGCCCGATGTACTTGCGATCCTTGGCATGGCCGATGATGCTGATGAATGGGAGCGATTGTTCGCAGTGAAGGACCATGTAAGACATCCAAACTTTACTTCTCTGTTGCTGATATCTTCCCAGGCTGCGCAACTGAGTGCTGTCATCGCATGGTGGCTGCATGTCCTCGTTACTGTGGAAATAAAGCCATGGGAGCCTGAAAAAATAAAGGAACACATCGTCCAGTTAATGTCGTACCTACGTCAAATCCTCCGCGAGCAAATGGACCGTCGTTTTGTACCTGGTCTTCTGCTCTGTCGCCGAGAAATGACTGTTTGGATCGCCGATAGGTCGGGCGTTCTTGGAGGAAAAACATCTTTCGACATTCATAAAGTCAGCGTTTCAGCCTATGGTATACTGTGCGGTCTCTGAGATACATCTAAAAAGTACCCAACAATCTTTATCCAGGTCATCCTGGGCTGCTCTTTTGGCAGTCCTGAGAAACTTGGCTGGGATTCGACCATGCGGCTCTGCCTACAACCGTTTGATCCTCAAAAGCCCAGGTTTCTCCACTCTTACGACGCGAGGATCAACCTAGCCGATTATCAGGACTCGCTCTATGAACGCAGCTGGCTCATTGAGATGCCCTCAAAAAATGGAGAACAGCGAGAGCTTTTCCTAACCATTCGTGCTCTCAGTGTTATTAGGGCCAGCCAAATGTCGGGCCGAGCGACTGTTGTCTGGTCTGTAATCAAACTTGACGATTTGACCCATCGAGGCCCCCACAAGGTAAGCGCAGCGGTCTTGCTATTTACATGACTGCAAAAGATTGCTCGTTTTTTGGGTATACGTCCTTAAGCAGTCATGGCGGCCATCAACCGTCGTACCAGAAGGTCAATTATATCCAACGACACACAATATCCCCAGTCTTGGACACGTTTATTCATATGAAGATATAAAGGAAATTGGTCAGTTTGTTGATACACAACACTACATCCGTGGTGGGCTTTCACACAGCTTTCCTGAGCTCCCCGAATCACCGCGCAACCACAACGGCAAGCGCGAGAAAGCCCATCTGGCATTGGCCGAAAGCCATGAGCCTTATATTGTGATTAACACCATGGCGGACAACAAACAGCTTTTTACTCGAATCCAGTCAAAGTGCAATAACGAACCGACATGGCGCATACAATCTCGCATCTTACTGGAAGATTACGGCTGGCCTCTCCACAAGCTTCGTGACCGGTTGGAGCTCCTTAATGTTTTGCGGCAGGCAATCTTTGGTAAGTGCAAATGACCATGCCTCTCTGCCTTACTCGATCAAAAATGATTAGCCCATCGCACGCTGTACTTCGAACATGGCATCTTGCAGCGTGATATCAGCATAGGGAACATCCTGATTTGCAGCATGGATGGTAAGGTAACCGCTAAGGTCATCGACTTAGAATACAGCAAAAAAAACGGACCATTTTCGGCGGCCAAAGCATGCTTTGCATGAAGAAGTCGAGCAGATGGCATTGACGATGAATAAAGCGGCTATTGCCCATGGCATCGGCATTGATGTCCAGGTTCCAGACGATATCATTTTTCTTTTTCAATATGTCCCGGAGATAATGTGCAAGTACATTGGGAAATGTACCAAGATCTTTGATATCGTGAACAAGCCACACGTAGGTTTTTTAACCTCTCGTTGAGCTCTTCTGAATCTCGCCTCTTAGCTCTTGGCATCTGATTTAGGTTTTTTTTGACGAGGTACCCACAGTTCTTCCGTTGTTGCTCGTTATGTGGCTGATGCTAAGTAGTAGATGCATGGTAGAACCAAAATATCCCAGATTTCAGCAACCACCGGTCCCAAGCAGGGAGGCGAAGCGTACCTACAACACACACCGTCCGAAGAGAAGTTAGCACAAAAGGTCGACGAGGCTAGGATGAAGGATCTTGACTCTTTGCGGTATTTCCCCAAGTCTCCATCCGACCCTGACAGCGTTTGGGATCTCCCAATCACTGACGACACGACAACGCAAAGCGAGACATTATACGATGGGCCGGCTACCCTGGTATCCCCAGCACTGGGGTCGAGGGATACCAAGCGCATGAAGGTCGAGTGAAGTGTCATCGTTGTTGCCCTACGTTCGTTGTCACCCTACCTAGCTGTACCACATCAAAACCAGTTTGAACTCCTGACATTCTTATGAGAAGTGATGCGAGGCGACACATTCCACACGTTTCAAAAGCACTTTTACATGTTGAAACTTTTCGGAACACCTCTCAAAATTCCTGTTCGACACCATTCCTGATCTCAAGCCGAGTTTCGTCGCACCTTTCCCCCATCTTCATCTTTTGATGCACTGTGAAAAAGCCCTAGGAACTAGCTTTCTGCAACCGACTTATACACTACACAGGTTAAGCCACGGGAAAGTGAAACGGAAAGACGACGTACGGGTTGGGATGCCAGCTCCTGAAGCATGAGTACTGAGTTTGCACCGCCCTCTTGTCCGGCGTCCGACGTTTGATGAGCGGTGCGTAGATGTCGATCAGGTGAGGATGCAATTTTCACTAACTTAACGAGAGATGACGTTGACTTTGCCTTCTATGTTGAAACCTGCGTTTGTCGCAAGCCAGTGGCGACGATCGTGGCGTTGGTAACGGCAAGCTCGAGCCTTTCGCATCTGAAGTAAGGTAGATTCACTTCATTTTCTGCACTATACACTGGCGGCTGCATTGACGACAACCGCTGTTTAACCGTATGAGGCTAGTTGGTCTTTAAGGGGTTGATACCATAGGAAATTATTTACATAATCGTGGTGACCGGTCCGATTCACCGCATGATATGTTCGTCTGCTTGCCATGCAGTTCCAACGTGCCCCACCCATAGTCACCTCCAAGGGCTATAAAATGACATTTCATCGATCTCAGTGTCCCATATCGATCACAAATGCCCTCCACCCACCGTGTGTATCTCCCAGCGATCTGTAAACCTCACTGAAGTTGTCTCATTCCAGTGGCAAATAATCAAAAACGTGTTCTCGCCCTCGACGGCGGAGGGTTTCGTGGCTTTGGAACACTTCTCATCATCGATGCCATCACCAAGTCTGCTTCATCTCGGGCGCGAACTCCCCTCCGACCATGCGACATCTTCGACCTCATCTGTGGATCTTCCATAGGTGGCCTAATTGCTATCCTCCTCGGCCGCATGGGTCTCGACTGTCCCACCGCCATCGAGATATACAAGGGGTTGGGAAAATCTCTCTGCGGAAACAGCGAGCCTCAGTTTGTGAAAGCCCTCCTCTCTGCTGATTCCGGCTTGGAATCAAAAGCTTTCAGCGACGAGCTCGCCAGAATTGTTCAACAATATACGGGTCACGAAGATTCTGCGTTGCAAGGTGCCGACATTTATACACATAAATCCACCAATGTCGGGTCATGTCACATTTCCTCGCTAAACAGTCTCTGACAATGCCACTTGCCAGACTTTTGTTACCATTACCTCTGATGCACCGAATTACGACAACCGTTCACACTGTATCCAATCCTATCCGTCGCAAATTCGCCAACCACCTCCATCCAATCACCAATGGCTCATTTGTGAAGTCGCCCGCGCTGCTGTTGCCTCCCGAATATTCATGTCGCCTCTATTCATCGCCAACAAATATGGTTATCGTGATGCGGCATTTGCAGGGTTCAGCAGTCCTATAAATTTCATGAGACGTGAGGTGGAGGAGCTCTGGCCGAACGACAGGGTTAGCGTGGTTATTAACATCGGGGTTGGACTGACCCAGTTGGTCCCCTCTCAAGCTCGCCGAGACTGGGCACCCACAGAACCTTATATGAAACCCTTCGTCGAGAAGCTCATCAACAAATTGCCTCCTTCAACCGATGTTTCCGAACAGATGGAGCGCAAGGCAACTTTCATTACCAGGCAATTTATGGTTCTGGCCGTTGATACCGTAATTTCACGGGAAGAACAAGTTTCGACGAGGCACGTTGCTTCTTCCATCAACTTTCCCCTCATTTTACTCATCTTGAATTTTATCCTTTCAGTGGCAATTACGTGTCCCTTGATCCTCCCCTTGGCATCGCTGAAATGGACTTAGTGGACCTCTTTTTCCCTGAGGCCGTGGAGGACACAGTTCGGACGTGGCTACTGGGCGACGGCAGGAATTACATATCCGATATCGCAAGCAAACTCGTCGAACTCAATACAACACCGTTAACAGCTGCCGAGGCAACCATCATAGTACCGCCTAGCCCTCCACCCAATACGAATCCGGGGTATAACCCTCAGCTCGATGAGCCACGTCCCCGCACCGTCACTGGGTACTTGACGTAAGTCGTTGCTTGAGCTGCTCCCGATAAAGTACCGATCTCGTCTCCAAGAAACTACCATGTCTTTTTCATTATCGACGATTCAGGCTCTGTTTGTCCTTTATCTTGCGTTATGATTTCCTTGTTCATACGTTTGCAGATGGAAGGGCAGAACTGGGCCGAGACCCGCGATGCCCTTCTGGAAATAGCGGAGCACGCCCTCAAGCAAAACGTCGACGAAATCGATATCATTTTTTTCAACAGTTCTCTGATATTCCGTGGCGTCAAGGTGCGATGGTCCACTTTTTATAGTTCAATAACGTTTGACACTCCCCAGGGTTCGGGAAAGATCAAGGAGATTTTCTCCCAAGTTCAGCCATCCGGTACTCCACCCTTACTCAATACCTCCCATTACTGACCCTTTTCACAAGGTACCACGCCCACGGGTGCCACGCTCAAGAGAGTCCTTGACGAACACATCACTAAACTCGATCGAGCGGTGGGATCGAGCAACTACCGCAAAATTCGACCCCTTGATATAATTGTCCTCACGGACGGTGTTCCAAGTAATCTCTTTATAATCTTGAGGATCCTTCTTGCTAATAATCGTTTAAATCCAGCCGATGACCCGAAGACCGTTCTAGTTGGGGCTGTCGCGCGTATGAAAGCTGGCAGGCACCACCCGAATGCCGTTGGCGTTCAGATGGTCCAAATTGGGCATGACGCTGACGCCGCGCCAGCACTCAAAACCTTGATGCATGGCGACGTTGGGGTAGGCCATATATCCGTTTGGGTTAACGCATTCGAAATTGACTCACGCTTGAATAGAGCATGGTGGACACAGTCCCGTATAGCGGAACACTTACACCTCAGAAATTGGAGAGGATCCTCCTTGGTGGTCTTCACCCCAACGTTCGGGCTATGCTCCCTTTGGTTTGAGTTACGTATGCTTTGGAAACAGATGGGGTTGGTCGGGGAATTCATGAACCGCAAGCGGAGTTGGGTATACATCACCAATAAGAGCCCTTTCTACTCCCCAAACCTGTGATTGGCCATTTTATAAACCCTTTTGCATTTATCCTTCTCCGTAAGGCTAATACTCCTTGCAGAATCAAAATCTTTCGTACCGCCCGTCATCCCAGGCCTTCTGCTCAGCTCGTGTTTCCAATGAGGATGGCACAGAATCCATCACAACGTGCCTCCGCCAGGATGTAGACATGCTCCTTCCTCACTAAGCACCGGGGGATCAGCAAGACGTTCCTGCAAGCACACTCATGTCTACCGCATGATGCTTACGGTTTGCCACCACCAACCCGCAGATTACGAGCCGTATTAATATAAGAACTGCGTAGCGCTGGCCTATTGTTCAAGCAGGCCATCATGCATCCTTGGTTGCGCGCAGCTGGTCGACTTCTTGTCGTCTATTATTCTTGTGTTGCATTACCCGGAGTCTTGGCAGACCCTCCAGAAACCATGTCCGGCTGTCTTCAAGTGTTTAAACCGAACGGGACCACATCCGCGACTCGAGTTACCACAATCGGCGATTCTGTATCGACAGATAGGACAACGATCATCAATATGACACCGCTTGCTGCTCCCTGTGGACCAGATTGGGCAACGGCGCGAACGACGATAACGATCTCCATGTCAGAGCCATGCAATGAAACACAAGTACGCGACGAACCGCTGTTGACTTCTTCGATGGTGATCGTAACCGAGTGCATATTTGTAAGTGCCCAGACTATTCGCCGGAACTCCTTGGTATTCACCTTCAACCCAGACCCCGACCCTCATGCCGCCTACCATCACCTCTACACCTTCCACTCTCACACCCCCGACCATCTCTACACTTTCCACCCTCACCCCCCCGACGATCAGGACGTCCACGCCTCCCACTCTTACACCCCCGACTGTCACAACGTCCACGCCTTCTACGCTTACACCCCCAACGGTCACGACGTCTACGCCTTCCACTCTCACACCACCGATTGTCGTAACTTCCACCCTTACACCCCCGACGGTCACGACGTCCACAACTTCCACCCTTACACCCCCGACGGTCACGACGTCCACAACTTCCACTCTTACACCTCCGACTGTCACGACATCCACGCCCTCTACTCTTACACCCCCGACGGTCATGACGTCTACACCTTCCACTCTCACACCGCCAATTGTCATAACTTCTACACCTCCTACTCTCACACCCCCGACTGTCACAACGTCCACGCCTTCTACGCTTACACCCCCGACTGTCACAACGTCCACGCCTTCTACGCTTACACCCCCGACGGTCACGACGTCTACGCCTTCCACTCTCACACCGCCGATTGTCGTAATTATTACACCCCCGACTGTCACAACGTCCACGCCTTCCACTCTCACACCGCCGATTGTCATAACTTCTACACCTTCCACCCTTCCACCCCCCACGGTTACGACGTCCACACCTTCTACTCTTACACCCCCGACTGTCACGACGTCTACATCTTCCACCCTTACGCCCCCGACGGTCACGCCGTCCACACCTTCCACCCTCACACCCCCGATTGTCACGACGTCCACACCTTCCACCCTCACACCCCCTACGGTCACGACGTCCACGCCTTCTACCCTCACACCCCCGATTGTCACGACGTCTACGCCTTCTACCCTCAAGCCCCCTACGGTCACGACGTCTACGCCTTCTACCCTCACACCCCCGATTGTCACGACGTCTACGCCTTCTACCCTCAAGCCCCCTACGGTCACGACGTCCACGCCTTCT
>Ga0307516_10001490_pt1 | contig 32294 bp, 27 predicted proteins | sample 19_EM_MG_FD_203310 | JGI IMG/M metagenome (GOLD analysis project Ga0307516, IMG submission 203310) | Populus trichocarpa ectomycorrhiza microbial communities from riparian zone in the Pacific Northwest, United States - 19_EM | ecosystem: Host-associated > Plants > Roots > Unclassified | place...
TCACGTCCACGGATTTCGCGCTCGATGAAGCCAAGCCGCTGGTCATTACCTGGACCGGCGCCGCAGATCCCAAAGCCTCGCAGATCTACCTCAAGCTCGACATCAGTCATCACGGCGGCATCAAGGGCATGATCGAATGCGACACCGACGATAGCGGCTCGCTCAGCATCTCCGCCGCGATGGTAAGCGAGCTGATCGGGCTGGGTGTGGCGGGCTTTCCGAGCGTCGTCATGCTCCGTGAGTCGCTGAGCAGCGTGCAGATTGCGCCGGGCGTCGTGCGGCTCGAGGTTTCGTCGCGGGCAGAACGTTCCGTAACCGTGAAAGGCGTCGACTCTTGCACCATGGATGACGATTGCCCGAGCGGCGAGACCTGCCAGACGGATTCGACTTGCGCAAAATGAACAAGCTCTGGCTCTGCGTGCTGCTGCTGTGCGGCGCGGCCTGCACCACGAACGCTGCGCAGCAGCCGGATCAAGCCGATGGCGGCGCCGGTGGCGCAGGCGGCGCGCCTGCCACGGCGGTCGAAGGCGCTTGCTTGCTCGACCCGAACGCCGACGCGCCCGACTACGCACAGGCGCTGCCGTGCAAGGCCGACTTCGACGCGCTGGCCTCGGCGCCGCTCGACGCCAGCCTGCCCGGTGCCACCTCGGCCAAGGTCGTGCTCGATCAAGCCGACGACAACGCGCTGTATTTTCAGAACAGCACGCGCTTCCCCATTCACTACGACTTCGTCAGCAGCCATCTGTCCGGCGGCGATTTGCCGATCGTGGCGGATCTGTCGAGCTTCGAAGCCAGCGAATATTATCGACCTGACCGCCGCTTCATTCTGGCAGCGGTCAGCTACTACGACGGCCCCGGCGTGTGGGCGCTGGAGTTTTCGCCTTACGATACGGCCTCAGCCGACATGATCGCGACCTTGTACCGGGCCGTGGCCAAGGTCAGCTATTTCGGCTCGGTACTGAAGGTTCACGCCACCTCCGAGGCGCTGCAAAAGGTCGCAGACAAGCTGCCTCACGACGTGCAGGTCATCACGACCGACCAGCTATTTCAGCAGATTGACTATCAGCCGCTCACGCTCGGCACCACCATCGGCCGCGTGCATTTCGCCAAGGCGGCGGACCTCGACAAAGAATACTTGGGCTACGAAGACCTCGCGGTGCTCGACGAAGCACCCAACGACATCACGGTCGTGGCCGGGCTCATCACCGAAGAATTTCAAACGCCGCTGTCGCACGTCAACGTGCTCTCGGCCAACCGCCACACACCCAACATGGGCCTGCGCGGGGCGTTCGACAACGAACAGCTACGCGCGCTCGACGGCAAATGGGCACGCTTTACGGTCGGGCCCACCGCCTGGAGCATCGAGGAAGCGAGCGCCGACGAGGCCGACGCCTACTGGGCCGATCACAAGCCGACTCCTGTCGTCTTACCCGCGCTGAACTTCGACATCACCGAGCTCACCGACATCGAAGACGTTACGCCTGAGCCGGACGGAGTGCCGCTGCGCGACGCGATCAAAGAGGCAGTGCGCGCCTGGGGCGGCAAGGCAGCGCAGTTCTCGATTTTGGCCAAGACCAAAGACGTGCCGACGCCGAAGGCCTTCGCGATACCGGTCTTCTATTACAACCAGTTCATGACCGAAAACGGTCTGTTCGACGAGGTCGACAAGCTGCTCGTCGACCCTGATTTCATCGGCGATCCCGCGACGCGCGAGGCCGATTTGGCGCAGTTGCGCGCTGACATGCAGGCGGCGCCCGTGAACGCCGACTTGCAGGCGGCGCTCAAAGCCAAGCTGGCCAAAGACTACCCGGGCATCGTGATGCGCTTCCGCACCAGCACCAACAGCGAAGACCTCGACGGCTTTCCGTGCGCCGGCTGCTACGAATCGCAATCGGGCGATCCTTCGAATTGGGACAGCGTGCTCGACGCGGTGCGCGGCGCCTGGTCCAGCATCTGGCTGTTCCGCACCTTCGAAGAACGCAGCTTCTACGGCATCGATCACCACAGCGTCGGCATGGCGCTCTTGGTGCATCACAACTTCCCGGCCGAAGAGGCCAACGGCGTAGCCGTAACGAACAACCCGTTCGACGTCGCGGGCATCGAGCCGGCGTTTTACGTCAACGTTCAGTGGGGCGGCGACGCCGAGGTCGTGCACCCGCCCGCAGGCGTGTCGAGCGACACCTTTCTCTACTTCTTCAGTAACCCCAACCAGCCGGTCACCTTCGTCTCACACTCCAACCTGGTTCCCGACGGGCAGAGCGTGCTCTCCGCAGCTCAAACCCATGAGCTCGGCGTGGCCTTGAACGCCATCCACGAGCGATTTTCGGCCGCATATGGCCCCAAAGCCGGCGTCAAAGGCTGGTACGCCATGGACGTCGAGTTCAAGTTCGACGACATGGATCAAACCGACGGCCAGCCACACCTGTTCGTCAAACAAGCGCGCCCGTATCCGGGTCGCGGCAACTAGCAAGCAAGACCTCCCTCAATTGCAGGTCGTGCCACTGCGGTGCGGGGCGTACGACTTTTCTGAAAGGATGGCGCTGCAGGTGTCGACGCACGGTCCGGGCGGCGCGCCGGGCGGTTTGCACTCTTGCCACATGTGCGGGTCGCCGTTCGGTGAGCATTGCGGCGGCAGCACCCAGCAGGCGCCCTTGCTGTGCCCGCACATTTCAACCAGATGGTTGCAAGAGGCGTTCGCTACCTTGCAATCGCTGCCGACCTCGCACGTGCAGGCGTCGGCACGACACTCTTCAGGCGCTGACACTTGGGCACCCGACTGGCGGCGGATGCAATCGTTCCAGTACGTCACGCCGTCACAGCCGCACACCGGCATCGGATCGGGTGGGCAGAAGATCGGCGGAGGCTCGCAGAAACCACTCACAGCGTCGCAGCCCTTTTTCTCGCAGCGCCAGCCCATGCAGTCGGTGTCGCTGGCGCAAGGCATGGGGGGCGTGCCCGCGCTGCCGGTCATGCCGCCGCCGCCCATGCCGCCCGGGTCCGTGACGCCTCCGCCCGCACCGCCCTGAGCTGCGACGGCAACGCTGCCGCCACTGTCCGTGCCGGCCGCTGGCGCGGTCATGCTACCGGCAGCGCCAGCCGTCACGTCGCTCAGTGAACCGGCACTACCTCCGCTATCGGCATTGCCTCCACTACCTGCGCTGCCACCGCTACCTGCGCTGCCGCCCGTCGCTGGCACGTCGAATACGGCGATGTCGCGGCCCTCGCAGGCCACGACGCCAAGCGCCACGGCAAACAGCAGCCCGGACAGCGCGCTCTGAGTCATGGCTCGAGCTCCGGCTTCGTGAAGCGCCGCTCGCCCGCGGCCGTGAACGACAGCGCCAGCGTGAAGCCACCGCGGACGCGCGGCAGCTCCAAAATGGGCCGAGCCATCGTGCCTTGTTGCACGACGAAGCGCGTCGGCGCCAGGTCGAGATCCAGCGAGGCCTGCGCCGCCAAAAACACGCGACTCGAGACCGGCACGCGCGCGCCGATGAGCGCCGTCATGATCGGATCGAGCGCCGACTGGCTGCCCGCGACGCGGCCGACTTCAGGCGCCTGCACCGGCGTCACCATCAGCGAATCGAGGCCCGCACCAAAACCCAGGCAACCGGAAACGTCCCGCGACAAGAGCCAATCGAACGTCGGCACGACGCGGATTTGCAGCGGCCGAACCTCCGCTTCGCCTTGCTGAAAAATCAGCTCGCTCGTACCGTGAAACACCGCCGAGACCAGCAGACTGGCTTGTGCGCGCCCGAAATCGGCGCGTGGCTCGAGCGCGACGCCGCCACCCGGCACGATGCGCTCGCCTCCGAGCGAGCTCAGCCGCAAGAGCGGGCCGACATCGAAGCCGAAATGCGAAGGCTCGACGCGCGTGGCAGCGGGCGGCGCCGGTTTCTTGGCGGGCGGCGCCGGCCCCGGCCGCGGCGACTCGGCGTCGACCTGCAGCGTCGACTCGACGGCAAGATACAGCACGTGCAGTACGGCCTCCACGGCGGTTTCTAGCGACGTTAGGTCCGTCAGGTGGCGCGCGGTCAGCTCTTCGTGCGTCTGCCCGTCTTCGATCTGGATGCTGGGCGCCGCGCTACTACGCAGGTCAACGTAGGCGATGACGAGCGGCGTCGGCTCGGCGCTCGTCGTCGGCGGCTCGTCGATGGCTTTGACGTTCGGCTGCACGTCCAGCCGCAGCAGGAGCTCGCGCGCCGTCATGCGCACGCGCGACAACGCCGCCGCGTCGCCGCTGACGCGAATCTCGACCACGCGCGCCGCTTTTTGCGGCTGCTCACTGGCGGCCATTTCGAGCGCAGCGGCGGCTGAGGGCGCCAGCAGCGCAAGCGCCGCCGCCAGGCCCATCAGCACGCGCTTCACGGCAGACCCAGCGCCGAAAGCCGCTCAGTCGCCTGCCGGCCGTAGATCGAGCGCGGGTATTTGCGCTGAACTTCTTGCCAAGCCGACACTTCGAGGTCCCGACGGCCCAGCCGCCCGAGCGCGCGGGCGCGGCCGACCAAGGCCTCGGCCTCCAGCCCACGCGATGAGCCGGCGAGGTAACGCTCGAAACCGCTCAGCGCGGCTTGCGCGTCGCCGTTGTCGAGCAGTAGTAGCGCCAGCGTGACGCGCGACAGCTCGGCTTCGGGCGAGCCGGGGAACTGGTCTTGCAGCAAGTGGTAAAGGCCCGACGCGCGGCCGACATCGCCGGAACGGCGCGCCTCGTTCGCCTCACCGAACAGCTTGGCGGCCGAGGCTGGCTCCTTGGCGAGCGGTTCTTTCGAGGCGCCGTCTTTCGCGCTCGGCATGTCGCCGCTGGAGGGCGGCACCGCGGCCGCTAGCGTGCCGGCTTCGGCGGCGCGTGGCTTGGAGCTTGCGCGGGCGTGCTCGGGCGAAGCCGCCACGGCAGCCTTCGCGCTCGGGCCATCGCCTGTCGTGGCGGAGGCTTGCTCGGTGGGCGGGGCGTCGAAGCTCGGGCCGGGCGCCGCCTCGGGCGCCGGCACGGCTGCTGGCCCTGGCCGGGAGGCGGCCAGCTTCGTGGGCGCGCTGGCAGCGGCCTGTTGCGGCTTTGCCTGCTGCGAAAACAGCTGGCCCAGCGTGTGCCAGGGCGTCGCGCCGACCAAGCCCGAGGCCACGGCCCCGCTGGCCGTGATCAGCGCCGCAGCTGCCAAGCTCCAAATCATCAGCCGCGAACGCCGCCGACGGCCCGCTACGGGTGCCGCCGCGAGCGCGGCTTCCGTATCGCTCGACGCTAGCGGCCGCAGCGGCAACGCGGGCGGCGGGCTCATCACCGCCAGCTCGAGGGCCTCACTCCGAAAATCGAGTCGCGCCGCGTACTCGAAGCGACACACCGCACAGCCGTCCAAGTGCGCGCGCAGCCGCTCGCGCTCCGCGGACGACAGCTCGCCGTCTTGCAGTTTGTCGAACAGCTCTTCGGGGTGAATGCCGACGACGGTCATGGCGACACCTTCAGCTCAGCCAGCGCCGGCCTGGACTCGATGCGAGCGCGCAACGCTTCTTTTGCCAAGCGCACGCGGCTGCGCACGGTGTTGACGGGCGCGCCGCTGGCTTGCGCCACCTCGTCCAGGCTCCAGCCCATCACGACGCGCAGCGTGAGGGCCTCGGCTTGCTCTTCGGGCAAGTCTTCGAGCAGCTCGCGCAAGAGCTCGCGGCGGCGCGAGCCGAGCGCGTCGTCGTTCGCGTCGAGCTCGACTTCGTCGACCGGACCGAGCTGCCCGAGCTCTTCGCGACGGCCAGCGTCGCGCTTGAGGTTGCGGCGCACGCGCAGCGCCACGCGCAGCGTGATGCGCGATGCGTAGCCGGCCGGGTGGCACTCGCCGCGGAAGGCCGGCAGCGCGCGCACCAGCGCGATCATCGACTGTTGAACCGCGTCGTCCAAGTCGGCGTGACGGGCCCCGAGCACGCCTGCCGCGACCCGTGTCAGTGTCGGCCAGACGTAGGCCAAGAACTCTTGAGTCGCCGCTAGATCGCCGGCCGCCGCGCGGTTGGCCAGAGCGCGGGCCCGCTCCTCGTTCGAGGGCAAACCCGCCGACAATGTAGGCGCGGGCGCGGTCTGGGGCTCAGAACGGCGGCTCACTTCCTGTATCGTAGGCCGGCGGCGCCAAAAGCGATCAATGGCTCAGGATCGCGCGGCATTTCTAGCAGCAATTCCGCTGACTTTGGAAGGAACCGTAGGGCGTCGCCGCCGCGCGCGCAGCCGTACAGGCGAGTCTAGGGGTACGTCTGTAGCTCGTCGATGGCCCACCAAATGCCGCCGCCGAGCTGCAGCACCTTCGTGAGCTCGAGCTTCACGCACTTGGCAGCCACCGGGGGCGTGATGTTGATAGTCATGGGCGTGTTGCAGTCGTTTTGGCAGCCGGGCTTGGCCTCACCGCCTGTCGCGACCACGTCGCCGAACCTGCCCGTGATGACCCCCGCATCGGACGTCATGCAGTCACTCGAGACCGTGACCTTGACGGAGCCCGGAAAGTCACGCGCGTCGAAACTGCCGCTGTTGCTTGGCGGCGCAGCCGCGAACATGATGAGCTTGCCGATCTTGTTGCAGGTCTTCATGTCGAACGTAAAAGCGTCGCCGATGACTTGCGCCGTCTGTCCACCGGCCTTGATGTGAGTGTCGCCAATCGAAGTGCGCGTGGTGCCCAAACCGTCGAAAGCTTTCTCTGGTGGTTTCACGCCGTCGCAGCCACCGTTGGTCGTGAAGTCGCAGGGCACGTTCCACTGAGCGCGCCAACCCGCGGTCGGAAACAGCTTGCCGTCGCCAGGGCCAGCGCCCGGCGTGCACGCACCAGTACTGGCGCCGGCGCTGCCAGCGCTACCCGCAGCACCCGCGCTACCGCCCCCGCCGCCACTACCGCCCGCCCCTGCGCTGCCGCCCGCTCCGCCGCTGCCGGCCGCGCCCGCGCTACCGCCCGCAACTCCGCCGCTGCCGCCCGCTCCGCTTGCGCTAGCGCCACTGGCGCCTGCAGCGCCGCCGCTCCCCCCAGCGCCGCCCGACTGGCTGCCGCCCACGGCCGCGCCTGCCCCTCCCGCCAGGGCACCGGCCGTGCCGCCGCCGCCTGACGCGTTGGTGCCGCCGCCCCCCGTCCCAGCGGTCACGGTTTGGGTCGGTGGCTCGGACGTGTTGTCGCAGGCTGATGCCAGGCCCAAGAGGGGCAAGGCTATCAGCCAGTTTGGTCGGCGAAAGGTCGCGCCCTTGAACCTAGTCATCGCTAGTAGGTGGAAAGTATCTGCCGTGGGATCATGATTCCAGGGCGCGGCGGGCGAAACCTGTCAGCTGGCCGTTTCTCCAGGCACCTTCCATCGTGAGCGAAGACGCCCAAATCATTCTCCCGTTTCCCGTGCCGCTCGCGCGGCTCGAGGCCGCGACGGAGATTCGCAGCACGTTGATCGCCTCGTCACTGCAATCGCTGAAGTCGCGCGGCCACCTCGCGCGCTACACGGAGCTTCTGCCCGCAGAGCACCACGACACCATCTTGCACTACATCGCGGGGCAATGGTTCCCGCTCGCGATCGGCTTCGCGCACTACCAGGCCTGCGATGGCCTCGGGCTCTCGCTCGAAGAGCAGCGCGAGATTGGCGCGGGCTGCAGGTGAGGAAGCTCGGAGCCAAAGACGCGCAAATCGAAATCGCGCGGCTGCCCTTGCTCGAGATCCCATATTTCCGGACGGCTGCGCAAGGAATCTATCAAGTCGCCGTCGGCATGTTCGCGACCCGCGCGCACGTGCGCTACCTGGCAGCCCAATCGCGGGCGCCGGGCGAGCTCTCGACCTTGCACGTCTCCTGGGTCTGAAGATTGCAGCATTTGCGGCTCAATGTGCCGTTCTGACGTCCGTAAAACCTTGCCGTTCGGCTCCGGGACTGTCGTTTGAGCGCCCCAGGTCCTAGGCGTGTCGCAGGCAAAACCATGCGCTATTTCATCGTCATCCTCGGTCTGATCGCCCTCGTCGGCGGGCTGGTCGCGGTCAAAGGCGCCCAGATCGGCAAGCTAATGGGCATGGGCGAAGCCATGAAGAAGGCCGGTCCACCGCCCGAAGTGGTCGCGACCGCCGCGGCACAAAAGCAAACCTGGGAAAATACGCTGTCGTCAGTCGCGAGCGTCATCACAGCCAAAGGCGTCGCCCTCAGCAACGACGCGCCCGGGCTGGTGTCGCGCATTCACTTCGAATCCGGTGACACGGTCAAGTCAGGTGACATCTTGGTGGAGCTCGACACCAGTGTGGAGCGCGCCCAGTTGGCATCGCTACGTGCCAAGCGCGACCTGGCGGACATCTCCGCGAAACGCTCGCAGAAGCTTGCGATCTCGGGTGCGGTCGCCCAATCGCAAGTAGACGCGGACGACTCGTCGTTCAAGAGCTTGACCGCCGACGCCAACGCGCTTGCTGCACAGATCAGCCGCAAGGTGATCCGTGCGCCGTTCGGCGGCAAGCTCGGCATTCGCCAGGTCAACCTCGGCCAATACCTGGCACCCGGCACGACCGTCACCACGCTCGAAGCCGAAAAATCAATTTTCATCGACTTCTCGTTGCCGCAGCAAGATCTGCAGAAGCTGCGGGCCGGCATGGTGGTGCGCGCTTTCCAAAGCGAATCGTCAACGGCGATTGGCGAGGGAGCGATCAGCGCCATCGACCCAGCCGTAAACCCGCTGACGCGCACGATCAGCGTGCGCGCCAGCCTGCCCGCAACCATCGAGCTTCGACCCGGCATGTATCTGCGGGTTGAAGTCGTGCTGCCCGAAAATAGCGAGGTCGTGGCGGTGCCACAGACGGCCATCGTCCACGCCTCCTACGGCGACTCGGTGTTCGTTACCGAGCAGAAACCCGGCCCCGACGGCAACCTGCGCAAAGTCGCGCAGCAGAGCTTCGTGAAGGTCGGCACGACCCGCGGCGACTTCGTAGCGGTCGTAGACGGTCTGAAGGCCGATCAAGAAGTCGTCACGGCCGGAGCCTTCAAGCTGCGCAACGGCATCCCGCTCACGGTGAACAACCAGGGCGGCCCACAGCCGGCGCTGGAACCGCATCCCGAGAATCGCTGACCCGGAGCGACCATGAAATTCACGGATTTGTTCATTCGACGCCCCGTGCTGGCGATCGTCGTCAACCTGGTGATCATCATCGCGGGCCTGCAGGCGGTGCGTTCGCTCAACGTGCGGCAGTACCCGAAGCTCGAAAGCGCGACGGTAACCGTGCGCACGCCGTATGTCGGGGCCAATGCCGACCTGGTTCGCGGCTTCATCACGACCCCGCTCGAGCGCTCGATCGCCGCGGCCGACGGCATCGACTTCATCGAGTCGCAAAGCACGCAGGGCCTGTCGACCGTCAACGTGCGGCTCAAGCTCAATTTCCCGGCGGCGTCCGCATTGGCCGACATCAGCGCGCGCGTGAACCAGGTGCGGCAAGACTTACCGCCCGAAGCCGAGGTGCCGGCCATCACGCTCGAGCCTTCGGACTCACAGATCGCAGCCATGTACTTGAGCTTCGGCTCGAACATTCTCGAAGACAACCAGGTCACCGACTACCTGATTCGCGTCGTTCAGCCGCGTCTATCGGCCATCGCGGGCGTGCAGAAGGCCGATATTCTCGGCGGTCGGCAGTTCGCCCTGCGCGCTTGGCTGAAGCCCGATCGCATGGCAGCGCTCGGCGTGAGCCCCGCTCAGGTCCGGCAGGCGTTGGCGTCGAACAACTACCTGTCGGCAGTCGGGCAAACTAAGGGCCAATTGGTTCAAGTCAACCTGACGGCCACGACCGACGTGCAAAACGTCGAGGGCTTCAAAAAGCTCGTCTTGCGCGAGAAAGACGGCGCGCTGGTGCGGCTCGAAGACGTGGCCGACGTGGCGCTCGGCGCGGACAACTACGACCAAGACGTGCGCCTGAGCGGCAAGAAAGAAGTGTTCATGGGCGTCTGGGTCTTACCCAACGCCAACTCACTCGACGTGATAGCCAAGGTTCGCCGCGAGGTCGAAATCATCAAAGACGAGCTGCCCACGGGCATGCGCGCAACGGTCGCGTTCGACTCGACCAACTACATCAACAGCGCCGTCAACGACGTGACCCACACGCTGGTCGAGACCGTCGGCATCGTGATGCTGGTGATCTTCTTGTTCTTGGGCTCGCTGCGCAGCGTGCTGGTGCCAATCGTGGCCATTCCGGTTTCGCTGATCGGCGCGGTGTTCTTGATGCAGGTGTTCGGGTTCACCATCAACCTGCTGACGCTGTTAGCCATCGTGCTCTCCGTCGGTCTGGTGGTCGACGACGCGATCGTCGTGGTCGAGAACGTCGAACGCAACATTCAAGAGGGCAAAACGCCGCTCGAGGCAGCGTTGGTCGGCGCGCGTGAGCTAGTCGGGCCGATCATCGCCATGACCATCACGTTGGCCGCCGTCTACGCGCCGATCGGCTTTCAAGGCGGCCTGACCGGCGCGCTGTTCCGTGAGTTTGCGTTCACGCTCGCCGGCGCCGTTTTCATCTCGGGCATCGTCGCGCTCACGCTTTCGCCCATGATGTCGTCGCGGTTGCTCAAGTCCGAGCATTCGCAAGGGCGCTTTCCCCAGCTGGTAAATCGCGGTTTCGATAGGCTGAAGCGCGGCTACGAAAAGCTGCTCGGCGGCACGCTGCGCACGCGCCCGCTCGTCTATACGGTGTGGGTCGTCCTCACCTTGCTGCTCGTGCCCATGTACATGTTTTCACCGGCCGAGCTAGCGCCCAACGAAGATCAGGGCGTGGTGTTCGGCGCTATCGACGTCCCGCCCAACGCCACGCTCGAGCAGCTGACACCCTACACGGCGCAGGTCAACCAAGCCTTCGCGTCGGTACCCGAGTTCTATCAAAGCTTTCAGATCACGTTTCCGACGGCAGGCTTCGGCGGGGCTTTGATGAAGCCGTGGGACGAGCGCAAGCGCAGCATTTTCCCGATCCAGGCCGAGCTGATGGGCAAAACCAGCACCATTGCAGGCATCCGCGCGCCCGTCTTTCTGCCACCGGCCCTACCTAGCGCCGGATTTTTCCCGGTCGAGTTCGTGATCGCGTCGACCGATGAGCACGACAAGCTAGTTGGCTACGCGCAGAAGATCGTAGAAGAGGCAGCGAAGAGCGGACAGTTCGCCTTCCCGCCGGTAATGGACGTGCGTATCGACCAAGCCAAGAGCGAAATCGTGCTCGATCGCGACAAGATCGGCTCGATGGGGCTCAGCATGCAGCAAGTGGGCGCAGACTTGGCGTCGATGATCGGCGGCAACTTCGTCAATCGCTTCAACCTCGACGGCCGCAGCTACAAGGTGATCCCGCAAGTCGAACGCGCGGCGCGCCTTACGGCGGCGCAGCTGTCCGACATTCACGTCTCGGGTCCGAACGGCCAACTCGTGCCGCTCGACGCGATCGCCACGCTGCGCGAAGGGGTCGAGCCGCGCACGCTCAATCGCTTCCAGCAGCTGAACGCGATCAAGATTTCCGGCGTCGCGCCGCGCTCCGTGAACGAAGGCCTGAAAGTGCTCGAAGCGGCCGCCGCCAAGGTGATGCCGCCGGGATCGCGCGTCGACTACACCGGCGAATCGCGCCAATTGCGCCAAGAATCGGGCAAGTTCTTGCCCGCAATGGGTCTGGCAATTCTGTTGATTTTTCTGGTGCTGGCGGCTCAGTTCAATTCGTTCCGCGACCCGCTGGTGGTCCTGGCCGGCTCCGTGCCGCTAGCCATGTTCGGCGCGATGATCTTCACTTTCCTCAAGTTCGCGGGGCCGCCCGGTATGAGCTTCAAGCTCACCGAGGGCTGGACGACCACGCTCAACATCTACTCCCAGGTGGGGCTGGTGACGCTGGTCGGCTTGATCGCAAAAAATGGCATCCTGATCGTGGAATTCGCCAACGCGCAGCAACTGCTCGGGCACTCCAAGCTCGAGGCCGTGAGGAGCGCGGCGCTCACACGCCTTCGCCCCATCTTGATGACCACCGTCGCCACGGTCGTCGGCCATTTTCCGCTCACCCTCGTGACGGGCCCCGGCGCGGTGGCGCGCAACTCCATCGGCATCGTGCTGGTCGGCGGCATGACCATCGGCACGCTGTTCACGCTGTTCGTCGTGCCCTCGCTCTACGTGCTCATCGCCCAAGACCACGGTCACGACAACGCGCTCGCCGAGTCCGGCCGCGTCCCCAGCCAATCCGGCCACGATCTGGCCGAACAGCTCGAACCAGAAATGCAAACGGGCTAAAAGGCTCGAGATTTTTTCACAGGAAGATCGGAAGGACGAGCAAAGCCGAGCATTTTTGGGTTTCGAGACCAAAGTCGTCGCCCGTCATCTGCGAAGTCAGAGCCAGGCGAGCGCCGGTTCGCACCCCTAAAATCTTCCGATCTTCCGATCCTCCTGTGAAAAAATCTGGGTCCGTGATGAGGCTGCTGCCGCGACGCGCTATTCGCCTCGCCGGAAGGCGGCTATTTACGGAGGTGTGAAGGCTCGGCTCTGGCTGCTTGCGGTTGCTGCGACTTGGCTCGTAGCGTCTGCGGCGCACGCCGGAGACTTAGCGGACGTGAAGCAGCGCGGCGAGCTGCGCTGGGGTGGCGATTTGCAAGGCGGCGAGCCGTACGTCTTCGAAGACGAGGCGCATCCGGGCAAGCTTCGGGGGTTCGAGGTCGAGATCGCCGACGCGCTCGCGCGTGAGCTCGGGGTGCGCGCGAAGTTCATGCAAAACGATTGGTCGAATCTGGTACCGGCGCTCGAGCGCGGTGACTTCGACGTCATTTTGAACGGGCTCGAGGAGACGCCGGAGCGGCGCGCCCGCCTGCGCTTGTCCGCGCCCTACTACACCTACGGCGAGACGTTGGCGGTGCGGGCCGGAGCGAAATACACGAGCCTGGCCGACCTGACAGGCAAACGCGTCGGCACGCTGAACCAAACCGTCGCGGCCGACATCTTGAAGGCTTCGCCGCTCGAAATCGTGCTGTACGAGGGCCAGCAAGAGCCGTACATGGATCTGGCGAAGGGCCGCACCGAGGCCGTGCTGCTCGATCACGTGATCGCCGATCGCTACGGCTGCGTCTTGAAGGAATTGCGCTGCCTGCCCGGCGACGTCGCGCGCGGTCACTACGTGCTCGGCATCGGCAAAAACGCGCCCGCCCTCCAAGACGCGCTCAATGCCGCGCTGGCGTCGCTGCACCAGCGCGGAGAGCTTCAGCGCATTCTCGTCGGCTGGAAGCTGTGGGACGCCAGACAGAAGCCAGCCGAAAACCCAGCCGCAGCGGCCGCAACTGCTGGGCCCATTGTTGACGAGCCCGTAGCGAGCGCGCCCGTGGCAGCAGCAGCGGCGGAGCCGCCGCCGCCAGCGCGCCATTTCGGCGCCGGCCACGCGCTGCTATTTTTGCAAGGCGCGTTGATCACACTGTTGATCTCCGCGCTGTCGTTCGCGCTGGCGTCGCCGCTGGGCATGGCGCTGGCGACGCTACGACTGTACACGGGGCGTCCCGGTCGTTGGCTGGCGGCGACCTACGTCGAGCTGTTTCGCGGCACGCCGCTGTTACTGCAGCTGTACGTGCTCTATTTCGGCTTGGCCGATGTGGTGCGCCTGAGCCCGATGACCGCCGCCGTGCTCGGCTTGGCCCTCAACTACGGCGCGTACGAAGCGGAAGTGTACCGCGGCGCCTTGTCATCGGTGCCAACGGGTCAGACCGAAGCCGCGCGCGCGCTCGGGCTCAATCGCTGGCAGGCGCTACGCTACGTCGTGTTTCCACAAGCGCTGCGCACGGCGCTGCCCGCCGTCACCAACGACTTCGTCGCGCTGCTCAAAGATTCGTCGTTGATCAGCGTGATCACCGTCGTCGAGCTGACCAAGCGTATGACGATTTTGGCGGTGGAGCTGCGCGATTGGCTAACCCCCGGCTTGATGTGCGCGGCGCTCTATTTCGCGATGAGCTTTCCGCTGGCGCGCTGGGCTCGGCGCATCGAGCGGCGGCTAGAGCCCAGCCAAGCTCCCGTCGCAGCCTCCACCCCGCTGCCAGGTAACACGTGAGCAGCGAGCCGGTGCTGCGCCTGCACGGTGTCGCTAAGCGCTTCGGCGCCCGCACGGTGCTGCGCGGCATTACCGCGCAGGTGACGTCCGGCGCCATCGTGTCGCTCGTCGGCGCCTCCGGCTCCGGCAAAACGACACTGCTACGCTGCCTGAACGGGTTCGAAAGCATCGACGCCGGACAGATTCGTATTGCCGGCCATCTCGTCGAGCCCGGGCCGAGCGACGCCGCATTGACGCGACTGCGCGCCGACGTCGGCATGGTGTTTCAAGACTACCAGCTGTTTCCGCACCTCTCGGTGCTCGACAACCTGTGCCTGGCGCCGCAAGTCGTGCGCAAGCTGCCGCGCGCCGACGCCGAAAAACGCGCGCGCGCGCTGCTCGAGCAAGTCGGCTTGGGCGACCGCGGAAAGTCGCGCCCGAGCGAGCTTTCCGGTGGGCAAAAACAGCGCGTGGCGCTGGCACGGGCGCTCGCGCAAGACGTCCGGCTACTTTTGCTCGATGAACCGACGAGCGCGCTCGACGCTGGGACGCGCGACGAGGTCGTGCGCATCTTGCGCGAGCTGGTGAAGCGCGCGGCGCGGCCGCTGACGGTCGTGCTCGTCACGCATGACCTGCACCTCGCCGAAACACTTTCCGACGAGGTCTGGACGCTGGTCGATGGCAGCCTGGCGTCGGCCGGAGCTTAAGCCGCACGACGACGACGCAAGCCACCGAGCAAGAGCAGCGCGCCGAGCGACAGCAAGCCAAGGCCCGCGCGCGAGCGCGAACCAGGCAGCGCGCAGCGGCAGCCGGAATCGGGGCTGACGCTGGTCGCGGTCGGTGTCGCAGGGTTCACGGCGCCGCCCGCGCTGCCGGCTGCCGACGTTGTCGTGCCGGCCGCGCCAGCGGTCTGGGCGTTAGAACCGGCCATACCGGCGCCCGCAGTTGGCACGCCACCCGCGGCCGCGCCTGCACTCGCTCCGCCGCCAGCGCCGCTTGCCGCAGCCCCTGCACTGCCGCCAGCACCCGTACCGCCCGCGGCCGCCGCATCGGTGACCGTGAACGACACTGGCATGCTGGTAGCGTTGGCGAGCGTCGTGTCGGTCGCCTTTGCGGTGACGGAATGCATGCCGGCCGTCGCCTGCCACGTGAACGTAAACGGCTTGGCCGTCACCTTACCGAGCGACGCCGTGCCCTCGAAAAACTCGACGCTCGCAATATCGACGCTGTCGGCTCCGGCATCGGCGGTGAGCGGCAGCATGCCCTGGCCCGGCGTCGCGCCCATGCTGGGGCTGGTGATGCTGACGCTGGGCTCGCGCTCGAGGCCCTTCTTCACCAAGGTCTCCATCACGGCGTAGCCAGCGTCGGTGGGGTGAACGCCGTCGCCGAAGTACTCGGGGTGAGCGAGCGTCGGCGTGTTCAAGTCGATGGTAGGGAGGTGCTTCTCCATCGCCAGTTGCTTGAGCAGCGGCAACTCCTGATCGTGAATCACGTCACCGCGAATGCCGCAGCACGGATTGTTACCCGTGGCGAGCGGGTACACGAGGTACACCACGGGCTTGGTCGACAAGCCGGTGAAGTGATCGATCAGCGTGCGGTAGTCCGCCAGAAATTGCTGGTCGTTCTTCTTGCCGACGGCCGGATCCCAGTTCTGCGGCTTCGAGTCGTTCGTGCCCAGCATGATGATGACGCTCACCACCGCGCCGGCACCAGCGTTGCTTACGAAATTCGTGGCTGCTGTGTATTCGGCTTGTTGGTTGTACGGCAGATCACCGAAGCCGGCCGACAGCAGCGTCGCGCCGCTGTGCCCGAAGTTCTTCACCTGTACGGTGTTGCCGAGGGCCGCCTGCAGCAGCGAGACGTAGTTCTTCGAAGCGTCCGAAGCCCCGGCCCCGGCCGTGATGCTGTCGCCGACGCAAGCCACGTGCGTCGGCTGCCGTGGCTCGGCCTGGGCAGAACTGGCGAACAAGCCGATGCCCAGCGCGAAAAACGGCAAAAATCCGACGCACGGCGAGCTCTGAGTCCGGTTCACGACGTATTTGAACAACGTATGCAGCCAGCTAGCAAGCCGCGCCGCGGCAAGAAATGGCCAAAACCAGACACATGACCGCGAAAGAAACGCGAGAAGGTTGCAGCCCGGTCGGACAGACGGGCCAAGACTGCTCATGAACTTGCTTCTCCGTCTGCTACTGCTGCTGCTCACCGCGCGCTTTCGGCCTCGTTGCGACATCCTGGGCCCCGCGCGCAAACGCTTCATCGTCTGGCCGCCGGACTTGGATGTGCTGCGCCACGTGAACAACGGCGTCTACCTATCGATGCTCGACGTGGCGCGCGTCGATCTGCTGCTGCGTTCCGGCATGGCCAAGCCGCTGCGGAAGCGCGGCTTCTATCCGGTGGTGGCTGCCGAGACCATCCGCTTTCGCCGCTCACTGCAGCTGTTCCAAGCCTTCGAGGTAGAGACGACCGTGATCGGCTGGGACGAGAAGGCTTTCATCATCCAGCATTGCTTCCGGCGTCGCGGAGAGGTGGTGGCCGACGCCGTCGTGCGTGCCCGCTTTCTAAAACGCCAAGGCGGCACCGTGAGCTCCGAAGAGCTGCTCGCCGTCGTGGGCAAGAGCGGGCCCTCACCCGAATTGCCGACGTGGATCGACGACTGGAACCGTGCGAACTCGGGCTGAGGCAGCCGGCGCGCGCTAGGCGCGCCAATCAACCGCGGCTATTGCTGCTGCTTCAGCTTGCGGTAGAGAGTGCGGCGGTCGAAGCCGAGGACCTTGGCAGCCAGCGTCTTGTTGCCGCCGACGGCGATCAGCACCTTGCGGATGTAGCGCTCTTCGACCACGTCCATGCTTGGGAGCTGCTTCGGGTCGTCGCTCTCGGTGTAGACCTCGGTCGGGCGGTGCTCTCGGATCTTCGCCGGCAGATCGTCGGTCGTAATTTCGTCGAAGCGTGCCAGCGCCACCGCGCGCTCCATGCAGTTTTCGAGCTCGCGCACGTTGCCGGGCCAGTCGTAACCCATGATGTACTCGGCGACCGCGCGTCCCAAGCGGTCGACGTGCTTGCCCGAGCGCTGGGCGGCGCGCTGCAAAAAGAATTGCGCCAACAGCAGCGCGTCGTTGCCACGCTTGCGCAGCGCCGGCACGTCTACGCGCACCACGTTGATGCGGTAGTACAGGTCTTCGCGGAAACGCTTGCTGGTCACCTCGCCTTCGAGGTCGCGATTGGTCGCGGTCACGATGCGCGCGTCGAAGGGAACTTCTTGTGACGAGCCGAGCGGTCGCACCTTGCGCTCTTGCAGGGCGCGCAGCAGCTTGGCCTGCATACCGAGCGGCATTTCGCCGACTTCGTCGAGGAACAGCGTACCCTGATTGGCCTCGACGAACAGACCGCTGCGCGAGGTGCGCGCGTCGGTGAAGGCGCCGCGTGTGTGACCGAACAGCTCGCTCTCGAGCAAGCTCTCTGGAACGGCGGCGCAGTTGATGGCCAAAAACGGACCGCGCCGGCCGCTGCGTTCATGCAGTGCGCGCGCCACCAGCTCTTTGCCGGTGCCAGATTCGCCGGTGATGAGCACGTTGGCGTCGGTCTCGGCGACGCGCGACACGATATCGGCCATGCGCTGCATGGCTTCGCTGTCACCGATGACGTTCGGCAGCTCATGCTCGTCGACGCGACGCCGCAGCCGCCGCAGCTCGTCGGTCATGGCACGGTGGCGCAAGGCGCGATCGATGGTGAGCGCCAGCGCGTCCATCGACACCGGCTTGGTGATGAAGTCGTAAGCGCCCGCGCGCATGGCGCCGATAGCGTGCTCGAGCGTGCCGAAGCCGGTCATCACGACCACGACCAGGTCCGGCCGTTTCGCGAGGGCGGCGCGACACAGATCGAGCCCGCTCATGCCCTCCATGTGGATGTCGACCAGCAGGATCGAGAAATCTTCGTTGTCGAGGTGGGCGAGCGCTTCGTCGGGCGACAGGCGCCAGGAGACGCCGTAGCCGCGCTGGCTCAAACCGGCTTCCGCCAGCTCGCACATGTCACGGTCGTCGTCCGCGATCAGAATTTTGGGCGCCGTCGACGGCGCACGAAAATCGGAGGCCCGGGTCTCAACTGCAGCTAGAGCGCCATTCATCCCCCCCTCACGAAGCACGTTGCGTGCCGGTGCTTAATGTCCCGAAACCGTCGACAAATCTGTGATCTGACGCTCGCCATATCGATGCATTTTGCCACATGTGACCCACTGTGCGTAGCAAAATGTCACGACTCTAGAGTCACGCCTGCACCCGGTCGCGCCCCAAATCTTTGGCAGCATAGAGGGCTCGATCGGCTCGTTTCAAGAGTGACTCAATGGGCTCGTCGCCCCGGAGTTGCGCCAGCCCCAGGCTGATGGTGACGCGAATGGGTGCCGACGCGGCGCTCTCCGAACTATCCCCGCTCTGCACCTCACAGGCGGCCACGGCGGCACGAACGCGTTCGGCCAGGACGAGCGCGCCGGACAAGTCGGTGTCCGGCAGCAAGATCGCGAATTCTTCGCCACCAAGGCGGCCGAGGACATCGCTGACGCGCAGCGCGCTCTGGGCGGCCCGCGTGATTGCCGAGAGCACGTGATCGCCAGCCACGTGCCCATGGTTGTCGTTGACGCTCTTGAAGTGGTCGGCGTCGAACGAACACAACGAAAGCGGCGCCCCGCTGCGTAGCGAGCGCTCGCGTTCCCGCTGAGTCAGCTCCACGAAGTGCCTTCGGTTCACGGCGCCGGTCAGCGAGTCGGTGGTAGCCAGCGCGCGCAGCTGCTGCTCGAGGGCCTTCTGCGCTGTCACGTCGAAGATGCCAACCAGCTGCTGTGCCGTCGCTCGGTCCATTCGAACAGGTCGACGCAGTTTAGCTGAGTGCCGGCTTGGTCGAAACGCCAGACGCTACCGCGCTCGACGCGCAGCAGCGTCGTCATGAGCTCGGTAACCTGCGCGTAGCCCGACTCGATATCTCGGCCCGTCAGGGCCTCGGAGTGACCCAGCTTGGACAGCAGCTGGCGGTGAAGACCCAGGCGCTCGGAGACTCGCTCGCCATCAGCGCCGAGGCGCACGATGGCGCTGGACGAGCGGGAGGATTCAGGAGAGCTCACTATGGCGCTACTTTCGACGTATCACGGGCCTTTTCGAAAAGCACCCCGAGATGCCTCGGGTTAGGCTGCCGAGCGTGCGTCTCGTTCTAAGGTTCCTGATTTCGTTCTTCTTGTCTGTCACCTGCGCTTGCGCCTGCTCGGCGGCCAAGCCGGTGACTACGCAAACGCCGCTCGACTCCAGCAGCCGGGAAAGTGGCAGCCAGCCGGTAGCGCCTGCCAACACGCTCGCCTTTCCGGAGGCGCGACCCGAGCAAGCGCGGGCCAAGGTGCCGGTAACCCCTGCCGATCCGCAGTGGGGCAACGTCGACGCGCCAGTTACCATCGTCGAGCTCAGCGACTTCGAATGCCCGTTCTGCTCGCGCGTGCAGCCCACGCTCGAGGCGTTGAAGCGCAAGTACGGGCCCAGCCAGCTGCGCCTGGTTTGGAAGCATAGCCCGCTACCTTTTCACCAAGACGCGCGCCCGGCGCACGAGGCGGCAGCAGCAGTGTTCATGCTAGCCGGCAGCTCGGCGTTTTACGGCTTTCACGACCTAGCTTTCGCGAATCAGCAAGAGCTAAGCAAGCCGAACTTCGAGAAGTGGGCGAGCCTTGCGGGCGTGACGCCAGCCGCGCTGCAAGCCTTGCTCGACTCGGGGCGAGCCGCACAAAAGGTCGATGAAGACCTCGCGCTCGCCGCAGCCCTCGGCGCCAACGGCACGCCTGCTTTCCGCATCAACGGCGTCACGGTTTCAGGTGCCCAGCCGCTCGAAACGTTCGTGACGGTGGTCGACGCGCAGCTGGCGGCAGCTCGGCAGCTGGTGCAAGCCGGCACGCCACCCCGACAGGTCTACGCCGCGCTCACCGATCAGAACGTCGCGCTGAGCCCGCCCGCGCCGCCGCCAGTCGCAGACCTGCCAGAGGCGGAAGACACTCGGATTTGGAAGCTGCCGATCGCGGCGGATGACCCACAGCGCGGGGCCAAAGACGCGCTGGTCACGCTCGTCGAATACTCGGACTTTCAGTGCCCGTTTTGCAAACACGCGGCGGCCACGGTGGAAGAGCTGCGTAAGCTGTACGGCAAAGATCTGCGCGTCGTTTGGAAGGACAATCCGTTGCCCTTTCACCAGCGCGCGCTGCCGGCTGCCAAGTTCGCGCGCGTGGTGCTGCAGACGCGCGGCGTCGAAGCCTTCTGGAAGCTGCACGACGCGCTATTCGAGAATCAAGCCTCGCTCGAGGACGCGGATTTCGAAGAGCTGGCCAAACACCAAGGGCTGAGCTGGAAAGCGCTGGAGCCCGCGCTCAAGTCCGAGAAGCTCACGGCGCGCATCGAGGCCTCGATTGAAGAGGCCAATGACTTTCAGGCGCGTGGCACGCCGCATTTCTTCATCAATGGGCGGCGCCTGTCCGGCGCGCAACCGCTCGACAACTTCAAGAAACTGATCGACGAGCAGCTGGCCCAGGCGCGCGCGCTGGTCGAGCACGGCACACCACGCGCCAAGGTGTACGCGGCGCTGATGAAAGACGCCGAGCAGCCGCCGCCGCCGGAGAAGAAACACCTCGAAGTGCCGAGCTCTGCGCCCGCTCGCGGCGACGCTCGCGCGCCGGTCGTGATTCAAGAGTTTTCGGACTTCGAGTGTCCGTTCTGCAAGCGCGTGGAGCCGACGCTGCTCGAGCTCGAAAAGGAATTCAAAGGCTCGATCCGCATCGTGTGGCGGAACATGCCGCTGCCGTTTCATGCCCACGCCGAGCTGGCCGCCGAGTCGGCCGCCGAGGTGCTGGCGCAGAAGGGGCCCGCGGCTTTTTGGGAGTACCACGACCTTTTGTACGGCGCGCAAGGCACCGAAGAAGGGCTAGAGCGCGTCAGCTTGGATTTTTTCGCCGACAAGCTCGGGCTCGACATGACGCGCTTCACCGCAGCGCTCGATCATCACGACCACGAGGTCGAAGTGAAAGCCGACGCCGCCGCAGCCACGGCCATCGGCATCAACGGCACCCCTGGCTTCTTGATCAACGACTACTACCTGAGCGGCGCGCAGCCCGCTGCGGCGTTTCGTCGATTGATCAAGCGGGCGCTGGCGGACGCGGGGAAGAAGTAGGGGCCTTCGATTGGCTGGTGCGCGTTTGCGCCTCCGCCCTCACTTCACGATCGTCGGCGGCTTCGCGATGCGCTGCAAGTTGAGTCCACCCGGATAGTAGTAGGACGTCGCGAAACCGAAGCCCATGACCTGCAGGCCCAGGCCGCCATCGGCGTCGGTGGAGAGCTTGTGGACGCCGCCGGTGGCGCTGTCGAGCGTGAGGCGCATGGAGGACCAACCACTGTTGCCAATCGGCGTGGCGGCAGCGGTAGTGGCTTTGCCGTCCAAAAGCACGGCGGCGCCGGTCGGCAACAGCACGTCGGCGTAGTTTTCCATGTAGTCGGCCGGCGCGAGGAACGTGTAGTCCTTGCGGAACTGCTTGGGCGCGACCTCCATGCTGAAGCTCGGGTCACCTTGCGAGGTGGTGGCGTCGGTACCGGGCATTTGCAAGACGCCGCCGACCATGAACGACGCTACCGCGAACGCTTCGCTGCCCTCGACCACGAACGGCTTGTCGAGCATGCAGTTGTCGGCGGTGCTCATGCACAGCGCCGCGGGCTGCCCGACCGGCATGGCAGGAATCTGCACGACGTCGCCGGCGTTGATGGTGTCGGGCGCGTCGGGCGTCGGCTTGCCCTCGGGGTAGGTGAGCGTCGTGCCGTCGACGTTGCCGTAGAGGCGCACGACGTGACCCACCTGCTGGCCGAGCGGCGTGGCGGGCGGCACCACGATGTATTTTTGGCCCAAGACCTCGCCGGGCAAGACCGTCTCTTCCATGTGGTCGGCGTTGGCGACCGACACGTCAGGCAGCTCCGAGATGGCGTTGAACGCGATCAGCTGCACGTTGTGGCCGTCGTTGGCCGACACGATGGTGCCGCTGATGTCGGCGTTGTGGGTCCCCGGATATTGGGCCCAGGCGCCGACCAGCTGCACCACGTCGCCCGCGTTCATGCTCAGCATATAAGAGTCGCCCGGCAGCTTCGCGTCGATGCCGCTGCCGGGCGGACCCGCCGAAACGCAGGTACCGAGCATGGTGGTCGGAAAGAGCTCGACGCCGCACTTCGGGCCGAGCTGCACCTGCACCTCGGTGCCGTCGGTGGTCGCGGTGATGGCCACGCCGCCCGGCACCGTGCCCCAATCGGTGCCTTCGTTCTTCGAAGAATAACCGAAGACGCGGTAGTGCTCGGTCATGGCCGTCGACGGAATCAAGAGCGATGCGTCGTTCGTCGCGGATTTACAGCCGCCAGCCGCCACGCGGTTGCACGCGCCGGCCGGCAACGTGTACTTCAGCGGATTGAACTGCCAGGCCGTAACCGGCACCGAGCTCACCATGTGATACGCGCCGCCGTTCGCGCGCGACGAAGCGTTGAGCCGCCCGCCCGAGGTGGCCGGGATGAGGGGGACCCCTGGCAGCGTAAACTCGGGGCCCTTCAGGTCCATGACCCAATTGAGCATCACCGTCTCGAGCCCCCCGGCCTTGACGGTCACGGCTTGGTGAAAACCCGCCGGGCCGTCGATGGTCACGCTCGCGTCGGCCAGCGTGCCGTTGGCAACCACGACCGCCGGTTGAAATTCCTGCCACACCGGGTTGGCAACGATGGTCGGCCAAAAGTCGCAACCGACGTAGGTGTGGCCCCTCGCAGCGTCGGCGCACGACTCGGGGGAGCCATTGTCGACCATGGCGCTGCCGACGCCGCCGCCTAACGAAATGTCGCTACCAGCGCTACTGAGGTTCGGCTGCATACCGATGCCGCTCGTTCCGCCGCCGCTACTGCTGGCACCGGAGCCGTTGCTCTCGTTCTTGGCCGCGCCCGCTGCGCTGCAGCCGTTCACCGAACCGAGCAGAGCCGCCAAACACGCAATCACGTGAAGCTTCATGGGGAACCTCCGGGCGCTTTTGTTCTAGCTCCCGGAGCTCGCCCCAAGATGGTCGTTATTGCTCCTCATTCTGTACGTTTTAAGTCAACTCCGAGCCGGAGCGCGTGCCGACAAGGAGTCGGACCACGACGCCCGATGCAGCATCTTTTCAGCCCGATTCAGCTTGGGTAGGCCTTGCCTGGGCGCGCAGCTGCGCGCCGCGCGCGGCCTTCGGCCGCGCCAGGAGCTGCGGCCTACCTGGGAGTCGCGGAGACTCGTTTTGCGAGCGTCGGGGGTGAGCGCAAGTGGGGGCTTAGGCGCGAGCACCGGACGTCAGATTTGGCGTATTTCGCGGGAAAAGTACGGATTTGACTACGGTTTTGGTGGCGGGGTTTCGGGGCGAGTGGCTTAGTCGATCATCATGCGTGGCTTGAGCCGAAGCGACGGGGCGATGAAGCGTGAGCACGACCGCAGCCATAGGGCGCGAATTTTCGCGCGTTACGGCTTGCTGTTGCCCTTGCTGGCGGCGATCGGGAGCGGCTGCGCAACGCAAGACGACGGCGGCGCGACCGGTGGCGGAGCTTCGACAACCGGCGGCAAGAACGCGAGCGGCGCTACGGGCACGAGCGGTAGCAGCTCCGGCAGCAGCAGCGCCGGCACGAGCGGTAGCAGCTCTGGCAGCAGCAACGGCGGCACCCCAACAGCCGGCACTGGTGGGACGGCGACCAGCGGCTCCGGCGGGACGGCGACCAGCGGCTCCGGCGGAACGGCCGCCGGTAGCGGTGGCGCGAGCGGCAGCGGTGGCGCGAGCGCGGGCGGCGGGGCAGGCGGCAGCGCGGGTGCGGCCGGCAAAGCGGGCGCCGGTGGTACGGGCGGCACGGGCGGCGCGGGCGGCAGCGCCGGTGGGGGCGCGGGCGGCAAGGCTGGTGCGGGCGGCTCCGGTGGCACCGGAGGCACGAGCGGCGGCGGCGCGGGCGGCACAGGAGGCACGGGCGGCACGAGCGGCGGCGGCGCGGGCGGCACGAGCGGCGGCGGTGCGGGCGGCTCCGGTGGCACAGCGAGTTGCACGCTGGTTACCGATTGCCCGAACGACGACAACACCGTCCACAACGTTTGCGACGCGAGCAAGTGTCGCGTGCGCGGCTGCAACGCCACCAACTGCGCTTACGAGCTGACCCACGTCGTGGTGGGCACGAAGACAGCGACCAGCGCCGTCGGGCAAGTGTTCGTGACCTGGGACGCCACCAATCTGCACCTGGATTATCAGATTCACGATCTCACGCCTGAAAACGACTCGGCGCTGAACTGGGAAGACGACTCGGTCGAGGTCTACCTGGATTTGAATCATGCCGGAACCACGCCCTACGACGCGGACGACTATCAGATTACGGTGCCTCGCGACGCCGGCACGATCGTCGGCCTCGGCACCAACCTCAACTTCGGGGCGATCACCGTCGCGCGCACCGAGAGCGCGGCGGGCTACGAGATCAAGGTGACTTTGCCGTGGAACGCGCTCAATGGCGCAACCTCGCAAGTCGGCAAGCTGATCGGCTTTTCTGCAGGCTTGAACGACGACACGAACGGCGGCACGCGCGAGACGCAAGTCATGGTGTTCGGCGACGCGAACAACTACCAAAGCGCCGCGAACTTCGGCGCCTTGCAACTGTGAGGCGCGGGCGCGGACGGCGTCAAAGCAGCGCGCCGACGCTCAGGCTGCTGCCAAGCCAGTAGTGATTGAGCGAGATCGGCTGGTGGCCCTCGACGCGCCCCTCGAGTGGAAACGACACCAGCCCTGCTTCGGCGCCCAACCCGAGGCTCCAAATGCCGTAGGTCGAGCCCAGACCCAGCGCCAGCAGCGGCCCACCGCATGGACCCGAGACGGTGCCGACGGCGGCGCCGACACCAGTGGCCGATTCGCCGCTGATGCGGCCCGAGCCAAAGCGATAGCCGCCGAAAATCTGCACCCACCACGAGTTTTGCAGCACCAAGTAGCCGGCTTGCGCGCTCAGCGTCATCAGCTGCACGTGCGCGCTGCCGAGGTCGTAGCGCCGATCGTCGAGCGCTAAGTCGAAGTCGAGCTTCAAGCCGAAGTGCGCCAGGCGCAGGTAATCGACGGACGAGCCGTAGCCGACGAACGGACGCTCGGCCCGGAAAGTGCGCACGAGAGCTAACGCCATCAGCCGCACTTTGGGTCGTGGGACGGAACGGGGCGGAGGCGGAACGGCGCGGCCAACGAGCTTGGGCTTCGGCTCGGGCTCGGGGGCTGGTGGCGCTGAGCGGGCGTTGAGCAACTCGATGGCGGCCAGGGCGAGCACGCGTGCGCCGACCTCGCCCGTGACGTCGGCGGCTCTGAGCATGCGCGCGCGCGGCAGCGAGCCGTCGCCGCGTTCTTCGACGCGCAAGGTCACAGCGTCGCCCTCGCACGCGACACTGACGCGCGCTTGCTCGACGCCCGAGCCCGCGTCGCGGCGCTGTTCGATGTTCAAGAGTCGGCTGAGCTGGGCGCGATCGACGCGCGGGCACGTGTCCGCCACGACCACGCGCACGCCGCTGTCATCGCCGGGCGCCGCAGCGGCCGCGCGTGCGCCGACCAGGCCCGAGGCCAGGGCGCAGATCAGAACGGCGTGCCGCACCCCTACAGCTTACGCAATCGCTGGGCTTGTGGTCCGTCTGGATAGAGGTCGATGTAGCGTGCAGCCAGCTGTCTGGCTCGCTCACTCTGGCCGGCTCGCTGGGCGGCGTCGGCTTCGCGCGCCAGCGCATCGGAAGCCAGCGGACCTTGAGGCGCGAGCTGCTGAGCGCGGCGGAAGGCGTCGGCCGCGCGACCCGGCTGGCCCAGGTCTTCGAGGAGCACGCGACCAAGCGTGAACGCGGCCGCGGGCGCGCGCTTGTCGCGTGGGAAGGCGTCGGACACGCGCGCCAAATAGCGCGTCGCCTCACCCGGATGACGACTGAGGCGCGCCACGTCGGCGGCGAGCATCAAGTCGCTGGGCTCGTCGTGCACGCTCTTGGCGACCGGGGCGAGCGCCTTGTACGCCTCTTCGTAGGCGTGGCGCTTGGCCAGCTTGCGCCACGCCGACGCTTCTTCGCCGACGGAGCCGGCCAACTCTGCCAGCGGCTCCGCGGGCGCCGCGCTCTTGGCGGCGTCTGCGCCGGCCGAGGGCGGTGGCGGATAGATACCGGTTTGACCCGCGGACAGGAACGCCTCGCCTCCCGTCCACTGCACGCGCACCTCGCCGCGCTCTACGGCAACGCGCGTAAACGAGCCCTCGCGCACCAAGCTGAACGCCGTGCCGAGCACCCGCACCTTGACCTCGCCGCTTTCGACCTCGAACACGCGCGACTCGTCGTGCCGCACATCGAAACGCGCGGAGCCCGCGCCGAGCTGGGTGCGCACCAACGCGGCGCTTTGCTGCATGACCTCGACGCGGCTGCCCGCGCCCAGCAGGCTCACGCGCGAGCCGTCGGCCAGAGCGAAGTCACGCGCGTTCGGAGCTGGCGCGACGCTGGCCAGCGACGGCGCCGCGTGCGCCAAATCAGCTGATTTCTGGCTCCAAAGCCACAGACCAGCCGCTACGGCCAGCGTGGCCGACACTGCCATTGCGCCGCGCACGACGACGCGACGACGACGCGCGAGCAGCAAGCGCTGCGGCAAGCGCTCGCTCTGCTCTTGGCCCCACAGCGAGCCGACACGCAGCGGCCCTTCGGTCAGGCGACGTTCAAAATCCATGGCCGCCCTCCAACCTCTGCTTCACTACCGAGTGCGCCGCAGAGATGCGACGCTTGGCCGTCGCCAGCGAGCAAGCGCACAAGAGCGCGGTCTCTTCGAGGCTCTCGCCTTGCACGTGGCGCAGCACCCAAGCCACGCGCTCTTTGGCAGACACGTCGTCGAGCGCGCGGTACACCTCGGCAATCATGCGTCGCTCTTCAGGACCCGCGGCGGCATCCGCCAGCCGCTCGTATTGCGGCGGCTCCGCCAAGTCGAACACGTTCCACAGCGCGCGCACGCGCAGCTTGCGCATCGAGCTACGCACGGTCACAGTCGCAAACCAGCTCTTGGCCTGGAGCAGTTGGTCGCGTTTCTTCAAACCACCGAGCGCCGCAATGAACACGTCTTGCACCACGTCTTCGACCTCGTTCTCGCGGCCCAAAATGCGGCTGGCGATAGCGGCGACGTACGGCGCGAAGCGCTTGTACAAATCTTCGATCGGAATGCCCTCGGCGCTTTCGGGCGGCGCGGGATTGGCCTGCAGCGGCGCCGGTGCGTCGGCTTTGCGGAAGTCGACCAGCTGCCCCTGCCCGGTAGCTGGCACCACGCGCAGCGCGGCAGAGGAGGGCAGACGATGCGACATCCGAAGCCTATAATGGCGCAGCCCGGCCAAACGGCTCAGCAAATGGCCCAATTCACCCCACCTCTCCGCCGCAACTACCGGATCTTACGGGAGCTTCTGGTTGCGGTGGCCACCATGGGCGTGACCTTGGCAACGAGCTGCAGCGGCGGCGAAAGCGGGCTCGTGCTGGGTGAGCCGCTGCCGCAGCTCGAGGCAGGCAGCGGCGGGATCGGCGGCGGCTTCGCGACTGCTGGCGCCGCGATCGGCGGCACTGCGGTCGGCGGCACTGCGGTCGGCGTGGGCGGCGCACCTGACAGCGCTGGTGCGCCCGACGCGGGCCCGAGCGCCGGCGCGGCGGGCATGCCGACGGGCCCGAATGACCCGCCATGGCTCGCCGCAGCTTGCACGCCCGCGCTCGACTTTCAAAACAAAGATACGACCGCGCAGGGCAAGCTCTTTACCGACGCCGTGCCCGATCCGTCCGAGCTGGTGACGGCCGCCGCGCACGCGACGTGTCGCACGCTCTATCACAGCGCGAACGAGGTAAAGTCGGTGCCAAGCATCTCGCTCGTGGTCGAGGACTCGAGCGGCGTGGCCTACACGGCGGGCAACACCGTGCACCTCAGCACGCGCTACTTGAAGACGCTGGCCGATCGCGGCGTGGATCTGCGACTCGAGATCACCGGCATCTTTCATTTCGCGGTGTCGCTCGTGTACGAAAACGGCGGCGCCGACGGCGATCCAGCTCCACCCGTTTGGTTGATCGTCGGCATAGCCGACTACGTGCGGCTCGAGTCGGGCTACCTCGATCGCGGAGCCCGGGTGAAGGGCGGCTCGTACGACAGTAGCTCGCAGGCGACCGCGTTCTTTCTCGACTACCTTTCGACCATGAACCAAAGCTTGGTCTATTCGCTGAACCAGCGACTGTCACCGAGCGCGCCGGTCTGGAACAACGACGTGTTCGTGAGCCTGCTCGGCAGCGATCTCGACACGCTCTGGGCGGCGTACCAGGCCACGCTTTGAGCCAGCTTTTCAGGCTTAAAGCGGGCTTTTGTGGGCTTGATCTGGCCGGATTTGGGCGTATACTGAACGCATGAGCAGCGACGAAGGCGGCGTGAACTACGACAGCAGCCCGGTGGCAGAAACCGCAATCGACGGCACCGAATACCGCATCGACGCCGGCAAACAGGGCACGGCCATCTGCGTGTCGACGCGGCCTGCCGGCTCGTGGGATTGGTCGTTCCTGTGCGAAGCCCGTTGGGACGGCAGCGAGCTGCGGGCCAAGTCGCTCGAGCGCGCCATCCGCACGCAGTTATCGCGCGCGCTCAGCAGCGTCATGCAAGACCAGTAAGTAGGCTAAAGCGGTCAGCTGCTTGGTGGCTGCTTGGATTCTACGTAAACCGTTGTCTTCCAAGAGCGATGAAATACGCGGAGAAGCTGAAGCTTTTCGCGGGCGTAATCCATAGCCACGTGAACCTGGTGAGCTTCTGGCTGGGCAGTGAGTGGCGGCGCTCCTGAACGGTACTGAGTCGCCAAAGTCGACATGCGCGAGGTGCGCGCGTGCGGAGCTGTATCTACATGCCGAAACGAAATCTTACGACCCTGTCGTCGCTGGGTGGGGCAAGTTGCGTGGTGTTGCCGCTGCTCATGGGTTGCACCGGTGTGATGTCCGGTGATCCGAATAGCCATGGGTCAGTTCCGGCGACCGGGCTCACGCCTGGGCCCGCGGGCGTTGGCGGCACGAGCAGCGTCGGCGGGGCGAGCGCGGGCGGTAGCTCGACGACGACGACCACGCCACAAGCGTCGAAGCCCGAGGTGGACGTGATCACGATTCGTCGCCTGAATCGCACGCAGTACACCAACACCTTGCGCAGCCTGCTCGGCACCAAGCAGGACCCGGGCTCGCAGTTCCCACCCGACGACTTGTCGTTCGGCTTCGACAACATCGGCGAAGCGCTGTCGCTGCAGCCGCTCCACATCGAGCTGTTCGAGAGCTCGGCGGACGCCGTCTTGGCAGAGCTGTTCGCGCTGCCGGCAAGCGATCCCAACCGCATGAAGGTGCTGGCCTGCGACGCTCAGACCGGCGGGCATGCCTGCGTCGTCTCGACCGTCTCGGCCTTTGCCGAAAAGGCCTTTCGTCGGCCGGTCACGGAGGCAGAAGTCACGCCCTTCGTCAGCCTGGCCGAGGCCCACACGACCGCAGGCGGCACGGCCGCCGACGGCCTGAAGTTGGCGCTCAAAGGCGTGCTCATGTCGCCGCACTTCTTGTTCAAGGTCGAGCTGGACGCATCGCCCACCGCCAAAGACGTGCACAAGCTGAGCGCATACGAGCTGGCCACGCGCCTCAGCTACTACTTGTGGAGCAACATGCCCGACGCCGCGCTGTTCGCCAGCGCCAAGAGCGGAGAGCTGCTCACGGACGCCGGGCTCACCAGCCAGGTAACGCGCATGCTCGCCGATCCGCAGGCGCAGGCTCTGGTGACCGAGTTTGCCGCGCAGTGGCTGAACATTCGCCGGGTCGCCGCCGTCAAGCCCGACCCCACGACCTATCCGACCTTCAACGCCGACCTGGCGACGGCGATGCAAACGGAAACGTCGATGTTGTTCAGCGAGCTGCTCAACCAGGGCCGTCCGTTGTCCGAGCTTTTGACTGCCAACTACAGCTTCGTCAATGCGACGCTCGCGACTTTTTACGGCATCACGCCGCCGGCAGGCAGCGGCTTCAGCAAAGTGCCGCTCGCGGGCAGCCACCGCACCGGTTTCTTGATGGGCGGCAGCTTCTTGACCATGACGAGCAACCCGACCCGCACCTCGCCCGTCAAGCGCGGCAAATGGGTGCTCGAGCAGCTTTTGTGCTCGCCGCCGCCGCCGCCGCCGGCCAGCGCCAACATCGCTGCGCTCGACAGCGGGCCGGCGCAGTCGATGCGCGCCAAGCTCGAGCAGCACCGCGCCAAAGAGCCGTGTCACAGCTGCCACTCGCTGATGGATCCGATCGGCCTGGCCTTCGAGAACTTCGACGGCGTCGGCGCGTACCGTACCGCCGATCAGTACGGGCCGATCGACGCCACCGGCACGCTGCAGACGGTGAACGGCACCGTGAACTTCAACGGCGCCGATGAGTTGATCCCCATCGTCTCGAACGATGCGCGCATGGCGCCTTGCGCAGCCTCGAAGGTGCTGACGTACGCAGTGGGTCGTGGCTTCACGAGCGACGACGGCATCGCGCTGCAAAACGCGCTGGCAGCGACGGACAAATCCGGGCAAGGCGTCCGGGGCTTGATCGGCAGCGTCGCGCTGAGTGAGTCTTTCAGAAGCCGCCGAGCGGTGGGAGAATGAGCATGCGTAAGCATTCGTTTGGTCGACGTCTGTTCTTAGGTGGCGCGGCAGTCACCATCGCGCTGCCGTTCTTCGAGTCGCTCGTACCGCGTGAGGCGCGCGGCCAAGCCGCCGCAGTTCCCAAGCGGTTCCTGGGATTTTTCGCGCCCAACGGCTTCGACATGGCCGACTTCCGGCCGACCAGCGCGACGGGACAGCCGCTGGTCCTCGGACCGATGATGGCGAGCCTCGAGCCGTTCAAAGATCACTTGCTCGTGCTGGGTGCCCTGCAAAACACCAAGCAAGATCACCCGCTCGGTGATCACTCGGGCGGCATCGGCGCCATGCTCACCAACCGCACGGTGATCTACGACACCGAAAAGATGGGCGGCCCGTCGATTGACCAGCTGGTGGCCAAGCAGATCGGCGGCGGCACCAAAATCGCTTCGCTGTCGCTGGCGGGCGAGCCGGGCGCGACCGACGGCTCGTGCGACAGCGGCTACCGCTGCTCCGTCGGCAATCACATTTCGTTCGACACGAGCGGCGTGCCGCTGCCGAAGCTCTACGACACGGGCACCATCTTCGATCAGCTGTTCCAAGGCTTCGACCCCGGCGCCAGCCAGGCCGACATCGCGCGCCGCAACCAAGATCGCAAGAGCGTGCTCGACTCGGTGCTGACCGAGGCCACCGATCTGAAGGCCAAGCTCAACGCCAGCGACGCGGCCAAGCTCGATCAGTATTTGAGCGCGGTGCGCGACGTAGAGAGCCGCATCGACGTGGCCTCGAACGGCAGCTGCATGCCGCCGACGAAAATGGGCGGCACGCTCTCCGACCAGCAGCGCCACGAGCTACTAAACCAGCTGGTTTCATTGGCTTTCCAATGCGACATCACGCGCGTCGCCTCGATCATGTGGGGCAACGTAACGTCGAACCGCAACTACGCTTCGATCGGGGCGGCCGGCGGCCACCACGACCTTTCGCACCACGGCACCAACGCCGACAGCATCGCCAAGCTGAAGAAGATCGGCAAGTGGGAAATGGACCGCTTGGCTCACCTGCTGACCACGCTGAAGAGCTTGCCCGACGCCGACGGCCGCACGGTGCTGGACAACACGCTGATCTTCTACTCGAGCGACATTTCGGACGGCGACGCGCACAACCATGACGACATGCCCGTGCTGCTCGCCGGCGGCGGCGCCGACTTCACCATGAATCGTTTCGTCAACTACCCGAACAAGCCCTACTTCAGCGATCTGTTCATCTCGATCGCCAACGCCTTCGGCTCGAACATCACCACCTTCGGAGAGAAGGGCATGGCTCCGCTACCGGGGCTCAAGGCATGAAGCGCCGCGCAGTCTTCGGCTCGCCATTTTTGCTGCTGCTCGTCGCTTGCAGCGGAACGCCCGAGCCCTCGAACGGAGCGCCGCCGGCTAGCGCGGGCAGCGGCGGCGTGCCGACCAGCGCAGGCACGGGCGGCGCCGGCCAAGCTGGCAGCAGCGCGGGCATGAACGCGGGAGGTACGACTGCAGGGGCGGGCGGGGGCGGTGCCGGCGGCAGCGCAGGCAGTAGCGAGGTCGGAGGCAGCGCAGGCGCGAGCGGCGCTGCCGGCGCCAGCGGCTCGGGCGGGAGCGCCGGCTCCGGCGGGAGCGCCGGCTCCGGC
>Ga0307516_10001491_pt1 | contig 32288 bp, 44 predicted proteins | sample 19_EM_MG_FD_203310 | JGI IMG/M metagenome (GOLD analysis project Ga0307516, IMG submission 203310) | Populus trichocarpa ectomycorrhiza microbial communities from riparian zone in the Pacific Northwest, United States - 19_EM | ecosystem: Host-associated > Plants > Roots > Unclassified | place...
CCGGTGCAGCGGTACGCCTTTCACGGCGAGTGGAACTACATCGTCCATCCCGGACCCATCCCAGAAACTTTGCGAAACCAGACAATCAGCCTGTAACCGACCACCTAATTCATCGTCGAGCCCTTAGTGAGTTCCTCGCGGGCCGGGTCGCACGGCCATTCCTGGCCGCAGGCTTCACAGTCCCATTGCGGCCGCTTCGGGCGATGCACCTGCGTCATCACCAGCGACCGCCATTCGCCCGGTACGCCTGGCCGGGGGTGAGATCCCCGGCGCGGCCAACCTGCGGCCACACCGCCGTGGGTCCGATCCAGGCAGACACGCTGACCGGAGGCTCCGACCGCGAGCGGGCCGCCCACAGCCGCAGCTACAGCGGGCTCGGCGGAACAGTCTCCACGGTCGCTTTTGGTGCACGATGACCCCCAGTCGCCGGTTCGACGGGGGTGACGCTAGGTCCAGTTCAGCGGACGACGATTACCGCCGGTAATCCATCGTGATCAGGCGACTCCAACGCGTGAGGCAAGGTCCCGAAGGTGCGCGCCGCCAGCATCCGCCCGCGCCCGCCGGAGCATCGCCCCAACCGTCTCCCGGACGACCGGCGAGAGCCGGACCCGCTGCGGCGCTACCCGCTCCGCATTGACGAACTGGGCCAGCGCCTCGCCGTCCGCGCGGCGGGTCGCGGCGAGCGCGGAGCCGTACTTGATGTGGAACTGCGTACGGCGGGAGGTCGAAAGGATGCGCTGCGTATCGATGGCGCGGGCCATCTCAACAGCCTTGCCCGCCTCGCCACCCTCGAAGGCAATCGAGGCGCGCCACTGAGCCACGTTCGTCGGCCCAAAATTCATCTGCCCGAAGCCGCCGTCAGTCGGGTCCGCGCCGAGTGAATCGGCAGCGTCCTGCGCCTCGGCGAGCCGGTCGCCCGCCGCCTCCTCGCGGCCGGAAACCGTCTCCGCCCACGCAGTAGTGAGCTGGAGCATCCCGTATGCCTGCCGGACGGCTGGATTGGACAGGTGCGGCTGGAGTCGATCGGCGGTGGCCTCTGCGAGTTGCTGACCCACCGCCCGGCTCTCCGCTGGGAGCATGTGGAGCCGGGTGTACTCCGCGAGTCCAATCCACTCCCGCTCTCCCAGCGCTGAAGCGGCGAGGTGAGAACGCTCCGATGCAGACAGCGAGAGGTCGACGAACCCCAGGTACTTCAACACGAACGCTGCGTTGTGAGCAGTGAGCGTGAGCAACCGCAGCGCCTCGCTCCGGTCGGCTGCCTGCGGGTCGTGCGCCGCCGCACCAAGGTTCCGTAGCAACGGCGCAATCAGCGGGGCTGCGGACGAGTAGTCGCAGGTATGGCGGCAGTGCTGAAGCTGCTTGACGTCTGCGCGGAGCTGGTCGAGCGGGGCAGCCGAACGCGACGGGAGATCCAGGTACGCGAGCCCGATCAACGCTGCACGGATCTGGGGAATGGAGGCGAGCGCGCGGGCGTGCGGCGCGTCGGCAGGCGCGTACGGCTGGCCGGTGAGGTCAGCGGCTGAGACTTGGAGCGCGTCAGCGAGCCGGATCAGCGTGGAGCGCTTGTCGATCTCCTTGAAGCCGGACTCGATCTGGGAGACGTAGCCCTGCGTCATTCCGGCCAACTCAGCGAGGGCCTTCTGGCTCAGGCCACGCTTGAGCCGCCAGTACCGGACGCGAGCACCCGCGAAGTCCTCCGCCATGACACCTCCTCAAGGTCTATACCTCGACGGTACGACAATGAGGGCGTATCGCCTACGCTCCGCGCGACCGCTCAGGACCGCTCCGGACGACACGAACGGACTCGAAACGGGTCCGTCGTCGGATCGCATTGTGGTCGATCAAGGCGTTGCCCTGGTGAAGTGGTGCCCCCGGCAGGAATCGAACCTGCGACACACGGTTTAGGAATTCTTTCGGAATGTTTTGACGACCTGTATCTATCCCGATTTCGCATGGTTCCGATGTAGCAAACCGCACGCTCGGTAACGCAAACGCACGTTAAATCGCGCCGATCCTGTCCCCATGGGGACACTATGGTGACAGGCGTGGCCAGCATCGAAGAACGCCCGAGTGGACCGCGCGTCGTGTGGCGCCTCAACCGCCCAGGCGACCCGCTACACGGAAAGAAGCAGCACCTCGAATGCGACAACGACACCGTCGATGACGCTCTGAGCATCGTGGAAGGTCACCGCAGCCGGCTGACTCGCGACGAGGCAGAGGTACTGCTCCTGGGGCCTACCGCCATCGAGGAGCCACCCACGGCGCTGACCTTCCGCGAGTGGTGCGAGATATGGCTGAAGAGCAAGACGCGAATCTCTCCCCGCACCCGGCGCGACTACATGGGCCTGCTCGAAAACCGCATCCTGCCCGCTATCGGCGACACCCCCATTGACCAAATTCCGGCATCGGATATCGGCAAGTTCGTCAACAGCATGCGCGGGGAAGGCCTGTCCAACCGCACCATCACCCGGCACTACTCGGTGATCTTCCAGGCATTCGCGTCGGCGGTGAAGAACAAGAAGCTCGAAGAGAACCCGTGCGACGGCACCGACTTCGTACGGGACCAGGTCGCCGACGACGACCAAGGCGACGAGGACCACGTCTACCTCACCCCCACCGAGTACCAGATCCTCTACCGCGCCGTCGCCCCCTCGTACCGAGACTTCGTCGAGGCCCTGGCAGGATCGGCCGGCCGGTTTGGAGAGGTCACCGCGCTCCAGCCACGGGACCGAATTGCGCCCACCCGCCGCGACCCTGCGCCAAGACTCCACATCCGCAGGGCCTGGAAGCAGGCCGAGGACGGCTCGTACTACCTCGGTACGACCAAAGGCCGCGGGAAGCGCAAGAATATGATCGACGACGCGCTCGACCAGCTCCTGCTCCGATGCAGCAAAGGCAAGGACGCAGACGCGCTGATCTTCACCGCACCCAAGGGCGGCCGGATCAACCACCACAACTTCTACAACCGGGTTTGGCAGCCTGCCGTGATCAAGGCGATGCGCTGCGCTACCCATCCACCAGCATCCGAAGCCCTGCCGCTTGCCGAGCCTTCGGGCACCTGCGGAGACCATGGCGGCCTCAGCCGCGTCACAGGCCAACCCTGCCAACGCCGACACCTCGCGCCCGGCCTGAACCGGTGCGTGTGGCACGCCGGGCCCCCGCCGGATGCTGTGTCCTCTTGTGACTGCCCTGATGTGCTGCACCGCCGGCCAACGCCGCACGACCTTCGGCACACGTGCGCCGCCTGGATGCTGGAGGATCCGAACGTCGCGCCGCTGTACGTGTCGCGTTACCTGGGCCACGCCAGCATGGAGGTCACGGACAAGGTCTACGCCGGCCTCATGCCGTCCGGCGAAGGCGCTGCAGTGAAGGCGATCGCAACAGCGCGTGGGCGCGGTCGCGCTCAATGTCTCCCGGTCATCAAGGTCAAGAAGGTACGGAAGGTCAGGGCGGGCCGGTCGATGGTCAGCCCCGCCAAGGGAACTTCGCACGATGCTGCGAGGCGGCGCGCTCGTCACCGACGACTGCAACGGGAGCCGGCCGTTGCTCGTTGACGGTCCAGGCGCCAGCTGGGGGCCGCAGCACGCGCGCCAAGTCGGTCCCCGGCTGGTTGGCACGCTGTGCTGCCGCCATCTGCTGAATAGCCAACTGGAACCCGTGCATGAACGCCTCGCGTACTGGCGCTATGGCGACCAGGCACAGGTACGTCACCGAGGCGACGACGGTCAGTGTGCCGGCCACGCAGAGGCAGTAGGCGAATAGGAACGAGCCGATGTGGACCCCGGCCTGCGAGACGATCAGCAGCGCCGTGGTCACGGTCCAGCTGGCGCCGGCGAGCCAGCAGAGCACTTTGAAGCTCGGCAAGATGAACCTCCCCGTTGATCCCCCGTTGATCCCCCGCCGTATCGACGTGGGGTACTCAACGTAGAAGGATCACGCCTGATGATCAAGGGCGCACAGGGAGTGATCTTTACTATTCCGAGCCGGTTGCAGCAGCCTGCGACCCCGGGCCCGTCTGCCCGTTAGCTTCCTCAAACATGTCCACCAAGGACAGCAGCATCTGGCGCTGCCGTTCGGTGTAGACCGGCGAGGCCTGAATCGCGGCCCGCACGTCAATCTCACCCTGGCCATTTCCTGGCGCCGGTGGCCGTAGCCCGGCGAGCACCTCAGCGTGGACCTGGTCGATGTGCAACACGCGAGCTAGCGCATGGACAGTCTTCTGTTCCGGCGGCTGCTTCCCGGACTTAAGTCTGTCGATGGTTCCCCGAGAGACGCCCGAGAGTTCTGCCAGCTCAACCTTATTGAGCTTCATATCCAGACGTCTGCGCTCGACCTCAAGCCAAAGCGCATACGCGGCGCCGCGCTCCGGAGTTCCCATGTAGCAGGTTGTAGCACGATGTTCAGCCTTGACGACAGTCGCGTCCAGGATGCTGGCACATCGTGCTACATGATGTGCCACGATGTCGCGTGTTGCACCGTCATGTTTCGTCATGTAGCGTCAACCTTGCTACATCGCAGGACATCGCGTTACATCGAGAGGCTCCCTTGTTTTCCACTGACCGCATGACGATCGCCGCCGTCGCCGAGCACCTCGGCGTTTCGCGATGGACGGTCTCCCGCCTGATCGATGCAGGCGAGATCAAGTCGGCACCTGGCCGTGGCGGGTTCCGCATCCCTACCGCCGACTACGCCGCATGGGTCAACCGCCAGACGGTGTCCCCCGAGCAGAAGGACGGAGACATGCCCGTCACTGAGTTGCCCACGATGTTCGCCTTCGAGGACGTCGCGGAGAAGTACCGGCTGTCGCTGCGGAGCCTCAAAGAGGCCGCCCGGGCGCGGAAGTTCGCACACACCCGGATCGGCACGCAGCGCTACTTCACCGACGCGCAGCTGCAGGCATTCCTCGCGGCCAGGTCGGTCGAGTCCACACAGGACGCGTCTCGCGACGGCATGCGTGACCGCCGCGCACGCCGCACTCAGCGCCGCACCGCAGCCGCCTGACCACCCCGAGAAAAAGACCAGCGGCCCCGTCATCGCTCGCCAGCGCCGGGACCGCCAGACGAAAGGAACCTACCAGTGACCCAGTACCAAACGAAGCCGGTCGACCTGGTCGACAGCTTGCGGCAGGTCGCTGACCTGCTCGCCACGATGACCGACGTCGAGCTGCCCCAGTTCTTCGTCGACCTCGGCTTCACCGTGAGCAGCCACAAGATGGACAGCCCGGAGCAGGAGGACGAGCGCGTCGCCGCCGTCTGCACCTTGATGGCCGTCCTCACGCCCGGTTTGCAGGCCGCCTTCTGGCCCGGATCGAGCGCCTTCGGTACCCCGATGGGCGACCCGATGATCGGCGGTCTCAACGTCAGCGTGCACACCCACCTGAACAGCGCCAAGGAGCGCCAGCTGCGCGAAGAGAACGCCCGGCTCCGCGAGCAGCTCGACAAGGTCGGCGGCAAGGCATGACCGTCTTCAACCCGGCGTGCGTCGCGTTCGTCGCCATCTCGCTGAACGGCCTGTTCCTGGCCCTGGCCGTGGTCTACCGGCGGCAGCTCCGGCAGGCGCTCCGCCGCGTTGAGCGGCTCCGCGCCGAGCTGAACGCCTCCCACGCCTGGAATGGCGAGCTGCGAGCCGCGAAGAGCGCCGTGGACCAGCTGGTCAGCAGCGACCCCATGCACCTCGCCGCCCAGCTGCCGCAGCGCGACGACCCGCTGGAGCAGATGTTCCGGGCCCCCGCCATCGTCCCGGACCACGAGCGGGGCCAGCGATGACCGTCGAAATCCCGGTCAAGGCCTGCTGCGGCGCCCCCGCCGGTGACCACTGCGGTTGCCTCAGCCCAGCGGCCTCCGCGGCCGAGATGGCTCAGGCGCTCCGCGAGCGTGTCCCGATCGTCATGCACACCGGGCCGGCGGCCCGGTCCGCCATGGCCAAGACCGACGCGAGCCACCCGCTGCTGATTGCCATGCGCGCCGCTGCCAGCAGCCGATTCGACGCCAAGGGGCAGCCCCGGTGAACCCGTACCTCGCCGTCGGAATCGGCCTGCTCTTCCTCGGCTGCCTCCTGCTGGTTGCGGCCGGCCCGCGGATCCGACTCGGCCGCAGCCGCCAGCCACGCCCTGCCGGCCGTCACCACGAGAACACCGTCGAGATCGTGCCGCCGGACTACCGGCCGCCGACCGGCCAGCAACGCGTCACCGACGACACCGAGCGAATCGAGTGGAACTGATGACCGCCCAGAAGACCGCGACCACGACGCTCGCCGAGGCGCTCGCCGCCGTCCAAGCTGACCTGCCTGAGGTGCGCAAGGCCGAAACCGCGAAGGTCCCCACCAAGACCGGCGGCTCCTACTCCTACACATACGCCGACCTGGCCGCCATCACTCGGGTCATCCTGCCCCGCCTTGGGCAGGTGGGTCTGTCCTGGACCACCAAGCCCACGATCGTCGGTGACCGGTTCGTCCTCGTGTACAAGCTGCTGCACTCCAGCGGCGAGTTCGAGGAGGGCGCGTACCCGCTGCCCGACCGCGGCAGCCCTCAAGAGATCGGCTCGGCCATCACCTACGCCCGCCGGTACGCCCTCTGCTCTGTGACCGGCGTGGCGCCCGACGACGATGACGACGCTGCCGAGGCAACGGCCGGGCACCGCCGCAACCAGGAGATGGCCTCCCGGCCTCGCGACGACGCATGGGAGTCGGCGCGCCCCGCCAGGACGGCCAACCTGGCTGTCGTGAGCGCCTTGGCCACCGAGCTGGCCGCGCAGGTCCGCACGTCCGCCACGAAGGACGACCTGACTGCCGCCTGGCGAGCGCTCGCCGCGGCGAAAGCCTCCGGCCAGATCAGCGCTGACGAGGCCGATCAAATCGCAAAGGTGTGGAACACCCGCAAGGCCGAGGTCCTGCCTGCCGAGGCGAAGACCCCGGCGAACGATCCGGCCCGACGCCGCATGTACGACCTGCTCACCAAGGCCGAGCTGGCCAAGGACCGCGACGCGAAGCTGGCCTACGTCAGCGATGTCGTCGGCCGGGAAGTCGGCTCCACCAACGACCTGACCGACGACGAGGTCCGCGCAGTGTGCGAGCGGCTTGAGTCGTACGTCCGGCAGCTGGAGCCCGCGGGAGCCCCGGCATGAGCCACAAGCCCACCGACGAGCAGCAGCTGGTCATCAACGCCTTCACCTCGGCCGCCCGCCCGACCCTCGTGGTCCAGGCCGGCGCCGGGTGCGGCAAGTCCTCCACCCTGAAGATGGCCGCCCAAGCCCAGCCCGGCCGCCGCGGCCTGTACGTCGCATACAACCGAGCCCTGGCGCAGGAGGCGAAGCGCGACTTCCCCGCCAGCGTCGACTGCCGCACCGCGCACAGCCTGGCCTTCGGGCCGGTCGGCAGCCAGTACAAGGCCCGCCTCGACGGACCCCGAGTGCCGGCCAAACAGGCCGCCGAGATCCTCGGCTTCAACAGCCCTGTCCAGATCGCCGACGAGCTGGCCCCGCTCGCCCCGGCGAAGCTGGCCCGGCTCGTCCTCGAAGGAGTCGGCCGCTTCATGAACTCGGCCGACCTGGAGCCGGCCTCGCACCACTTCGCCCCGGTCGACGGGTACAGCTGGACCGACAACCGCGAGCTGGCCCGATACCTGGCGCCGTACGCCCAGAAGGCCTGGGACGACCTGCAGGGCCGAACCGGCCGGCTGAAGTTCACCCACGACGTCTACCTGAAGCTCTACCAGCTGTCCCGGCCTCGGATCCCGGTCGACTTCGTGCTCCTCGATGAGGCCCAGGACCTGTCGCCCGTCATGGCCAGCCTGTTCCACATCCAGACCCACGCCCAGCGGATCATGGTCGGAGACTCCGCGCAGGCCATCTACGGCTTCCGCGGCGCGATCGACGCCATGGCGAAGTTCCAGGCCGACCAGCGGCTCACGCTGTCGCAGTCGTTCCGGTTCGGCCCGGCCATCGCCGCCGAGGCCAACAAGTGGCTCGACCTGCTGGACGCCCCACTGCGGCTGCGTGGCTTCGACCAGCTGCGCTCCATGGTCTTCCCGGAGCCGGAGCCGGACGCGATCCTGTGCCGGTCCAACGCCGGCGCGATCTCGCAGATCCTCCACGCCACCACGGCGGGCCGGAAGGCCGCGCTGGTCGGCGGCGGAGACGAGATCCGCCGGCTGGCCGAGGCCGCCCAGGAGCTGATGGACGGCAGCGGCACCTCCCACCCGGAGCTGGTCGCGTTCCGCACCTGGGACCAGGTCCGCGAACACGCCACCCAGGACGACGCCTCGGGCAACCTCAAGACCCTGGTCAAGCTGATCGACGACAACGGCCCCGACACGATCGTCAAGGTTGTGGCGGCCCTGGTCGACGAGAGCCGCGCAGACGTCGTGATCTCGACGGCGCACAAGGCGAAGGGCCGCGAATGGGATGCGGTCCGGATCGCCAGTGACTTCCGTGAGCCCCGGGTCGACCCGGCCACCGGGCACGCCCGGCTGGTCGACGACGAGCTGATGCTGGCCTACGTCGCGGTCACCCGGGCCCGCACCGTCCTGGACCGGGGCAGCCTGCACTGGGTCGACGACTACGTCCAGGGCCCGGCGGCCGAGCCGCAGCCGGAGTCCTGGATTGCCCGGATCGTACGCGAGCACCCGGAAGCGGTCCTGCCCGATGGTCCGGATGCGTTCGGGCTTCAGGAGCAGCTGACCGTGTCGCTGAGCCGGCCGCCAGCGCCCGCCCATCGCTGTGCCTGTGACCACGTCGAGCGGGTCCACCGGCCGAACGGCAACAGCCAGCGGACGAAGTGCTCGGCGTCCGGCTGCAGCTGCGTGGCGTTCCAAGCCGCGGCCGCCATGGCGGCGGCGTGAACGTGACTCGCCTGGGGGCCAGCCACGCGCTGGCCCCCGGGCCTCACGGCCGGCCCGGCCCGCACCGGTTCAGCAACAACGTGGATGCCCCCGGCACGTGCGTGATCTGTCGCCTGATCAAAGCCAACAGCAGGCACGACGAGGAGCGGATCGTCGCGGCCGAGGCCGCCGTTGGCGAGGCGCACGCCGAGGAGCGGCGCCGCCTCGGCGAGCGAGAGGACTGACCGTGGACCTCATCGACGACGACCAGGCCGAGCGGCTCTCCAGGGTCGCGGCCCAGCTGGTCGCCCGCGTACGGGCCGAGGACCCGACAGCGAACGGCCGCTGGCTCGCCGCCGAGCTCACCGATCACGCGGACTGGTTCCGGCTGGCTTTCGTGCTGGCCGCGGCCGTACCCGCTGACCGGACCTGGCGCGAACTCACGGCGTGGACGGTGGCGCCGCTGGGCCCGCCGGCTCCGTTGCCGGTGCCCGTGCCGCCGTGTGGCTATCGCGGCCGCAGCGACGCCGGCGCCCGCGACCACCGGCTCCGCGGCGAGCCGATCTGCGCGTTCTGCGGCGAGGCCGAGCGGGCCTACAACCGGGCGCGGAAAGCCACGTACCGGACCAGGAAGCGGCAGAACAGGACCGCTGCGTGACCTGCTGGCCGGCTCTGACTTCCCCCGGGGCCGGCCAGTTCCCACCGACCCGCCACAGCAGATCAGGAGACATCGGGTGAGCTACCAGGCCGTGCAATGGGCCCTCGATGAGGCGCCCATGCTGCGGATGCCCACATCGGGGAAGCCGGACACCACCGCTCGCGGCGTCCTCGTCGCCCGCGCCGAGCGCGCCGACGAACACGGCCGTGACTCCCACGCCGCCGTCGAGGACATCATCTGGCGCACTGGGTACGACGAGCGCACCATCCAGCGCGCTGAGGACCGCCTGGAGGCCGCGCGGCTCATCGTCCGCGACGGCGTCACCCGGTTCGGGACCATCCGCTGGAACCTCGACCTGACCCAGCGCCGCGACCCTGCCGAGCGGGACGAAATCGAGGCCGCGATCGTCCGCCGCAAGGCTGACAACGCGACCCGGGAACGCACCCGCCGCAGCCGCCAGCGCAAGGAGCGTGCCGACTCTGCGTCCACACGTGGGGACGCAGAAAACACACGTGGGGATTCTCCGTCCACACGTGCCGACTCTGGCTCCACACGTGTGGACGCAGCGCCCCCCGAACCACCCAGGAACCGTCCGGGAACCTCCCGGGGAACCACCCAGGAACCTCCCTCTGGGGGCGCGCCGCCCCCAGACCCCCGGCGGCCCCCGTCGCCTTCGGCTCCGGGGAACGAACAGGCCAAGTCACTGTCCGAACCACTCACCCCAGCCCAAGACCAAGAGAGCGACCCACTACCGCACGCGCACGCGAGCGACACAGCCCCGCCGCTGCGCCTGGTCGCCGCCAACGACCAGCCGGCCACCGACGGCCCACCACGCGGCATCTTCCCCATCCCGGTCCCGGGCCCCCGGCTCAGCCGAGCCGAGGAAGCCATCGCCGCCGCCACCGCCCGCCGTGAGGCCGCCCGCCGCGCCCACCAGGCCGACAGGACCACCGGATGACCAGCCCCGGAACCGTCTACCTCCTCCACTTCGACCGCCCGTACAAGCACGCCCGCCACTACCTCGGCTGGGCCAGCCACCTCGACGCCCGCCTCGACCACCACGCCAACGGCACCGGCGCTCGCCTCACCGCAGTCGTCCGCGATGCCGGAATCAGCTGGACCGTCGCCCGGACCTGGACCGGCAGCCGCACCCGCGAACGCCAGATCAAGCGCCAAGGCGGCCTATCCCGCAGCTGCCCGATGTGCGGCGTGAAGCCGAGGACGACATGACCGTCCACCTCACCGCCGGCGAGAAGCGCGCCCGATCCTCCGCCGCCGCTGCCGTCGCCCGCGCCCAGGCCCACACCCGCCCACCTGCCGCCCAGGACGACGACACCACCCTCGGTGCGCTCTACCCCTACGTCACCCACGCCCGCGCCGCACAGATCCGCAGAGAGATCCAGGAGACCCGCCATGACCGATGAGGATCCGAGCAACCAGGCAGCCAACATCGAGCAGGACGCCCGCGCCCTGCTCGACCGCGCCCGCGCCACCATCAGCGAACTCCGCGCCGACCTCGACCACGTACAGGCGGACTCCGACCGTGACCTCCGCAACGCCCGACGGGCCTGGACCGAACGGGACCGCGCCGAAGCCCGAGCCGGCGCCTACCGCCTCGCCCACGACCACCTAGCCGCCGTCACCCGCCAGCTGATCGACTCCGTCACAGTGCACGCCTACGGCCTCGACCAGGCCAACGCCGAACGCCTGCTGCCGGCTCTCGACATCGTCCGCGACGCGCTCTCCCGCGACCTGGACAGCTACCTGGTCGACCCCGACGACATCACCCCAGACACCCGAATCGACCTCACGGACGCGGGCCACGCCGTAACCACCCAGGAGCGACTCTTCGACGGCATCCCCGAGCAGCTGCAGGACCTCACCACGAAGTGGACCCCACCCAGCCGTCCGGATTGGTGGACCCCCGACCACGAGGCCGCAGCCCTAGCTGGCATCGCCGACCGCGTCGCCTCGGTTCCTCACGTCGCGCGCGAGGTGCCCCCGGCGTCCAGGGCGTGGACGCCGTTGCCGGAGAACTGGGGCCCGTATGAGACCGTGCTGCAGACGCGGTTGGAGCCGATGCCGTTGGCGGTCGGCGAACTCCACGACGCCGGCCTTGTGCGGTCCGGCGATCCGGAGCGGGTCGTGCGGAACATGGTGCTGACGCATCTGGTGGCCGCGGCCGAGGAGGCGCAGGTCGAGCTGGGCGCATACGACCGCCGGATCCTCGGGTGGCTGGCGCGCGGCGAGGAGTCCACCGCGCAGGTCGTGATTGGACTCGTTCGCCGCGCGTTTGAGGCCGGTCGGAGCGCCCAGCATTGCTACGACACGCTTCGCAGTCAGGCCACTATGGAGCGTGACGATAACATAAGGGTCATTATGGTGTCATCCCAAAAGGGGCGTTTCGGGCAGCCAGATCTTCCCGGCGGCGACCGGTGACGCACGAGGCCACCGACTGGGTGTACGACGTCGTTCTCCCCCAGCGCTACCTAGAGTCCGCTGGCGCCATCATGTGGACCGGCGCCCGCGAGAACCGCCGCGACGAGGGACACGGCGTCGCATTCCTTCGTCTGTGCGCCTGCCAATACGGGCCATGCGGGCGTTGCGGCGACGGGCGACCCGACCGGTGCGCGCACCGCGAGTGGACGCCGCCGTTCATGCCTGCCACCTACCTGCAGGATCGGCGCGGTATGGCGATCGCCGCGGTGTGGCGATCCGGGAAGGCGTGCGCCTGGCTGTGCCCGACCGTCCGCCTCGGCCAGCTGCCGCTGTTCGACCTCGCCCCAGGCCTCCGCGACCCGTCCAAGAATCGAGGCCAACCCTGATGCACCCCAGCCACCTGCACGCCCTGGCCGCGCTCGCCTCCCTCGATGTCGCTCTCGTGCTGCTGCGCAACGCCCAGATCGCCGAAGCCAGCGAAACCGCGGCATCCGGCGACTTCGGCACCCTGCAAGCCTGGCGGCCCGGTACCGGCATCCGCGTCGCACGCGAGCACGGCGACGTCCTCCTCGACGCCGTCATCCGCCACGTCTCCGCCCTAGTCGGCCCGTACGCCGAACGGGGCCAGCGCACCGACGACACGATTCGCTGGCTGACCGCCGCCGCCCTCGGCGACGCGCACCGCCACGACCAAGACCCGCTCGACCAGCTGCGCGAGCACCTGCCGGCCATGACGCCCAGCACTGCGGCGAGTCTGGCTCGCTGGGTCGACGAGCAGGACCAGGCCGTCCGTCGGCTCCTCGGCGAGCCCGACGACCATCAGCTATGGCCGGGCGTCGCCTGCCCTAGCTGTGACACTGCCGGCGCACTCGCGCTGCGGATGTCCGGGCCGGCGGAGGACCGGGTCGTGGTGTGCACGGTGGTGCGCTGCCTCTGCACCGGCGAGGGCTGCGGCTGCAGGATGCCGGTCAAGGCCTCGGGTTGGCGGCACATCTGGACGCTCACCGCGATCCGGGCGACGCTCGATTCATGATCAACCTTGACGGCGTGCGATGGGGAACCGCTGCCGAGATCGCCGAGCAACTCGGCCACGGCGCCAACCCGACCGCGGTGCGGTCGTGGGCGGCGCGAGACGGCCTGTCTTCCGTGCGCATCAGGGATGCTGCGGGGCGCCCTCAGGTGCTGTATCCGCTGCCTGAGGCGGCGCGGATCGACGCGGCAAAGCGATACAGCAAGCGCGGGCGGCGCCGAACCGGTTAGCCCTCACCCGTAACCGATAAATAATCAACACGGTGTAGGGGACTTTCTTTTTGTACGGGTTAACATGGAGGGGTATGACACGCCCCGCGCCGCCCACTTCTCCAGGCGAACGGCGCGGAGCGCTGGTGACGGCCTTGTGTGTCCAGCTATGCCTGGCTACACAGGGCCGTCCCCGTGGATGATCCAGATCAGCAGAGCCAGCGCCAACAACAGCGCCACGATCTCGTCGACCGTCAATCGACCCGGTCGGCGCTTTCGCTTCCCTTGCTTACCCACGACCTCCACCTCCCCCCTCAGGGCCGGATTTGCCATCGGCGACCCCGAGGGGAAGGCCGCCGTGCGCCGGCCCATAGAAGGGCAACAAACACTTTAGCGGTCGGTAGTCACGCGTCAACACACTGGGCGCGTCAAACCGGGCGTTGCCTGGCCCGGCGGCACATATCGAGCGGACCTGCGATCAGCCGTCAGCGTGACCTGTCGGGCAGCCGAGGGCTACTGTGGCGGATCCGCTCTACTCAATAGGTGATACGCGCGTGATCAAGTTCCTCGGTCGGCTGGCGAGACATCCTGCGGTGGGGGTCCCGCTGGCCATGTTGGCGGCGGCTGGCCTACTAGTCCTGCTGCTTGGGCCGGTTTCCTGGTGGGCCACGCCAGCCAAGCACCTGCAGGGCAAAGACAAGGCCGATGTCCGTAACGCCACACGGCAGATCGTTCTCGCCGCTGTAGGCGGCATGGTCCTTCTCACCGGTGCCGCGTTCACCGCACGAACCTTCTTCTTGACGCGTCGTGGACAGTTCACCGACCGCTACACAAAGGCAATCGGCCAGATCGCGTCGGACAAACTCACCGAACGCCTCGGCGGCATCTACGCACTCGAACACCTGATGATCGAGTCCGAACGCGACCACAACACTGTAGTAGAGGTTCTCGCGGCGTTTATTCGCGAGAACGCCGAGTCAAACTCGGTCCACGGCGGGCCACCGACTCCTTCGACAGACATCCAGGCCGCTTTGACAGTGCTGGGTCGACGCCCGGATCGTCCTGAGGCGAACTACCTAGACCTGCGCAACGCTGACCTCCGCGGCGCAAACCTGCAGGACGCCAGACTTGAAGGGGCAATCCTCAGAAGGGCCCAACTTCAGGATGCTGACATGACACTCGCCAGGTTGCAACATTCTGATATGAGACACGCTCAGCTACAGAAAGCCCGAATGGGGTACGCGGTGCTGCGGCGTGCGGATTTGACGCACGCCAACCTGGACGGTGCAATCCTGAGCAATACCTGGCTCCAAGGCACAAACTTGAACGAGACAAATGGGCTAGTGCTCGCTCAGCTGTCACAGTCATCAATCGACACACATACATATCTAGACCCGAGGCTTCTAGCGAAGCTGCGCGATGAGATATCCAGCGTTCACGACCTGGACGGCGTGGACCGCGTGCTCCTACGCAAAATCCGTGGGACACCACTGGATCGCCGTGATGAAGGGCCGCCGGAGTCAAGCTTGACTCCGTGACGATCTTTGTTCACGCTCGGTCCTGCCAGATTCTGCCCGCAGCCTGGTTGAGCCTCACCGCTCCCGAACTGGTCCCCGTCTCGACGCTCGCCCGCACGGAGCCAGCGCTACCCGACATCGGGACCGGGGCCTTGGTCTGGGTTGCGGCAGTCGTGTCCAATGAGCCATGTCGAGTATCCGGAATCGCTACCGGGCCGCCCGTGCCGCATGGACCACCGCCGGACACCCGCCAGCTCGGCCCCGGCCCGCAAGATCAGACTCCCGTGGCAGCCGGCGGCTACGCCCTCGCGCGAAGGCATCGGCTCCCGACCGGTGGCAGCGCGGCACCGCCATCGGCGGTTTTGTCTCGGTGCTGCTCGTCGCGGTCGGGCTGGTCCTGACGAACGACTTCAACCGGGACCAGTACCGCCTTCAGCAGGACAGCAATGAGGAGCAGCAGGAACTCACGCTGAACGGGCAGCGGGCCGACCGGTTCGTCAAGGCAATCGACCAGCTCGGCCAGGAAGGCAACGACAAGCTGGGCATCCGGCTCGGCGGCATCTACGCCCTGGAAACGCTCATGCGCGATTCCAACAGCGATGAGAACACTATCATCGAGGTGTTGTGCGCGTTCATACGCACCCACGCAATCGATCCGGATATCCCCTTCACCCGCAAGGCGGTTCCCGTATCCCCGCTTGATGTCCGCGCCGCCCTGACTGTCCTCGGCCGTCGGCGCGAACCAGACCATCACACACGACTCGACCTCAGCAACACCCTGCTCGGTCTCGACCGTATAGACCTAAAAGGCGCGAATCTGCACGACGCGCAACTGGTCGACGCAGACCTTCGCGGTGCCACGCTGGTCAACGCGGACCTGAGCGACACCACCCTGTCCAGCGCGGACCTGCGCGGCGCGGACCTGACCGACGCGGACCTGACCAACGCAGTACTTTTCCAAGCGGACCTGCGCGGCGCGCAACTGACCGGCGCGCACTTGAACGGCGCGAATCTGACCAGCGCGTACCTGCATGATGCAGACCTGAGGTGTACAACGATGGATCGCTTAACGAAGTTGCCACTAGGGGTAGCGCGCTCAGACCCAGAGACCCTTAAAAGCCCGGAGTGCCAGCAGCCGTAGGAGGCTAGGCGGCCAGACGGCAACTTGACGCCGAGACGATCATTGTTCACACTCGGTCGTGGCAGATTCTGCCCACAGCCCGGTTGAGCGGTTCGCTCCCGGGCTGTCGCCGTCTCCGGGGGGAAGTCGGAGCGCGGGAAGCTGATCCGGGCGGGCTACAGTCGCAGGACCGTGGCCTACCCGGATCGGGCATGGAGAGGGCGAGAGAGCGCTCTCACAGCTGGGCCAACACCGGGCCCTCGCGGGCCGGTGGTCAGCTCCAGCGGATCAGGTGCCGGGCTTCCCCGCCGATAACCGGGGCCAGGTCCTCGTCCTCGGGTGTGACCCGGTGCCTGAAGGCCGCAGGCTCGGCCCGGAAGTCGTCCTCCTCGATCAGCTCGGCGATGGCCTCTGCCAGCTCTTCCTTGGTGAGGCTGGCCGGCTGGGCGATCTCGCTGATCGGCACCCACTGGCCGAACCGGCCGTTGTACGCCTCGACGATCTCGGTGATGACTGCTCCTGTGCTGCGCATCTCTGGCCTCCCTTGCTTGTTCCCTGCTGATGGAACAAGCATATGCCTAACGTAAGGCCTAACGCAAGGCCCAACGTCGGGCAATGTTCCCGGGCCGCACGCCTTGCGCATGGCCTCACGTTAGGCCTAGACTGAGTGCATGAGCGCACACGACACCAGCAAGCTGCAGGACCTCGGCCGCCGCCGCCAGCGCCTGGAGGCGCAGCTCTCCGAGGTCGACGCAGCCCTGGACGCAGAGATCGCCGCAGCCGCAGCCGCCAACGTCCCCCAGGTCGACATCATCAGCTGGACCGGCCTGTCCAGGGAGAGCGTGCGCCGCAAGAGCATGGACGAAGCCGGCCGCGCAGCACTGCGCGAGGCACGAAAGGCCAAGAAGGTTTCTTAACTAAACCGGGTCGCAAGGCGGCGCCGGCAGCGGGACCGGCAAGGCCGGCGCGCGCGAGCAGCCGGCGGTGACAGATGGCAGGAGGACACGCACCCGTCACCGACGAAGACCGCCGCCGCGTCGCCGAGCTCCACGCCCAGGGCCTCAGTCGCAACGCCATCGCCACCCAGCTCGGCCGCTCCGGCCGCACGATCTCGCGGATCTGCGCCGAGCACCAGCCACCGCTGACGTTCGAGCGCACCCGTACCGCGGCCGCCACCGCCGCGAAAAAGGCGGACGGTGCCGCGCGCCGCGCCGCGCTCCAGCTGGACGCGCTGGAGAACGCCGGCCGGCTGATGGGTCAGATGTTCGCCCCCAGCGTCGTCTACAACTTCGGTGGCAAGGAGAACGACTACAACGAGCGCTCGGTGGATGAGCCGCCGTTCCGCGACAAGCGGGACATCGCTACCGCGATCAAGGCCCTGGCCGACACCGCGCTGAAGCTGGCCGAGTACGACAAGGCGACCGGGCACGAGGACGAGAAGGGCATGCTGGGCGCCCTGTTCGACCAGCTCCGCGAGGCCCGTGACGGCCGCAAGGACGGCACGTGAGCGGCCTCAGGGGCCTGGCGATGTCCGAGAAGCAGATCGACTTCGCGCTCGACTCCGACGCGTTCGTCAACCTCGCCGAGGGCGCCGTCCGGTCGGGCAAGACGATCTCTGGCCTGCTCCGGTACGCCCAGTACATTGCCAACGAGGCACCGAAGAGCGGCGATCTGGTCGTGTGCGCGAAGACGTACGACACCGCGGTCCGGAACATCTTCACCCGCTCCGGGACGCCGCGGTGTTCGGGCCGCTGGCCAAGGCAACCTCGTACACACGTGGCGCGCCGACAGCGATGATCCTCGGCCAGCAGGTCGACGTGATCACGTTCAACGACGAGCGCGCCGAGGGCCGCCTGCGCGGCATGACCTCGCGGGGCGCGTACGTGGACGAGTGGTCGCTGATGCCGCGCACGTTCCACGAGCAGCTCCTCGGCCGGCACTCGGTGGACGGCAGCCAGATCTTCGGGAACACCAACCCGGACAACCCCCGGCACTGGCTCAAGACCGAGGGCATCGACCAGGCCCAGCCCGGCGGCCGGCTGGCCGGCGACTGGAAGGTCTGGCACTTCGGCCTGGACGACAACCCCGGCCTGTCCGAGCGGGTCAAGGAGCGCTACCGCCGCCAGTACACCGGCCTCTATTACCGGCGGAACATCCTCGGCGAGTGGTGCGTGGCCGAGGGCACCGTGTACGAGTCGTGGGACCCGGCCCGGCACGTGGTCAAGACCCTGCCCGGCATCGTCCGCTGGGTCTCCCTCGGCGTGGATTACGGCACGACCAACCCGTTCGCTGGCCTGCTGCTGGGTGTCGGTGTCGACGGCCGGATGTACCTGGCGCGCGAGTGGCGCTGGGACAGCAAGAAGCAGCAGCGGTCGCTGACCGACGCCGCGTACTCGGCCCGGCTGAGGGCCTGGCTCGACCAGCTGGGCGTCCGCCCGGACTGGGTCTGCGTCGACCCCAGCGCGGCCAGCTTCACCACGCAGCTGTTCCAGGACGGGCTGATCCCCACCCCGGCCGACAACAGCGTCCTGGACGGCATCCGGCTCGTGGCGTCGCTGCTCGCCGAGGGCCTGCTGTACGTGCACGAGTCCTGCGCCGGCTGGATCGAGGAGATCCCCGGCTACGTCTGGGACGAGAAAGCCGCCTTGCTCGGAGAGGACAAGCCCGTCAAGGTCGGCGACCACAGCCTGGACGCCGGCCGGTACGCGATCAAAACCCCCGAGATGCTGTGGCGGCCACTCGTACGTGGCGCCTTGGACCTGGCAGCTTGACTACGCCTTGGTGTCCGAGATCCGAGACGGTTGTTCGCCTAGGCCTGGTCGCACCTTCCACCGGATGCCGTACACGTCGGTGAAGCAAACCCTGACCTCGAAGAGATCTGGCAGCTCTAGCTGCGATGCATGTTCGGGCCACGGTATTGCGACCAGGGGGAATTTCCAGTCGAGTGTCCTCACAGAGTTGGCTTCTATCACTGGCACCGGATCTGGACCGCCGTTGTAGCTGACAAGCTCATGGCCGGTATCGCGATGCTTCATCACGGCGACGATGTGGGTGATCGGGTACTGCCCATAATTTCCCATAGTGACCTTGTAGAAGTTGATCTGTTGGTCACGGAAGCCGCCACACTCGGCGCTGTGTAGGACCACCGTGCGTGCCTGAAGATCCTGTGTCTTCCGCTCAGCGTCATCGACGCGCGTGACGTCTTGGCGTCTCCGGTCGGACTCACGCCTCAGCGCGACGAGAGCGTAGGCCAGGGTGCCGGCCGTACCCAGGCCTCCGACCCAAGTGCCCCACGCCTCGACCCAGTCGGCTTCAAGCGCCAGCCCTGCGATATGCCACGTCGATGCCATCCCATCCGAGGTTAGGCGCAGCCGACCATTGCAGGAGGACGAACCGTGCGCCCAACCCAGATTCCTGACGCCGAGCTGTGGCCCGGAGCCGTCCGCGTCGTTCTCGGCGCACCCGGTGGTGATCTCACCGGCGACGGCAGCAGCGTCGACCAGGCCTCCGCCGTCGAGATCCTCGTCGACCGCGGCCAGGACACCGGCGCCCCGCGTTGCTGCGTTCGGTTCGAGCTGGAGCCCGGCGACCTGGAGAAGCTCACCGCTGGCGGCAACGTGTGGCTCAGCGTGTACGGCCCGCTGCCGGTGTTCTGCATGGACGTCAAGGCGCCCGGCGAGTAATCCCGCAGCGTCCGGCGCGGTCCGAGGCGGGCAAAAGAAAACCCGGCTCCGCGAGGGAAACCGGGTGGTGTATCCACCCAGTCTAGCAGGCCGCATACGCCCTGCTCACAGTCCGTTCCGTTGACCCGAAGGAGGCCTGGTGCCGATCCCCACCGACGGCGCCTGGCCGCCCCCGGCCCTCGCCCCCGCCTACCAGTCGTACCGCGATTGGGACGCCTGGTACGACGGCTCACCGGCCAAGCTCCGCAAGGTCTACTCCAACCGCGACGCCGCCGGCCGCAGTCTGCCGCCGTCGCAGCGGACCCGCTCCGGGCAGTACGCAGGCGGCCTGTGGGGCACTGTCTCCCGCTGGCTGTGGGGCGCGCCGCCCACCGCCGGCGCCCGGGACGGCCGGCTGCACGTGCCGCTGCCGTCCGACCTGGCCGCGACCAGCGCGAACCTGCTGTTCTCCGAGCCTCCGAAGCTCACCCACGAGGACAAGGCCGTGATGAAGCGGCTTGAGCAGCTGGTCGAGAACGGCGTGGCCAAGATGCTGCTCCACGCCGCTGAGGCCAACTCGGCGCTTGGCGACGTCTACCTGCGGCCCGTCATCGACGAGGACATCTACACCGACCGGGCCTTCCTGAGCGCCGTGCACGCCGACGGTGCGATCCCCACCATCCGGTGGGGGAAGCTGATCGAGGTCACGTTCTGGTCGACGCTGCTGGTCGACGGCGACGTCCACGTCCGGCTGCTTGAGCACCACGACGTGGTCAAGGGTGTCGGCCGGATCCAGTACGCAGTGCACGAGGGCACCTCCCGCGCCCTCGGCCGGGCGGTGCCGCTCAGCGACTACGCCGCGGCGGCGCACCTCGCCGACCTGATCGACGAGGAAGGCGCCCAGGCGACCGGCCTGGACCGCCTCGACGTCGTCCGGATCCCGAACGCCGGCCCTCAGCGGCAATGGCGCACCGAGGCCTCGCTGAAGTACCTCGGTCGGTCCGACTTCGACGGCAACGAGCAGCAGTTCGACGCCCTGGACGACGTGTGGACTGGCTGGATGCGGGACATCCGCCTAGCCCGGTCCCGGATCATCGTGCCGGACTACATGCTCCAGTCCCACGGCCCCGGGCAGGGTGCCAGCTTTGACGCGGACCGTGAGGTGTTTGTCGGGATCAATGCCGCCCCGAACCCGACCGGTAACGGTGTCGGTATCACCGCGCAGCAGTTCGAGATCCGCTGGCAGGAGCACAAGAGCACTGCGGACGCGATCGTGGAGACCGCGCTCCGGCACGCCGGCCTGTCCGCGCAGACGCTGGGCAATGAGGGCGACGTCGCGATCACCGCAACCGAGGTCCAGGCCCGCGAGCGGCAGAGCTTTACCACCCGCGGCAACCGGATCCAGGGCGCCTGGAAGCCCGGCCTGGTCGACGCCATCGAGCTACTCCTCGCGGTCGAGCGGGCCCAGCTCGGCGGTGACCGGCCGGAGCCGGTGAAGATCAACGTGGAGTTCGGTGACAGCGTCTCTGAAGCGCCGGAGACCACCGCCCGGACGCTGCAGCTCCTGCACGCCGCTGAGGCTGTCTCCACCGATACCAAGGTTCGGATGGTTCACCCCGACTGGGACGACATCCAGGTCAAGGAGGAGGTCGCCCGGATCAAGGCCGACCTCAGCAGCGGCGCGACTGCCGATCCGGCGATCACGCTCGGCGGCCTGGCCGGCAACAACCCACCGCCCGCCGATGACTCGCCGGGAGACTCGGAGGAGTAGCCGATGCCGGTCACCTCCGACCAGATCGCCGAGATCAGCCGCGCCACCGTCGACCTGTACCGGGCCGCCGAGGGCGCGATCCTGCGCGAGGTGACACGCCGGCTCAACGACGGCATGGACGCCCCGGATTGGGCTGTCACTCGCCTCGGTGCGGTGTCGACGCTGCGCCGCACCGTCGAGAGCGTCCTGCAGCTGGTCCTGGCTAAGGCCGCTGAGGGGATCCGGGCTGCCCTGGCCCGCGCATACCGCGGGGGTCAGGCCGAAGCGACCGCCGGCGTACCCGCCCGACTTCTGCCCCGGGACTCCGACGCCGTACGCGCCGCAGGGATCATCGCCGAGCAGATCCCCAGGGCCGGCGTGATCGAGAACCTCGCCGTCGCCCTGGTCCAAGACGTCGGCGCGCGACACTCCAACGTCGTCCGGCACGTCACCGACGTCTACCGGCAGGTCATCGCCGAGGCCACCGCCGTGTCGGTAGCCGGCGGGATGACGCGGCGGCAGGCCGCGCAGCACGCGTATCAGAAGCTGGTCGATCAGGGCGTCACGAGCTTCACCGACATCCGGGGGCGCCGGTGGCGGCTTTCCAGCTACGTCGAGATGGGCGTGCGGACCGTCACCCAGCGCGCCGCCGTCCAGGGTCAGGTGGACCGTCAGACCCGGCTCGGTCTGCCGTTCGTGATCGTCTCCAACGAGGTCCAGGAGTGCTTCCTGTGCCGGCCGTACGAAGGCCGGGTCCTGCGCATCGACCCGGACGGCCGGGCCGGCCTCGTGGCGGTCCCGCACGCTGCCACCGGCGAGCAAGTAGTGGTGAGCGTCCTGACCACCCTGGACGATGCACGGGCCCGAGGCTTCCAGCACCCGAACTGCCGCCATAGCGTCCGGGCCTTCCTGCCCGGAGTGACGAAGCTGCCGCCGCAGCCGACCGCCGACAAGCTGGGCGACGAGGCCCGGCAACGCCAGCGAGCGATCGAGCGGACCATTCGCCGGTACAAGGAGCGCGAGCTCGGCGCGCTGACCCCGGAGGGGAAGGCCGCGGCGCGGGGCAAGGTGCGGTTGTGGCAGGCCCAGATGCGCGACCACCTGGCCGCGCACCCGGCGCTCAAGCGGCTGCCGTACCGGGAGCAGATCGGCGCCGGAAACATCCCGCCGGGTGGCCGCACCACGCCAGCACCTGCTGCTGCACCGCCCCCGCCCCCGCCCCCGCCGACGCCCGACCCGGCTCCGCCGCCGGCAAACGCTCCGCCGCTGCCTCAGCGGCGGCGCGCCACACCGCCCCCGGCACCAGTCACCGACCTGCCTGGCCTTCTCGGCCTCGACCTCGGCTCCGCCGCCAACCGCGACGCCGCCACGAACGCCTTCAGCCAGGTGATCGGCGGCGACTACGCCGGGATGACCGTCAAGGTCGAAGGCGCCGAGGCATACAACTACTTCGGCCACAACGGCGACGTCAAGGGCATCGTCGTCAACGGCAAGATCTACCCCGGCGGTGACCCGCACGCGGACGCTGTCGGGGCGGTCACGCGGGGCTTCTACCGCGACCAGGCCGGCGACCTGGTGGCCGTGCACGCGTACCTGGCGCTCCGACCTCAGGCCCGCGGCAAGGGTTTCGCCACCGCATTCAACGGCCACCTGGAAATCTGGTATCGGCAGCAGGGCATCGTCCGTATCGAGGTCCACGCGAACATCGATGTTGGCGGGTACACCTGGGCCACCCAGGGCTACACCTGGGCCGACCAGGAGTCCGCCATTGGTGTCCTGGAACGGCTCCGGAAGATGCGCCGGGTGTTCGCCGAGCTGGCCGATGACACCCGGCAGGCAGCCGCAGGGGTTGCCGATCAGGGCAAAGCGCAGCTGGCCCTCGACCAGGCGGACGCGCTGGACGCCCAATGCGCGCTCGCGGACGCTATCTTGGATAGGGCCGACCAGCACGCGTTCGGTTCCGATCGGTATCCCAGCGCGTACGAGATCAGCCAGCTCGGTCGTGGCCTCGCCGGCGCCGGGAGCTGGATCGGTAAGGCGGCGATGCTCGGCTCGGACTGGCAGGGGGTGAAGTGGCTGTGACCGGCCCTATCCCTGGCATGCCACGTCCGCGGTCGATGCCGATCCGCCCGTCAGAGGACCAGGTACGCCGGCAGAACGAGCTGGCGGCCTGGTACGCCGAGTGGACGGCGAAGTGGGCCGACCGGGCCGATTTCCACCCGGATGAACACCCCAAGCCGGGTAGCGATTACAACCTGCACCACGTTCTCCTAGACGCCCCGCAGGAAGCGCGCGACGAGTTCTACCACCGCGCCGACGAGATTATGGGCATCGACACCGGCCGCCCGTAGCGGCGGCAGCCTGACGTTCCATCCTGCACCCCACGTCCATCCGGACCGTGGGGTGCTTTCGCTGCCCGGCAAGGCCCGGCAGCGCACTCTCCCGTCCACGGCCAAGGGCCGTACGACACCCTCTGGAGTCCACATTGCACCGCATCGCTCGACGTACCGCGCTCTGCCCGCTCTCCGGCATCCGAACCGCCCGCGTACCCCGTGGCGGATGGCACCGCGAAGACCCAAGCACCGGCGGGGACGGCGGCGCACCCGGGCACAACAACGGCGGAAGCGACGGCACCGGCAAGGCCGACGACGACGCCACCGACAAGGGCCCGAAGATCGACGGCGATTTTGACGCCGAACGGGCCAGGAACTCGATCGCCGCCGCCCGCGCGGCCGAGAGCAAGGCGAAGGCGGAGAAGAAGGCCTCCGACGAGCGCGTTGCCGCGATCCTCAAGGCCGCCGGACTCACCCCGGACGGCAAGACTGACCCCGCCGAGCAGCTCAAGGCAGCTGCCGCCGAGCGGGACACGGCCACCGCCAGGGCCCGCGAAACCGCGATCGAGCTGGCCGTCTACAAGACCGCCGGCAAGGCCGGCGGCGACCCGGACGCCCTGCTCGACAGCCGCGACTTCCACAAGGCCGTCGCTGGCCTGGACCCCGACGCCGCCGACTTCGGCGACAAGGTCACCGCCGCGATCAAGACCGCGGTCAAGACCAACACGAAGCTCTCCGCCACCCCGGCCGGCCAAGGGCCCGGCAAGCAGGGCGCGGACCACTCCGGCAGCGGCGGCGGCCAGAACAGCAAGCCGAAAACACTCGCAGAAGCCATCTCCGCCAAGCTCGGCGGCTAACCACCGAAGAGGCACACCATGCCCGTCTCCCTCGCCCAGGCGAAGCTCAACGCCACCGACGACATCGACGTCCAGGTCATCGACGAGTTCCAGAAGAGTTCGTTCCTGCTGGACAAGCTGACCTTCGACGACGTGGTCAACGGCGCCGGAGGCGGCGCCACGCTGACCTACGGCTACACCCGGCTGACGTCGCAGCCGACCGCCGGCTTCCGCGCGATCAACGCCGAGTACGCGCCCTCCGAGGTCACCAAGGTTCGCGCCACCGTGGACCTCAAGCCGCTCGGTGGCTCGTTCCAGATCGACCGCGTCCTCAACAAGATCGCCGCGGGCGCCGAGACGGCGCTGCAGATGTCCCAGAAAATCAAGGCGAGCAATGCCTTCTTCGCGGACCAAGTCATCAACGGCGACTCCGCGGTGGACGTGAACGGCTTCGACGGCCTGTCGAAGATCCTCACCGGGACCACCACCGAGTACCTGCCGCTGAACAACGGTGTGGCTACCGGGTACATCGACCTCACGGCGGTCAACAGCAAGGCAACCGCCCTCGCGGTGATGGCCCACATCGACGCCTGGCTGGGCCTGCTCGACGGCACCCCTGACGCGATCATGGGCAACAAGAAGACCCTCTCGCTGTTCAAGATGGTCGCGGCGTGGGCCGACATGATCGACAAGACGACCGACTCGTTCGGCCGTCCAGTCCTGGCCTACAACGGCATTGAGCTGCGCGACCTGGGCGCCAAGGCGGGCTCGAACACCGACGTCGTCTCCCTGGTGACCCGCGACCCGGACGGCGCGGGCGGCGGCGGCAACGTCACCAGCCTCGGCGACCTGTTCGCGGCTCGTTTCGGCCTGGACGGCTTCCACGGCGTCAGCATGGCCGGCAGCCCGCTGGTCCAGACGTGGCTGCCGGACTTCGAGCGCGCCGGTGCGGTCAAGACCGGCGAGGTCGAGCTGGGCCCGGTCGCCCCGGTCCTCAAGGCCAGCCGCGCGGCGGGGGTCCTGCGGAACCTGAAGAGCGCCGCCTGATGGCCGTCATCAAGGCGCCCAACGCGGTGTACAACGGCCAGATCGGCGACGTCGTCTTCAAGGACGGCGTCGCCGAGACCGACAACCACGCGGTCATCACCTACTGCCGCGGCGCCGGCTACGAAGTGGACGGCAAAGTCGACAACCCGGCCGCCCGTCCCAAGCCGGTCGTCGACAGCAGCCTCACCAGGCAGCAGCTCGGCGCCCGACTGCGGGACGCCGCGGTGGATCCGCAGCCGGTGGACTTCCTGCCACCGATCAACGCCGGCCAGGCCGACCCCCACGGCCACCAGGTCGTGGCACCGGGCCTGCACGCGGTTCCCCCGGGTCCGATCGTTCCTGGCCTGGTCTCTGGCGTTCCCCAGGTGCAGCAGGGCCTGGAGACCAGCGCAGCCCAGCGCGTCCTCGTCGACCAGGAGCCGGTGCCCGACGTGACCGCCGACCTGGCCGAGGCCACCACGGCCGGCGGCTCGGACGCTCCAGCGCCGCCGGCCGGGAACGCGTCGCACGAGGCATGGGCCGAGTGGGTCATCGCCACCCGTCCGGAGCTGAACGCCGAGCAGGTACGCGGGATGAAGCGGGACGAGCTGCGAGAGCAGTACGGACCCAGGGAAGAGGGGTAGAAGTGGCCACGATCCGATGCCCGGATCCGCACTATCAGGGCACCGTCAGCGGCCTGACCTTCCGCGACGGCCTGGCCGTCACCGAAGACCCCAGCGCGATCGCGTTCTGCCGTGCCGCCGGCTACGACGTCACCGAGGCCACCACCGTGCCCGAGGCCAGCCGCGCCGAGGTGCGGTCGGCGGCGCGGCTGCCCAAGCCCTAGCGAGCCGCCCACCCTGGCCATCGGCCGGGGTGGGCACCGTCCCCGGAGGCCCTCGTGTCCTACGCGACACCCGCCGACCTGGTCGGCATCGTGGAGCCGGTGCCGGCACACGCCGAGTTGCTCCTCGCGCGCGCGTCCCGCGACGTCGACCGGGCGCTGCTCGCCGCCGAATACGACCCGACCGACCCGACGGTGGTCGCCGCCCTGAAGGAGGCCACCGTCGAGCAGGTGGCCGGCACCCTTGCCAGCGGCGACAAGACCGGCTTGGGCGTCGTCACCACGGACACGGGATTCACCCTCGGCAAGCTCTCCGTGCAGAAGCCTGCCGCCGCGGCGGTCGCCCCTCGTACTGGTGCGCTCGTCGACCAGGCCTACGCCGTGCTGCAGGCGGCCGGCCTCACCGGCCACGCCCCGTGGACCTGCTGACATGGACTGGGCAGAGTTCATCGCCGCCTGCATCCCCGCACCCCGAACGATCACCGTCGAGGCGTACCGGGGATCCGGCGGATTCGGCGACGTCTACGCCCCAGCCGCCCAGGTCACGCCGTGCGTGGTCGAGGACACCAACCGGACGGTGACCGTGCAGACCGGTGACGCCGAGGGCCAAGAACGGCTGTCGTCGACCACCGTCTACGCCCCGCCGAACGCAGTGATCCCGGCCGGTTCCCGGGTGACGCTGCCGACCGGGCGGACCGCCCACGTACTGGCCGTGTCCTACCTGGACGCGCACGGCCACCCGCTGCCCGAGCACTGGGAACTCAGCCTCGAATAGGAGCCGGCGTGGAGCTCGAATGGAACGACGAAGCGGTCAAGGCAGCGCTGTCCGGCGCTGCGTTCGAGGGTCTGGAACTGGCTGCCGAGCACCTGCTCCAGGTGTCCTCCGAGCTGGCGCCGCATGAGGAAGGCGACCTGGAGCGCTCTGGCGAGGTGTCCAAGGACGAGTCGCTGGAGACGGTCGTCGTCTCTTACGACCGACCGTACGCCGTGCGCCAGCACGAAGAGTTGACCTGGCGCCACGACGAGGGAAAACAGGCCAAGTACCTCGAAGATCCCATGACCGATGAGGCCGACACGATGCTGGCGCTGATCGCCGGCCCGCCCCGGGATCTGCTGCGGTGAGCGGCTGGACCAGCGACCTGCTCGTGGGCCTGGCCGTCGAGCTGGCGTCCGCAGGTATCGGCGTGTGGCGACCAGACGGGCCTTACACCGCTGGCGAGACCGCGATTGTCATCCGGGCCATCCCCGCGGACCCTGACCGGCTCATCACTCTGTCGCCGTACCGGGTCGGCGACGACTACCCCGGCGGTCAAGACTTCGTCCAGGCCGTACAGATCCGGCTCCGCGGCACCACGGACCCGCGCAGCTGCGACGACCTCGGCGACGCCGTTTTCGAGCTGCTGGACAGCCGCGAGCACTGGACGTGCGGCGGCATCCCCGTCGTGTACTCGCAGCGCCGTTCCGACACCTCCCTCGGCCAGGACGGCAACCGCCGCTGGGAGGCCTCGCACAACTACGCCCTGCACGTCATGCGCCCCACGGCGCACCGCACCGTCTAACCGCCTTGGAGGCAACCCATGACGCAGCCCACCCAAGAGGTGACCGGCCTCGCCCGCCGGTTCGCCGTCGACATCGACATGGCCGCCCCGGCCGCGGCCGTCTGGTCGGCCCTGCCCGGGATCGAAGATCTGAAGACGATCTGGGATCAGCGCCGCGAGGGCGACGAGTCGTACGACGACAACGGCGGCGCGCGGGAGACCGTGACCGGGTCCAGCTGGAAGCTGGAGCTGAAGATCATCCACCGCGCCGGCCTGGACGGCGTGACCTTCAATCCGGTGCAGGAGTACCTGCGCGGCAAGGCCCAGGCCGAGGACACGCTGAGCGGCGAGATCCACGTTCGCTGGTACGACCGGTCCGGGGTCGGCGAGGCCTGGGACGGTCGTGCCCTGGTCACATGGGTGCCGGATGGCGGCAACGGCGGCGCCCGCGACACGGTTGCCGTGGTCATCTCCGGGCAGGGCAAGCGGATCCCGATCACGAATCCGAACAGCATCCCGCTGCCCGTCGTGTCGAGGTTGGTCCCGACCGGCGGCGGTGTCGCCGGTGGGAACATCGTCACGATCGTGGGCCGCAAGTTCACCGGTGTCACCGGTGTCAGCTTTGGCGGCACCGCGGCCACTCAGGTCACGCTGCAGTCGGACAGCCAGATCGCATGTCTCGCGCCAGCCAAGGCCGCGGGCACGTACGACGTCATCGTGACCACCGGGGCCGGCGCCAGCGCGAACACCGCCACCGACAACTACACCTACGCGTAGCCCATGGCCACCTTCGGTGATCTTGACGCGTACTACGACCCTGGGCTCACTCTGACGGTCCGCGGCCGCGAGTACACACTGCCGCTTCCGTCGGCCGAGCTGGGTCTGTGGGCTCGGCGCATCGCCCAGTCCGCAGGCGAAGTCTCCAGCGCCAGCGACGAGCAGGAGCTGACCGAGGCCACCGAGAAGGCAGCTTCCCGGATCGCGGCCCTGCCGGTGCTGCCTGGCGACATCACCTTCGAGGAGCGCATCCTCGGCTCCGCGTATCACGAGCTGGTCAAAGACAAGGTCCCTGATCCGTACGTGCAGTTCTGCGCGCAGACCGGCTACGTGTGGATCATCGGCGGCGAGGAAGCTGCCCAGCGGTATTGGGAGGCCGGTGGCCGCCCGGAAGCGAGGGGCCCGAGCAATCGGGCCTCCCGCCGGGCAGCAGCCCGGAAGACAAGTACGGCCGCGGCGAACGCGACCCCGTCACCGGCCTCTACGCCTGGTATGAGTTCCCACCCGAGGTCAAGGCGGAACGGTCGGGGCGGTCGCGCACGTGGGGCGACCTCCTGAAGCACTGGTCGCTGATCGAGGCCGACCTGCACGAGCGGTATGGCATCGACGTCGAGGACCGCGCCCTGATGCAGGACCGGTCGTGGCGGTGGCTGCAGGTGCGGATCCTCGGCCTGCTCACGGCCAAGTCCCGCCTGCACCGTGCCCTCAACCCTGACCAGGCCCAATAGGAGGGCACGGTGGCGCTCAAACTCGGCGAACTGACCGCCGTCCTGAAGACGGACAACAAGCCGCTCGACCGGGGCCTGGCCGAGGGCAAGGCCTCCGCCAGACGGGCCGGCCGGGAGATGGAACTCGATGCCGAACGGTCCGGCAAGGGCATCGGCGCCGCGCTCGGCCGCGGCGGCCGGATCGGTGGCGACACCTTCGTCCGGGACGCGTCCGGCCGACTGAGGGATTCGCGCGGCAAGTTCGTCTCCGCTGGCGATGCTGTCGGTAGGGCCGCGTCGACCGCGGTCGGCGGCGGCCTTGCCGCAGCGCGTGACGCTGTGCGCGACTTCGGGTCAAACGTCGTCACCGTCGCCTCCAACGTCTGGGCCTTCATCCCTGCCTTGGTCGGGATCGGCACCGCCGCCGTCTTCGCGGCACCGATGGTGGGCATCCTCGGCGGCATCCTGGGGAGCCTGCCCGCCATCATGGCCGGCGTCATCGGCCTTGCTGGCGTGCTGGGCCTGGGATTCATGGGCGTGGCCGACGCCTTCCGGCAAACTGCCGGCGGGAGCGCAGGCGGCGCAGTCGTGGACCGGGCCTGGCAGATCGCCCAGGCCGAACGCCGTGTACGGGACGCCAACGAGGAGGTGACCGCTTCCCAGGAGAACCTGACGCGGTCCCGCAAGCGGGCTGCGGAGGCGACCGCTGACCTGGCCGAGGCCGAGGAACGCGCCCGGGAGAACTTGCAGGACCTGAACCGGGAGCTGGCCGGGGCGAAGCTGGACCAGGAGTCCGCGGCCCTGGCGGTCAAGGAGGCCGAGGCCGAACTGGCCGACGTCCGCAAGCGCTCCAACGACCCGCTGGAGATCGAGCGGGCCGAGCTGGCGCTCCGCGAGGCCGAGCAGGCCGTCAAGGACAACGCTGACCGGGTTGAGGATCTCGGCAAGGAGCACGAAGACGCGTCCAAGAAGGGGATCAAGGGCAGCGACGAAGTCAAGGCCGCCGAGGAGCGGCAACAGGAAGCCATCGACGCCGTCAACGAAGCCCTCAAGCGGCAGCGGGCCGCAGTCGAGGGCGTCACGGACGCTCAGCACGCGCTCAAGGAAGCGCAGAAGCCGCCACCCGGCGGCGGTGGCGGTGCAGGCGGCGAGATTACGAAACTGGCGCCGTCCGCCGCGGCCGCGGTGGCCGCGATCAAGTCGCTGAAGCCGGCCTTCGAGTCGTTACGCCTGGACGTTCAGCAGCGGCTGTTCGCCGGCGTGGGCGGTGAGATCAAGTCGCTGGCCTCGGCGTGGGTGCCGACCCTGCACACCCGGCTCGGTGGTCTGGCCACCACGATCAACGGGCTCTTCAAGAACGCCTCGGCCACGGCCAAGGACCCGGACTTCGTCCGCCGGATCTCCTCGGGTATGGCCTCGGTCGACCGGCTGATCAAGCGGGTCGGCACGTCGATCACTGGCCCGTTCTTGGACGCGTGGGCGCGGCTGTCCGAGCGCGCCGGCCCGTTTATCGATTCCCTGGGCGAGGGCATCGGCGGTCTAATCGACAAGTTCGCGGCCTGGATCACAACTGCCGACGACTCCGGCCAGCTGGAGACATTCTTCGAAAAGGCAGCCGCCTTCCTGGATCAGGTGTCTTCGATCGGCGGGGACGTCGGATCGATCATCGGCTCGATCATGTCGGCGATTTTCGGCAGCGCCGACCAGAACGACCCGCTTGCAGGCTTCGCGGACACGATCGCGAAGGTCGCCGCCTGGTTCAAGGACCCGGAGAACGCGGCCAAGGTGCAGGAGTTCTTCGCCGACCTGATCGACTACGGCGGCCAGACTACGGACTTCATCCAGAGCCTGGAGCCGCTGGTCGGCCCAGTCTTCGCGGCGATCGGTGTCGTGGTCGGGTCCTCGACGATGGCGATCGGAATGCTGACGGCCGCGGTCGGCGGGGTAGCGACGGCAATCAAGTGGATCGGCAAGAATGCGCCGAAGTGGTGGGGTGCCGTTTCTGCGGCTTTCACGACGGCCAAGAACTGGGTCGTCGATAAGGCGAATGCGCTGATCGGCTGGTTCGGTGAAATGCCCGGAAAACTGCGCAGGAAAGCCCGTGGTTTGTTCGATGGGATCAAGGACGCTTTCAAAGGCGCTGTGAACTGGATCGTCGGAAAGTGGAACGACCTGAGCTTCGGTATTCCTGGCGGCAGCTTCCTGGGCGTGTCCTGGTCCGGAATGACCCTCGGCACCCCGGACATCCCGTACCTGGCGCAGGGCGGCATCGTGCCGGCCACACCGGGCGGCCGGCTGGTGGGGGTCGGCGAGGGCGGCGAGGCCGAGGCGGTCATGCCGCTGTCGAAGCTGGCTGGCCTGCTCGGCAGTCAGCGCAGCGTCCTCGAACTGCGCTCGTCTGGGTCTCGCTTGGATGACCTGCTGATCGAGATCCTCCGCATCGCGATCCAAGGACGCGGCGGCAACGTGCAGTTGGTCCTCGGAAAGGGCTGAGATGGCAGATCTCACCGCACAGGCGCTCATCGCGGGGGTCTGGACGCCGGTTCCGATCCTGACCCGGGACGGGGCGACGATCACCCGGCTAGCGCAGAACCAGGCGAGCCGGGTCGACGCGGGGTCTTGCCGGCTTAGCCTCCGCAACCGCGACGGCGCAATCCGTGGCCAGTTCGTCTCCCGGAATCCGCGGTCGCCGTACTACGGACAGCTGGGTAAGAACACGCCGCTGCGGGCGCTGGTGCCGGACGTTAAGCACCTGTACGTGCCCGGCGCAGGTGCCGGGGCGGTTACGCCCGATCATGCGTCGCTGGATATCACCGGCGATCTGGACCTGCGGGCCGACATCCAGCCCGAGGTGTGGGACACCACCAACGGTCTGGGCATCGCCGATAAGTACTCGGGCGCGGGCAACCAGCGCTCCTGGGCGTGGTTTCTGAACTATGAGCGGCGCCCAGGGATCCGGTGGTCACCGGACGGCACTTTCGCGTCCTCGGTGACGGTCCTCTGCACCGTGCCGGCACCGGTAGCCGG
>Ga0307516_10001492_pt1 | contig 32254 bp, 40 predicted proteins | sample 19_EM_MG_FD_203310 | JGI IMG/M metagenome (GOLD analysis project Ga0307516, IMG submission 203310) | Populus trichocarpa ectomycorrhiza microbial communities from riparian zone in the Pacific Northwest, United States - 19_EM | ecosystem: Host-associated > Plants > Roots > Unclassified | place...
GTCTTTGGCAGTCCGTCCAAATCCTATCCCAGGACGGACTAGGGCAGTGGGGACCCTGCCCGGGACGGGACCGTCCTAAAAGACTGCCGGGCCCGGCCGGGCAGGACGGACTATTGCGAGGCCTGCCAGATTGGCTACCACGCGTTGCTCCCGGTAGGCCCCTCCTCCTCCTCCCCCCCGTTCTGCTTTTCCCGGAAAGTGGCAGTCACGCCGACGTTTACCGTGTGCTACAGTTCGCCCTCGGACTGTTCTGATCGCCGCCCCCCCCCACTTATCCTTGTCGTCCAATGCAGGACAGCAATTTAGTTCACCGTACTTTAATGACCATTTCGTTTACCCCTTTGCATGACCTCGGAAGCCCGCATCGTCGCGTCGTCGCTCTTATTTACGCATGACTAGAATCGATCATCTTTGTCAGAACAATGGGGGTCCGGAGATGACGGACCGGAGATGGCACGTCCGGAGATGACAGCTGCCTGAGTCTCCGAGCACCGGGTCGGGAGACAGTCTTCCGTCCTTTCCTCTAGTCGAATGCCTCAGGCCCGTTGTATATAGAGAGAGTGTTCTGCCTTCGACTATGTATCAATCAAGTAATTCGCTATCTTCATCTCTATGAATCCCTTTCTGCTGGAGGAGCCGGACGCCCTCGATGCCAAATTACTCCAAGAGGAGGAAGTTGAGGCTAAGGCAGAGGCAAAGAAGAACCGACCCGGGCTGACGACAATGTTCACGGACGGTTCGCGGCTGGAAGGTGGGACCACGGATTCTCAGTTGTGTGGAGGAAGGGCCTATCATGGGCAGGGGCCAAAGTGCACATGGGCAACAACTAAGAGGCCTATGATGCGGAGTGCGCTGCACTTGCTCACGCCCTTGAACTGGCAGCATAAAGGAACACAACCCCGGAACGAGTCACCTCTTCTCCGACACGCAGGCAGCTATCAGGCGGATGGCATCGGACGAACCTGGTCCAGGGCAGCAGTTCGCCATCCAGGCAAGGAAGCATATCGCGGCACTGCGACGGGATAGGCCAGGCATCGCGATAGAGATTCGCTGGTGCCCTGCCCACGAGGTCATCGCCGGCAACGAGAAAACGGATGAGGGGGCCAAAGAAGCGGCAGGGATGCCAGGCGCTCACAAACGACTCCCAGGATCCCTCGCCAACCTCAAGCGGGAGATCTCCGAGAAGAAGTGGGCCGAGGCACAGCAGTGGGCAGGAGGCCGGACCTCCAAGACGAAATACCAGATGCCAAAAAGCCAGAGGCCGGACAGCATTGTGGCTGGGAGCACCAAGAGGCTCGCCTCGAGGTACTATCAGCTGAAAACGGGGCATGCCCGCACCGGGCAATACCTACACTGGGCTAAGGTGCGCCCCACGGCGCAGTGCTGGTGGTGCCGATGCCCCTTGCAAACGAGAGACCACCTCTTCAAGGTGTGTCCGAAATGGAAGATGCAGCAGAAGATTCTGTGGGTAGAAGTGCAGAAGGAGACCGGGAGGTGGAAGAGCAGGTGGAAGATCCGGGACCTACTGGGCGATGTGCGACGCGGGCAGGCGGTGCTGGACTTTCCCTCCACTACGGATGTGGGAAGACTGGTGCCACCTCTGGAAGTGAGGGACGCCGGGAGAGAAGTGTCAGAGTGGGAGCTCCGAGAGCACCGGGAGTGGGAAGAGGAACGGGAGGCGGAGGCGGAGGAGCTGGGTGCCGCGGGGGAATTGGGTGCGGAGGAGGAACCACCGCTGTTCCTGCCCACGCCTTCGTTAATGGCATCAGCAGAGGAGGAGTGAGGAGTAGTCACGCGTTTTTCCTTTGTCTCTCCTACCGTCACCGTCTCCTTAGCCATTTCCTTGGTGCGTACCACATCTTCTTGGGATAGGCCTGGGCGGAGGGCAAAAGGGGAGCTTGCAATGAGCCACCACCGCGCGGACTGCGGACAGGAAAACCGGGCAAAATGTACGCCGCCATGATCTATATAGGTCGAATGCGAGTACGATTAAACCAAAAAAAATAATCTCTACGAATCCCTATATTCCAACAATCTTTTTTTTTTCTCTTCCTTTTTTTTTGTCACATTCTTTTCGGTGGAGCATGTTACGGTATCGGTAGGAGGTGGAGGAAGTTAGGAAGCTTTATGTTTGGATTTTTGGTTTTTAGATTATCTTTCTTTCATTTTTCTCTCCTCTTTTTGGACGGAGGGAGAGATCCATTTTGCATCCGACATATGGTAGATCACGGCAAATTACAACGAATATCTCATTGGAGAGTCGGGGAACTGAGTGACGGGTCGTGCCCAGCTTACTTATCAGAAGTGCGTGGAAGGGGGGCTAATCACGGGTAAAACAGGGACTGTACATGACTGTACGGGGGTGTGTTGCGCAGGGACGGAAGAAAACGGAAAATTGCAACATCTGTCTGCGACTGTGAAGATGGCGATGTGATAACCGTCATTGATAGGTACATATGCAACCTTGCCAGATCATGGCGATAGATATTATGTATGTACAAGCCCGTTCCCGTCAAATTGACTACACGTGTCTGTGCATCGCTGGAAGCGTGAAAGATTGGCGGCACCAGGACGTGCGACAAGATCTCGTGTTGCAATGCCAGAGAGCTGCAGATTCAAGGACATGACCGTCAGTACGATCACCGCTCGCCAGTAATCTGCAAAAGGAGTTGGTCGCATGTGAGGAGAGAATCCGCTCCTTGGGCTGAGCACTTTCGTCCATCGTCGCAACCAATAGCCGTTTTCGTGCGGTAGGTGCATAAACCAGTCTCGAAGGCCGTGGGCATCGCAAGGAAGGAAGGAAGGCAGCCAGAGGGCAGATCACCAGCCTGTGGGTGACGGAGGCTGTTCTTCTTCCCTCCTAACTCGCCTTATGCGCACGGAGGGACGGGCGGACGCATTGATACATAGCGCATCACTCGGTGGTACCGGGCGCAGTTTTTTTTTTTTTTTTTTAATTCATTACTCGCGTGCGAGCAATGAGATCATGGCGAGGTGGTGTACAGGCCGTTTCCTATCAACTGTCCGCGCAGTGGCGGCTCGTTTCAAGCACCCCTTTGCCATCCGCCCAGGCCTGTCCCCTGAAGATGTGGTTCGCACCAAGTAGATTACAAAAGAAAGAAGTGCGAGCGTGAAGGGCAAAAGAAAGAACGAAGGAAAGAACACCGAGTACCGCCCCGCGTCTAAGCGATTCCTGCGGACGCCATGAAGTCGGGCGTGGGAAGGAACAGTGATGGCCCTCCCAGTCCGGCTCCTCAGCGCCACTCCCTGCTCTTCCATCCACTCCCGCACCTCCAGCTGACACACCTCGCTGACGGCGTCGTCCTCCCCCGCCGTCGCCCGCTCGCCCATATCCGTGGTCGCGAGGAAGTCCAGCACCGCCTGGCTGCACCTCCCATCGGCTAGGAGGTCCCGTACCTTCCACCGATCCTTCCACCTCCCAGTCTGCTTCTTCACCTCTGCCAACAGGGTCTTCTGCTGCGGCTTCCACTCGGGGCACTCCTTGAAATGGTGGTCCCGGGTCGGCGTTTGGTACCCGCACCACCAGCATTGCGGGGTGGGTCGGTTATTCGTCCAGTTGAGGTACTGCCCAGTCAGGCAGTGCCCCGTCTTGAGCTGGTAGAACTGCGAGGCAAGCCTCTTGGTACTACCCGCTACCGTGCCGTCTGGCCTCTGGCTTTCCTACATCTTATATTTCCTGTTGGAGGTCCGGCCCCTAGCGCACTGGAGTACCTTCCGCAACATGGGGGGGGGGGGGGGGGGTGGGAGCGAACATCTGCTGGCCGCGGGATACCTCGGGCACAGGGCGGTAGAGAACCAGGAGTGGGCAGGCACCCGCGAGGATTACAGTTCCGCGCACGGCGTAGAAGTGACGTGCCATGATGTAGGATCGGCTAATAGGCGCGGAAGCGCTTTGCTTACTAAACTAGACTAGTTATGTAACTACGCACGTTCGGGTATACAAAGGACACACTCACGATCGCCAAAGGGTGGAAGGGTTGGCCGCCGGATCGTTGGCTGCTTAGTGGATCTGAGGCTGTTAGAAGCTGTGCTTTGGTTCTTGGGGGCCACCGACGTTGGGCACAAGGTATCCGACGAGGAGCCTGAGCGCGGCGGCTCAGGTATGACGCCTATGAACTATGGCCCGGATGGGGACGATGCGGACTTCGCAGAGGGGCGGGAGGCAACTTCAGCTGTGGACTACATGCCCAGGGACAGCGCGGCGGCGGGGATGCAGGGACGATACTGCTTCTCCACCTTTCGGTTTTCTTTGGAGAGTGTTCCATTTCTGCACACAGGCCGACACTGGAGACGAGAGAAAGACACGCGTTTCAGAAAGCAACTATTTTAAATGCGCATTCAAGTTGTAGAGCTGTCTGTCCGCGCCAATTAGAAAAAACAAACAAAAAACGCAAAACTAGAACCGTAGAACAATGCAGAAAATCAAGTACGATCCAACGATCACCATCCAGAGGAAGAAGCGTTTCAGGTCGCAAAAGTCGCCCATGCTACTTCAAATGCCCCCAGCACTGGACGGATGTCGACGAGCATGTGCGCTACTTCTCGTTGCCGGTCTCGATATTGTTGCTGCGCTTGTTGAAGATCATCGGGGTCTTCCACACGTTGACGACGACAACCGACTTGGACGCGCCATTGTTCCACATGACGGTGCGCCTGGCAGAGTGTTAGCACCAGCGTTAAGCGCACTAAACCGTTTAGGAAGCCAGGAACATATGTACCTCCTGAAGCCTCCAGCGAGCTTATTCTTAGTGCAACTGAGCGCGATGCGGAGATTCGCGCGGGCAGCCCAGCCACAGCGGATACAGGTGCCGATCTCCGAGGTGCAGATGTCGGTTGCCTCGCGGTAACTCGAGCGGTGCATCGTCTGGCATCCGTTCCTTGTGTCCCACAGGCGGCAGCACCAGTTACCCTCGATCCCCTTCAGGTACTCGAAGTTCTCGATGATGCCCACCGTCTCAGGCGAGTACTCCGTGGTCTCACAGATGGTCTCGGTGTGGATCGTGGGAGCATCAGAGCTGGCGTGATTGGTATCGGACGGGGTGATGAGCTTGCCGACAGCCTTGCTGATATTGCAAATGGGGATAGAGAAAAGGTGGGGGTGCTTCTGCTTCTCAAGGCTGGCCTCGTCTTGAAGCATGAAGGGTTTGTAGTCGAAGCCCCTTGGGAGAAGCAGAATGTCGTCCATACCCTCGAAAGGAGCCATGTTCTCGTAAGCCTCGACGAGCTTAGTGAACGCAGCCTTGTCGGAAGCGTTGGCGGCCTTCTCCTTGACTTCAGCACGGACATCAAGACCGAAGACGAGACCAAGGAGGCCGAGAATGAGAATGAAGAAGGCCATTGGAGACTTCATTTTCGAGCAGATTGCTGGTGTTTGTGGCGCGGGCGCTGCGGGATGTGGTGGGATGGAGGGATGTTGCAGGGTTGGAGGGTTGGAGGGTTGGAGGTTGGAGGGTTGGAGGGGTTGAGAGTGGGAAAGAGGACCGGGTGAGAAGGTTTGGCGATGTTCGAACCCCGTCGTCAATTCAACTCTTGTTTGGGTGTCTGCGCACCAACTAGCGCGTACTGCCGTCCGCCGGCCCACATCCAAATGCTTCGAGAAGCAACTAGCCACGCCAATCAAGTATGCCCGGGCAGCGAGACTGTTCCGAGGGTGCTGTAGAGCTGCGGCACCAGACCCACAAGAGGTGCATACGGTTCTGGGAACAGTCCTTGACTCCCTGCCCTTTATTGCTGCGCTGGCCTCGGTTTCGTCCCGATGCCATCCTTCTGATTACCACCTGCGCATTCGCAAAGATTGTGACCGCTTGCGGAGGCGTCTGTCTTCTCGCCGTCACCTCCAGTGCTCTCGCTAGCGCTACACATTCGGCGTCAAAGGCTTCTTGGTTGTAGTCCATTTGCGCCTTCACCCGTACCCATCTGTCTCCGCAACTACATACCACTCCGTATCCTGCTGCACCCGTCTCGAACCTTGATCTGTCCGCGAAGATGGTTAGGCCTTCCCTGTCATTTTCCGCCTCTACTTTCGCCTTCTCTTGTTCCTCGACTATTCTGACTGCTCCATACCTTTCAGCCCCAGCTGTTATTGTTGTTCTTTCCGTTCTCCCTGAGTACTCAATTGCCTCCTCCAGTCTTCTTCCGATGGCGGATGGTGCACCAACCGGCTCCCGGGCTTCGCTACCTTCCCGAGGTGAGATTGTTGGTGTTGTCCGACGTACGGCCGCTACCTGGTTGCGGAGAGGTTCGAGTTGTGCAGATAGCATGGCTGCCACCGACACCGCGACGGCATCGGCGATATATTTCTGTAGTTCCTCCGGATCCATGCTGCTCAGGAATCGTAGGGCGTCAAAAAATTTCTTTCCCTTGGTGGGCCGGGGACCGTGACCGAGATGGCTGGTTGGTTTGGGAAGTTTCGTCGGGCGCTTGGCTTAGGGAATCTGTTGGAAAAGCTTCTCGGCGCTGGATGTATGGGGGCTACTAGAGTTGAGAAGTTGGTGTTACCGTGGGAATGATGTGGCAAAGCGGGTAGCGTAGATGTACCGAGTGTTCTCGGTTCGGCGGGCTTCTTCTGTTCTGTACTCTTACAACCTCATACATAGAAAACGAAAGATTGTCGCCCCCCTCCCATTTTCTCTGCATCCTCATAGTGAAGAACTTCATCTCGCTCACTCCTCCTCTCATCCATCGCACTGAAGAAGAAGAAGAACTACCTCGAGCCGAAGTAGGCAAACGCACACACACACACACACAACGGCCATAACCTTCAACAGGTTATGAGCCCGGTGCCGTAACCGTCACGCTGAAGAATCGAAAAACCGAAAAACCGAATACTTCGTTACCTTCCCTCTCCTCCAGTCCTATCTGAAGATTACAAAACCGATCGAAGTCCTCGCCCCCTTCGAATCATCGAAGTCCTCGCCCCCTTCGAATCATCGAAGTCCTCGCCCCCTTCGAATCATCGAAGTCCTCGCCCCCCTCGAATCATCATGTCCTCGACCGACACCGCTACAAACGAGAAGGTCTTCAAGCAGCCGCTTGGCACCATCACCCTCCTCAACGACACGAACTACGCTAGCTGGAAGGCAGACTGCGAACAGGTTCTCCATGAAATTAAGGCTTGGAGAGTTGTCATGGGAGAGGAAGGAGAACCTGAGAACCCTGAAGGAATCACAAAGGCTGCCATACATGGGCGCCGGGCCTACGAGGATTATACCACGAGAAGAGCTCGGGCGGGTGCCATTATCTACGGATCGTGCAGCCCCGAGGTTAAGACCCACCTCAATCAGGTTAGGGATCCGGCAAGGATGTGGGAAATATTGACAGAGGAGATGGACACCGCAAACACAACAGTCGGCCGTCTGACACTCTTCCGGCAATTCAGCCTACTGCGCCCGGTTCCCGGACAGCCAATCAGTGCCTACTTCTCGCAACTGCTTAACATCACAAATCAACTCGCCGGTACACCCGAAGCCGTTCCCGATATGGTCCTGAAAAACCACATCTTCACCACTCTCCCCGAAATGTTCAAGATCAGTATCAAGGTACTGCAATCCCGACCAGATGTCACGATCCGTCAAATCATGAGCGATCTCAAGAAGTGCGAACAGAATGAAGCGCTGGCCAAAGCCAGATGCTGTCTCCGAAGCTTTGTACTCTCAGCAAGGAGGAAGAGGTGGTGGCCGAGGTCGAGGAGGACGTGGAAACAATCGAGGAGGAAGAGGACGTGGAGGCCCCCCGAGGTGGTGCATCTGGTGCAGCTCCAACAGCCACAACTTCGACAACTGTTGGAAGAAAGACAGTATGTCAGAATAAGGTGGCGTCCGGAGATGAGGAGGCGTCCGGACATGACTGAGTCCCCGAGCACCGGCTCGGGGGGGGGCAGTCTTCCGTCCTTTGTCCTGACGGCCTTCCTGTATATAGAGAGATCTTGTGCCCGCATAATACTGTAATACAATTAATTCACTATCTTCATCTCTATCGATCCCTATATGCCAACACAGTAACAACAAACGGCCAAGAGGAGGAGATCAAGAAAGCAGAACCTGCTACGAATGCGGTGAAGCAGGACATCTCAAGAGAGATTGTCCAAAGCGACGAAATGGAAGTGGAGATGGAAACGGAAGCGGATTCTACGGCAATGGAACCAGTTCCGGAAATGGAGACGGATTCTACGGCCAAGGCCAAGGCCATAGAACCGGTCACGGAAACGGAAGCGGATCCTACAGCCAAGGTCATGGAACCGGACTCGGAAACGGAAGTGGATTCTACGGCCAAGGGCATGGACCTGGACCTGGAAACCGAAGTGGATTCGACGGCAATGGAACTGGTCCTGGTAATGGAAGCGGATACTACGGTCAAAACCAGAGGGGAAATTCTGGATCTGGAGGCCAAGGATTCGGTCAAGGAAACGGACACTACGGACAGAAGCTGCTTGGAAATGGCTCCAACAATCCGCAATGACTCGCGGGGTCTACCTCCCTCGATTCGGAGGTGATGTTCGCTTCAAGGTCATCAATGGATTCGAGGCTTGGGGTCTGGGCCATTGACTCTGGAGCCTCCCACAACTACTGCAATGATCCTACGGAATTCAAGAAGAATACGATTACCGAAGCGAACATGATCATCAAGCTGGGGGACAAGAATGAAGTGCACGCAAGGAAAAAGGGATTGGTACAAATGAATGGGGTATGTATTGAGGCATTCTTTGTACCAGAGTTTCGAATTTCTCTTCTTTCTGTCAGTCAGCTCGACCCCCTCGGTCTTACGGCAATATTCAAAAACGGATCATGCGCAATAATCGACCAGCTTGGCAATACACCCCTCAGTGCAACACTCGGTCGTGGTCTTTACATCCTCCCACGACACGGATCCTCTTATTACACACCATCCAAAACAAACATTCGGAAATCGGACTCGATCGAAGTATGGCATCGCCGACTTGCACATCTCAACTACGCAGACCTCAAGCTCATCCTGGACTCGGATAAGAAGACCAAAGGCCGGACTCCATGGGAAATGCCGGGACTATGCGAAACCTGCGTTAAAACAAGTGATCCGAACGAAGTCGACCCGCTCCTCAACACCCTTTGAACTCATACACTCCGATCTCTGCGGACCCATGAATCGCAGTGTTGGAGGTGCCCAGTTCTACATCGTCTACATCGACGATTGCACACGCTACACTGAAGTTTACTTCCTCATTACAAAATCAGCAGAGGAAATATCGGCCAAGTTTCAAGCGTATCAGGCATGGGTTAAGGCAAGTGGCTTCCAGATCAAGCGGTTTCGATGCGATAATGGATTTGGTGAATACAACAATTCTCGGTTCCTGGGAATACTGGGGGAAAGCGGAATCGCCTACGAACCGTCACCGCCTTACACGCAGCACAAGAATGGCGTTGCTGAGCGAATGATTCGCACACTCAACACAAAGGCAAGAAGTATGATGCAGGATGCCAATGTGCCAATACGATTCTGGCCCGAAGCTGTTCGAACGGCTTGTTACGTCCACAGAAGATCTCCCACCTCAAGCCTGTCCGGAAATCGCTCACCATACGAGGCACTTTTCGGAACCGTTCCACAGATCAAACACCCAAGACGATTTGGCTGCAAAGTATTCAAGCACATCCCACCTGCACAACGAACTGAGAAAAAGTTTGGAAGCCGCTCAAACACGTGCATGGATGATACTCCACCAGGGAGGGAAACAGCATAGGATCAAGACACTGCTGGATACAGGCTGTTCGGTACCGTTAATCAATCGGGAGACAGCGGCACGACTAGAACTTCCGCTCCGGGAACATCAGGAAAGGAAAGTCATCGAAAATTTCGAAGGGAAACCAGTGAAGGGGGCCGGGAGCCACTACACCAACCCCCTGCTTTTACAGCACCGCCACCACTACTCCAAGGAGATTTTCGAGGTATCACCAAGGGAGGCAGAAGTCAATGTATTCCTCCCGTTTTGGTGGATCGCAAAACACCCACCTCAGGGCGCCTGGAAAGATCCCGAAATCCACTTCAACAGTCAAGAATGCCGCAACAAATGCACCAAGTTCGAGACCGCGGACTTCGAGCTTTCATGGGACGAAACCATGTGCACGGCCAAGGAAGCCCACGTGGTGGGGTACGTCTATGTGGCCCAGGACGAGGAACCATTACAACTGGTCTCTACGGAATTCAAACAATACCTTGACATAATGGGAAAGGAAGCAGCGGACGCCCTACGCGAACATAGGCCGTACGACTGCAAGATCGACTTAAAAGAGGGAAGCATGGCCCCCTGGGGACCCATATACCTGTTGTCGGAAACCGAGTTGCAGGCACTCCGGGAATGGCTCAGGGAGATGAAAAGGACGGGAAAGATCCAACGTTCCACCTCCCCGGCAGGCTCGCCAATCCTATTCGTACCAAAACCAAATGGAAGAGGGTTACGACTATGTGTCGATTACCGGGGGCTCAACAAAATAACGATCCCCAACAGGTACCCCCTGCCGCTAATGCAGGAGTTGCAGGACCGAGTCCAAGGCGCCCAGTGGTTCACCAAGATGGACCTCAAAAACGGATTCAACCTCATCAGGATCCGCGAAGGAGACGAATGGAAGAGCGCATTCCGAACCCGATACGGCCTGTATGAATTCAAAGTGATGTCCTTTCGACTAACCAACGCCCTGTCCACCTTCCAAGATATGATGAATCACATCCTCTCCGACGTACTCGACGTAGGGGTCCTGGCATATATGGACGACATTCTTGTCTACGGGAAAACGAGGCAAGAACATGACGACTTGGTCAAAGAGGTACTACGAAGACTACAGGAAAACGGCCTTGCAGTATCTCCGGAAAAATGCGTATGGAGAACCCAGGAAGTGAAATTCCTGGGATACGTGATCGGATGATAAGGTATCGAGATGGCAAAAGAAAAGTGGAAGCGATTCTGGAGTGGGAGACGCCCAAGTCCCTCACGGAGGTAGAATCCTTCCTCGGCTTCGCTAACTTTTATTGACGGTTCATCCAAGACTACTCCCGGGTAGCCAGGCCGTTGACAGAATTAACCAAGAAAAGCAAGAGGAATGGAAATGGAACCCCGAAGCAGAAGCAGCCTTCCGAGAACTAAAACAGAGGTTCACCACAGCACCAATATTGGCTCATTTCGATGCCGAAAGACCAGTGTTAATCGAAACAGACGCATCAGACTTCGCTATAGGAGCTGTATTATCGCAACGGGACGACGAGGGAAGACTGCACCCAATAGCTTTCCACTCTAGGAAGTTCCAACCCGCGGAAATCAACTACGAAATCCACGACAAGGAATTACTAGTGATTGTCGATGCCTTCAAACATTGGCGCCGGTACTGTGAGGGAGCACAACACCAGATTCAAGTATTCTTGAACCATCAGAATCTGGAGTACTTTACAACCACGAAGGTACTAAATCAGAGACAGGCAAGATGGGCACAGGAACTGGCAGGCGTTGACTTCCGAATCTATTACCGCCCCGGCTCCCAAAACGGGAAACCAGATGCGCTATCAAGGCGTTCGGAGTACCGCCCAGAGAAGGGGGGGATGGAAAACCAGCCGATAACAACGGTTCTGCAGAAAAACCACCTAGCAGAGCGAAATCGGCAGGGACGGTCGTACCTCTGCTCGTCGGCCCGACTCCTCTCACTCCCGACAAAGAAATGGAGTAGAGAATTTGGGGAAAAAGTTAGGGAATATGGAAGGAAGGATCTGGCTTACGAGAAGGCCAGAGAGGAAGTCGAACAGGAAGCCGCTCTCCTGGACAAGGAGCAGCGGATGGATTGAAAGGCCAGGAGCATATGGGAAATACGGGACGAGCTACTTTACAGGAAGGGTATGCTCTGGGTGCCTGAGGGACTGGTACAAAAAATTCTGGAATCCGAACACAACACCAGGATAGCTGGACACATGGGACAAGACAAGACGATTGAGCTCATTAGACGGAACTTCTGGTGACTGAAAATGAACGAACGAATAATTGACTTTGTCCAGAGCTGCCCGGAATGCCAGCAGAACAAGGCGTCTCGGCACCAACCCTACGGAGTATCCTCGCCGCTGGAACTCTCTTAAGCTCCCTGGCAATCAATAGCAATGGATTTCACTACGGAACTGCCCCTGTCATAAGGATGCGACCAGCTGTGGGTGATCACTGACCGATTCACGAAGATGGCGCACGTTGTCCCATTGAAAAAGGAAGCAAAGACGGCTGCAGACTTGGCAGTCATCTTCGCAAGGGAGGTATGGAAGTACCACGGACTCCCCACGGACATAGTGTCAGACCGAGACTCCCGAATCACCTTGGAAATATGGAAGGAATTCCTCCAACGATCGGGAATCTGACCCCGAATATCCACCGCCTTCCACCCACAACGGACGGCCAGACAGAACGCCTCAACCAAACTATTGAGGCATACCTCCGAGCATTTGTCAACCGAGAGCAAGACGATTGGGTACCCCTGCTACCCATGGCTGAGTTCGCCTATAACAACTTGGTCACGGTGGGAAATGGGATGTCACCCTTTTTCGCCAACTACGGCTTCCACCCTGGGGCGTTGAACCCACCAACCGGAGAAATACTAAATCCAGCCAGCACGGCCTACGCGCACTGGATGCAAGACGTACACGAAGATGCACGAAAGGAACTGGAAGCCGCACAAGAACGAATGCGCCAGTACACTGATCCGGCAAGGAAGGAACCCCCGGCATATCAGGTAGGAGACCTGGTCATGCTCAGCGGGCGCAACATTAAAACAAGGAGCCCTACGAAGAAGCTGGACCACAAAAACCATGGCCCCTTCCAAATCAAGAAAATCATCTCTCCGCTCGCCGTCCGCCTCACGCTACCCTGGAAGTGGAAGATTCACAACGTCTTTCATGTCTCGCTACTCGAACCCTACCAAACTAGCGAGCACCGGGCACCTCCGGATCCCTCAAAGGTGTTACGAGAAGCGGACGACATCGAGCAGTCGGAAGAATACGACGTAGAAGAAGTTATGTCTTCGGTCGAACGCAGCTGAGGGAATAACAAGCGGATTCTCTACCTCGTCAAATGGCTCGACTATCCGGAACGAAAAGACTGGACGGAAGAACCATTCAACGACTTTTCGGTAGGCGGTCTGGAGAAACTCCGGGAGCTTCATCAACGGAACCCTGATACGCCAAGGCACTATCGGCTCACCGATACCTAGGATGGATGTCCGTGAAAGGGCCCAATGAAGCAGGAGCGATGGTAGGGATGAAGGGGCTGGAGGACTTCCTCTCACAAACACACAAACCCACGACCACCTCATATAAGGAACCGGCAACCCGAACCACCCAAATGAGGATCCCATCCCCAAAGGCGTGGTCACTCCTTGGCACATTCCTCAGCTACAAGAGATGGTCCAATCGGAGGGTCACTACCTGGATACCGGTACTAGCCCATGGGACACCATAGGCTCTCCCGCGTGGACGGTTTGCAGTCGACCCCGGAACTGAAGACGATGGTCCGATGACAACGTACGAAAAGACCCGCCTATCAGGCACCCAAAATCCACCCCAGGGGAAAACAACGCTGAAGAAGAACGCCAGGTACCACACAATCCGGTAGTGAGGACACCAGGTAACCCTGAAGGGAGATATGGGATGACGACGGAGAAGGAACGGGCACTTCTTGACACGCTTGCTTCATCCCGATGAGCTGTCATGGCCTTTATCTGAACCCCGGTTGATGCCCTTGGCACACCAAATCCCTACTCGCTCTCTCGAAGAATCAAATCCCGGTTGGGACACGGTACAGCACCACCAACAGAAACATGACAGTGCAAGAACGTACCAACCAAACACGACAGTAAGAGTACACACCGTCCTACTCTGAGGGCCCAGCCATTCCGAAGGATTACAGAGTCATGTCCTGATCCGGTGGTTGGGAGGGCTGTAGGGGACGAGGACTACAGTCACGGTAACACCACAACCAGTTACCTTTGGTCGCAGAAAAGACGGGCTACTTAGAAAGATTCGAGAAAGCGCTCGGGACGAGGCTTAGGAGGGAGGGAGGTAGTGTTACACCTGGAAAATATCGCGAGCAAAGTACGTACCCTTAGAGAGGTACGTACTGGGGGGGGGAAGATACGTACAGGTAGCACACCACCTCATAGAGGACAGGTCTTAGAGAGTCTAGGCGGGAGATAACTTATCAGTAAAAAAATTGAAAGTTGAAATATATTGCTTTTTATACAGGTGAGACATAAATTTGAACTAACTTTTCTCGAGGTTTCAGCTAAAAATAAACAACTTTTTTTTTTTCAAATCATTACAGGAGCAAAATATAACTTCTCCTATTACGGGAGTTAGCGATGCTGACGGGAGCTACGGGAGCTACGGGAGTACCCAAGGAATTCTCAAATTTTTTGCTGATGAAGATGGGGTTAAAGGTTACGGCCGAGAACCGGTCGTAAGGATTAAACTCCGGAGACAGGGGCCACAGCAAACCGGAGTGTGAGAGGAAGGGAGTTAGGATGGGACCCCAGGGGCTCGGTCGAGACTCTCCAGAGAGCTCGTTTGTCATAACAACTGAACTCCAGGCACTACCGGGCTGCAGGATCGAACTCAGTCCAGAACTGAGGGAATTCTGCGGTACCAACTGGACCCCTGGATCTCACCTTATCGCAAGCACCGACCAGGACCAATAAGAGCCCGAGGTGGGCCCACGCCCCGGCGGGGGTCCCACCGTCCTCGGAGGAATAGTTACCCCGAGTCACCAGATCTCGCCCCGCCTCACGCCTATATATGCTCATCTTCCTACTCGCTCAAAGAAAGAGGAAACCAGCACCAACATCCTCAACAACACTACCACCGAAACCCACACGCAAGATCTAAGATTATTCCGCTGTGAATTATTGAAAGTAGCCTGATTACCTTTGATTCTCTCCGCACTCCGGTTACGAGACAACCCCAGTGTCACAGTACCCTTCTCGTACAGCAATGCTCGCAGATGTGGCTCTTGATGTGACACTGGGGTTGTCTTGTAACCGGAGTGTGGAGAGAACCAAAGGTAATCGGGCTACTTTCGATAATTCACAGCAGAATAATCTTAGATCTTGTGTGTGGGTTCGGTGGTAGTGTTGGTGAGGATGTTCGTGCTGAGTTTTCCTTCCGTTGGGGCGGAAAGCCTCTCTTTTTATCTGCGAGAAGCCGGCGTGAGAATGGGTGACTCGGACTTGGATTCCCCCGAGGTGCATGGACCCTGTGGGCGACTCATTGGTCCTGGCAGGGTGTAGATAAGGGGAGATGAGGTTTCATGCAAGCGAGCGGGGTGTTTGTCCACCAGACTCTTTTCTGTGTGCCATCAGCAGGTGACGTGGCATCGCCTCCTTTCGGGGGAGGGGTCATAGCCCAAGCATCTCTCCATTTGCAGTCTTCCCCTCATCTCCGGAGATATGTATCTTAGGTCGGTCTCGGCCGTAAGCTCATCTCCGGACCTTATCTCCCTCCTAGACTCTCTGAGTACGCTCCGGCATCCTTACATATGCCCACTTTTCCTAGGTAGCTACGTACTCGAGATATTTCAGATGTAACACTACCTCCCCTCTCCCTTAGCCTCGTCCCGAGCGCTAACACTTTTCTTTATCTAGGTAGCCCCGTCTCTTTCTGTTATGTGGGTAACTTGTGGTGTTTGTTACCGTGACTGTAGTCCTCCTCCCCTATAGCCCTCCCAGTCATCGGATCAGGACATGACTCTGTAATCCGTCGAAATGACTGGGCCCTCGGAATAAGACATTGCGTATTCCTCCCGTCGTGTCGTTCTTTTGTTGGCGCCACGCCTTTGTCCCAACCGAGATTCGATTCTTCGAATGAGCGGATAGGGAACCGGTGGGCCGCGGGCTGGTAACCGGGATTCGGATAGAGGCCACGACAACTCATCCGGATGAAGCAAGCGTGTTCCAGAAGTGCCCGCGCCTTCTCGGTCGTCTTCCCATGTCTCCCTTCCAAGTTCTTTCGTGTCCTCGTTACTGAGTTGTGTGGTACCCTGGCGTTTCCTTGCGCTGTTGGGTTGTGTCGTGTGCCCGAGAAGCGGGTCTTTTCGTACGTCGATCCGAAGTCCGAGGCCCGATGACAGCCCGACCGAGTATTGGACATCACGTCTGGGCATCTCGCTGGGGGTCCGTTTCGTCGGTCGCGGGTCCGGCCACCTCAGGGCTTCGGTTGGTGTGTAGCTGGGGAGCGGGACTAACTTCGGCTTCGCCCTTTGGGTTGGGGCTCAGTGAGGTTCCGGGGTCGGAAGGGTGGCCTTTCAGCCGATTCGGTCAGTCTAGTCCAGCGTCGTGGGGTTTTTCCGAAGTTTTCCCAGTTCCTCCCTTCGTTCGTGGTGTCATTCTTTGGCCCGAGAAGCGGGTCTTTGTTCGTGTGCGTGAGATGAAGTCCTCCATCCCCTTCATCCCTACTACTGCTCGTGCTTTGCCGGGCCCTTTTATGGACATCCCGCCTAGGCGTCAGTGAGCCAGTAGTCCCTCAGCACGTCTGGGTTCCGTTGATGAAACTCCCGGAGCTTCTCCAGACCGCCTACTGAAAAGTTGTCGAATGGTTCTTCCATCCAGTCTTTGCGTTCTAGATAGTCGAGCCATTTGACGAGGTAAAGGATTCATTTGTTATTTAAACGGCCGCGCTCGACCGAGGACATAACTTCTTCAGGGTCGTATTCCTCTGACTATTCGATGTCGTCGGCTTCTCGGAGTACCTTTGAAGGATCCGGCAGTGCTCAGTGTTTGCTGGTTCGATAGGGTTCGAGCAGCGAGACGTGGAAGACGTTGTGGATCTTCCATTTCCGAGGTAATGTGAGGCAGACGGCCAGCGGGGAAACGACCTTTTCAATCTGGAAGGGACTATGATTTTTGTGGTCCAACTTCTTTGAGAGTCGGCGCGTTTTGATGTTGCGGCCGCTGAGCATTACCAAGTCACCTGGTTGGTATGCTGGGGGTTCCTTTCTCGACGGATCGGTGTATCGGCGCATTTGTTCCTGTGCTTCCTCTGATCCTTTCCGGTTTTCGTCGTGTATAACGTGCATCCAGCGGGCATAGGCCTTGCTGGCGGGGTTGAGCAGCCACGTCAATGCCGGGTTCCCGGCTATTGGGCGGAAGCCATAGTTCGCGTAGAACGGGGATGTACCATTACCTGTGGTGGTTGAGTTGTTGTAGGCGAACTCGGCCATTGGTAATAGTCGTATCCAGTCGTCCTGCTCTTTGCCGACAAAGGCTCGTAGGTAGGCTTCGATCGTCTGGTTGAGCCGCTCAGTCTGTCCGTCCGTTTGTAGGTGAAATGCCGTGGACATACGGGGCTGAATGCCGGAGAGCTGCAGGAACTCCTTCCATACCTCGGACGTGAACCGCGAATCCCTGTCTGATACGATGTCAGCGGGGAGGCCGTGGTGTTTCCATACCTCTCGGGCGAAGATGATTGCCAGGTCTGCTGCAGTTTTTTCTCGGAGTGGGATGAAGTGCGCCATCTTGGTGAAGCGGTCGATGATTACCCATAGCTGGTCGCATTCCTCCGAGACCGGCAGTTCCGTGATGAAGTCCATTGCTATCGACTGCCATGGCGCGTACGGCAGCTTTAGCCGGGAGGACAGCCCATAGGGTTGGTGTCGAGAGGTTTTGTTTTGCTGGCACTTGGGGCAGCTTCTGACGAAGTCGATGATTCCTTCGTTCATCTTGGGCCACCAGATATTTCGCCGGATTAGCTCAATTGTCTTGTCCTGCCCCATGTGCCCGGCTACACTTGTGTCGTGTTCGGATTCGATTACTTGCTGTATCAATCCACTCGGGACCCAGAGCAAGCCTTCTCGGTACAGCACCCCTTCTTCGATCCTTATTTGCTTGACCTTTCGGTCTTTCGGTTCCCGTTCCTCAGCCACTGCTTCCTGTTTCCTCGCCTGCTTGTAGGCCGGATCCTCCTTTCCTTCCTTTCTGATTTTTTCTAGGAACTCTTCGTTCCATTTTTTTGTTGGGAGGGATGCCAGTCGTGCTGAAGAGCAGATGAAGGTTTGTGTTCGCCGCACTTCGAAGTGGTTTTTTCTCAAAACCGTCGTTATCGGCTGGTTTTCTACCCCCCCCTTCTCGGGGCGGTACTCCGTACGCCTTGACAATGCGTCCGGCTTTCCATTTTGGGTTCCTGGTCGGTAGGAAATCTTAAAATTGATGCCGGCTAATTCCTGTGCCCACTGTGCTTGTCGTCGGTTTAGTACTTTGGTTGTAGTAAAGTACTCCAAGTTGTGATGGTCCGAGAACACCTGCACCTGGTGGACCACTCCTTGGCAGTACCGTCTCCAGTGCTTGAAGGCATCCACTATCGCCAGAAGTTCCTTGTCGTGGATTTCGTAGTTGATTTCCATGGGTTGGAATTTCCTTGAGTGGAAGGCTACCGGGTGCATGCGCCCTTCTTCATTGTGACACCTGGGTACTCGGGTACGGAGGTGGAGGTAAAGATAATATGAAGTCAGGTTCGATTGGTCTTTATTCACAGCGGAATAATCTTAGGTTCCTCGTGTCGGGGTGTTTTGTGAGTGTGGTATCCGAGGATGGGGAATCCAGGCGTCTTTCTGGCGGGGTTTCGAGCGGTATATATGCGAAGTTTCTTTCGTCACGTGCTTTCTTTCTTCCTATCGTTACGCCGGAGATTCAGACTTCAGACACGCGGTCCCGAAGGTTTCCGCGTGTGGGTGTGATTGGTCCTGATCGGTTCTAGCGATAAGGGTGGAGGCTAACAGTTGGCGACCTCGGATTCTACCAGGCGCTAGTCTTTCAAACTATGCCGGATTCCTATCGAGGTCCTAGTCAGGATCGGTTGTAACTCTTTCGGAGTCTGCCTTCCCTCATAGTTTGCTGCTGGCCCCGCTCCGGAGTTATTCTTACATCCGTTCGTATTGGCCATAAGGTCCTAACTCCGTGTCTTATTTCCCGTCTAGACTCTCTCAGACCTGTCTTGTGACATGAGCCCCGCTTATGGTGTGCGACTTGCAGGAAGCTAGTCTTCCCCTTATCTTGCTCCCGTATGCAGCGGCTACAAGAGTCGGCCGTGCGTTGGGTCTACCTGGCAGGCTGGCCTAAGATCCATCACCCGCTGAGGTTACCCTTCGCTCCACTTTCTCTTGCCAAACTGCTTTCCAAGGTCCCGAGATATCTTTGGGTATTCCCAGTTCACGTGACTTACCGTTCGCTACCTTTCTCCTGGTACCTTTATTCCCGTTGTTACCCTTGGGTGTAACACTACTCCCCCTCTTTCTTAGCTTCGGCCCAAAGCTAAATAACCTGACTCCTCCTCTTTCATGGTGTAAATAGTTAAATGCAGTCCTCCAGCCCCTGCATCCCTCCGGTCACCTGGCCCGAAGAAAACCCTCAAGCGGGAAAAAACTTCGGAACCAATTCGGCTGACGACCGGCCCTCTGATCTGGGTGGTCTTCCGACCGGTCCAGGATCCTACTGTCGGAGTGGTGCAAAGGAAACCAGGGAACAGTGGAGCTCCCCTGAAGAGGTGATAAGAAGACGGGTTGACCTGGCACGCCGGTGTAGCAGGGGATCAGGCTGGCCATACGGTAGTCTCGCCGCCAGAGCCGGCCAAAACCAGTGGCTCTTAACCGGTCAACCATGCCTCGCCACAGTTAAATGACGGCCGCTGTTCTTTCTGGGATTACAATTCCTCTTGCTCTTCTGCTCGTTGAAAAAAAGTCTTTGTTGGAATGAAGTCCTCCTCCCCTTCATCCTACTACCCCCCGACCGTGCTTCAACCCCGTCGGCTTCGATATGCGCCAGGTGCAGGTCGGAGTCTAGCCCTTGGTGAGCCGGCAGTCCCTCGGCGCGTCTGGGTTCCGTCAGTGAAACTGCCGAAGTTTCTCCAGACCGCCTACCGAAAAGTTATCGTATGGTTCTTCCATCCAGTCCTTTCGTTCCGGGTAGTCGAGCCATTTGATGAGGTATAGGACGCGGCGCCCTTTCCTGGTGCTCCCAAGGACCTCGTCAACGTCGTACTCCTCGATTTGTTCGATATCGTAGGCCTCTCGGAGGATCTTCAAGGGGTCCGGCGGCGCTCGGTGTTTGCTGGTCCGGTAGGGTTCGAGCAGCGACACATGGAAGACGTTGTGAATCTTCCACTTCCGGGGGAGCGTGAGTCAAACGGCAAGGGGCGAGACGGTCTTTTCCACCTGGAAGGGGCCATGATTCTTGTGGTCCAGCTTCCGGGAGGGTCGGCGCGTTTTGATGTTGCGCCCGTTGCGTATCACCAAGTCTCCAATCTGGTACTTTGGGGGCTCAGTGCGCTGAGGGTCTGTGTAGCGGCGCATTCGCTCATGTGCCACCTCCAGTCGCTCGGTGGATGCCTTGTGTACCGCGTGCATCCAGTGGGCGTAGAGTTTGCTGGCGGGATTCAAGGGTCCCGAGGCGGCTGGGTCGGAGGACATGGGGTGGAAACCGTAATTGGCGTAGAACGGAGACATCCCATTGCCCATGGTAATTGAGTTGTTGTAGGCAAACTCCGCCATCGGGAGTAGGCCTACCCAGTTGTCCTGCTCGTGGCCGATGAACGATCGGAGGTACGCTTCAATTGTCTGATTGAGGCGTTCCATTTGTCTGTTGGTTTCGGGGTGGAAGGCCATCGACATTGGAGGGCGGATGCCGGACAGCCACAGGAATTCTTGCCATGTCTCCGAGGTGAACCGTGAGTCCCGGTCCGAGACGGTGTCCGTGGGTAGTCCTTGGTGCTTCCAGACTTCCCGTGCGAAGACAACCGCTAGGTCTGCGGCTGTCTTCTTTTCCCTTTCGAGGGGGAGGAAGTGCGCCATCTTTGTGAATCGGTCTATAACCATCCACAACTGGTCACATTGCTCCAAGAGTGGCAGTTCCGTAATGAAGTCCATTGCGATGGACTGCCAGGGGGCGTACCGGAGTGTTACACCTCAGTCCGGAACACCAGAGAGGATAGATAGCTACGTAGTCAGGGCACGTGAGACTTTACCTAAATACCGCTCGAAGGAGGATGTCAAGCCCAGTCGGCTTCAGAGAGTCTAGGCGGGAGATAGCCTTGGGATTAGACCTTATGGCCGTAATGGACCTAAGGGGCTAATCTCCGGATGAACTGCGAATGCAACTAAATATCAGATACGAGGGGTGAGGTCATAGAACCGATATCCCCTCTGTCTCTGATAGGCTGGTAAAACACTCACCCGCAGGGGATTGAGGGGTTTGCATGGTGCGGGGATCAGTCGGCTTATCGTTAGACCGACCAGAACCAATGAAGTTGCAAGGACTGAGCCCGTGGGGTTCTGGGGCCCTGACTGGCGGACAAATCTCCTGAGAAAGGATAGGAAGTACGGGTTCTCTAGAGGAACCACGTGACGCTGCAAGAAGAGTATATAGCTAGGCAAGATCCCGCTCGGTGGAAGGGAAGAGAGGACAGTACCGAACAGCCACTCATGAAACAAACCCAAAAAACAAGATCTAAGATTATTCCGTTGTGAATTATCGAAACTAGCCTGATTACCTTTGATTCTCTCTACACTCCGGTCACACCACAACCCCAGTGTCACAGGGAGTTCCAAGGGAGAGAAGAGCCCGTACGGTTGGTGCCGAGCCGCTTTATTATTCTGGCATTCGGGGCCGCTTCAGACGAAGTCGATGATTCTTTCGTTCATCTTTGGCCACCAGAAGTTTCGTCGGATCAGCTGAATCGTTTTATCTTGGCCCATGTGACCGGCGATCTTCGTATCGTGTTCCGATTCGAGGATCATTTTTTTGAGGGTTCCATCCTCCAGGATCCAGAACATACCTTTTCGGTAGAGTAGCCCGTCCTTGATCTCGAGGACCTCTTCCATCCTGAACATTTCGTCCCTCTGCCATACCTCACGAGGGTAGGCAGCTGCCTCCTTGACCTTCCGGTCATCCAGTGCTGCATCTCCCAGCACTGCTTCCAGTTCCCTCCATACGTCCTTATATTCTTCATCTTTTTCTCCTGCCTTTTTCACCGCTTCTGTGAATCCTTCCGACCATTGCCGAGGAGCGAGTGACGCCAGCCTTGCCGATGAACAGATGAATGTTCTTTCCCGTCTGTCTGGTTACGCAAAGTTGCTTTTTTGCAAAACTGTTGTGATCGGCTCGTTTTCACTACCCCCTTTTTCAGGGCAGTACTCCGAACGCCTTGAAAGAGCCTCTGGTTTTCCGTTCCGGTTCCCTGGTCAGTAGTAAATGTGGAAGTCGATGCCTGCTAATTCCTGAGCCCACCTTGCCTGGTGTCGATTGAGTATCTTTGTGGTCGTAAAGTACTCAAGGTTTTGGTGGTCGCTGAACACCTGGACCTGATTCGATGCCCCTTCGCAGTATCGGCGCCAGTGTTTGAAGACATCGATGATGGCTAGAAGTTCCTTGTCGTGGATTTCGTAGTTGATTTCCGCTGGCTGGAAATTTTGGGAGTGGAAGGCTACCGGGTGTAGTCTTCCTTTTTCGTCTCTTTGCGACAGGATGGCCCTGATTACGAAGTCGGAGGCATCCGTTTCAATGATCACAGGCTTCGTAGCGTCAAAATGGGCTAATATCGGCGCTGTTGTGAATCGTTGCTTTAATTCCTGGAAGGCTTCCTCTGCCTGTGGGTTCCACTTCCATTCCTTCTTGTCTCCCTTAGTCAGTTGCGTCAGGGGTCTGGCTACTCAAGAGTAGTCTTGGATGAAGCGTTGGTAGAAGTTAGCGAACCCCAGAAAGGATTGTACCTCCATCAACAATGCTGGGGTCTTCCATTCCAGCACCACTTCCACTTTCCCTTTTGCCATCTTGATTCCTTCTCGTCCGATGACGTACCCCAGGAATTCGACTTCCTGAGTCTTCCAAATGCATTTGTCCGGCAAGGCTGCTAGCTGATTTTCTTGCAGCCGCCTTAGCACTTCCTTAACCCTTTGGTCGTGCTCTGCTTCGGTTTTCGTGTAGATCAGGAAGTCGTCCATGTAAACCAGTAGACCCAGGTCGATCATGTCGGAAAAGACGTGATTCATCATATCCTGAAAGGTCGATGGTGCGTTGGTTAGTCCGAACGGCATAACTTGGAACTCGTATAGTCCGTAGTGGATTCGGAATGCAGTTTTCCATTCGTCCCCTTCTCGGATGTGAATCAAATTGAATCTGTTCTTCAGGTCCAGTTTGGTGAACCCTCTTGCTCCCTGGACTCGGTCCTGCAGTTCTTGCATAAGGGGGAGGGGATATCGGTTGGGAATCATTATCCGGTTGAGGGCTCGGTAGTCGAGGCAGAGACATAGTCCTCTTCCGTTTGGCTTTGGCACGAACATGATTGGAGATCCCGCTGGGGAGGTGGATCTCCAGATCTTTCCTGTCCTCAGCATTTCTTTGAGCCACTCCCTGAGAGTCTGGAGCTCGTTTTCCGAAAGGGGGTAAATCGGTCCCCAGGGAGCAGTTTCTCCCTTCTTGAGTTCAATTTTGCAGTCATACGGCCGGTGTGCTGGCAGCACCTCTGCCGCCTTCTGACCCATGATGCCGAGGTATCCTTTAAATTCCTCGGGGACTTACTCCCAAGGGTCCTTCTTGTCGATCACCGAGACGTACCCTATAATCCTGGCTTCAGGGTCGAGGGTACCAGTCTCATCCAGGAACAGAGAAAATTCTACAGTTTCGAATCAGGTGCATTTTTCCAGACAGCTGGGGCTGCTGAAGCGGAGTTCCTCTGAGTCCCACGCACCTTGCGGGGGGTGCTTGGCAATCCACGATTAGGGGAGGAAGATGTCGACTTCTGGTTCCAACTGCGCGACCTCGAATACTTCCTGCAAGTAGTGCTTTCGATGCTGGAGCAGGAGGGGCTTGGTGTATTCCATTCCTGCTCCCTTGACTTCTTCTCCCGAGCAGTTCTGCAGTGGGGCTGCCCTGCGTCTGCGTATTCAGGGTATGTCGTATTGCTCAGCGAGCCTCGTGGTAATGAGGGGTACTGAGCATCCGGTGTCAAGTAGGACCCATACTGCGTATTGTGTAGGGCCCCACGAGATGACCATTAAGGTGATCGGTCTTTTGCCGCAATGTGGTTTTTTCGTAGACTTTTCGGGCGAGGCTTTATTAGCGTTTAGCCTTCTTCATTGTCTATCCTGCGAGATTCCAGCACTTGGTTCCTCCGGACCCTTTTGTTTTCAATTTGTTCCACAAATTATTGGGAAGGACTTGGGGTGCGGCGAGCCCCATCCTCGTAAAAATCCGAGTCGTCTTGCCAGGCTGACTGCATCGCGACTCCCGCAGCCTCCCGCATGTCTTCCTCCTCGGTTTTTATGTGAACCGCCTTTGTCTGTTTGGCGGCTGGTGCCTCGTGGGCATCCTCCTCTCTTTTCCTTTTTCCATGGAGGGAGCTGGCTTGACTTGGGGCTCCTGGTATTTCTGTCCCCTTGACCGTCGTTTTGGCGAAACAGTCCTGGGTAGCGTGGCTGTCCTGGCTGCACCTCCAGCAGTTGGCTTTGCTGTTTCTGTGGGAGTTGATCTCCTGCTGAGGAACCCCCTTGTAGGCATTGCCATTGCTCCCCCAGTGGCTGTCCGACCACTGTTTCCTTGGCTTTTCATCCTTGCCCCCCAAGTCAGACTTCCCAGTCTGCTTGGGGCCACCACTCTCCTTGCCCTTTCGGGCATTGCCCGGATTTTTCCCATCCGGGCCGTCCTTTCATCCTAAGTTCCCGGACAGTGCTTCACGGGCTGTCCTCAGGGCCTTCCTTCGTTCCACATGGAGGCCAGCGTTGTAAGTGGCAGTGAGGAAGTGCTCATCGTCTATGAACTCCTCCATGTAGTGGGCGAAGCGCATGTCCAGGATATTGTCAGGCATGGCCTGGTCGATTTTTTCCCTTAGTCCTTCGCCAGTGGCTTGGGCGTATACGTTCAGGGCCCGAAATTCCGTGAAGTATGCCTTGATGTCGCCCTTATACCGGAGCTGGCTGAGCTTTAGCTGGGCGTTGGCTGCTTCCCTCGTGTCTCGGAATTCGGCCCTGATAGCCGCAGTGTATCGGGCCCAGGTGTCCCAGTCCGCCATCGTGCTTCGTCGGTGCTGGTGCCAGGCTTTTGCAGTGTCCGACAGCAGCGTTCCTACCCAGGCGATTTTTTGCGCGTCGAGGGTTTCTGGGTAGAACCCGATGTATTTGAGGACTGATTCCCACCAGACATTGAACGCCGAGGTGGGTTTCCCGTCGAAGGATTCTGGGTTTTTTAGCTTCAGCCGGAAGGTGTTTATTTTTACCTCTCGGGCTCTTTGGCCCGTCCTTGCTGCCGCAATCCCTTCACCCACTAGCTGAGCGATTTCTTCCGGAGTCGGCATAGTGGCGATGCAGTCGGATCGGAGTGGTGCGTCTCTTGGTGGGGGTCTTCCGGTCACCGGAGTTCGCTGCCTTTCCAGTATCGTATACAGGTCTTCGTCATCGTTGCTGTTGTTGCCGGCTGGCTCCTCCTGACCTGGGGTTGGTTCGGGGGAAGGCGATCGGAGCACCAACCTTGTCCGTGGCGCCCTAGGAGGGTCCCCCCCTTGTCCTCCCGTAGCTGCTTACGGGGTGCCTTCCTTGGAAGCAGGGGGCGGGGTTTCCCTTGGAAGGGCCGACTGCAGGTAAGTCGGCGTGGTAGTCACCCGTTTGATGGCACTTACCTCGGTTCGCAGCTGCTGCTGCTCTGTGGCCAGTCGCTCCGTTTCCTCCAGCTGTTTTCGGGCCCATTTCTTGCAGTTGTCATTCCAGGTCATCTGTTCCTCCGCCCGTTTCCGATCTGCGACCTGGAGGAACTGCACGGCGTCGTTTAGCCGGGTGACTTTGGTGACCTGGTGAGCCTCCTTTTCGGCTAGGTCCTTGTCGCGGGAGGTGATTGCTGCCCATATGTTGGCAGTGAATTTTGTACGGCGCCGGCGGTGCGCATCAGCTCAGTCTGCATCCACTCGTGGGATACCGTTGTGTTGGCCTCAGCTGTTTTGTAAACGCATTCGAGGGCTTGTGTGAGCTGCTGGTAATTTCGCTTGATGGCAATGATTCGCCGGTCTGCCCAGTCGTAGGCATCGCTGCACATGCCGTGAAGTTGCTTGAGATCCCATTGCGCTTGCTGGTGCTGCGTTACCAGCAGTCGAACCCATGCCGTAGGGTTTGGGAGGTCAATGGTCGGCTGGTCGGTCTCGGTGTCGTTGTAGACTTCCAGCGCCATTTGGGGGTACTCGAGCCGGAGCATGTCGACATTGGACTCAGTCATTTTCCGTCGATGTCTAGATCGTCGAAGGTGTGGATTGACTCGTCGTAGTTGGAGAAATTGTAGTCAAAAAGATCTCGGAAAGTGTATCCGTCCCAGTAGACGGTTTGGTGGAGGATCGCGTTCTCCCACCACTCAATGGTGTACCAGTTGTACGGTTCGTAATCGGAGTCGTTTTCTTGCGGGTGAGTCCGTCCCAGTAGGGGTCCCACTCATTGGAGAATTCGGCGGTGATTGAGGAGTAGCTTTGGTCGAACTGGTGGTTCGCCTGAGGTTTCAAGAGGTTGATACTTCCTTCGATGAATTCGTATTCGAAAATCATGAACGTAGGATGTGTAAATCGAAGGTGACTTATGAACCAAGATTATAGTGTGACACCTGGGTACTCGGGTACGGAGGTGGAGGTAAAGATAATATGAAGTCAGATTCGATTGGTCTTTATTCACAGTGGAATAATCTTAGATTCGTCGTGTCGGGGTATTTCGTGAGTGTGGTATGCGAGGATGGGGAATCCAGGCGTCTTTCTGGTGGGGTTTCAATCGGTATATATACGAAGTTTCTTTCGTCACGTGCTTTCTTTCTTCCTATCATTATGCCAGAGATTCAGTCTTCAGACGCGCAGTCCCAAAGGTTTCCGCATGTCGGTATGATTGGTCCTGATCGGTTCTAGCGATAAGGGTGGAGGCTAACAGTCAGCGACCTCGTATTCTACCGGGCGCTAGTCTTTCGGACTATGCTGGATTCCTATCAAGGTCCTAGTCAGGATCGGTCATAACTCTTTCGGAGTCTGCCGTCCCTCGTAGTTTGCCACTGGCCCCGCTCCAGAGTTATTCTTATGTCGATTCCTCTTGGCCGTCAGGTCCTAACTCCGGGTCTTATCTCCCGTCTAGACTCTCACAGACCTGTCTTGTGACATGAGCCCCGCTTATGGCGTGCAACTTGCAGGAAGCTAGTCTTCCCCTTATCTCGCTCCCATATGCAGCGGCTGCAAGAGTTGGCAGTGCGTTGGGTCTACCCGGCAGGCTGGCCTAAGATCCATCACCTGCTGAGGTTACCCTTCGCTCCAGTTTCTCTTGCCGAACTGCTTTCTGAGGTCCCGAGATATCTTCGGGTATTCCCAGTTCACGTGACTTACCGTTCACTACCTTTCTCCTCGTACCTTTATTCCCATTGTTACCCTTGGGTGTAACATTCATCTCGTTGCGATAGGACGGCTCCCAGCGCGAAATCCGATGAGTCTGTTTCGATGAGGACTGGCTTTGTTAGGTCAAAATGCGCCAGGATCAGTGCCATGGTAAAACGGTGTTTGAGCTCCTTGAAGTCGGCCTCCGCCTCCTGGTTTCAGGCCCACTCTTTTCTATTCTCTTTTTTCGTCAGTTCTATGAGGGGTCTTGCTACTCTGGAGTAGTTCAGGATGAATCGTCAGTAGAAGTTGGCGAAGCCCAGGAAGGATTGGACCTCCATTAGCGATTTCGGAGTTTTCCATTCGAGTACCGCCTGTACCTTATCTTCCGACATTCTGATTCCGTTTCCCTCAATGATGTATCCTAAGAATTCGACTTCCTTAGCTTTCCACACGCATTTTTCCGGAGAAATTGCTAGCCTGTTGTTTTGTAGCCTTTTGAGTACTTCCTTGACGGTTTGGTCGTGGCCCTCCTCGGTGTCGGTGTAGGCCAGTATGTCGTCCATGTAGGCCTGTCCTCCGACATCCAGCATATCCGAGAGCACATGGTTCATCATGTCCTGAAACGTGGATGGGGCGTTGGTTAGTACGAATGGTATTACCTGGAATTCAAGTAGCCCGTAGAGGATTCTGAACGCTGTTTTCCATTCGTCTCCCTCCTTCACGCGGATTAGGTGGAATCTGTTTTTCAGGTCCATTTTGGTGAACCATTGTGCTCCTTGCACTCGGTCCTGTAGTTCCTGCATTAGTGGCAGGAGGTACTGGTTTGGAATGGTAATGCGGTTTTGGGCTCGATAATCGACGCACAGGTGGAGCCCCCTTCCGTGGGGTTTCGCTACGAAGAGGATGGGGAATCCGGCTGGGGACGTGGAGTGTTTGATTTTTCCAGTTCACTCTATTTCTTTTAGCCATTCTCGGAGTGTCTGGAGTTCTTCCTCCGAGTGTGGATAGATGGGTCGCCAGGGTGGCGTACCTCCTTCCTGGAGGTCGATTCGGCAGTTGTAGCGTCAATGTGCTGGCAGGACGTCTGATACTTCTTTTCCCATTATTCCTAGGTACTGCCGAAATTCCAGAGGCACTTTCCCCAGTGGATGCGATTCGGATGTTGCAGAGGCTTATCCTATGATATGGGCATCCAGATCCTGGGCTACCGAGTCGTCCCAGAAGAGGGAGAAGGGGTTTGTCTCATGTTTGGTGCACTTCTCCAGGCATCTTGGGCTATTGAACAGGACTTCTTCGTTCGTCCATGCGCCTTGGGGTGCATGGCTAGAGATCCAGCTGAAGGGTAGAAAGACGTCGATTCCGAGGTCCATCGGTGATATCTCAAACCTTTCCCAGAAGTAGTGCTTCTGATGTTGTAGTCGTAATGCCTCCGTGTAGAATTGCCCTGCTCCAGGGACCATTTCTCCTGTGTAGCTTTCGATGGCCCGAGGCTGGTGATGTTCCTGCTTTCTGATACCCAATTTTCCCACTGTTTGTTGGTTAAAGAGTGCTATGGAGCAGCCGGTGTCCAGTAGCGCTCGGATTCGGTCTTGGGTTGCGGCAGGCCCTCACCTCTCAGAAATCCGATTCGGACTCCTCTCACAGTGGGGCCACCGCCTCCATGTCCATGGTTTCAACCACTGCCACTTTTTGCTGCTTGGTCACGGGGAGTTCTTCCGCCTCATCCTCTCGCTTCCTTTTTCCCTCCGAGGTGCCAGCCGCCTTCCAGGGGGCTTTTGGCAACGTGGTCCCCTGTACGGTGCTGAATGAGAAGCATTCAAAGGTTTTGTACCCGGGTCGTCCGCATCGCCATCAATCGTCTCGGTTTTGGAGGTACACTTCTTGCTCTTTTTGCGGTACTCCCTTCAATGCTTCGTCCTTTGTGGCCCAGTGGTCTTTTCCTCACCACCATTCCCGGGTGCGCTGTGGCCTGGTCTCCTGTTCGCGCCTTTCGAGTTCTTTTCCCTTTTCCCTTCGTTCTTATTTTCCTTTTTTCATCCGTCCATATGTCCTGTGGGTCGTGCGGAGCCGGCACTCCTGGTTTGATCCCAGGCCTGCTTCAAGGCCTTTTTCTTTTCTACCAGTAGGTCTGCCTGATGGGTGGCCTGTAGGAAGCCTTCGTCGTCCGCAAAGTCTTCCAGGTAGTGGGCGAACCGCATGTCGAGCACCGCATCCAGCATGGCTAGGTCAACTTTTTCGCGTAGTACTTCCCCGGTTGCGCGAGTGAAGTTGTTGATCGCTCGGAATTCCGTTAGGTATGCGCGAATGGACCCCTGGTACTTGAGCTGCCCTAACTTGAGCTGGGCGTCTGCTGCTTCGCACTCGTTCCGGTATTCTGTTCGAATGGCCGCGGTTTAGTTGACCCATGTGTCATTGTCCCGCAGCTCCCGGTATCGGTGGAGGTGCCATACCAGGGCCGTGTCGGTTAGAAGGGTTCCGACCCAGGCGATCTTCTCGCAGTCGACCGTTTCTTGGTAGAATCCCAGGTACATCGTGACAGATTCCCACCATTGGTTAAAGGTGGACGAGCTTTTTCCGTCAAATTTCTCGGGGTTCTCCATTTTTAGTCTCGAGGTGTGCACCCGGGCCTCATTCGTCAGTCACTCTGGGCCTTGTGCTGCCGCAATTCCGGCTCCTACCAACCTGGCGTTCTCTTCTGGCATGAGCATGGTTGCCAGTTGCATTCTTGTTGGTTCCCCTGAGTTCGATGGAGGTCTTCCAGTCGGCAAGTTTTGCACGTATAGATCATCATCGTTGCTGGATCGTGGCAAAGGCAAAGGGGATGCGGCCGGTCGTCTTGGCCTTGGGGGTGAGCCTCTTCCTCTTCCTCCAGTTCCCCCAGCGGTCGGTAGTGGGGGGAGTGGTGGCACTGGCGGGCTCGACGACAGGATTGCTGGCCGCCATAGCCTTCTAATGGGAGGAGCGGGCGTAAGCCGTATTGGGCTTCGAAGTGCCGGAGGGACCTGGAGGGGTGGAGGTGCCATTGGTGCCGCTGGTGCTGTGGCAGCGCTGGTGCTGGGCGGCCTGACTGGGCTATGCCAGGGTTAAAGGGGTTTGGGAGACGGGAGTCTCGTCGTCGGTGATCCTGGGAGCGGTATCTGGGTGGCAATGCGACGGATCTCGTGTAACACTCGGGTGTTTCACCAACGGCACAATCGCCCAGGTGGTCACCAACAGTCTATCACCCTTGAGCGTGCAACACTTGTACGATGGCAGCGGAGCGACTGTGTAGTTCCGAAGGATTCGCACAGGAGCAGGTGGGAAAATTCACTAAGAGATTCGTGTTCGAAATATCACTAGAGAGTTGATCCCAGAAACAATGTAATATTGTTAAGGCTCAACTTCCGACTGATCGTTGCTGATGCCTCTCTATGTAGGAAACTAGTGCTCTTTAAATGTCGCGCCAACTCTTTGGCCATCCTCCCTCGGGCTGACTCGGGAAGCGCAATACCTCGGTATTAGGCAGCAGCGTCTCTCCTCGTCCGAGGGAGATATGGTCGATTGGGACGTGACACTGATTGATAGGTATGGACCCAGAAGATCTTCGATCTGAGCGCTTGCGAACAATCTTCGTTTGCACACCCTTGTAGGCATCGTCACCCTTGTGCTCCTGATCGCAGCCCTTACTGGCTAAATGCTTCTCAGGTGCATCCGTGGTTGCAATCTATGAGTCTAGATGCTTCCAGGAATGTCTGGTGACGTCGGTACAAGTGCCGCAGCAATCGCAGTTAACTGAAGAATACATCTCTATAACTTAACAAGTTAAGGTCCGATCCCTCCTATACCCACCAAACCCGTTCCGCCTCGCGCGTCCTGCACGACCGCTCGTGAGTTATAATGTACCCAGAAAAAGTTGACATTTTTGCTAGTACACGGCAACTAGTAGCTTTTAGTATGGGTCTCACGGAGGATAACCTTGACACCTCCCAGGGATGTGACCAGACCCCCGTCTGAGGCTGCCACTCATCCCCTTTCCCTTTGGTAACCTTGAGTTACCACCTGGCTGCTGTTGGGTCGGTAATACTCTTCTCTTTCAGAGCTCGCCCCAGCCTGTGACTTTCACTCATGAAATCTCACTCGGCCTCAATCCTCAGATTGAGTCCGGCTAGCCATACTAATTGCATGTCTTGGGGTGTCACCAGCGCGCTGGGTGTAACACTACCCCCTCCCTCACAAGGGTTCGTCCTCGGACCAAAGTTCATCAACCCTGACTGTTATTCCCTCCTTGTTAAACCAAAAAACCTCACATGTAGGAAAAAAGGAAAACCTCCTCGCAGATAAAACCAAAAAACCTTTAACCAAGGAAAACACCATTATCTGCTACATCACACCATGTCCTCGGTGTCTTGTCAGCCATTAAAAACCTGGATCCCCTTATAGCTTCACCAGGAAAAGGTACTGACTCAACCTCGCAGTCTGACCCTCGGATCCTTCGCCGCGTTGGGGTGCTTCCTGTGGAAGGCCCTAATCATCCCTTCCCCTGAGCCTAGAAAATGCTCCAAGGGTTCCTCCGTCCAATTTTCCTCCTCGGGAAACCCCACCCACTTCGTGAGGTACTTCACGTTGCCGTCCTGATCATAGGAACTTCCCATGATCTCGTCAATCTCCCATTGACCTTCCTCGACATCAACATCCATCTCATCAGCCTCATTCCTAACCCTCTCAGGGTCAGGTGGAGCACGGCTTGCCTTGCTCGAAACACGATATGGTTCCAGCAACGAGACGTGAAATACGTTGTGGAGTCTCCACCGCCTTGGCAGCTTAAGCATTACCGCGTTCGGAGACACAACCTTTTCAATCTCGAATGGACCTTGCATCTTGTGATCGAGTTTCTTTGACGGACGCC
>Ga0307516_10001493_pt1 | contig 32228 bp, 42 predicted proteins | sample 19_EM_MG_FD_203310 | JGI IMG/M metagenome (GOLD analysis project Ga0307516, IMG submission 203310) | Populus trichocarpa ectomycorrhiza microbial communities from riparian zone in the Pacific Northwest, United States - 19_EM | ecosystem: Host-associated > Plants > Roots > Unclassified | place...
ATGGATCCCCTGTCAGGGCTAATGTCGTGAGCGAGCTAGGTATACTGGGATGGGCATTATTCGGAAATCCAGAAAATCCCCTACAAGAAAAGGACGTTGGATGGCTGGTTAGAACCAAGGGGGCAGATAGCAATGAGGGCGGCGTGGCAACGGGATTTTCGGTACTTGATTCTTTACTACAGATTGACATCTGAGGTCGCCTTTGGATAATGCTCGCGTAACTGATCTATACTCCCCGGTAGTGTCAAGATGACGCGTAGGTATCCAACACATCATGTAAATTGATAGAGAATCTCCTGTCGCGCTTTCTCCTCGAGTGGTTGACCCTTGGAGTGATGTGCAGCATCCGATTCTTTCCTCGAAGACATGTGGGCTCGGCTGATCCCCCCAATCCCCTCCGTGACTCAGGGTCGTGGCATGAGACTATACACCTGATTCGACCGGACGGCTCTTCAGACGCTTAGGGGCGGTTTGTATGAAGGATCGATGAAGGATGGGGAATCCGCTTCCCAGAATCCCGTCGCTGCCCCTCCCTGCAACGACCTGGTTCTCGCTTGTGTGTTGTTACTAAGAGTGGCGCAGGAAAAGGTTCATGATCGCACCACTCCAGTTACTTCACCATCGTTCCAAAACACTCGGTGACGCAGATATCGCACACTGTACTGTACAGATAACGATAAGACTGTTTTGATGAGTGGGAACTTGGAGATGCATCAGACGATGATGACGTGGCGGATCGAAGTCAGGTGACCGCGACATTATTAGCGTCGGATAGGATAGCGAGAACCACCATTATGCCGTAACTTCTGGAGCGCCGGAGCATTTTAAAAGCCACTGGTCACTGGTGGAATGTTCTGTCAGTGATTCTTACTAAGTCTCCTTTACTAACTGTTATTGGAATGGGCCCGCAGGTGGAAATCAGCAGCCTTGAGGAGAAACATGGCTCCGACAAAGCTGGCCTCGTCTCCGTTACTGAGGTCGATACAGCTGCCGAATTTGCAGGAGAGACTGAGAAAGAGCTGGACCCGGCGGAGGCTCTTAGGGTCAGGTGTGTTGCAGCAGACTAGTACTGGCCCATAATTCTGCATTCTTACCTTACCTACCAGGCGCAAGATTGACATTCATATCCTTCCGTTGATGTGCAGTGAGTCGTCATTCTTCTTCTTGTTTTCGAGGACTCATGACAAAGTCAAGTTCTCTATTGGTACACTCTCCTGCGCTTCCCCTCTCGGCGATGTTCATTACTGGCAGGATTCAGTTCATGGATAAGACGACTCTCGGGTCCTCTGCTATTTTGGGTATCAGGTTAGCCATATTGCTCTTGTGCGGCGCATGATCTTGACGAACATTTTGTGTAATAGGGAGGCGACTCATCTCACAACCAACCAGTACGTTTCGTCTTTGTCGCGTTACTCTATTGTATATCTCATCCAATAAATACATACAGGTATAATTGGTGAGTATTTCTCCACGTTCGTTCGTGAGGCTCCTCACAAACGTTGAACAGGCTAGGGACGATATTCTACCTCAGCTACCTTGTGTTCGAATACCCGCAGAACTTGTGTTTACAACGCTTTCCTGTTGGGAAATGGATGAGGTCGGCCTTATCTTACACAGCACATTCGAGCGATCATTCACCATGTTCTCAGTCTTAACATCGCTATCTGGGGCATCGCGCTGTGCAGCCATGCCGCCTGCAAAAACTTTGCGGGGTTGTTTGCAGTTCGCCTGATCCTTGGGATGTGCGAAGGGTCTATCACTGCAGGTTTTTTGATTGTCACTTCCATGTTCTATACCCGTACGGAACAGACTCAGAGAGTTGGATATTGGTGTGAGTGTTCCTCGTTGCACTTTCGAATTTCCTGACATGCGCTTTCAACAAGTCTTGATGAACGGTACAGGTAAGAGAGACCAAACTCATAGGCTCACCGAGTGACTGCATTCTGACACGCTTGCACCACACCACATAGCTCAGATCATATCGGGTTTCCTGAGCTTCGGGTCTTTGCATATTAAGACGAAGTCTTTCCAGCCTTGGCAATGGTAGGAAACTCTTCTTCCCGCACTTCACGTTCATCATGATTTACAGGCTTATGATCATTACTGGCATTTTGACATTATTGACTGCTTTGGCATTTGCGTATGCACCCAGGTTGTAGGATGACGGGCCTGAATTCATTTCCATCTTCAAAGGTTCTTCTTTCCCGATTCACCTACCAACGCCTGGTTCCTCACACCTCAAGAACGGTCAATCGCAGTCCGGCGCATCAAAGTAATAATACAGTAAACCTTCATTTATTTTCAGACCATGCTGAAAATGGTTCCCAGGTGAATCAAACCGGTGTGGAGAACAAAACATTCAAGAAAGAGCAGTGGGTTCCGTTTTTTGAGGGGGTTGAAATGTGGATTCACTGACACTTACACTGTCAGAATGATCGAAGCTCTCCTGGATCCCAAAACCTGGTTATTCGCACTCTTTGCCGCACTGGATAACGTTCCCAATTCTTTGACAAACCAGTATTCAATTATCATCTCTTCTTTTGGTTTTACTTATCTTCAAACAACACTCCTCGGTTGTGTCAATGGTGTGGTGGAAATCGTCACGATATGGACGGGCGTCAGACTTGCAACACGCGTCCCTAATAGCATCGCCTATGTAGGCGCCTGTTATTTTGTTCCAAACATCCTTGGCGTCTTTTTGCTCAACTTCTTACCCTGGCATAATAAAATCGGCCTCCTTTTCTCCCAATGGATTACTGGTATGGACCTTCTGGCCCGCAGGACTTGCCACTGACTGTGACTTCTGTAGGAGTGGGCACCACAGCCTTCGTCCTTGCTTTGTCTTGGCTATCGAATGTGACAGCGGGACATACAAAAAGGATCACCACAAATGCCATCTTACTATCCGCCTACTGTATCGGGAATGCTGCAGGACCTTTCATGTGGCAAGCCAAATATCGACCAAGGTAATCGAAATCCCGAATCAATTATGTATACCTCCTGATCTCTTTGGTTCAAGAAATCATGTCCCATGGATTATCATCGGCATCTGTTACGCGGCGTGTCTGGCACTCCTCTTGATTATCCGGTGGTATCTTGCGAGGGAGAATAAACAACGTGACGACGAACCTGTTACAGACGACCTTTATGACAATGTTTATATTGAGCGGACGGTCAACGGTGTGGTTGAGAGGATCAAGGTTGCAAAGGTGAATTTGGCCTCCTGTTCTCCTCTTAGCTCACCTGACGTTGATCGTGCAGGAATTTCTTGATTTGACTGATAGGCAGAATCGGGATTTTAGATATGTTTTGTGACCTTTCTTTTCAAATGGGGGAGCATGATGCTCTCCTGCGATTCTGGACTATTGGATCATTACGATAACGAATTGTTCTGCCACAAAACCGCATTTGCCATGTACAAACTCTGATATCATAAAAAAGCCTTCCTTTCTGCGAATCTCCCGACCAATCGGCCCTCTTGACAACTCCCTAGTCTTGTGATCCCGAGGGTCTGTGTAAGACAACTTGACTCACAATATGTCGAAAGTCATCCTTGTAACAGGTAAGAGATCTTGCCTTGGGTCCCAACCGCAGGTACACCTTCTTCCCAGGCGGGAATGCTGGAATCGGCTTCGAACTCGTTCGACTTCTTGCGCAGAAAGGTCACACAGTGTATCTTGCGTCAAGGAAAGAAGCCGCTGGTCTGAAAGCCAAGTAAGTAACCTAGTCAATTACTGATATCGAGGCGACGTTTCTACTGCATAGAGACGATCTTGGAGCGGAAGGTGTCGGTGTCAAAGTCGTCCAACTTGACGTTACGGACTCAGCATCGATCTCGGCGGCAAAGGATGTTATCGAGAGGCAGGAAGGTCGATTGGATGTCCTAGTCAACAATGCAGGTAAGGCAGACGCTAAGGATCGCGCCTCGTCACGCAGATCTTATCGCCAGTCAAGGAGCGGCGTTTTTCGAGCACGACCAGAATGCAACGACTATTTCCCTTTCCGTCGTTCGGGATGCTTTTGAGCCCAATTTTTTTGGATTAATTCAGACGACGACTACACTTCTACCCCTCCTTCGTGCTTCCCCTCAAGCAGTCATCCTGAACGTATCCACTGATATGGCATCGAACACACGCATGTCGAAGTCGGACATCCTGCACGTCGTGGCCTATAACACGTCAAAGGCTGCTGCCAACTCGTACACGATAGCGTTGGCACATGAACTTAAAGGTGCAGGCATCAAAGTCAATGCTGTCACTCCGGGTTTCACCTCGACAAAATTGAATTTTTTCCGAGAAGGTGGGAAGAGCAGTAAAGACGGTGCAGAGATTCTGGTTCCTTGGGCTCTTCTGGATAAGGATGGCCCCACAGGTTAGAGTCGCCATTACCTTAGTTTACTGGCCCAACTTATGCTCCTCAGGTCTGTTCATTGGGGAAGATGGAAAAGAATTGGCGTGGTGAATCCGGGATAGATGTTTATATATACACAAAGGTGGTGTTGTATAGACACAAATGAGCGATTTGAGGCGTGGAAGATCAAGGATCTCTTTGTTCATTACATTCAACCTAAGTTGGTCCAGAGTGATGATTGCTATGTCGCTTCTCGACGGTGACCACCGGCGCGCCAAGGACGACCTCGAAGAGGGTTTGGCGGCGCAAGTCTCAGGATCTCGTTCCAGCACGGAGAGATATCGAAAACCAACTCTTCTTCAACTCGCAGCGGCATGGATGATCTTACTCTTTATGATGTCTGGCCTGCGGAGCGTTACTCCCGCTGTCTTTCTCAAGGCTTTTTTTTTATGGAGGACCTTGCTCTCAGAAGGGAATGAGAAATCTCCCGACCCACTACATTCTACCTTCAGGACACAAGATACCCTCGGTCGCACTGGGTAAGTGCAGTTGCGAAGAAGTCTCAATTTTTAAATGAGCATCCTAGGCGTTGGGAAGACTGGCAAGGACAAAGTGGGGAATGCAGTCAAAGTATATCATTTCTCCGTCCATTGGATTGTCCAGTTCGGTTCTGAAATCCCTGGTAGACAGCGCTACAGACTGGGTACAGGCACATCAACGGGGCATGGATTTACGGGGTATGACCCGACTTATGATCTGCTCGTCTGTTCACTATACGGGATGTTAAAGAACGAAGTGGAAGTTGGGGAGGCTGTGAAATCAAGTGACCTTGCACGGGACAAGATATGGTTAACGTCCAAGGCGAGCATTTGCCCAGTCGCCTGATCATAAACTAATCCACTGGAATCGGAAACCTCAGCTATGGAATACCTTTCATTCCCCTGAAGATATTGAGCAGGCTCTTGACGAAACTCTGTCCAGACTCAGTACGGAATATGTAGACTTGTATTTGATCCATTGGTGAGACGGTCTCGCTCTTTCACAACGATCAGGAAAGCTGATACTTTCTTCACAGGCCCGTCGCAAGCAATCAGGATGGTAGTCTGAACAAGGAACTCACGGAGGATCCATACCCGACTTGGCAAAAGCTTGAAGAGCTTGTCCAGAAAGGAAAAATACGCAACATTGGCGTCAGCAAGTAAGTACTGGCTCGTCCCTCAGCTATACGAGCTTACACTTTGACACTTGATTGCTGTCAGTTTCAACATTCGTAGGTCATTATGCTCGATCAGTTCTTTCTGCTATACAAGATTGTTTCATGATGTTTCCAGGCTTCGGAACCTTACCGCAAATCCGCTCAAGATCAGACCCGCCGTGAATGAGGTGCGCTACAAAAGTGTTACCGTCCCATCTGCAGCTCATCAGGACGGGTACAGGTCGAACTCAATTTCTGGCTTCCGCAACCTGAGTTGGTCAAGGCAAGACGCCATTTTCATTCTATCCTTTCATATCGACATCGTGCTCTCGAAATGTAGTGGTCGAAAGAAAATGGGGTCCTCCTCGAAGCATATTCGCCACTTGGAAATGAGAGGGTCGGCGCTTCCCTCTCCGTCCCTGAGGTATAGTATAATTAATCTCGATTCTACTGCATTACTTTCAACTTATTGCAGATGTCAGGTAAAGGAAATAGCAAAGGAACTTGGCATCACTCCTGCACAGGTGATAATCTCATGGCATGTCCAACGTGGTGCAAGTCCTCCGCATTGAATGATTCACAGTCTTTATAACTCTATGCAGACTGTGGTGCTACCCAGGAGTGTCACTCCCCACCGTATTATTGAAAATATCCAAAGTAAGTCTGATTAACATGATCCTCCGACTTTTTCTCTTCTGAGCTTCGCATTTCTCATCGAGTCACTCGACTTCCCGAGCACGCGTTCAACAAATTGGAGACTGCGGCCACGTCCCACCCACCGGAACGCGGGTACGACCCGAGCAAAAGCTGGGGTGTGGATATCTTTGATTGAAGCTGGTCTTGAGCCAATTTCAACGGAAGTGGTTTTTTTGGCGGATACATGGCTATGTTATTTTCTAAAACCAAGACTTTGTCCGAACCCTCTCATATGGCCTCTGAGCGCTGAAACGGTGACAGCATAAGTAGTGGAGATAAGCCACACCCCTTGAGGCCTCAACTATGGCGGTGACATACATGTGCGGTTACCTACTTGGTCGCATCCGATATCATTATGCAATCTAGCCTAGAAAGTACTAAGAGTGGTGCAGAGGTTCTGCTTCCTTGGGCTCTTCTGGCCCAAGATGGCCCCACAGGTCAGATTCACCCTTATCTTAGTCTACAAGCCCAAGTCAGGGCTCTTCATTGGTGAAAATGGCCGGGAGAAGAATTCTCGTGATGAATCCGGGATGTTCGGGAATTCATTCCCTCCAATCTGCGCCCAAGGCCTGCAGAGGCGAAGGGTAGGCAATAGACGTTCTGGAACACGCGGCGGCTGTATAGCCTTCAGCAGCGTCCCAGAGCGATGGTGTATTTCGACCGACTCTTCATGCCTTCAAAGACCGTGAGATGGCGTGACATGCGACAACAACTCTTCAGCTGGGCCCGTGATTGACACATTATATAATAAAATTATTTACAATCTTGAAATGGAGCTATTCATGGTGAGGGTGATTTCAAGAAATCGTTTCTCCCTCGTTAATTCTCGCCAAACAAGTTTATGGCCTGATAAGTATACATACTCCTTCGTCGTTGTAGTGCCCCACCAACAGATTTCTTGATAGGTGTGATGGGACGTTTGAACAGAACTGTGATCCTCCCGTCGTTATACCAATATCCCTAAGGTACTTCCATCAGTGAGGACATTCGCCAGATATACTTATCCCATTATTTCAGTTATTGTCAAGTCAAGGTGCCAATGACATGCTAGCCTTTATGCAAGAGGTATGTTCCCAATGTATCCCTCCAGGAACCAGCCCCCTGATTATAGCAGTTCTGGGTGAATATCAATGGAAATGACAAGGAACTCTGGGAGGTGAATAAATAAGACGCTTGAGGGGCCAACCCAGAGCTAACCTAACCTTTTTTAGCATGAGTGGTCAAAGCACGGCACATGTATGAGGTACAAAGTTGCCGCATTGAACGAGACCATCCTTTGATCGATATTTGATCGTCACCTCTTAAGCACACTGCGAAGACAAATGGAAGCCCAAAGGGGTCAGAGGTACTAATGTCTTTCTGCAGAAATTTCTTAGCCGTCGATTGATGCTCTTCCAAATAGGCCGCGATCGCATTCTATCGGACAGTTGTCAGCCTCTTCAAGGTAAAACCGAAGTTTAACATCCCTGTGTCCTCAGTTACAAAGGATCATCTTAGGCGCTTCCAACCTACACCTGGCTCGAACAGGCGGGTATCAAACCTGATGAGGACCTAACATATGCCCTCGAAGACCTCGTATCCGCGCTTCAGACTGCCAGTGAGTTTAGTAGCGTTTTCGTCGTGCTGCGTAATGATAGAGGCTAGGGTTTCGTTCCCGCTCTGGGCTGCTGCGGGCACATACTCGATCAGATAAGCTGGTATTTTAATTTGAAAGGTTCCATCATCGATGGCACTTTCGTGGCAATCGGTAAAATATCTTCTTTTTCCCTACTTAACCGCAGGAGCTCCTTACTATGAATATCAGATACACCCCAACGCAGTACATGCCCGTCTTCTGGGATTCAGTATCCCCCGAAATTTAGTGCAAGAGCAGCTGCTACGGTGAGCCTTTCTTATCGTATTCAAATTGGATTGTTGACCCTGATCAATATTCAAGCCGGCCCAAGTGCCTTTGGACTCTGCCTGAATTCTGCCTTGCTATTTTTCACAGGTCAATTTCACCACAATATCCCATTCGAATTATCTTTGTTGTATTCTGGCTCTGTACCATCTCCCTACCATCCCTATTCTTTGCAATTGGCTTGAATCTATTGATCCATTGAAAGCGCATGATAAAGTTGGCTATGAGCTTTGACTTTCCCTGGGAGTGGCACGATACCAGGTGTTGCTATTAAGTAGTAATCGCGTCGCAAGTGATGTGTGCCGAAGATAGAGATCCAGCGGAGTGTGGACGGGTGAGCGAGCCCTCTGCGATGGTCGCGCGCTTCTGAATAGAACCTAAGGATTTCTATCGGTTCGGTATCTTCAGACGGGCCACCAAGAAGAGAGGAGAAAAAAACATGCATTGAAAGTAAAGAACTCGGCAGCCTCCATCCTTATTAGACCGCGGTTGCGCTAGAAGCACTACTTTTCTGAGAAGCATCACTACCTTCAAGAGAAACCCCCTCCCCCGTATCAACTGAATTTCCTATGTCCTGTAGCATCCCTTCAACACCGGACAACCGGAGTTGTGACCCTCCTCCTCGAGTAGGAGACTCTTCAGCTTCATGTCGCATGTTGAGTACCATCCTGCAGCCAAAGATAGAGACGAAAACGATTGAAAACTCTGGGGGTATGTGGCTAACGTTCGCCTAGGGTAAATCAGATTAGATAGGACTAAATCGGGAGAAAGAGAAGTAAGAACCGTATGACGTCGCAGCCCCAGCCAAGCCGTGGAGTTAATAATCTGCAAGATGAAAAGCCTGTAGTAAGGGTTGATATTGTTCGTTCGAAACGACCCAAAGTGAGGCAGCAACACACACCCGATGTAGTAGGGGATGCTATCTTGGATAATCACTTCCATGATTGAAATTGACCTGCGCTTTGGGGTATTAAGGTTCTCTCCTTCGCCTCCATTGATTGGTACTGGAGGCCCCGAGCCTCTTCGTTCCCTGTTTCGCACTTCACGGAGAATATGTACCTCTTTCATGTGGTGGATTGCAACATAGAGCGCTGACACAAACAGAACCAAGTCCATGAACCCCATAGGCACCCAGAAGGCTGGTAGCCAACGAACGCCGCACGGCTGAATTATTGGGGAATCTCCTAAAGCCATTCGACGGGAAGAGAGTCAAATATCCGTGCAGTGCCAATAATGCACACCGACCTCTCGGAGAATGGTAGCAAATGATGTTGACGGTGCCAAGGAGCGATGCTTGGAGTCCAAACAAGGTACCCAGGAGGATTGCCCAACTTCTTTTGTAAATTCCAGCACTTTTAAGCATCACCAACAATCGTAGAAGGAGGATCCCTATCGGTATCCAGTGTCAAGTCCATGGCCGGGAGCGAAGGGGAGGTAACAATGATAGGCACTTACCTTGCATGGAAACAAAGAAAAAGCTCGTACCCCATGTTTGAAACAGAAGATACAGGAAGCCTAAATTTCCGTTTCAAATATTAGTCATTCTGTAAATCCACCATCGGTACGAGCCAACAACGTACAACTAAGTATGATTGGATGGAAAAAGTCGTCATCAGAGTCGTATCACAACTTGGAGGGAACCATACTTCTGGAGAGGTATGAAATGTAAGAACAAGCACAACATATGTCACGGAAAGAAGGTCTGGCTCACAGAGGGCGATATGTTTGTTGTGAAATAAACTAGGGCGAAGTGATATCAGAAGGAATAAGTCGCCGAGTTGAAACCGCTACCGTACCCATTGTTGTGGCCCTTTATTCGGCGCTGATGATTAGAAGTGCAGGAGGGAAGGACCACGGTCGCTCACAGTAACAACGTATCTCCTAAATATCTGGTCTGGAAAGATGTTAATCAATAAGGCGTTGACCACGGACTTGAATCACTCGCGAGGATATACAACACAGTTGTGGCGGACCTTCGTTTCCCCTAGAACGGTAATGGGTGAGTTACACTGGGACAAGAACGCTGGGCTGAGCTCACCCAGATGAGCTCTACCTCCTGCGTCCAGGTAAGACAATGGTCGTACAGGGTGCATACAACAGCCACCTCTACAATAGTTAAACGCGTGTCAGAGAGCTCCCTCAGCTTTCGATAGCATGTACGTACCCTGCAATATCTTGGTCCATTGTATGTCTTCTAACTCCCTGATTATGTGGGCGAGGTCGGGTGGAGCAGTTAGATTCGTCATATCGGGTGCTTGTCTTCGTCGTCGTGGTTATCGTTCTAGGTATTCCGGGGGAAAGCCGAATGACATGGAATACCTCTGGATACATTTTCGACTTTTTCAATCAAGCCAGTATAGATCAAGGCCCGCTGATTACGCACCTCTATAGCCATGCGCCTCGCCGCGAGGACGCCAATTGTTCCACGCTTGTCGTAAATCTAGGTGATAGAATATGCCGTCTGCAGGTCCGGACTATCACATCTACACTTATGATAGGCATGAGGCGGCTATGTGCAGTAGACCACAATGAGGCGCAACTGCCCAGATGGACATAAGATGCCGAACATTGAGCGATATGACGTAGAGAGTAAGGTTTCTGCTAACCGCGAGGTGGATGTACGTGAACCCAGTGGAGGCCGCAGGCATTTTGGAGCAGGGCAAGCGACGTTTGAAGAAATTGGTGAGCCCAATTCAGTCAGGGACGCGGAGCCACATGGCTGCCTCATGCGCTGGACAACATGAAAGTCTCCTATTCGATATCCGGAACTAAGAGTGAATGCAAACGAGACGATAAGAAAATGAAAATGGCAGACAAATGCAGGGTTGGTGAGGGGTTATCGTCGCTTAGAGTATATAGGACCTAGGCGAACGACATGCCCCAGCCCAGGGAAGACGGGGACTTTCGAAAGGGCGGTAATGCAGCCGCCCATCATGAAATGCCTCAGGTTGGCGTTAAGTATGTGAGATTCACGAGTCGGAGGGAGCTTTTTGCTTCACATGCGTCCGCAACTTGAAGGTGGGCTAAAGAATTCGGGTCCTTTAAATGGCGGAGCTCAACTTCTAAACTCCGGTAACGCGATTTGTTCGCTACACCCATTGGTTCAGAGTGATGAGTACTACATCCCTTCTCGGTGACCACGAGCGCGTCAAAGACGACATCGAAGAGGGTTTGGCAGCGCAAGTCTCAGGATCTCGTTCCAGCGCGGGGCCCAGATATCGAAAACCAACTCTTCATCTCGCCACGGCATGCATGATCTTACTCGTTGTGATGTCCGGCCTGCGGAGTGTTACTCCCCCTGTCTTTCTTAAGCCCTTTTATGGAGGATCCGGCCCTTGCTTTCGGAAGGGAATGGGAGGCCTCCCGACCCACTACATTCTACCTTCAGGAGACAAGATTCCCTCGGTGGCCCTGGGTAAGTACCGGTTGCGAAGAAGTCTCAATTTTTAAATCAGGATTTTAGGCGTTTGGAAGGCAGGCAAGGATGAAGTGGGGAATGCAGTCAAAGTATATCATTTCCTCGTCCATTGGATTGTCCAGTTCGGTTCTGAAACCCCTGATAGACAGCGCTACAGGCTGGGTACAGGCACATCGACGGGGCATGGATTTACGGGGTATGGACCAACTTACGTCTGCTCGCCTGTTCACTAAACGCGATGTTGAAGAATGAAGCGGAAGTTGGGGAGGCTTTGAAATCGAGCAGCCTTGCGCGCGACAAGATATGGTTAACGTCCAAGGTGAGTATTTGCGCAGCCGTCTGATCATGAACTAATTCACGGGAATCGGAAACCTCAGCTATGGAACACTTTCCATTCCCCTGAAAATATCGAGCAGAAACTCGACGAAACTCTGTCCAGACTCGGTACGGATTATGTGGACTTGTATTTGATCCATTGGTAAGATGGTCTTGTTCTTTCACAAAGATCAGGCAACTGACACTTCCTTCACAGGCCCGTCGCAAGCAATCAGGATGGTAGTCTGAACAAGGAACTCACGGAGGATCCATACCCGACTTGGCAAAAGCTTGAAGAGCTTGTCCAGAAAGGAAAAATACGCAACATTGGCGTCAGCAAGTAAGTACTGGCTCGTCCCTCAGCTATACGAGCTTACACTTTGACATTTCATTGCTGTCAGTTTCAACATTCGCAGGTACTTATACTCGATCAGTTCTTTCTGCTATGCAATATTGTTTCATGATGTTTCTAGACTGCAGAACCTTACGGCAAATCCGCTCAAGATCAGACCCGCCCTAAGTCAGGTGTGCCACAAGAGTGTCACCGTCCCATCTGCATCTAATCAGGACGGCTGCAGGTCGAACTCAACTTCTGGCTTCCGCAACCTGAGTTGCTCAAGGTAAGACAATATTTTCATTCTATCCTTCGTCGACACCCCACTTTCGAAATGTAGTGGTCGAAAGAAAATGGGATTCTCTTGGAAGCATATTCTCCACTTGGAAGCAATGAGAGGGTCGGCGCTTCCCTCTCCGTCCCCGAGGTATATTTAATGTCGAGTCTACCGCATCAGTTTCTTACCGCAGAAACCAGGTAAAGGAAATAGCAAAGGACCTTGGAATAACTCCTGCACAGGTGATCATCTCATGGCATGTTCAACGTGGTGTAAGTACTTCCGCACTGAATGATTCCTACTCTTCATAACTCTATGCAGACTGTGGTGCTACCCAAAAGTGTTACTCCCTATCGTATTATTGAAAATATCCAAAGCAAGTCTAGTAAAAATGATCCTCCGACGTTTTCTCTTTTGAACTTTGTATTTCTCATACAGTCACTCGACTTCCCAAGCATGCGTTCAACAAATTGGAGACTGCGGCCACGTCTCACCCACCGGAACGCGGGAGCGACCCGAGCAAGAGATGGGGTGTGGATATCTTTGATTGAAGCTCGTCTTGAACCAACTTCAACGAAAGGGTTATTTTTTTGACACTGACAGAGGTGCACCCCAATACATGCCCTATTATTTTTTAAGTCGTAATAAAATCGGGACTGGACATTAACTTTCTCTCATGTGGTCTCTGACCGCTGAAGTGGTGACTCATGATCAACATCAGTCGTGCAGAATCAACCCCCCCAACTTAGTAATATGTATGGTGGGCGACTCGGCCGCATCCAAGATGCAATCTAACCTGGGAAGTACCAAGTAGGTACTTCAGGAAGGACGTCGACCCGTTTCTCATCAGGACCGATCGGGGTATTGGGTCAAGGAGATGATAGGCTTTTATTTCAGTTTGACCCTCCACCGTTGGTCGCCCTGGCAAAGGCAGGTCGTATATATGCATGGGTAAAAAAACAAAATTTCGAGTGGATTTGATGAAGTGAATCATAACTGATATCAATCGTCTTGAGACGAGACTATTCGGGGAGCTATCGGTCCTCGGACACGTCAGGCGGCGAACATTGGCGGCGAAAAGTCGGAGGAACAGTTTGTAATCATTAATGGAAGTAGTTTCACGTGATCACATTCTAGTATTACGCGGCCTCTGCAAGATTTCTTCCAGAAGTCCGTTAGGAGTCCACCAATCTCTCCTTCCTCGCCCGCGTATTCTCTCTAGGTTCTAGACCATGCAGCCTATCCAGCGGCAGTTCAATCCGTACTCAGACAACGGCGGCACTATCTTAGCAATCGCCGGCGCTGATTTCAGTGTCATTGCTGGAGACACTCGGCAGAGCGAGGGATACAGCATTCAGACGCGTTATGCCCCAAAAGTCTTTCGATTGTAAGATTCCCACTGCTCGACGTGATCGCTGCCTCTTATACTTTCCTTTTCAGAACTGATAAAGCAGTCCTGGCTGTCAATGGTTTCGCTGCAGACGGAAAGATGTTCGTCAAGAATTTGAGGCAACGTCTTGAAGTAAGTTATTCGGATTTCTTCCACCCTTTGTTCCGAGTTATCGATCCATAAATCCAGTGGTACCGACATGCTCACGCGAAAGACATGCCGGTTCGATCCATCGCTCGTCTCATTCAGACAATGCTATACGCTCGCCGCTTCTTCCCCTTTTATGTGTATAGTATTCTCGGCGGAATCGAGGATGATGGTATGTCGCGTCATCTATTAGTCGATGTTCACAAGTTCCCCTTGTTACGCTGTTGATAACCTATCTCTGCTTTTTTTGGATATATTCTGACGACTGACCTTATCTATTTGTCTTTAGGATCAGGCGCGGTGTACTCTTTTGATCCCGTGGGTTCTTATGAACGTGAAGCGTGTCGCGCGGCAGGCGCGGCTCAATCATTAGTACAACCATTCTTGGACAACCAGGCAAGTCTCGACTCCAAATCACATGGGGCTACGCGACGTTGGGCTGCACTGATGGGCAGTGCGATATCAGTGACGCCACGTCCATCCTTCCCAATGTATTATTGCCCCCTTTTTCATTCCACAGCCTGTTGTTTTCGACTGGTCTGACGCCAGATGTTCCACTAGATTTATTTCAAAAATCAAACACCTACCCTCGGGATTGCACATCCTGTCCACTTACCTCTACCCATAGTCCTGTCTCTGGTAATTGATTCTTTCACAAGTGCAACCGAACGCCATATTGAGGTATTTCGGACTCGATTTTGCGTTGAAGAACCGTTGACCCATTTTTTTAGGTGGGGGACGGTCTGGAAATTTATCTTGTGTTTGCCAATGGGAGCCCTTCTGTCCAAGCCCTGGCGAATATTCGTGATGTGCAGGAGGTGTCTGAAACAGAAGATGGCGAGAGGATTTTTGTGATACGGCGGGAGCTCAAGAAGGATTGAAGAAGGGTGTCCTGTTATTCCTTCTGACGTCAAGACAGACGTGGGCACATGCTGTCTGTTAATGGAATAAGTTATAACCACGGTGTACAAGACTTTCTGTATTAACTATGACATTTTTACAACTGCGCAGCGAAGTCTCACTACGGTGATCTGTTGCCACTTGGGCCGCAGAGACTCCAAGGCCAAATAGAGGTAAATAAACACCTTCACTTGCTCTCGTCCTGGGACCCCTCCCTTTCGTTACCGACACATTCAGCAGAACGCCCAGGACCTGAAGCCCTCACGCAACCACGCAAAATCATAGATACTTGAAACTCTTCACATCATGATCTTTACATCCGCCTTGTGTCTCGTCCTCGCCTCCCTTGCTCCTGCAGCCCACTCGCAGGATCTCAGCGCTGCACATAACGTGACTTCTCTCGTTGGAACCTGGAGTTCTGGGAGTAGGGCCGTGCAGACTGGTGCGGTAAGTGTTCCCCCACTCTATTGTGATTTAGGAGAATTGACCCTCGTGAGCAGGGCTTCGCGAACCCAAGTAATCTGTCTTTCATCTATCCCGCAACAACAGGGATATCATACTCTTTGTGAGTTCCACCCGCATTCACTAAGACCCACAACTGAATCAGACTGAAACAGTACGGGTGATGGGTACTACGAAATTGCGCGGTATAGGTTCAACGGAAATGGTGACTCTCATTCCTCCTTGTTCCCTCCAATATAGATTTATTCTCGCAGGTTCTGAGCCCTCTTGTATTACCGGCGTCATGAATTGGGTCCACGGGACGTACACGTTACAAGGCAACGGCTCAATAACGATGCAACCGTTCAACGACGGTTACCAGCAGATACAGGACCCATGTGCTGCAGTCTCAAACTTTATCGAGAACTATAACAACACAGAACTCTACCAAAGCTGGAGGATCTATCAGGACGCAACCCAGGGCTACAAACTCCACTTATTCCAATTCGACAACGCCCCACTGGCACCACAGTTCCAAGTATCTACGACACCCAATATACTTCCAACTCAACAGCTGCGTAACCTACCCCAAAACGACACCAATACGAACGGCGTCAAACAGCGTTCGCTAGAACAGAGATCCAATGGGGCCGTGAACAATCACCCTTGGAGAGTAGCGGCCGCATTTGGGGCTGGGATGGTGGCCTTGGTGGTCACCTCATTGGCGCTATAGACAAGACTGTCGATGCACCATTCGGTCTTGTTTGGATTGATGATTCTGTTCGCTTTTGGGTTTTTACCGTCGGTCGCTCAAGCTCTTGCTTTCTCGACAACGAAAGCATATCCCCTTTTCCTAATCTCATTGCTACCGCTTTGCCGGATCTGGCAAACTCGCTTGGTCAAAGACTGTTTGTTCTATATTCCCCTCCATCCCATCCGCCTTTTATCTCCGCCCGTCATGCCCTTCGCCCTTCCCTCCTGCGATGACCCCCCGTGACGCATATGAGCATGAATACTATAGCACAAGATACCCGTCTTTGAACAATAACATGCATCGTAGCAGAAATTCTTACCATAAAAAGTTGTTGCTGACCACATTCCTTCCCAGCTTTGACAGCGATAGTCCAACTCTTTATATTATTATATCTCCTCTTTAGTCTTTAGTAGTATAGTAAGTTTCTTAGACTGAATTCACATCATCGCTTACGTAACACCATACCATTACAAATAGGAAAATTTGTTGGGTCGTTGCCCGCACAATTTCCACGTCCTTACCAGCCTTCCGCTCGAATATGCAATGGCATACACGGATCATAACCTTCTACCACCCTCGATTCGATGAGGTCAAAAGTTTGGACTCCACGGCCGAGAGCGCTCAGCGCATAAAAACCGTGTAGAACCCTTCATTACCTTCTTTCTGATCCTTCTTCAGTCCAGTCTTCATCATTGTTGGACGTAACCGATGGCGCACCGATTGGCTTCCGTTCATGGACAGATGATGTGAGTTTCTTTCTCTAATACGTGTCCAAGATGAAACCATCACGGATAAAGAGTTTCTACTCGCACTGTCCGAGAGCGCAAAACAACCATGTGGATTATTCCGTTGCCTTCCTTCTGACTCGACCATCATGGACACGTTCTCATCAGTAACTGACTTTCATAACCTGCTAGTACTAAACGTGCACCATTGGTCGCCACCTAAGCTGCCGCTATCCATTCATACAGCCATAGGGTGGTGGGTGTTCCTGTCCTTGTCCCCTTTTTTGTGATGCAACCGATTACGGATACAAAGAGTCGACGACTCGCCCATCCGAGAGCGCAAAACCGTGTGGATTATTCCGTTGCCTTCCTTCTGACCTCGTTCTCTGCCTTGTCACGCCTCTTCCCTGATGGCTAACCTCGGATTATATAGGTCGAAAATACTACAGATAGCCGCATCCGTGGCGGGGTGTGTATTACTCTGCAAGCTGTCCCTACGGGAATCGATTTCAAAGTCAGTGGACTTTATCTTTGATATTTTTATATTTTATCGCACTCTGTATCCATGGGACTGGCACAATTATATTTTCTCAATGCGAGGTCCTGCAGTGAGGAGTGTGTGTGTGGCAGAGACCGTTATTTTCATGTGTACTGGTTCTCTGGAAGTCGATGTCTTGGACAATCCAAGCACTACTATATGCATTTTAGCGGGACCGTGCAATTCAGCACTGCCACCGCATATATCTTGAATTGATCAAAAAGTGTATCGGCAAATCTCCCAAGAAATCTCCTCCCATCCATCATCGTAGGACGAAATGAGTGAGTTGATTGAACTTGGTTTCTTCACTTACTGACAATTTCGAAAGACCTCGACGGCCGCTTGCTCTTTGCGATCCCAAAGAAAGGTTCATCAATCTGCCAGTCCGACGAGATCTCGCTTCACTCACTGATGATCTAGGGAGGCTTCATGAGAAGTGCCTCTCCCTCCTGGCGGGTCAGATCATACATCACACATCCATCTCTGGCTTGCACTTAGCCCATGTTTTTAGGGGCTGATATCCAGTTCCGGAGAAGCGATAGACTAGATGTGTGCGTCTCATTAAACCACCCCATCGCTCTGTGCGTTTCCTCCCTTTTCGCTGCATCGCATATAATTACACTGCGTCATAGGGTTTTCCTCCCCGCCTCAGATATCCCGTCCTTCGTAGGCAAAGGCGACGTTGACTTGGGCATCACCGGCCACGATGTCGTTTTAGAGAGCCAAATGGACGGCGTCGTCACGGAAGTTTTGCGCCTCGGTTTTGGAAAATGCGCATTGCAAGTTCAAGTTCCAGAGAGTGGTCCAATCCAGTCGCTTGAAGCTCTAGCTGGAAAGCGGGTCGTTTCCAGCTTCAAACACCTTTCTGGAGAGTACTTCAGCCGCATAGATGATCAGGAACAACTTGTTGGCGATGCAAGAACTCGGATTCAGTACGTTGGCGGCAGCGTAGAGGCCGCTTGTGCTCTTGGACTGGCCGATGGAATCGGTACGTGCATGCTCATATTTTTCGTTCGCCGTATTAAAGAGCATCTACCCAAATTCAGTCGATCTCGTTGGTGTGTTTCCATCACAGTTCAGCGCATTCACCTTTCTGATATCGTCTTGTTTAGAATCCGGGGATACAATGCGAGCGGCGGGACTGCACCCAATAGCGACCATCCTTTCTACCGAAGCTGTTCTTATCAAATCCAACCCTCTGAAACACCCCCACCTCATGTCTCTTGTTGATCTCATCACGAGTCGCATCGCAGGAGTCATCGCAGCCAACAAATACGTGGTCTGTCAATACAACATCTCGCGCGATAAGTTGCCTGCCGCTATTCGTATTACACCGGGCAGGAAGGCACCCACCGTCAGCAGCATCGAGGAGGACAATTGGGTCGCGGTGAGTGTGATGATAGAGAAGAAGAAAAGCGCATGTATCATGGATGCCTTGGTTGACGTCGGCGCGGAGGATATCCTCATCTTTAATCTTGACAATTGCAGAGTGTAGATTCTAGAGTCCAAATTCCCGTAATACCTTGCATTATTACCTCGCTTTTATCTTTGATGCGTGAGAGGCAACGATCTACTTTTCATGTTCAGGCTGGTGCTCGAGCTATGGTATGTTTTGTGAAACTGGAGGCGCAGCGATAGACGGTTCCCGAAGTTTCCTCCATCGAGAGTAGGAGACGTAAACTCAAGGCATACATTCATCCCCTCACGCATAGATGTTCATACTATAGCTAGTATCTTCTTACGAATAGTAGGTCGATTTTTTTTTCCTCCAAAGAAAAAGAGTACGCGGTACTCAAGTATAGAAATTGGTCATATCATATGTACCGTTCGACGACCACCACAGTGCCTGGCGCAGATAGCAAACTTGAATCAACTTCCTCGCACGGCTTCTCTGTCCGTAACGGCCATTCACCGACGCTACTGTCCCGGCACCTTCCATAGGAATAGGTTGTGGTGCCTTTTAATACAAGGCGACGGAGGGAAGGGCACCGGTTCAGGAAACTTTGAGCAACGGAGAGACGTAAAGCTGCAGATGCAGGTTTCCTTGATGGCAGCACCAAGACTTCCAGCTTGGAAAGGCTCTGCACGAAAGGGATCAAATCCTCATAGTCCTGCGAAAAGGGCCAAAAGAAATTCAGGTGGGTAGCGGGATTTGACGAGTGATGACGACTTACGGGTACATGGGTGGGTGTCAGGTGTGTGTAGGACAGCACCTTCAGATTGGGTGTGGCGTCAGCGAGGAGGCCGAGTAGCTCACCCGCTGCAAGATGATCTAGATTTAGGTTCTCGATGATAAGGGATTCCAGCGTGTTCCCAAAGAGAGACAGGTGTTTTATGATTTCGCGCTCTCCTTTCGTGCGCCTATCACCCAAAGAATTCATTTCGAGTTTGATACGTCGCAGAGGTCTGGGTGAGGTGAAAAATGACAGGCTCGACGCGGATACATCGATGTCAGTCACCCGAGGCAAGAAGTCGTGCCCCATGACTTGTTCGACACGTGTTGACGTCCCTGCTTGTTTCCATCGTCGAATGTTGGGGTGACGCGAAAGAAACGGTGCAATGTCTGAAGGAAAAAAGACGGAATTATCAAAGACCTCCAATCCCGGAACGCAGCCGTCGAGAAGCCAAAGATATCCGGGATGCATCCTGACCCTTGGATGTCCGACCAGACGAAGGTTTCTGAGATTGCGCAATGCTCCCAATGCCTGTGAGATCAACAGGAGAGAGGGCAGAAGTTTATGAGGAAGGATAAGGAATGCTAAATCAAATCGGAGAACCAAGGACCGGACAGCCATCGCTTTCTGAGGGCTGCTGAGGATGGTCCTGGCCCACAAGACTGGGGCGAGGGTGTTCTGAGGGAGATGAACGCTGCGGTACAGGACACGTTCTGCCTCAAAGCGGCAGATCCGGGACGCTAGGCAGAGGTGGTACAGATCTTCGGAATCTGACACCCATTCGATGATGTGTCGGAAAAGTTCAGGAGGGAGAAGACGGCTCCGTCTCCGGGGGCGCCGGGGGCGTGGTCGGGGTGGATCTATGTTTGTCGACAGCACCCTTAAGGGTGCTGTGCGGGCTTTCAACGGCTTTGGATTCTTCCTGGAAGCCTGAGACACCCTGTGGTCAAGGATAGATACTTCTGATTAACGAGAACAGAGCATAGTGGCAGGCGTACATGGATGTTATGAGGTTCCTGCTAGACGGGGCAAGTTACAGGCAGCGTTCCTTTATAGAAACAAGGAAAGAAGTGCATAACGAGAAGGGGGTGTGTAAGAGCAGGACCGGAAGTGAGACGACCGGGAACATCATAGACGTGACGGCGGAAACAGAGCTATATGGGGACCGACTCGTCTCCCTTAGGTATACTGATGACAGAGATCGATGACAGTCGATCAGTATGTAGGGACCGAGCAGCGGACGTCGGATGGATTGGAGTCTGGGGACCGACCTCGTTTCAAGACTCAACCCCAAGAGATTCTATCGGTACCGGGGAGGCGTGCGCTGTGCGGTCGAGGGCGGGTGTCGCTTAGCGCGTTGGCGGGATGAAATGGCCCGCATTATCGGACCCTGCAATCGGCTGCAGAACCCATGAGTTTTTTCAATTTGTGAACAGGCAATGCGGCTCCGCCATGTATCAAAGTTGATAGGAGACGGAGGATTGAGCAACTCTTGCTTGGCGTGATCATGATCGACCACGTCCGACTCGGCCTCGTCGTGTCATAACTCGTAAACGTCCGACGGGTGGAATGGTCCGCGATAGCCACCTCCTTTCCATTTAACCACCCGCCTCCTTTACCCCTCGCCATCGCCATGTCAGAGTACACCGCCAACTCCTTCAAGCCGCTTCTCGTCAGACTGGTACAGACTCCGGAGTACTTCACCCCGGATGACCTCAAGCTTGCACTCGAGCATATTTTCACCCCGGACATCCTATTACCAGCACAAATTGGCGCCTTCCTGACGGCGCTACACATCCACAAAGTAGAGAGACGACCCGAGTCGTTGGCGGCGGCGGCAGCGGTCCTACGAAGCAGGGCAATCGAGGTTGCCGTTGAGGATCGTGAAAACGACTTTGTCGTCGACATCGTTGGCACAGGCGGAGACGGTTATAACCTGTTCAATGTCAGTACTACAGCCGCCGTCGTCGCCGCAGGTGCGGGGGCTCGTGTGATCAAAGTGAGCCCTTTTTTCTTTCGACCCTTTGTGCATATCCCAAACACGTATCGCAGCATGGTAGTCGAGCCTCTACATCTTCCTCAGGAGCGGCAGATCTACTTGAATCCCTGGATTGCCTCTTCACAGCGCCGACCCCCGGAACGCCCATGCCCATCCCTCGTGTCCCGTTCACATTTATCCTCGCACCTCACTATCACCCCTCGCTCGGTCTGCTTGCCCCCTACAGAAAATCGTTGCCATTCCGCACGATGTTCAACGTCCTAGGACCTCTTATCAATCCTGCTCATCCACGGGGCATGGTCTTGGGAATAGCAGAGCCCGAGATCGGCGCCACTTTTGCCAAGTCCCTGCGTGATGGTGGCGTCGAGCGCGCTCTGGTCGTATGCGGATACGAGAAATTGGATGAGATCAGCTGCGCTGGTCCCTCATGGGCATGGGAACTTCGCGATGGCAACATCACCGAAGCGACGCTTCACCCAGACCAGTTTGGCGTTGACGTGCATACTCTCTCTTCCGTAGCTGGCGGCAGTCCTGAAGAAAACGCCGTGACGTTCAAAAAACTCCTCACTTCCGGCGACAACATACCGCAAGAGTTGATACCAGTCCGAGACTTTGTTCTCATCAATGCGTCCGCCCTGCTTGTCGTTGCTGGGTTGGCAGAGGACTACAAACAGGGAACAAAAATGGCGTTGGAGAGCATCACTTCTGGGTCGGCATGGAATGCTTTGCAACAATTCCGTGCTGCCGGCCAACTCGCTGCTGCGTCCCCAAAAAGCATTGATCTAACCAATGGCAACTCACACTAATTTATTGACTTGGATGTATAATCTATCTAACGATCAACGGGAATGAATACTAGAGCTTTGAACGTCTCCCATATCCATTGAGGCAATCTCAAATCGATCAGACTCGGTGAACAAAAGTTTTCACACACAGTTATTATTGCGCCCTACGGTTGACAATGAAAGCACGAGTAAAAGTATGTAATGGTGACCTGGGGTAATTGATTTGTAGACACTGGTCCTCCACGCCGACATCAGCGACGCAGACGGCCAGGAAGGTCAACCCACAACGAGCTATAACCCGCTGTGAGTTGAACCGGGCCTAGCCAAGTGAGAGCCCGTAGGATCTCATTGACAGGCAATCCGAGCCTAGAGCAGTTCACGCATTAGCGACGTAGGATGAGGACAACGTCGATAAGACTGACCGAGCAGGATTAACCCAGTCGACTCGCAATAGTCAAGCACACGTGCAGCCCATCGGGGAGTGCGCAGGCCAGGGATGCTATGCATGCCAGAAGTAGCATTGAGTACTGGGAATGGGGCAGGAATGTCGACACACTTACAAGCTCTTCGCAGTGTACTAGTACACATAGCCCCATATTAGCTAGCTTATAGACCGATCCACACAAGCTGTAGGAACCAGGTGAGAGTAGGTTACAGACGTGGGGCTATGGTTACTGACCTTGGACGATTGGGGGTGTGAGCCAAAGAGACGAAGTGACTCTCGAGGAGAATTTATAGGCTGCTTTAGGGCCGGTAGTCTCATACCAAGAACCCCCAACATGTATGACCCAGCAAAGAATTGAACAGTTACCAACATCGAGGCAATCTTAATCAGACTTATCAGACAAAAGTTTTCACACACGATTATTGCACTCTACGATTGACAAGGAAAGCACTAGTAAAAGTATGGAATGGTGACCTGGGGTAATTAATTTGTACACCACTGGTCCTCCGCGCCGACAACGGCGCAGAGGACCAGGAATTGTGTTCAACCCATAACGAGCAATGACCCGCTGTGACTTGAACCAAGCCTAGCCAACCGAGATCTTGCGGTTCTCATTGAGAGCTCGCGCATCTCATCGACAGGCAATCTGAGCCTACAGTAATTCAATGCATCAGCAGCCGTAGGATGAGGATAACGTAGATAGGACTGACACCGAGAAACACTATCCCAGTCAGCTCACAATAATCAAGCATACATGCAGCCCCTCGGAAAGTGCTCAGCCCAAGAATGCTGAAGTAGGAAGGTCGGCATTGAGTACTAAAAATAGTGCGGGAATATCGATACACTTACAAGCTCTCGAGTGTACTACCAGCACACGGAGCTCCATATCAACCAGCTAGCCTACAGACCGACCCACAACACTCAAGCTGTAAGAACAAGGTGAGACCAGGCTGCGGACGTGGGAGAATTGTTGCGAACCTTCGACGATTGGGGGTATTAGCCAAAGAGACGAATTGACTCGGGAGGGGAATTTATAGGCCATTTTAGGGCCGGTAATGACGCACGGACCACCTCGCGATAGCAAGTTCACTATGACTCTCACCTACACCACAGGCGACCTGTTCACCGCGCCAGAAGGCACAGTTCTTGTTCACGCATGCAATACAGTCGGCTCGTGGGGTGCAGGGATTGCATTAGCATTTCGCGACAAGTATCCAGCCCAATTCCAGCACTATAAAGCTCACTGCAAAGAGCAAGGAGAATCTCTCCTTGGAACGTGCCTATTGATTCCTGGCGACAAATACGATATTGCCTGCCTCTTTACGTCCAAAGCTTATGGAAAGCGCAAAGACAGGCCACACGAAATACTCGCGGCGACGAAAACGGCTGTCGAGGATTTGATGAGACAGAACACGGCCTCAAAAGCGCTCCACGCTTGGTAGGCTCCCATATGCATGTATTAATTTGCTCTCCTGCTGAATGAATTGACGATCATAGTCGCTTCAATTCTGGCAAATTTGGCGTCCCATGGGAAAAGACGGAGGCAATCCTCAAGGAAATTGGAGCTGTCATGACGGTCTACACTCCCGAAGAGCTCGAGATGCCGAGAGATTGACGAGGACACAGATTCAATGATAATTCCTAGTGTAGTGCACGTAATCTATTTTTAGCCAAAACACATCTCAAATGTCGACAACATTTCAACAAGCCCAAGCGGAAGGGCTATGTCTTCGCTTCCCCGAGAATCTGGGCCTCCACAGAGAGATCTCCTACGAAACCGCGGTAAACATGCTGTTGCGAGCAACAACCATGGCTCAAACAGTCGCTTTCGGTTGGGGATTCGTCGATAAACCTCCTGGCAAGTTTCCCTTCACAAGCGCGACTAACTTTAGTTGAAACAACTCTTGCAACAGAGGGACAGGTTTTGCTTCTATTTCTCCCAATTAGATCTTCCTTCCCCCTCGACGGAATCCGCTATCAGGATCAGGAAGTCAAATATAACATCCCCGTCGGCCCCAACCGCGCAAGTCATTCCCTATCTACCGCGCTTTCGGCATCTCATACCCCGACGCACAGGAACTCGAAGTGACCGAGATCAAATACGGATTTATTCCCGGCTCACAGGACTCCAACGCATGGCGGTGCCGCCGGCGGTACCGTCTCACAAAAGGCGGTCATCCACAACTCGTTCTCGTGCACTACACCCAAGGCCCACAAACCCGTGCGTTCTCCTTCCCCACCCCCCAAAAATAGATTGAAATTGAACCATACACACACATCGCAGAGATCCTGCCAGCACTCATGAACCAGCCCGCTCGGCACTACCCCCTGCGCATGATAAACGAACCGTCCATGTACGTCGCAGGCGAAAAGGTGGGCCAAAAAGTGTTTCCTCCCGGCGGTGGTCCTCCCATGCCCTCGTCCGCCCCACCGATGCAGCAACCAGGCATGCCGATGAACTTTAGCCAACAACAGGCCATGGTCGCGCAGCAGAATAACAATATGGAGATGTTGGAACGCAGGCGGGAGCTGGAACGCGCTAGAAATCGGCCACAGAGCACGACAGCGGTACGCCCAATGTCTTTCCCGACGTTCTTGTCCTTCCATGCTGAGGAGCAACTACTTTAGCGCCCGTCAGTCCCACAAGACGATGAATCAGGTGGTACGTTGGCCTCGAAATACCTTTTCACGGCTTCAACATTGTCGTTCCAGATGAAACCGAACAGATATCAACGCGAACTCTCGCACTGAACAGATACAAACGAAACCACGACATAATGAATGAAGTATTCAACTACGCAGCATATGGTCCGTTTTATTTCCCTCCTCCAAATTCCCAACCGTTTGACTCGGCATCCAGGCGACAAAAATGCCCCCCCTCCGCCACGACCATACTCCGTCTTCAACCAAAGTGAACTCGAAGAGAAAGCCGTGCGTTGCTTCTTTTGATGATTGAGATGGAACATTTAAACTCAATAACCCCTTATTACAGTCTAAGCTTCAACAAGAAATCGAAATCCTAAGAGCAAAAGGCGGAGAACGGCGACCATCAAAAATCTCCATGGAAGGCATGACTGAAGGGATTGCTGTATGATATTCATTGATATTCATTGACTTTCTTCTTTCTAGTCTATATAGTTATGATGTGTACGTGTTCATACACCAATGCGCTTGAAGCAAAAGTATGAAATGTTGATTGCATAAATTTGATAGATGCGGTAACAACTGGTGAACACGAATAGGGAGGATAAATTACTGATATACAGCAAGGGGACATCGAGTGGAGATAGAGAAATGATTAGAACATAGCCAAAAGAACGAGGAATCAAATTAAATGGGTATATCCACAAGGTCGACGGATACACGAACAGACCCCCGAAGCGCATTGGCTTCTTCAATGAGTAAAATCCGATTAAACGCGAAGATAAGAAAAGATAGAAAAATCCTATACCAATACATGATGCGGGCGCCGCAAGCGATGTTGCTCAAGACTTTTGCTCCTTCTGAACCTGCTGGTGACGCTTCGAGATATCGATTTAGTGGTCGGAGGAACCGAAGTGGGAGTGTGAACAGGGGTAACAAACGGACCCGTCCTCTTTGCGCTATGCACCCGAGACCAGATCAACGTTGACGAAGGCGGCAAACTCCCAGGACGCCTTGATGGCCTCCTCGGAGAAGATGCAAATTCCAATCTTGCAAAGTGCAGCTGGACTGCACTTTGAGTAACGTCTTTCCTCTCCCCGTCAGCCACACCGAAAGGACCCGTGGAAGGGACATCGGCCACCCAATCCGTAGTTTCCTCAAGAACATCCATGTCGCAGAATTGGTGCTCAAGGTGCGGCGTCCGGACATGCCCGCCTTTGGTCTGAGTCCCCCTGGGAAACAAGTGGTTTATGCCACTGGATTTGGCAGGAGACCGCTCTAAAGGGGTAGATGGAGCATCACTGGAACTAGTAGACCGAGAGGGATAATGCATGTCCGCCTTCCTCCCTCTGCGTCCGCGTCCACGCTCGAGGGAGGGAGAGGGGGAGATAACAAGCTCAGTATCATGGAAAATAGAAGTGCGAGAGCGGGATGGGGACCTGACGATGCAGTCGCTGTGAAGGTCGAGGGCCAGGGGACCCGGAGAAGGTGCTCTCGACGACCGAGGACTCCGGCTTGACGACGAGGGTCGCACTGATGACGACCGACTGTTCAGAACAGGAGCACGTGAGAGAGACCGTCGAAACCGGGACGACGAACGACGAGACGCAGCTTCTGCTGAGGGTCGTGACCGCAGCTCCTCGTGTTGCCAGCCGTAGCTATTGGATATTGAAATATCAGGAGGTCGGGAACTGGAGCGAGCACGCGAGGAAGGGTTCCTATTGGGCGTCCCTGGTTGATATGCTTCTTCATCGGAATCTGACACGGTGGCATCACCCTCCGTGCCCCAACCAACACCCCAAGCAGCCTCGTCTACTCTTGCGATTGTCCATCGAGTAGCTACAGAAGGGTCAAGGCAACCCTGGAGGACTCGCTCTGCACCTCGACCAATATCAGGAGGGACTTCATAGGTACCTAAGCGAAGACATCAGTTGTTATTTTCGGTGTTGAATGACATGCAACTTGCCATTGAGTATTTTTATCTGGAGTCTTGGTTCAAAAGAATCAAAGAAGGGTAGACGTCCTGTAAGGAGGCAGTACAACAAGACGCCCAAAGCCCATATATCCTGTGCAGGATGGGGTAGCAAGGGCCCAGAGAGTTGAGGTAGAAGAAGCTCGGGGGATGCATACGGAAGTGAACCAGGTTGGAATACCTGGGAGGGACGAGCAGAGTGAGTCGAGGAAGTCGAGTTGCGATGGCGTGCTCCATCATGGTAGTGACGCGCAAGCTGAGAATGAGGGGGCCTCTTTGTGCCATTCACGACAAGGGAAACAGCACGATGGACGGTTGCATGGCCTGTCTGTGGAAAATCGGGGGTTCCCTCTCTTGAGATCTCGTCCTCGTCCATCTCATCGAGTTGACCGATCCTCCTTGATATTCCAAAGTCTCCGATTCTGCATATACCCATCTCATCGACAAGCACATTCTCCAGCTTGATGTCTCTGTGGACATACAAAGCGATTTCATGCAGATAGCGCAGGCCGCGCACAACTTGCCGGAACATCATACCCGCATCGTCCTGGGGCAGCGCCGGACGGCCGTCTCTCTGGAGGATATCGTAAAGAGAGCCTGCGGGGCATAAGAGCGTGAAAAAGTAGTCGGCATGGGTGGTATGCAAGGACGAGAACAAGGGTAAGATGTGCTCGTGGCAGAGGGTGGACCAGATGGAAGCTTCGTGCTGGATACGCTTCTGAGCAAGAACGCCGTCGGCTCGTTTGAGCAAGTCAGAGTGGCGTATAATCTTGACGGCAACTACGCCTGTTGCAGAGTAGGCTCTCCGGATGGTGGAAGAAGCACCAAGTCCGATGACGCCACCCAGCGTGTAGCCTTCAATGACATCGCCCTCAGCATCCTGGAGAACGGACGGAGCGGGAGGGGTGCTGAATAGAGAGAGGAACATTGCAGCAGATGAGGTGGAGATGGGCTCTGGAGCAGAGGCAGACGTGGACATCATGGGTGGCAGATCATCTGCTTCACGGACCCGCTTAATGAATGGATGCTGAACCCCGGGGACATTATACTCGTCATCGGCGACGGGATCCCTTGTTTCCGGATCTCTGGGCAAGAAACTGGTAAGATACTCGTTCGATATCGCAGTCTTTCGGCTTTGCATGCGAAGGTGGTGGTCGACAACAAGAAGGTATAGTCACAGGCACCGCAATTTACGGATGTCATGTCACGACAACATGCGTCACAGGGACCGAATAGTGACGTAATATAATAATAGACGGGTCAGGTGTACATCACCCCGCTCAACTTGAACTTATACTTGACTTTCCTCCAACCCCCTAAACTTCTGGAAACCTCATGATCATGTATATTGAACTGGTCTAGCAAGCCCGTGTTTATGACCCCAAGGAACCGTGTATGCTCTCTGGAAGGGCAAAATACCACCTCTTCGGCATTTTTGTGGCATGGGAATTAGGAAGATCAAGAAGGATGTACAGATGACCAGTAAGCAAGCCGTGATAGGCGCTCAGGGTCACTGTCTATCCCAAGATGGTAAAGTCGCTCTCACGCTTTGTTTTCCATCCGACATTACGGGGGGCTTTCGAGGGTACACCCTCACCACCAGAAAAATCATGAAGGGATTCTCTTATCTCCTCTGCGCCCTCTTGTCCGGCCTCGTCTCTGTCGGTGCGCTGCCACTTGTAATCGTCTACATCTACCTGTCACCTTATCGTACCTTATCCCCAGACCGTGAAGCGGAAGGTTTGGAGGACTGCGGCCAATGCAATCACCGGGTCCGACGATGACCCCAGGTTGAAGGTCAGGTCTGTCAGATAAGCGACTAATAAGAGATCACGATCACACGCATCGGTGGATGTAGAAGCCTCTAGACAAGATCTGAGTTCAGCGAGGTTAACCACAATGACATGGATCCTCACATGCACATCGGACCTTGATTTAGAAGCGCCGCCCACGACCTGTGACTCGACACATTGAGGTGCCGTCGACCTTTATCCCCCCACCGTCTTTAAATTGCGACCACTGCTCGTCAAGACATGCTTGTACTGTTTCGAACCCTTCCCTTCCTAAAAATCGTCAATCTGGACTCTGTGGAATCTTGATGAGATCTGGATGCACGATCACCTAGGCGCAAAAATATCTAGTTGGGCTAATGATCTAGTCAAGCTATCTGCTATCTAGTCGAGGTATCTAGTCGGGCCATCTATTCGAGCTATCTAGTTGGGCTATCTAGTCTAGACAAGGGAAATGGTTGCGGAACAAGCTATCTTTCCGAGCTATCTACGTCGGGCTATCTATTCGAAGTATATCTAGTTGGGCTATCTGGTCCAGACATGGCAAATGGTTACGGAACCGTCAAGCTATCTTGTCGAGCTATCTACGTCGGACCATCCAGTCCAGGCACGGCAAATGGTTACCCGTCAAGCCATCTAGTCAAGCCATCTGCGTCGGGCTATCTATTTAAGCTATCTAGTCGGGCCATCCAGTCCAGACAAGGCAAATGGTTATGGAATCATCAAACTATCTAGTAAGGCTATCTATTCAAGCTATCTATTCAAGCTATCTAGAGGCAAATGGTTAAATATAAGTATTGTATCTACAAGTATGTAATGCAGGCCCCCGCTCTGCTCCTAGTCGGGACCGCCGTGGGTCAACCTATCCTATCGGAACCGCACTCCAACCGCCGATAGCATGGACCCCCACTTGGCAGTGAACAAGCGCCTGGCGGGACCAAATTCCCGCCACACTATACGTCGACTTTCTCTCGTCGCACAATAGAGAACATCGGAACCGGATCCCACCTACTCGGAACCGCCACGTTACCCCGCCGATAATGTGCATGGACTCCCAGAGAACCAGTGCCAGTCCGGTCCAGGACCAAATTCTCGTCACACTACCCACTGACTTTCTATCGCCGCACAATAGAGCGTTGATGCCCGCATACTGAATGAAATCTCAGCAAGTAACTCACTTGGTCCACCTATCTCTCGTTTCAAAATATTTTTACATACTTGCAGTAGTCTACAACTTGAAATATCATTACTTGATGCTGGGATGATGGGGTGTGAAGCGAAGCGACAAGCAACTTGAAGCAAGGTGTGCCGCCGCCGCAGGCGGAGCTCACCGAGTTGCATGGACACCTGAAATTAGGGTTAGGGCTACACGTAGCATGCAACGACATCGCTTGTATCTCCTCTTTCCACCTTCTTTGTTTCCGACGTCTGGGTACTTGGAATCAAGTATTTAACATCAATGGCGTTCGTTAGGTATGTACATGCATCTAAACTACACTGTTCTGACCTGTTTTGCAGACTAATCTCCTGCGTGATTGGCGTGTATGCCATGTTCCTAGTAAAGTCCTTCTCCACCTCCTCAAAATGCCCATGTTGATCACCCTCGTAGTTATGGGCAATCGCACAGGAACGACGTACGCTCATGACATGTTTATCCACTCACCCTTGGACTGACCTTTTCCTCAGTATCTGTCCCGTTCAAATCATTAGATGGATCCACCGCGGACAAATTCCGTTCGCCGCTGTTCATGAACACCTGCCAAAGTGCTCTCAGCTCGCTCTCCGCCCTTATCTATATAATGCTTCGCCGCAAGTCGAAGGAGACCCTCTTGCAAACTCTAGGATTGGAACCCCCAGAGACGCTGTCGAAAAAAACACCATCATCAAATGGATCAGCATCGCAAAACGGAAACGGGTTTACCACCAACGGCACCACACACCACCACCATCCACACAAACACTCCACCAGATTTTCTCGATCATCGCTCCTTTTACGATACCTCCAGTGTTCCGTCTTCATCACATGTGCAGCACCCTTCGGCTTTGCCGCCCTCTCATACATCTCATACCCCGCCATGGTTCTCGGCAAGTCATGTAAACTGGTCCCTGTCATGATCATGAACGTCGCCCTCTACCGCCGCAAATTCGCACCGCACAAATACGTCGTCGTTTCCATGGTCACTCTGGGCATCACCATCTTCATGGGCTTTGGAAACGAGAAGGCAAAGGGAAATTCCCATTCCTCGTCATCTTCCTCGTCCTCCGCTACGCCGTATGCGAATATCATCGGAATTGCCTACCTCCTTATCAACCTGCTTCTGGACGGAGCCGTGAACTCGACGCAGGACGAAATTTTCACGCGTTACAAGATCACCGGCCAGCAGATGATGTTTTGGATCAATGTGACCTGTACAGTCCTGACCTCGTTCCTTTCGGTGCTTCCTCTTCCTTATATCCCCGTTATTCACCCCTCTATGGATGGGAGGACGGAGCTGATGGGCGCGCTGAGTTTCATCCGATCGCACCCATCTATCATTCTGCCCTTGGCACAGTTCGCTTTCACTGGTGCACTGGGCCAGTTGTTCATCTTTGAAACGCTGCAGCATTTCGGTTCTTTGGCGCTGGTGTACGTCTTTTTAACTCACTCTCTTGGTCCCTTGTTTTGACCTGCCAACTCTCCACGTTTAGGACCATAACCCTGACGCGCAAGATGTTCACCATGCTCTTGTCTGTCGTTGTTTACAATCACAGGATGACTCCCGGACAGTGGGTCGGGTCGGGTGTGGTGTTTGCTGGGATATCAGTCGAAGCATTTGTGAAACGGAAAGGTGAGCTCCATAATTGTACTCTAATGTTAAAATTTGAGACTCATTTCCGTCACTCACAGATGTTCATGCGAAACGTGTCATACAGGAGAAGGAAAGGGCGAAAATCAAATCTTTGTAACATTGAAAACCATTAAGAAGATATTGAATATATATACTAGGTAGGGTCGGGAAGATACTTGCGAAAATACTGATCTAACCAAGCTTCCATCGCA
>Ga0307516_10001494_pt1 | contig 32199 bp, 27 predicted proteins | sample 19_EM_MG_FD_203310 | JGI IMG/M metagenome (GOLD analysis project Ga0307516, IMG submission 203310) | Populus trichocarpa ectomycorrhiza microbial communities from riparian zone in the Pacific Northwest, United States - 19_EM | ecosystem: Host-associated > Plants > Roots > Unclassified | place...
TGAACCCCGCACAAGCCTACGTGTTCGGTGCCGACGGCAAGCTGCTCGTCGCCCCCGAGAAAGTCTGACCCCATGGCCCGCATCGACCTCGATCTGGCGCACGCCTACAAGCCGAACCCGCAGCGCGACGAAGACTACGCGCTGCTGCCGCTGAAGATGAGCTTCGACGATGGCGGCGCGTACGCCTTGCTCGGCCCCTCGGGCTGCGGCAAGACGACGCTGCTGAACATCGTGTCCGGCCTCGTCAAGCCTTCGCACGGCGGCGTGAAGTTCGACGGCGTGGACGTCACCGCCCGCACGCCGCAGCAACGCAACATCGCGCAGGTGTTCCAGTTCCCGGTCATCTACGACACGATGACGGTGGCCGAGAACCTCGCCTTCCCGCTCCGCAACCGCGGTGTCGCAGCCGACAAGATCAGCCAGCGCGTCGGCAAGATCGCCGAGATGCTGGAGATGAGCGGCCAGCTGAACACGCGCGCTGCCGGCCTCACGGCCGACGCGAAGCAGAAGATCTCGCTCGGCCGCGGCCTGGTGCGCGAAGACGTGTCGGCGGTGCTCTTCGACGAGCCACTGACCGTGATCGACCCGCACCTGAAATGGCAACTGCGCCGCAAGCTGAAGCAGATCCACCACGAGCTGAAACTGACACTGATCTACGTGACCCACGACCAGGTCGAGGCGCTCACCTTCGCCGACCAGGTGGTCGTGATGACACGTGGCCGCGCGGTACAGATCGGCAGCGCGTCCGACCTGTTCGAGCGGCCGCAGCACACCTTCGTCGGCCACTTCATCGGCTCGCCCGGCATGAACTTCCTGCCCGCACATTCCGACGCTTCGGGGGTCAGCGTGGCCGGCCAGCGGGTGATGGCGGCCAGCGCGCGGCTGGCCGACAGCGGCGCCACGCTGAAGCTCGGCGTGCGCCCGGAATACGTGGCGCTGGCCGCCGCGAACACACCCGGCGCATTGCCCGCGGTCGTGACGCAGGCACAAGACATCGGCACCTACTGGCTGTTGAGCGCACGCATCGGCAACGGTGCGGGCGAATCGTTGATCCGCGCCCGGCTGAGCCCGGAGCAGGCGATTCCGAAGGCAGGCGACGCGGTCTGGCTGAACGTCATCGGCCCGCATACCTGCTTCTACGGCCAGAACGAAGAACTGATCCGCGGGGTGACCTCATGAAGCCTGTCAACCAGAAGGCCTGGCTGCTGATCCTGCCCGTGGTGCTGTGCGTGGCCTTCTCGGCGATCCTGCCGCTGATGACGGTCGTGAACTACTCGGTGCAAGACATCATCTCGCCCGAGCGCCGCATCTTCGTCGGCACCGAGTGGTTCAAGTCGGTGATGCGCGACGACGACCTGCAAGGTGCCCTGTTGCGCCAGATCAGCTTTTCGCTCGCGGTCCTGCTGGTCGAGATTCCGCTCGGCATCGCACTCGCGCTCGCGATGCCGGCCAAGGGCTGGAAGTCGTCGGCGGTGCTGGTGCTGGTCGCGATCTCGCTGCTGATTCCCTGGAACGTGGTCGGCACGATCTGGCAGATCTACGGCCGCGCCGACATCGGCCTGATGGGCGCCGCGCTCGCCGGCCTCGGCATCAACTACAGCTACACCGGCAACGCGACGCACGCCTGGCTCACTGTGCTGCTGATGGACGTGTGGCACTGGACGCCGCTCGTCGCCTTGTTGTGTTTCGCCGGGCTGCGCGCCATTCCCGACGCCTACTACCAGGCCGCCAGCATCGACGGCGCCTCCAAGCTCGCGGTGTTCCGCTACATCCAGCTGCCCAAGCTGCGCGGCGTGTTGATGATCGCGGTGCTGCTGCGCTTCATGGACAGTTTCATGATCTACACCGAACCCTTCGTGTTGACCGGCGGCGGGCCGGGCAACGCCACCACTTTCCTGAGCCAGTACCTGACGCAGAAGGCGGTCGGCCAGTTCGACCTGGGCCCGGCCGCGGCGTTCTCGCTGATCTACTTCCTGATCATCCTGCTGCTGTGTTTCATCCTATACAACTGGATGCAGCGTGTCGGCACCGCGGACAAGACGGAGGCCGGCCATGGATAGCCTGTCGCCGAGCCGCCTCAAGACAGGCGCTCCCCCTCGGGGGGACCGCGCGCAGCGCGTAGGGGGTCGTCATGGATGAGCGCCGTTTCAAGAAGCGGGTCGTCTTCCTGATCCTCTACCTGGTGTTCGCCATCCTGCCGGTGTACTGGATGGTCAACATGTCGTTCAAGACGAACGAAGAGATCCTGTCGACCTTCAGCCTGTGGCCGCAGCACTTCACGCTGGCCCACTACAAGACCATCTTCACCGATGTGTCGTGGTACTCGGGCTACATCAACTCGATGATCTACGTCGCCATCAACACCGTGATCTCGCTGGTGGTGGCGCTGCCTGCGGCCTATGCGTTCTCGCGCTACAGCTTCCTCGGCGACAAGCACGTGTTCTTCTGGCTGCTGACCAACCGCATGACGCCGCCGGCCGTGTTCCTGCTGCCCTTCTTCCAGCTCTACACCACGCTCGGCATGATGGACACGCACATCGCGGTGGCCCTCGCCCACCTGCTGTTCAACGTGCCGCTGGCGGTGTGGATTCTCGAAGGTTTCATGAGCGGCATTCCACGCGAGATCGACGAGACCGCGTACATCGACGGCTACTCCTTCCCGCGCTTCTTCCTCACGATCTACATTCCCCTCATCAAGGCCGGGGTCGGCGTGGCGGCGTTCTTCTGCTTCATGTTCAGCTGGGTGGAACTGCTGATGGCGCGCACGCTCACCAGCGTGAACGCCAAGCCGATCGTCGCGGTGATGACGCGCACTGTGTCAGCTTCGGGCATGGACTGGGGTGTGCTCGCCGCGGCCGGCGTGCTCACCATCGTGCCGGGTGCGATCGTGATCTGGTTCGTGCGCCACTACATCGCCAAGGGTTTCGCGATGGGCCGCGTCTAATCAAAAGGAGACATGCGACATGTTCGACTGGATGGCCTGGACCCTGCCCGTCGCGGTGTTCTTCTGCAGCATCGTGTTGATGCTCGTCGGCATGACGGTGTGGGAACTCAAGTCGCCCACGATCGAGCGCAAGGGCTTCCTGCCGATCTCCACCACGCGTGGCGACCGGCTCTTCATCGGTTTGCTGTCGGCCGCCTACGTCAACCTGGCTTTCGTGGCCGTCAGCGAAAAAATGGTCGCGTGGTTCGGCTTGGCGAGCGAACCGTCGATCTGGATCAGCTTCGTGGTGTCGATGCTGCTGCTCGGGCTGATCCTGCGCAAAGGCTGAACACCACACAACGCGTTTTCTACCCACGGCAGCCGGCCAACCTTCCCAATCGGCATGCCCCACAACCAACGGGAAGTTTCTGAGGAGACCCATGCAATGAAACGCTCGACATCGATGTACACGCTCAGCGCCGTAGCCGCCGCCGTCGTCTTGACGCTGGCCGCCTGCGGCAAGAAGGAAGAAGCACCGAAGGCGACGGCTCCTGCGGCGCCGGCTTCAGTGGCTGCAGCTCCGGCACCGAGCGGCGCCGAGGCCACCGCGAAGAAGTGGATCGACAGCGAGTTCCAGCCGTCGACCTTGTCCAAGGACCAGCAAGCCGCCGAGATGAAATGGTTCATCGACGCCGCCGCCAAGCTCAAGGCCAAGGGCGTGACCGAAATCTCGGTGGTTTCCGAGACGATCACGACGCACGAGTACGAGAGCAAGACGATGGCCAAGGCCTTCAGCGAGATCACCGGCATCACCGTCAAGCACGACCTGATCCAGGAAGGCGACGTGGTCGAGAAGCTGCAGACCTCGATGCAGTCCGGCAAGTCGATCTATGACGGCTGGATCAGCGATTCCGACCTGATCGGCACGCACTACCGCTACGGCAAGATCCTGTCGCTCACCGACTACATGGAAGGCGCCGGCAAGGAGTTCACCAACCCCGGCCTGGACCTGAAAGACTTCATCGGCACGAGCTTCACGACCGCGCCCGACAAGAAGCTCTACCAGTTGCCCGACCAGCAGTTCGCCAACCTGTACTGGTTCCGTGCCGACCTGTTCGCCAAGCCCGAGCTGAAGGAACAGTTCAAGAAGAAGTACGGCTACGAGCTGGGCGTGCCGCTCAACTGGAGCGCCTACGAAGACATCGCCGCGTTCTTCACGAACGACGTGAAGAACATCGACGGCAAGCCGATCTATGGCCACATGGACTACGGCAAGAAAGACCCGTCGCTGGGCTGGCGTTTCACCGACGCGTGGCTGTCGATGGCCGGCACCGCCGACATCGGCATCCCGAACGGCCTGCCGGTCGACGAATGGGGCATTCGTGTGGCCGACGACAAGTGCACCCCAGTTGGCGCATCGGTCGCCCGTGGCGGCGCCACCAACTCGCCGGCGGCCGTGTACGCGCTGACGAAGTACATCGACTGGATGAAGAAGTTCTCGCCGAAAGAAGCCATCGGCATGACATTCGGCGAAGCCGGCCCGGTGCCCGCACAAGGCCAGATCGCGCAGCAGATCTTCTGGTACACCGCCTTCACCGCCGACATGATCAAGCCGGGCCTGCCGGTCGTGAATGCCGACGGCACACCGAAGTGGCGCATGGCCCCCGGCCCGAACGGCCCGTACTGGAAACAGGGCATGCAGAACGGCTATCAAGACGTCGGCTCGTGGACCTTCTTCAAGGACCACGACGCCAACAAGACGGCCGCCGCCTGGCTCTACGCGCAGTTCGTCACCGCCAAGAGCACGAGCCTGAAGAAGACCATCGTCGGCCTGACGCCGATTCGGGAAAGTGACATCCAGTCGCAGGCGATGACCGACATGGCGCCCAAGCTCGGTGGCCTGGTCGAGTTCTACCGCAGCCCGGCCCGTGTGGCCTGGACGCCGACCGGAACCAACGTGCCCGACTACCCGAAGCTGGCGCAGCTGTGGTGGAAGAACGTGGCCGTGGCCGTGACGGGTGAGAAGACCCCGCAGGCCGCGATGGACAACCTGGCCAACGAGATGGACGACGTGATGGGCCGCCTCGAACGTGCCGGCATGGCCAACTGCCCGCCCAAGCTCAACCCCAAGGGTGACCCGAACAAGTACCTGAGCGACAAGGGTGCGCCGTGGAAGAAGCTGGCCAACGAAAAGCCGAAGGGCGAGACCATCGACTACGACGCGCTGCTCGGCGCGTGGAAAGCAGGCAAGGTTCGCTGAAGCGCGAAGCGCCGGCGCTCACCTCTGGGTGAACTGCCGACTTCCGGCCCCCGCCACGCAAGTGGCGGGGGCCTTTTTGTTCAGGGCCTGTCAACGCTATCGCAGGGCTCGCGTGGCTCACACGCCGTCCGTGGGCAGTGGCGGGTGATGGGCGCTCACCGGGTTCCACTTCAGACGCACGAGAACGGTCGAGTAGGTGTCGGCGGCAATGCCGTAGTTCTCGTCGAACGGCAGCGACAGCGAGTGCAACGGGATCAGGTCGGTGCTGTTCGCCACCGGCGACGGGTAGGACACCTGTTCGTTGAGCGGGCCGAAGATCGCCTGGAAGTGCGATGTCGTGCAGCCCGACTGCGTGAAATCGGGGGTCGGCGCGCCCAGGGCCAGCCCCAGCGACCCACGCCGCGCCGCGGTGTCCACCTTCAGGTAGGCCATCAGGATGTGGCGGTACCCCGCTGGCGGAATCGCCACATAGGTCGCGCTGCCGCTCCAGTCGATGCTGCACTGCCCCGCCGGGTAGCTGCCGCTGGCCGTGAGGGGCAGGTTGGACTCGCGGGTCGCGATCGTGTAGCGCACCGGCTGGATCGGTGCGTCGCCCGGCGCCTCGCGCGAGCCAGCGACGTCCGCACGCAGGCGGATGTTGCTGACGCCGGTAAGCTTCAGCCCCTGCGCCTCCATCACGATCCACGTGTAGTCCAGCGGCAGCGTCCACTCGGTGAGCTGGCGCAGGTTGCTCTTCAGCCCGCGCACCTTGACCTGCACCGGCCCGCACGAGCCTTTGCCCGTGGCCGGCAGGTCGCAGACGATGTGTTCGGCCTCCCAGCGCCGGATGTGGCGCACGACACCGTCGATGCTCACCTCGCCCTGCTGATCGCCGAACTGCCCGTACAGCTTGAGCTCGTCGAGGTATTCGTCGGCCTCGACATGGTGGATGCTCGGTGCGAGCACCGGTTTGACCACGCTCGCCGGCTTCGGCAAGGCCAGGAACGTGGCCCCGTTGTTCGGGTCGACGTGCACACCCTTCTTTTGCATGTCGCCCATCACCACGTCCCAGGCGAACGGCCGTTGCGCCGGCATTTCGGCCTGGAACTGGTTCGCGCCGAGCAGGCGGTCGGTGAAGTACTTGGCTGCACGGTAGGCGCCGGGCGGCGTCACGGTCTCGTTCCAGCCGAGGTAAACGCCGGCGCCGACCTTGTGGCAGGCGAACACGAAGCCTGCGGCCCAGCCGGACTCGGCCGTGCGCGCGCTCGAGCACGCGTTGATGACGACGACGCTGTTCGCCTCGAAGCGCCAGTACTTCTCGACGAAGTCGGCAGTGATGCCGAAGCGTGTGTCCCAGTCCTCCACGAAGGGGAGATAGACGCCGCCGTTGTGCGCAGTGAAATAGGTGAGCCGGCGATTGTCGAGGTCGTCGCGCATGCCGGGGTCTGCCTCGGCGTTCGACGTGGCCATCGTCGACGACTGGATCGAATACATCGGCCGCCCCGAGTACGTCGGCTGGAATGCGCCGCCGTGGGTGTTGATGTAGAAGTAGCCGTCACCGGCCACCTGACGCAGCGCGGCGACGTGGGCCTGTTGGCCGCCGCGTACCGCGTAGCCCACGTTGTCGAGCCAGGTCGCGAGTTCAGTGACGACATCGGCAGAGTCGAAGTCCGGGCCGAAGGTTTGCAGCACGCGGGCGGTCGACGCCGCGGGCACGTCCTGAGTCGCCGCCGCAGCGGTCGCTCGGCCGTCCAACGCGGCGGCGGGGCGCGGCACGGGCCGGTAGTTGTTGGTGATGAGGTGGACACGCCCGTCGGCGAACTCGCCCCAGGCCGTCAACGTCGCCGCGTCGCTGCCGACCGCCACATACAAGGCCTGCGTGCGCAGATGCGCGGCGATGGCTTCGACAAACGCCAGCGGCGCCAGCGCCTGCTGCGACAGCTCGCGGCAGCGGCTTTCCACACCCGCGATCGCGGCTTGCCGTGCGGCGGTGTCGACGCCGGCGCCTGCACCGCCATTGCCGGCGCCGCCGCCGTCGCCGGAACCGGCCCCGTCTTCCGCGGTGCCGCTGCCGCCCCCGCCGCAGGCCGCGAGCAGCGTTGGCAAGCCGAGCACGGCAGCGCCGCCGGACAGCGTTCGCAGGAAGGCGCGGCGCCGCTGCATGGCGTCTGCTTGGAGGGTGGCGCCGATTTGGCGTTGGGGTTGCATGCTTCGCTCCTTCGGTGGGCCCGACACGGGCTTTGATGAGCGAAGAGTGTCGGCAGATGAGCGCCGGGCGGCATCGCCCCAAAGAGCCAGTCGGCGAGCCAAAAGGAGCCACACGGCCGCTGCACGGCCGGTGATATGGTCCGGCTTGCCCACTCGCGACACGGCCACAGCGGAGCGCCTTTGATGCGAATCTTCATTTCGTATTCGTCCAAGTACCGCGAACTCTGCGATCGCCTGCAACTCGCGCTCGAGGCCGACGGCCGCCACGAAGTCTTCGTCGACCGGTCGCAGCTCACGCCCGGCCAGCCCTTCGACACCACGCTGCGCCAGGGCATCGACGAGTGCGAGCTGCTGATCTTTCTGCTCAGCCCGGAAAGCGTGGCGCCCGGAAGTTATGCGCTGGCCGAACTGAGCCTGGCCAAGGCGCGCTGGCGCCGCCCCGGCGGCCACGTGCTGCCGGTCAAGGTGGCACCCGTGCCGAAGGAAGCGATTCCCGCCTACTTGCGCGCAGTGACGATCCTGGAGCCGCTCGGCGACGTGGTCGCCGAGACCGTGGCCGCGGTCGAACGTGTGAAGCTGCCCTCGCACCGCGCGCTGTGGCTAACGCTGATCGTGGGCGGCGTCGTTGTGGCTGGCATTGTCGGAACCATGGCCACGCTGAGCTGGCAGAAGCAGCGCGACGAACAGGCCCGCGCCGCCGCGGCAGCGCAAGCCCAGGCGAGCGCGGTCGCGGCCACGCAAGCGAATGCGCTGGCCGCTGCCGTGCAGCTGTGCGAGTCGGGCAACCACGCGCTCGCGTGGCAGCGTTTCGTCGACATCACCCGAACCCAGACCGACCGGCCGGCATTGCGCCGCGTGCAAGAAGACTGCGCGATGCGCTGGCTGCGCGAGATTCGGGTGCAGGCCGAGAAGGAAAACTTCACCGACATCGTCGAACGTGTCTTGCCGGTGCTGGCCGAAGGCGCTGCGTCGGCCAGCGGCCAACGCGGCGCCGACCTGCAGGCCCACATGGGCTGGGCCGACCACCTGCGCACCCGCGAGGGAATCGGCGGGCTCGACCCGCAAGCGCACTACCGCAAGGCGCTGGCGCTCGAGGCCGACAACGTCTATGCGCACACGATGTGGGGCCACCTCACGATGGTGCAGCGCCGGCCGATCGAAGAGGCACGGAAACATTTCGACGTGGCGCTCGCCGGCGGGCGCGAACACGCCTGGGTGCGCAGCATGCAATTCGCGGCACTGCTCTACTACACGCCCGGCCCGGGCCAGATCGAAGCCGCGCTCGCGGCGAACGACATGCGCCAGCGCGGCGAGAGCGTCGACACCGCACCGCGCGACCGCTTGTGGACCTACGCCTACTACGACACCCTGCTGTCGCGCGAGCGGCGCGAGAGCTTCGTCGCGGCGATCCACGATGCCGACGCGGTGGCCACGTTTCTGTGGCTCTTTCCGGAAGCCGATGTGCGCCCGGACCGGCGCGCGTTGTGGCGCTACCTGCTCGCTTCGCTCGAAGAAGCGGCCGGCGAGCGCGCGAGTGCCCGTGCGCGCTTCGAGGCGCTGCGCGACGAGTTCAAGCGCGAAGGTTCGTCGGGCCGCATCGTCGACATGACACTCGCGGCGCTCAAGCGCCTGCAGGCGCCCTGAGCGCGCACAGTCTCAGAGCTCGGCGATGCCCCACGAATCCGTCAACGTGCTGGCTCATGCTGAATCTCCTGTCCGGCAGCTTGTGCGGGCGCGGGAGTGCGCATGAAAACGGCGCCGATCACGGCGGCGATCGCGGCGAAACAGGCACCGACCAGCAACGCGAGCTGGTAGCCCGCGTTGTCGGCGGCCGCGGGCGCAAGGCCATCTGCGAGTGCGGCACCGGTGCGCGCCGCGGCCAGGCTCGCAAGCACCGCCAGGCCGAGCGCGCCGCCCATCATGAAGGCGGTGTTGACGACGCCCGAGGCGAGGCCGGAATCACGCTCGCTCACGTCGCTCATCGCTGCGAGCAGCAGCGGGTTCAGTGCCACGCCGGCGCCCAGGCCGAGCAGCAGCATGCCGGGCAAGACGTCGATCGCGAACACGCCATTCACCGGCGCGCGTGCGAACAGGGCCAGGCCCACGGCGGCGAGCAGCAAGCCGAAGGCCAGCGGCAGGCGCGTGCCGAAGCGCATCACGATCTTTGCCGAGAAGCCGAGCGAGAGCAGCGCCATCACGATGTTGGCCGGCAGGAAACCGAGGCCGACCTGCAGCGGCGTGTAGCCCAGCACCCGCTGCATGTAGAGCGCGCTGATGAAGAACCACGCGAACATCGCTGCGGCCCAAAGCACGCCGGCCACGTTGGCCACCGCCACGTTACGCAGGCGGAACAGGCCGAGCGGCATCAGCGGTGCCGCGACGCGCGCTTCGATCGTGATGAACACGGCGAACAGCACGGCGGCGGCGCCGAGCAAGGCGAGCGTCTGCACCGACGCCCAGCCCGCGACGTTGCCGTCGACCACCGCGTAGACCGCGAGCATCAGCGAAGTGGTGATCGTGGCGGCACCCGCCACGTCGAGCCGGCCGCTGCCGGCCGCGGCGCGGTCATCCTTGATCAGCGCCACGCACAGCAAGTGCACGGCCACGCCGATCGGCAGGTTGACGAGGAAGATCCAGTGCCAGCCGAGCGTGCCGGTCAGCAAGCCACCGAGCAACACGCCGATGCTGCCGCCGCTGGCGCACACGAAGCCATACACGCCCATCGCCTTGGCACGCTCGCCTGGCTCGGAAAACAGATTCATGATCAGCGACAAGGCCACGGCCGACACGACCGCGCCGCCCAGCCCCTGCACCGCGCGCGCCGCCACCAGCAGGCCCTGCGTGTTCGCCAGGCCGCAGGCGAGCGACGCAACGGTGAACAGCGCGATGCCGGCGAGGAACAGGCGGCGCTGGCCGTACAGGTCACCGAGCCGGCCACCGAGCAGCAGGAAGCCGCCGAAGGTCAGCATGTAGGCGTTGACGACCCAGACCAGCGAGGTCTCGGTGAAGCCCAGGTCTGCCCGGATCGACGGCAGTGCGACGTTCACGATGGTCGTGTCGAGCACGATCATCAACACGCCCAGGCACAGCACCAGCAGCGCCATCCAGCGCTGCCGTGCGTCGAGCGGGCGCGGCGTGGCCGGGCCGCTCATCGAGCGTCGAAGACGCTGACCATCCAGCCCACGCCGAAACGGTCGGTCACCATGCCGAAGCGTGATGACCAGAAGGTCTTGCCGAGTGGCATCGTCACGCTGCCGCCGTCGGCCAATGCATTGAACAAGCGGTCGACGCCGGCCGCGTCGGGGGCGTCGATCGAGAGCGAAAAGCCCTTGAAGTTCGTCTCCCCGGCGGCCATGCCGTCAGAGGCCATGATCACCGCGCCGCCGATGCGCAGCGCGGAATGCATCACCTTGTTCTCGAAGCCGGGGGCCAGCATGCCGGGCGGCATCGGGTCGGGGTTCTCGCTGAAGCGCATGATCATTTCCACTTCGGCGCCGAGCGCCTTGCGGTAGAAATCGATCGCTTCTTCGCAGCGGCCGTTGAAGAACAAATAGGGTTGGATCTGCATGGTGAAATCTCTCCGCGTGGTTGAAGGCTGGATTCCGGCCTCAACCATACGACGAACCACGCCCGGCGGAATCGACAACCCTGATGCGGAATCTTGTAAGCGCGGCAGGCGACGCACTCGGCGCCGCCCTGTCGGCCGCAGTTTTTACGCGACTGTGCCGGCGCGTTTTTTTGCCGCGCGCTGCGGCGCGGCCGGCCAGGAGCGCATGGCCATCTCGACGCTGCGCAGCAGGCTCTCGCGCGGCGCACCGTCCTTGGCCTGCATCGACATGCCCTGGTAGACAGTGGCATAGAAATTCGCGAGCGCGCCGGCGTCTGTGTCGGCCGGCATTTCACCTTCGTCGATGCCACGCTGGATGCGCTCTTGCATCAACCCGACACCGAGCAAGCGGCGCTTGACAAGCGCGTTTTGCACGTGCTCGGCTGCGACCGAACAGTTGGTGGTCGCCATCACCATCATGCAACCGGCGGGGTGGCAGGGGTCGGGCAGTTCCTCGGCGGCCTCGAGCATCAGGCGCTCGATTGCGCCGCGCGCGGTCGGCTCTTCGGCGAGCGCCCGCGCCGCGTAGCCGCCGGGGCCTTTGCCGTAGCGTTCGATCGCTTCGAGAAAGAGCCGCTCCTTGTCGCCGAACGCGGTGTACAGGCTGGGCGGCGTGATGCCCATCGCGGCGGTCAGGTCGCTGATCGACGCAGCCTCGTAGCCACGCTCCCAGAACACATGCATCGCGTTCTCGAGCGCCATGTCGCGGTCGAAGGAAAGCGGGCGGCCGCGTGGTTTGGCCGGTGTGCTGTTCGGCACCACTGGCGGCGCCGTTGTCTCTTTTGTCTTTTTCATAGCGATCGCTAATAAATCTCTTGACGAGCCCTTCTGCGATGGCTACATTGTGCCACATGCCGTAGCGTTCACTACGAATTAATCGACACCGGCCCAGGGCCTCCTCACCCCAGCGAATCGACCTGCCGAAACACACCTCGGCAGGTGTGGGCGGAGCTTTGCCGGGTCATCGGTCAACGACTGCACTCTCGAAGGAAACACCATGACGAAGCACCTCACACTCCCGGCCCGCCGCCGCCTCTGGGTCGCGGGTACGGCACTCACCGCACTCACCGCCGTCGCGACCGCCGTGTTCACGCTGCGCAGCACCAGCGCCGAAGCCTCTCCTTCCACCGAAGCACCGGCCACACCGGTCTCGGTGGCGACGGTCGTGCGCAGCGAAGTCGCGACCTGGGCCGAGTTTTCCGGCCGGCTCGAAGCCGTCGAACGCGTTGACATCCGGCCGCGTGTGGCCGGCACCGTGCAGGCCGTTCATTTCCGCGAAGGCGCGCTGGTCAACAAGGGCGACCTGCTGCTGACGATCGACCCGGCACCGTATGCAGCCGAGGTCGAGCGCGCCGAAGCGCAGGTGGCCGCGGCGCAAGCGCGTGTCTCCTACACCCGCAGCGAGCTGGAACGCGCCCAGCGCCTGCTCGACGAACGTGCGATCGCGCAGCGCGAGTTCGACGAGCGCAGCAACGCCCAGCGCGAAGCCGGTGCCAACCTGCGCGCCGCGCAAGCCGCGCTGCAGACCGCCCGCCTGAGCCTGGGCTACACGCAGGTGCGTGCGCCGGTCGCCGGCCGCACCGGGCGCCTGGAGATCACGGTGGGCAACCTCGTCGCCGCCGGCCCCGGCGCGCCGGTCTTGACCACGCTGGTCTCGGTGAGCCCGATCTACGCCAGCTTCGACGCTGACGAACAGGTCGTGAGCCGCGCCTTGCGCGACGTGCAGGGCCCGGGCAGCGCGCGTGGCCAGGTCGAGCGCATTCCGGTGCAGATGGGCACGGCAGCGAACGCCGACACGCCCTTCACCGGCCACCTGCAGCTCGTCGACAACCAGGTCGACGCGAAGAGCGGCACGGTGCGCGTGCGTGCCATCTTCGCCAACGCCGACGGCCGCCTGATGCCGGGCCAGTTCGCGAAGCTGCGGCTCGGCCAGGTGAAGAACGACGCAGCGCTGCTGATCAACGAACGCGCGGTCGGCACCGACCAGAGCAAGAAGTTCGTGATGGTCGTGGGCAACGACAACAAGGCGGCCTACCGCGAAGTGACGCTCGGCGCGAACGTGAATGGCCTGCGCATCGTCACCTCGGGCCTGCAGCCGCAGGAACGCGTGATCGTCAACGGCCTGCAACGTGTGCGCCCCGGCGCATTGGTCGCGCCACAGCCGGTGGCGATGGAAATCAAGGCCGAAGCGCAGCGCGACGGCGCCGCGCCGCGCTCATAAGAAGAAGGGCTCTTCATGAATCTCTCGAAATTTTTCATCGACCGGCCGATCTTCGCCGGCGTGCTCTCGCTGCTGATCTTTCTCGGCGGCCTGATCGCGGTGCGCGGTCTGCCGATCTCCGAGTACCCGGAAGTCGTGCCACCGTCGATCGTGGTGCGCGCGAACTACCCCGGCGCCAACCCGAAGGTCATTGCCGAAACGGTGGCCACACCGATCGAAGAGCAGATCAACGGCGTCGAAGGCATGCTCTACATGGCCAGCCAGGCCACGACCGACGGGCTGATGACGCTGACCGTCACCTTCAAGCTCGGCACCGACCCCGACAAGGCGCAGCAGCTGGTGCAGAACCGCGTCGCCCGTGCCGAAGCACGGCTGCCCGAAGAAGTGCGGCGGCTCGGCATCACGACCGTGAAGAGCTCGGTCGACCTGACGATGGTCGTGCACCTGCTGTCGCCGAACGGCCGCTACGACATGACCTACCTGCGCAACTACGCGGTGTTGAACGTGAAAGACCGGCTCGCGCGCGTCGAAGGTGTCGGCGACGTGCAGTTGTTCGGTTCGGGCGACTATTCGATGCGCGTCTGGCTCGACCCGCAAAAGGTCGCGCAGCGTGGTCTGTCGGCGAGCGACGTGGTCAGCGCGATCCGCGGCCAGAACGTGCAGGCCGCCGCCGGTGTGGTCGGCGCTTCGCCGGGCTTGCACGGCATCGACGTGCAGCTCTCGGTCAACGCCCAGGGCCGGCTGCAGAACGAAGAAGAGTTCGGCGACATCATCGTGAAGACGAGTGCCGACGGTGCGATCACCCGCCTGCGTGACATCGCCCGCATCGAACTCGGCGCGGCCGACTATTCGCTGCGCTCGCTGCTCGACAACAAAGACGCAGTTGCCGTGCCGATCTTCGCCGCGCCCGGCTCGAACGCCATCGCGATCTCGAACGGCGTGCGCGCGACCATGGAAGACGTGAAGAAGGCGATGCCCGAAGGCGTGAGCTACGAGATCGTCTACGACCCGACGCAGTTCGTGCGCGCGTCGATCAAGTCGGTCGTGCATACCTTGCTCGAAGCGATCGCTCTCGTCGTGCTGGTCGTGATCCTGTTCCTGCAGACCTGGCGCGCCTCGATCATTCCGCTGCTCGCGGTCCCGGTCGCGGTGGTCGGCACCTTCGCGGTGATGAAGGTGTTCGGATTTTCGATCAACGCCTTGAGCCTGTTCGGGCTGGTGCTGGCGATCGGCATCGTGGTCGACGACGCGATCGTCGTGGTCGAGAACGTCGAGCGCAACATCGAAGCGGGCCTGAGCCCGCGCGAGGCGACCTACCGTGCGATGCGCGAAGTCTCGGGCCCGATCATCGCGATCGCTTTGGTGCTGGTCGCGGTGTTCGTGCCGCTGGCTTTCATCAGTGGCCTGACCGGCCAGTTCTACCGCCAGTTCGCGTTGACGATCGCGATCTCGACGGTGATCTCGGCGATCAATTCGCTCACACTCTCGCCCGCCCTTGCGGCCCTGCTGCTGAAGAGCCACGACGCGCCGAAAGACGCGCTGACGCGTGGCATGGACAAGCTGCTCGGGCCCTTCTTCCGCGGCTTCAACACCCTCTTCCGCCGTGGCGCGGCTGCCTACAGCGGCGGCGTGAAAACCGCGATCTCGCGCAAGGCGGTGATGCTCGGCCTGTATGTCGTGCTCGCGGTGGCGACGGTCGGCGTGTTCAAACTGGTGCCGCACGGTTTCGTGCCGGCCCAGGACAAGCAGTACCTGATCGGCTTCGCGCAGCTGCCCGATGGCGCCACGCTCGACCGCACCGAAGACGTCGTGCGACGCATGGACGAGATCGTGATGAAACAGCCGGGCGTCGAACACGCGGTGACCTTCCCCGGCCTGTCGATCAACGGCTTCACGAACAGCTCGAACTCGGGCATCGTGTTCGTCACGCTGCAAGACTTCGACCAGCGCAAGTCGAAAGCCCTGAGCGCCGGCGCGATCGCGGGTGCGCTGAACCAGCAGTTCGGTCAGATCCAGGACGCGTTCATCGCGATCTTCCCCCCGCCACCGGTGCAAGGCCTGGGCACGACCGGCGGCTTCAAGCTGCAGCTCGAAGACCGCGCCTCGCTCGGCTTCGACGCGCTCGACGCGGCGCAGAAGACCTTCATGGCCAAGGCCTACCAGACGCCCGAACTCGCCGGCTTGTTCTCGAGCTGGCAGGTCAACGTGCCACAGCTCTATGCCGACATCGACCGCACCAAAGCACGCCAGCTCGGTGTGCCGATCACCGACGTGTTCGACACGATGCAGATCTACCTCGGCAGCCTGTACGCGAACGACTTCAACAAGTTCGGGCGCACGTACTCGGTGCGGGTGCAGGCCGACGCAGCCTACCGTGCGCGCGCCGAGGACATCGGCGCGTTGAAGGTGCGCTCGACGAGTGGCGAGATGGTGCCGCTGTCAGCGCTGATGAAGATCACGCCGACCTTCGGGCCGGAACGCGCGATGCGCTACAACGGTTTTCTCACCGCCGATATCAACGGCGGCGCCGCGCCCGGTTATTCGTCGGGGCAGGCGCAAGACGCCATCAAACGCATCGCCGCCGAGACGCTGCCACCCGGCATCGGCTACGAGTGGACCGACCTGACCTACCAGGAAATCCTCGCCGGCAACTCGGCCGCATTGATCTTTCCGATCGCGATCCTGCTGGTCTTCCTGGTACTCGCCGCGCAGTACGAAAGCCTGACCCTGCCGCTCGCGATTCTGTTGATCGTGCCGATGGGCCTGCTGGCCGCGATGACCGGTGTGTGGCTGACCGATGGCGACAACAACGTGTTCACGCAGATCGGGTTGATGGTGCTGGTGGGGCTCAGCGCGAAGAACGCGATCCTGATCGTCGAGTTCGCCCGCGAGCTGGAATTCGCCGGCCGAACGCCGGTCCAGGCCGCGATCGAAGCGAGCCGCTTGCGGCTGCGCCCGATCCTGATGACCTCGATGGCCTTCGTGATGGGCGTGCTGCCGCTCGTGCTCGCCACCGGCGCCGGCGCCGAGATGCGCCACGCGATGGGCGTGGCGGTGTTCGCCGGGATGATCGGCGTGACCGCGTTCGGCATCTTCCTGACGCCGGTGTTCTACGTGCTGCTGCGCCGGATGACCGGCAACCGACCGCTGAAGTTGCACGGCGACGTGCCGCAGCTGCACGTCGCGTCGGGCGGTGGCGGCGCATCGCATGCGCTCACACCGCAGCCGGCCGCGCCGCTGCGCTTTCCTGAATGAGCGCTGACGCCAAGACCCAAGGAATCGACATGAACAAGCAACAACGTTTCACTTCAAAAGCCCGCTGGGCACTGGCCCCGCTGCTCGCCGCGCTCGTGCTCGCAGGCTGCGCGACGACACCTGCGTTCGAGCCGCTGCCCGCCCCCACGGCCCCGAGCAAGTTCAAGGAACTCGACGGCCGCTGGCTCGCCACGGCGCCCGCCGAAGCGCAGCCGCGCGGCGCGTGGTGGAAAACCTTCGCCGATCCCGAACTCGACGCGTTGATCACCCGCGCCGATCAGCACAACACCAGCATCCAGCTCGCCGGCGCACGCCTGGCGCAGGCCCGTGCGCTGCTGCGTTCGGCCGATGCGGACCGACTGCCGCAGATCGGCCTCGGTGCCGGCGCGACACGCCAGAGCGCCAGCCCGGCCTTCGGAAGCACGGCTCCCGGCACCGTGCTCAACGCCGGCGCCAACGTGTCGTACGAGCCCGACCTGTTCGGCCGGCTCGCGAAGGCCAGCAATGCGGCCACGCTCGACGCATCGTCACGCGAAGCGCTGCTGCAAAGCACCCGTTTGCTCGTGCAGTCCGACGTCGCCCAAACCTACTTCGCGCTGCGTGCGCTCGACGCCGAACGTGCGCTGGTGCGCCAGACCGTCGCCGCCTACCGCGACACACTGCGCCTGACCGAGAGCCGCTACCAGGCCGGCGACGTGGCCGAGCTCGACCTCGCGCGTGTGCGCACCGAAGTGGCATCCACCGAAGCGCAGGCGCTCGCGCTCGACCGGCGCCGCGCCGAAGTCGAACACGCGCTCGCGGTGCTGGCGGGCGCGCTGCCGAGCAGCCTGTCGGTGAACGAAGTCGAATGGGCTGGCACGCCACCCGAGGTGCCGCCCGGTGTGCCGGCCACGGTGCTCACGCGCCGCCCCGACGTCGCCGCTGCACAGCGCGCGATGCAGGCCGCGCAGCTGCGCGTCGGCGTGGCGCGGTCCGCGTGGTTCCCCGACGTGTCGTTGACCGCCACCGGTGGCTTCGCGTCGACCGACATCGGCGACCTGTTCAAGTGGTCGGCGCGCGCCTGGGGCATCGGCGCCCTGCTGTCGCTGCCGGTCTTCGACGGTGGGCGCCGCGAAGCCGGCGTGCAGAACGCCAACGCGCTGTGGGACGCCGCCGCCGCGTCGTACCGCGAGCAGGTGCTGGTCGCGTTCCAGGAAGTCGAGAACCAGCTCTCGGCACTGCGTCTGCTCGCCGACCAGGCCGGTGCACAAGCGCAGGCCGTCGATTCAGCGAGCCGCGCGACCGTGCTGTCGACTTCGCGTTACCGCAACGGCTACGTGAGCCAGCTCGAACTGCTCGACGCGCGCCGCAGCGAGCTGAGCAACCGGCGCCAGGCCTTGCAGGTGCGGGCGGCGCAGTATCAGGCGACCGTCGGGCTGATCCGCGCGCTCGGCGGCGGCTGGGGCGAAACACCGGGTTGAAAAGCGCGGCGCGTGACATGAGCGACACTCGCGCGCTCATGTTCACCGCACCACTCTTCACCGGAGTTCTTTTCGCGCTCGCCGCCGGCCTGATGTGGGGGCTGGTGTTCGTCGGCCCCCTGCTGTTGCCGGAGTACCCAGCCACGCTGCAATCGTTCGGCCGGTACCTCGCGTTCGGGCTGATCGCGTTGCCGCTCGCGTGGTTCGATCGCGACAAGCTGCGCCAGCTCGCGCGCGCCGACTGGCTCGAGGCGCTCAAGCTCGCGCTGGTCGGCAACATCGTCTACTACCTGTTCCTGGCCAGCGCGATCCAGCGCGCCGGCGGGCCGCTGCCGACGATGATCATCGGCACGCTGCCGGTCGTGATCGCGATCACCTCGAAGCTGCGCCGGGCGGCGCCGGGCGCGCGGGTCGAAGCGCCGCTGGCGTGGCGGCGCTTGTTGCCTTCGCTGCTGCTGATCGGCATCGGCATCGCGCTCGTCAACCACGTCGAACTCGACGCGCTCAAGCGTGACCCGAACGCCGACCTCGCACGCTACGCGCTCGGCGGCCTGCTCGCGGCCGGTGCGGTCGTGTGCTGGACCTGGTACCCGATCCGCAACGCCGAATGGCTGCGCGCCCACCCCGACCGCAGCCCGCGCGGCTGGGCCACGGCGCAGGGTTTGATGACGCTGCCACTGGCGTTGATCGGTTATGCGCTCACGTGGCTGTGGAGCGCCAGCACTGGTGGCGCCTTCCCGATGCCGTTCGGCCCGCGAGTCTTCGACTTCGTGGCGCTGATGTTCGCGATCGGCCTGCTCGCCTCGTGGCTCGGCACGCTGTGCTGGAACGAAGCGAGCCAGCGTCTGCCACCCTCGCTGTCGGGCCAGCTGATCGTGTTCGAAACCCTGGCCGCGCTGAGTTATGCCTTCGTGCTGCGCAAGAGCCTGCCGCAGGTCGAAACACTCGTGGGTGTGGCGCTGCTGATCGCCGGTGTGGTGTGGGCGGTGCGCACGCAGCCTGTCGAGGCGAGCGCCGATGCACACCCGAACTGAACACGATAGATTTCAGGCATGACGCGAAGCTGGTCGACCCGCCTGCTGATTGCCGCGCTGCTCGGCGCCGCGCTGAGGGTATCGGCCGCCGATGAAGCGCCCTTCCCGAACGCTGCGCAACGGGCTTCCGAGTTCGCCACCTTCTGCCAGTTCGTCGAAGAGGAGTACGCGTACTTCGATGCCCGCAAGACCGATTGGCCGCGCGCGTGCAGTTTCTACGCCGCGCAGAGCTCTGACGCCGCCGATCGCAGCGCCTATGTGACGCTGCTCGAGCGCGCACTCGCCGAGCTTTACGACGCGCACGCGCACCTGGGCACGAACACCCCGCAGTCACCGCGGCTGGTGCCGACGCAGAGCAGCCTGTTCGGCACCTGGCGCGGTGGCAAGGCAGTCATCGTCGCCGTCAAACAGGGTTCTGCTGCTGAGCAGGCGGGCCTGCGGCCGGGCATCGAGGTGCTGAACGTGGACGGCGAGCCGATCGAAGCGGCCGTGAAACGCATCGAGCCGAAGTTCCTGTCGCAGCCCGACCCAGCCGCGCGCGACTGGGCCTTGCAGGTCGCGCTGGCCGGGCACCGTGAGCGTCAGACCGTGCAGCTCGAAGTGCGCGTGGGCGGCGCGACGCGCCATGTCGAGTTCGCCGCCGAAGCGCCAAAGCCCACCACGCCGCTGTCGCACCGCAGCGTCGGCCGGGTCGGCCACGTGCGCATCCACAACTCGCTCAGCGACCCGGCGCTGGTGCAGGCTTTCGACGCCGCACTCGCGGCGATGCCCGAGGCGCGCGCACTCGTACTCGACTTGCGCGACACGCCGAGCGGCGGCACCTCGTCGGTGGCGCGCGGCCTGATGGGGCGCTTCGTGAAACAGCTGCGACCCTACCAGCGCCACGAATTGGTCTCGGAGTCTCGAAGCACCGGCGTGCGCCGGATCTGGGTCGAGTACGTGGCGCCGCGCGGCACGCCGTTCCTGCGCCCTGTCGTCGTGTTGGTCGACCGCTGGACCGGCAGCATGGGCGAAGGCCTCGCGATCGGGCTGAATGCCACGCGCGGTGCGCCGGTGCTCGGCGAGCCGATGGCCCACCTGCTGGGTGCGCTGGGCGAAACGGTGCTGCCGCACTCGAAGATCGTGGTGCGTGTGCCCACCGAGAAACTGTTCCACGTCGACGGCACGCCGCGCGAGGCCTTCGTGCCGCGCGCCGTGGTCGCACGCAGCGATGCAACGAGCGCAGACCCCGAACTCGACGCGGCCATCGCGTTGGCGATGAAGGCACGGTGACGCGGAGTGCCGGGCGCGCCGCGCCCTTCAGCGCAGGTCGGGTGCGTCCGGCAACTCGTTCGGGTTGACTTCCCCCGGCGCCAGCATGAAGTGCTCGCGCAACAACGCATCGACCGCATCGACGGCCTGGTTCAGGCCGGCTTCGAACTCACTGCGCTGGAACGCGGCTTTCATCGTCTCGGTGATGCGTTGCCACTCGGCGGCGTCGACCCGCCGCGCCAGGCCACGGTCGGCCACGATCTCGATCGCGTGTTCGGCCAGCAGCAGGTAGATCAACACGCCGTTGTTGGCTTCGGTGTCCCACACCCGCAGCTTGCCGAACATTGCCACGGCGCGCTCGCGCGGTGTGGCGTTGCGGCGCAGATAGCTGATGGGAAGCCCGGCTTCGACGCAGACGCGAATCTCGCCGCTGTGGCCCGCCTCGCTCGCCGCCACACGAGCACCGATGCGCTGCAGCGCGCCGGCGCCGAGCAGGCGCTGCGCGTCGCGCTCGTCGAAGCGGCGGTGTTTGAGGAGGCGCATCACCCAATGGCTCATCTCACCAGTCTCCCGAGGCGCCACCGCCGCCAAAGTCGCCACCGCCGCCGGAGCTGAAACCGCCGCCGTCTCCGCCACCACCGCCGCCTCCGAAGCCACCGCCCCCGCCACCACCCCCCCAGATGATCGGCCCGCCGCCGCGCCCCGAGCGCGTGGAACGGCCGCTGCCCGCGCCCATCACACCGACGAGAAAGAGTGCGATCAAGCCGGCGCCACCCGCCACCAGCAGGCTCGTGGTGAGCCACCAGCCGACCCCGCCGACGGCCGCGCCCGTGGCGAGCGAACCGAGTTTGCGGCCGAAGATCGCGGTCAACAGCGCACCGGCGATCGGCACACCGACGAACAGGAAGATCGCCAGGTCTTGCAGGTCGAACCCCCGCGCGCTCAAGGCGCCGCCGCTGCCCTTGCGTGCGGGCTCGGGCAGCGCTTCGCCGGCGATGCGCGCGCCGAGTTTGTCGACCGCGGCGTTGAGGCCCCCGGCATAGTCGCCGGCCTTGAACGCGGGCTTGATCTGCTCGGCGATGATGCGCCCGGCGATCACGTCGGGGATCGCGCCTTCGAGGGTCTTGGCGATTTCGATGTTGATGCGCCGGTCGTTCTTCGCGACCACGATCACGACCCCGTCGCCCACGTCACGCCGGCCGACCTTCCAGGTGTCGGCGACACGCTGGCCGTAGCTGGCGATGTCTTCGGGCTGCGTGCTCGGCACGATCAGCACCACGACTTGCGCGCCGCGCTGCGTTTCGATGGCTTCGAGCTTGCTCGACAAGGCCTGCGATTGCGCAGGCGTGAGCGTGCCGGTCTGGTCGATCACGCGTCCGCTGAGCGGCGGAACCGGCACCTCCTGCGCTTGTGCGGCCGGCGCGAACCACAGCGCGGCCGCGGCCAGCAGCACAGCGAGCAGGTGCAAGGGCAGGCGCATGAACAAGGCCCTAGCGGCCCTGCGGCAGCTGGATCACTTCGACGCCGGCTTGTCGAAGCTCACCGCCGGCGGCTTTGAAATTTCAGCTTCGTTCTGCACCGTGAAGCTGGGCTTGACCTTGTAGCCGAAGACCATCGCCGTCAGGTTGCTCGGGAAGCTGCGCGCCAGCACGTTGTAGTCGGCCACGGTCTTGATGTAGCGATTGCGCGCGACGGTGATGCGGTTTTCCGTGCCTTCGAGCTGCACGCGCAGGTCCTGGAAGGCCTGGTTGGCCTTGAGCTGCGGGTACTGCTCGGCCACGACCATCAGGCGGCTCAAGGCACCGGTCAGTTCGCCTTGCGCCTTCTGGAATTTCTCGAAGGCCTCGGGGTTGTTGACGAGCTCGGGCGTGGCCTGGATGCTGGTGGCCCGCGAGCGCGCTTCGATCACTTTCGTCAACGTGTCCTGCTCGAAGCTGGCTTCGCCCTTGACGGTGGCCACGATGTTCGGGATCAGGTCGGCGCGGCGCTGGTACTGGTTCAGCACCTCGGCCCACGCGCCTTTCACCTGCTCATCGAGCGACTGGAAGTTGTTGTAGCCACAACCGCTCAGGCCCAGCGCGGCCAGCAGCGCCAGGGCGGCCAGGCGCACACGGTGGGTGAGGGGCTGCGCCGATGAGAGCGCCGGCAGGGTCAGGGTGCGAAACATGCAAGTTCCTCCGAATGGGTGCGGGGCGATGCTACCGCGCCGGCCCAAGGTGAGGTCGGGGCGGTGGGGTTCAAGGGCCTCGGGGCCCGCCATGCGGAGGGACGAACTGGTGCCGGATCGCTGGCGGATGGGCAAGTCGCAAGTCTTCAGCCGGACGAACTCTGAGCGACCCAGCGCGGACGACTCTGATTACAGGGCACATTCCCTTTAGACCCGACTTTCGGTGCTACTCGCAGGGCGCTCCGTCTGAAAGCCTTGCCGCACTCTTGGGGCGGCGATTCAGGTCATCGCCTATGCCTGCTCCGTAGGAAGATATCGAACGCGGCCGTTCGGTTGTGGGCGCGGCACGAGGACGTTTGGAGGCAGAGTCCGCAGATCCCGGATACGCGCCGAGAAGGTGTGCTCTCGTTCAATGCCAAGTTCCCTTTCGATGAACAAACCCGCCACCTCTTTCATCAGAGGCAGATCAGCGCTGAGGCGGCGCCTATCCGCGTAGGCATCTGGATTCACCGTCGTACTGTTTGCGTGGGCAACGGCGCAACGCCCTTGCCCGTACAGGTACTCCCCAACATCATTGATTCCGTTGGCGAGCAACTCGTCGAGGCGATCCTTCCCTCGCGACCAATGGGGAATAGCGTTGACGCTACTGTTGATCCAAGCGACCTGAGCTGGCCCGCCTGCAAGAACGATGTTGAGAACCTTGGCGAAGCTCAACAGAGAAAAGGGTGACGAGTCGAGTGCTAAACCCATGCCCTCCCGGAACAATGCTAAAGCCAGGTCACCACGTGAGTCGGGCGAGGCGGGTAGATACAGAGTCAGCCACGGGTCGACTGCCGCCCAGTTCATGGCCGATTGTCTGCTTACCCCACAGAGGCCCGGATGTGCGGGGTTGTTGGATCCAGCTATGAATAGATCGACCAACGCAGCGTCGTGCGACCACGCGAGGTGACTGAGGAAGCGGCTGACTCGCGAGCCGCCTTCTTCGAAATTCGTACCTTGCTCGTCGTAGACAGACACGGCGCGCGAATGCTGTTCGCTGCCCGGCTGAAGCACCATGGTCTTGCCCTCGAAGGGAATCTCCACAAGTGCGTTGGGCCACGAGAACCCTGGACGAACGGCCATGTTGGCCCACAACATTGCGTCGGGTCGCGTCTTGCGGACTTCAGTGAGCGGATGTTCTAGCATGCGCCGATTGTCTCCAATGAGAGCCACTTGAGCCATTCTTGGTGACGGTGGCGCCTCTATTAACCGGCACGTTGCGGTCCGAACATTGCACCTAACGCGCGGTTGTGCTGACCTCAAGCTGCAACGCACATCGGTTCTCGTCCACAGCGCAAAATGACAGCTACTGGCTCGTGCGACTGGCGACTGACTCAGTTCGACCCAGGTCGTCTACCAAGAGGTCGGACAGCAGATGGTCGGGCGCAGATGGATGAACCGACCAGTCATGGGCGTGTCGAAGCGCAAGCACCCGGGCTGCCACAAACGGTTGTCGAATGGATCTGGCCGGTGACTCTCCCAAGTACGATTGACGACTCGACTCTCTGGCCGTCGCCAAGGTTCAACCGTCATGGTTCCAGCCAAGAAATCATCAAACTCGACTGGACATACGGCACCTCGTGCCGAGGATGTTGGCGCGATGGGTCAGCACTATCTTGCGCTACTGTCCAAGTCCGCGGGCCTGGTCGCGAACTCATCGACCGACGACAAAGCTGGATGGGACTTTGAACTCGAAACAGCTAGCCCGACAACCGTCAATTACCACTCCCACTCAAAGCCGCTCTACCGTATTCAAGTCAAGTCCACGCTGGGAAGCTCTCAATCAGTCTCGATGTCGTTCAGCAGCTTGCTCAGCCTCATTCAGTTTCCCGGCCCGTCTTTCTTATTCTTCGTCCGTTTCGATCAAAGTGGTGAGACCGTACCCGCTGAGGCACGCCTTCTGCATATCGACCAATCACTGGCGCGGACAATCCTGACGAGGATGCGAAAGCAGGAGATCAAGAGAGGAAGTGACTTCAAGATCAACAAGGCGTCAACATCTATTAGTTTCGTGTCGGCTACATCCGTCGATCTCCGCGACGGTTCACGGTTCCGGGCACTGCTCTCCGCCGTCACCGACGCAAGCCACCTCGACTACGTTCGCGACAAGACCGATTGGCTGCGAGAACTGGAGAACGAGAGCAGGGCGATGCGCCTCAGCGTGCACTTCGAGAACGACGCCGCCGTCCAGGCGATGGCAGACGCGCTTCTCGGCTATGACACGCAAATGAGCGTGGATACTGTTCCGTACTACGCGCCGATGGGAATTCCAGGTGAGCTACCCAAGCACAGTGGCGTTTTCCTCCCCGCTCAGATTAGCCCGCTAGAAGAGAATATTCGCAGGGCGACCGTGAGGCTGAGAGCGCGTGAGTTCGGCGCGACTTACTCTTTTCCCGCGAAGCTCTACTCGACGGGCGGAATGGTTCCCCCAAAATTTGAGGGCATGCGAATCCACGCCTCGATGTTTGACATCTTATTGAAGCGAAAGCCGTTTAACGTTCAACTGGCCCTGGTCAGTTTGGATGACCCAGATTTGCTCGTCCCCGTAAGGGACCTGAGAAACTTCGTAGCGTTCATAGACGACGCGAGCCACGTGGACGTGACACACACATACCTCGAGGTCGAGCTGGATGACAAAACACCTCCACTTCGTCTCAACCCTTCGACACAAGCAGCTGTCTTCGAAGGTCACTACGAGATGCGACTTGCGTTCGACGCGTTGTATGCAAAGCTCGATGGAATTGGTTTGGGGAACGCAAACATCAGGCCTGCCGATTACTGGACTTTACCGGGCAACTTGACCTTCGTTCAGCACGTTGGTACTGCGTACTCCACACCTTTCTCTTTCGAGTTCGATGCACCTGAGTCGAGCAACGGCGATGCAAACGTTGTCGTATTTCAAACCCCTCTCGCACTCGAGTCCGCAACCGTCCATTTCTTCGGTGCTTTCTTCGGCTCTGTCGAGCTTCGTGGCTTCGACAAGGCCTTTGGAACGTTCACTCATTCAACCTATCTCGGCGAGTTCATTGCTCGTGAAGGAACTGATCCCACGATCGCCAAGAAGGCCTTTGAGCACAAAGTCGAGAAGTCGCTGGAAGCTCAAGGCTTTCGAGTGTTTTAGGGTGAGTCGTGCACGGACACGTCGAGTTGCGCTCGCTTCACCGCGGCCGTCGAACAGTGCGGAGTACGCCGATCGTCCGCTATCCGATCGACACGGCAACTCGCCCGCGCTTCGTTAGAGTCCATCGATGAGCCTTCTTCAAGACGCCCTGCGCGGCGGCCACGCGCGCCCACCCACCGCCCCTTCACGGCCTTCGGCGCTGGTGATCGGCGGCGGCGGCACGCTCGGCTCCTCCGTGCTCGAGCGGCTGCTCGCCGGTCGCGGCTTCGCGCACGTGCGGGTGCTGGTCTCGCAGGGGTTTCATGCCGCGATGCGCGGGCTCGAACCGCTCGTGGTCACGCCCGCGGACATCGACAGCGCGCCTGCCGCAGCGCTCGGCGCAAGCGTCGCGCTCGTGGTCTTCGACCGCACGCGACGCGCCAACGGCCGCGAAGACGCGTTCGTGAAACCGCAGCCCGAGTCGCTGCCGGCCTTGGCGCGCTGGCTGTTCGCCGGCGGCGTGCGCGACCTCGTCATCGTGTTGCCGCACAGCATGGCGAGCCTGCCGCAGGCCTTGAAGGCCGGCCTGGCCAGCCTGGACGAACACACGGTCGCAGCACTCGGCTTCGAGCACGTGGTCTTCGTGCGCCCGGCACAAACGCCGAACGACGCGCGGGCCACGAGCGGCCTGCAGCGCCTGGCCGACGGCGTGTTCGCACAACTGCGCTTCATGGTGCCGCAGGCGGAACAGCCGGTGCGGGTGCAGAAGGTCGCGGCCTTCGTCACCGAGCTGGTGTCGCGATTGCCCGCCAGCAGCCCCGGCACGCGCGTGGCGCCGCCCGAGCTGGTGTGGCTGGCCGCGCAGCTGAGCGAGCCGGGCGACGTGGTGCAGGCCTGGCTCGACGGGCGCGAGCTGCCGCCCCTCAGCGCGCCGCGAATGCGCTTGTAGCGGGCGGCGCCCAGTCGGCGAGCTGCTCTTGCAGCTCTTCGCGCCGAGTGCGGGCGAGTGGGCGCATCGCTTCGATGATGGCGGCGACGCGGGTCTTGTCGACGCTGCCGTTCGCCGCCACGCGCGCCAGCTCGGCCTCCGGGTTGCGTAGCAGGCTCGCGAGCCAGGCCGCTTCGATCGGCGTCAAGGCCGACGCACGTTTTTGCAGCAGATTCAACGCCGCGGCCTGCGCGCCGCACTGCCCGTTGCCCCAGGGTGCGACGCTGAGGTAGAGCTGCAGCACGCGTGCCTTGCCGAGCACTCGGTCCATCTCGACGGCGTAGAGCGCTTCGCGAAGCTTGCGCACGGCGCTGCGTTCGTCGCCGGTGTAGAGCAGCTTGGCGAGCTGCTGCGACAAGCTGCTGGCGCCGCGTGGGTGCGGGTTCGCCGCGTCGCCCGAGTGCCAGGCCGCGCGCATCTCGGTCAGGTCGTAGCCGGTGTGCTCGTAGAAGCGCTGGTCTTCGGCGGCGATCACTGCGCGTGGCAGCCACGTGCCGAACGGCGCGGCAGCGTCGGCACGGCGCGTGGGCCGAGCGCAGGCCAGCTGCGGCGTGGCGCTGAGCAGCGCTTCGGTGCCCAAGCCGCTGACGCTGAAGCCTTCGATGCGCGGCAGCACGCGCCACACGGCCGAGGGCAGCGCCAGGCTCAGTTCGGCCCCGGCGCGGCCTTCGATCTGCGCGCGCGCCAGCTCTGGGATCGCCGTGCCGACGACCGCATAGAAGTCGGCGATCGGCGCGTCGGGCACCTGCACGCGCAAGTCGACGCCGCGCTTTTCGATCTGCAGCGTCCACGTGGCGCGAACCGCGCCGGCGTGGATCTCACCGTGCAAGTGGTTCTGCCCGACGCGTGTCAGGCTCAGCTCGGTGCGCTGCACGGGCAGCGGCGCCTTGCCGAGCCACGCGGCATGGGGCGTGCACGGGTCGCAGACGACGCGCACTGAACTCTCGTCCGCGCCCTGCTGAAAACGCAGCGTGCCGTGCGAGGTGTGGAATGTGTGGCCGGCGAGCGCGCGCAAACCGAGCGGGTGCGTGGCCAGGCGCAGCACCGCCGGCACGCTCAAGCTCACGCGCCACGGGCCGACGGCGACGGCCTGCGACCGCTCGCCCGGTGCGGCACGCAATGTCGCAACCAACATCGCCACACTCGCGGCGGCGGTGCACAGCACGGCAAGCACGATGATGCCGAGCGCGACCAGCGCGCGCTTCAGCCAGTGCAGGAACGCGCGCTTCACAGCGGCCTCGCCGTCGTGATCGCGAGCCACGGCCCGCTGGAGCGGCCGAGCTGCGCGGCCCAGTACCAGCTCGACGTGTCGGTGAACGACGCGCCGTTCGCGTCGACGATGCGCTCGCACACCCGCGTTTTCACACCACCGCGTTCGGCGATGAAACAGCGCCACAGCTGCGCCTCGGCATCACGCTCCAGCCGCGCTTGTTCGATGCGATAACCGAGGCCGCGGTAGCAGTCGGCGGCCGGGTGCAGCATGCGCGTGGGCGCGTTCACGTCGCGCAGCACCAGCAGTTGTTCACCATCGGTCAGGCGCGCGATGCGGCCCGGAAAGTGCGACGCAAAACGTTGTTCGACCGCGCTCAGCGCGAGCGGGCGCAGCGCGCGGCCCTGCCACTCGCGTGGCGTTTCGGCGAACGCAGCCGAGGCCCCTGCATCGGCCCGCACGGCGCCCGGGCGCAGCAGCGGTAACAGCGCGCACAACATCAACACACCGAACAGCGCGGCTTTCCACATCACCACACCGCCGGGTTCGCTCACGCCATCAGCGATGCGCATCACGGCCTCCATGCACCACACGCGCGACTGCCGCGCAGACGAGCGCCAGCACCACCAGGCCAATGGCTTCGTGCCACAGCACCGGCACGCTCGCCTGGCGCGCTTCCAGCACCACGAGCACGCTGTTGCGCAGCACGTTGCCGGCGAGCACGATCGCGCCGACGAAGGCCAGGCGTTTCAGAAAGCGGAGGTTGTCGAGCCCGTACCACCAGGCCACGGTGCAGGCGCAGAAGTACGCCATCCACACCATCTGCACGCCGGAGCATGGCGCGTCGACGATCACGAGGCGGCCTTCCACCAGCATCGCCGTGCCGCTGCGTTCGGCCACCAGGCCCATGGCCTGCAAGCCCCAGGTGCTGAGCTGGGCCGTGAGCACACGCAACGGAAAGCCGGCATAGAACTGCAACGACGACACCACCGGCAGCGCGAGCACCGAGAGCCCGGCGAGCGGCAGCAGCGGCGTGCCGCTCGGCGCAAAAGCACACAGCCCGGCAACCAGTGCAAGCATCGCGACGCAGGCGGCCAGCAAGGGCGGCGCGAACATCGCCGCCAGCGTGGCGAGCAGCGTGCCGGCCATCGCCACCACCAGCCAGGCGCGCGACGGTGCACTGCGCAAGCGCGGCGCGAGCCGCCACAGGGCCAAGCCCAATACCGCGAGCGCGGCCAGACCGAGCGGGTCGTCGGAGCCATCCGCCAACCGCGCCTTGGCCCAGCGCCGATGCGGCCACAGAGCGGCCGCCTGCAGGCCGAGCCAGGCCAACGGTGGCACTCCGTCGCACGCGGCCAGCCAGCGGCCGGGGGCGCTCGTCGGCACGGCAGCGTGTTGCATCGAGATGTTCACGCTGCGCCTTTCAACGGCTGTAGAGGCGGCGACGGTTCGACACCACCGTGGCACCCACGATCCCCAGCACCACCAGCAGCGCGAACCACGCACCCGGCTCGGGTGTGCTCGGCACCTCGGCGCCGACCGCGAGTTCGCTCACACCCTGCGGCAAGGGCGAAGGCTGGTTCACCGTGGGCGCGAGCGCCGGGTTCGGGTTGCGCACGATGTGGTCGACGGCGATAAAGCTCGTGTACTGCGTCAGCAGGCTGTACTTCAGGCCGAGATCGGTGATCGCAGCCTTCTGCGCGCTGCCGCCTTCGAGCGCTTCCTGATCAGTCAGCGCAGCGATGCGCTGGCGCGCCCACAGGTGGCGCAGCGCCGACGACGTGCGGTCTTCGCGGCCGGTGGCATTCACTTCGGTGCTGAACGGGCCTTCGGCGCTGCGGCCTTCGATCAACATGCGTGCATTGCCGGCCACGTCACCACGCCACTTGCCGAACACCAGCACCGGGCGGCCGCCGAGCACGTCGGGCAACTGCGCCGGCTCCACGTCGTACACGTCCAGGCCCTGGAAGCGCGCCGTCACGTTCGTCAGCACCGGCGCTTCGATGATCTTGCGCAGCCGCTCGGCTTGCGCTGCTGCCTCACCGGGTTTGGTGACGACGAAGGCCTCGCCCTGCCCGGCGCGTGCCATGCCTTCGATCAGGTGCCGGTTCACGCTCGAGCCGATGCCGAACGCGAACACGTTCTGCTGGTTCAGGTGCTTGCGGATCAGCTGGAACACCTCGGCCTCGACGGTCACGTAGCCGTCGGTCACGACGATCACGCTGCGCGACACGTCGGGCGCCTTCGGCAAGGCGGCGATGCGCTTGAGCGCCGGCACGATCTCGGTGCTGCCGCTGCCGCCCATCTCGCGGATGGTCTGCAAAGCACGTTCGATGTTGGCGCGGGTGGCGGGCACGGAAGCGGGCGAGAGCATGCGGTTGCTGCCGGAGAACAGCATCACGTTGAAGGTGTCGCTCGGGCGCAGGCCGCTGATCAGGTTGGCCAGCAGCACCTTCGAGGTTTCGAGCGGGTAGCCGTGCATCGAACCCGAGATGTCGACGACGAAGATGTAGTCACGCGGGTTGATCTGGCGCACCGGCACGGCCTTGGGCGGCTCGACCAGCGCGAGGAAGAAGTTCTCGCTCTCGCCGCGGAACAGCATCAGGCCGGTTTCGATGCGGTCACCCGCCAGGCGGTAATGCAGCATGAAGTCGCGGTTGTTGCCCGAGGTGTTCACGGCCTTCAACGCGACGCTCGCGTGCGCCGTGCCGTCGCCGGTCACTTCGATCTCGTGCGACGACGAGCCGACTTCGCGCACCACCACCGGGGTGTCGAGCGTGATTCGGATGTCGAAGCTCGCGTTCGAGGCTTCGCCGCCGCGCAGGTAGGGCGTGGCAACCCACTTCTCAGCCACCGCCGCGCCTTGCGGCGAGTTGTAGCGCGGGCCCACGACGGTGGGGAACACAAAGCCGTAGAGCGCATCGGTGGGCGTGAGCAGCTCGGTGTAGTGCAGTTCCACCGCAACGTCGTCGCCGGGCAGGATGTTGGCAACGTTCATCTCGAAGACGTTCGGCCGGTGCTGCTCGAGCAGCGCGCTGGTCTTGCCTTCCTTCTTCGCCGCCTCGTACTCGACACGCGCCTGCTGTTTTTCCTTGATGCGCGCGGTGAGCAGCCGGCCCCCGAGGCGCACGTTCATCGCGTACACCGCCGATTGTGTGGAGCCGGGGAACACGTAGCGCGCTTCGATCGCACGCTGACCTTCGTTGCGGTAGGTCTGCGTGACGGTCACGTCGGCGATCACACCGGCGATGCGTACATCCACACGGGTGGCCTTGAGTGGCAGCCGGTCGGTGCCGGGCTCGCTGCTGTTGACGGCGAAGTAGGGGCTTTCGGCCTGGCGCGCCTCGGAATCGTCGGCGTGGGCCGGCGACCAGGCCACGAGCAGCAGCGCGGCAAACACCGACACCACGACACACAAGAGCACGCGCCCGCTGCGTGTGAGCGGGCGCACCGGGCAAAAGAACAGGGGCATGGCGTTTCTCCTTGGGGCAGCGGCCACCGGAGCGGTGGCCATGCGGCAAGGATCGACGGGGCATGCGAAGCTACTTTGAAGCCGGCAGCGCCCTGAGTGAAGGGATTGTGAAGTCGGCGCGAAGTGGGGAAGATGGCGCCGTAACCACCAGGAGACCGCCATGACCCCTTCATTGCCTCGCCTCTCCGTCGCCGCCGCCGTGCTCGCCCTCGCCGGCTCAGCGGTCTTCATGCCCTCGGCCCGCTCGCAGATCCATGCGGCGCCCAGCCTGCTGCCGATCGGCGTGGCCTCGAGCGGCAACGCCAGCACGGTCTGGTTTCACGAGCCGTCGAGCGGCAAGGTCGTGGCCTGCCAGTCCACCGGCGGCAATGCCTTGACGGGCGTACAGTGCGCCGTCGGCAAGCTGCCTTGAGCGCGGCCCGGCCGGCCCGTAAGATGGCCGACTGACTGGCCCGCAACGGAACCCTCGCCCATGAGCATCGAGCTGAACAAGGACGCCCGCAAACAAGCGGTGCTGTCGATCGAACGCTACTTTCTCGACAACATGGACGAGAAGATCGGCAACATCCAGGCCGCCGCGCTGCTGAACTTCTTCGTCGAAGAGATCGGCCCGTGCATCTACAACCAGGCCGTGCTCGAAGTGCAGGAACGTTTGCAGACGCGCATCATGGAAATCGACATCGAGGTCCATGAAGACGAGTTCGGCTACTGGAAGAAGCATGAAAAACGCCGTTGAGGTTCACGGGCCGGCGGCGCCGCAAGTGCCGCTGCTGCTCGACTCGCCGCACTCGGGTTTCGAGTTCCCTGCCGACATGCGCGCCGCCGTCAGCGAGTTCGACCTGCGCGACGGCGAAGACTGTTTCGTCGACCAGCTCTACCTGCCCGCCACCGAGCGCGGGGTGGCGCTGATCGCGGCCCGATTCCCGCGCACCTACATCGACCCGAACCGGCACGGCGGCGACATCGACCTCGGCCTCCTCGAAGGCGGCCACTGGCCGCACGACCACGTGCCGAGCGGCAAGGCC